>JAEEGL017198474.1_pt1 | contig 45554 bp, 65 predicted proteins | sample 9134231 | NCBI WGS metagenome assembly JAEEGL01 (sample SAMN16246548, study PRJNA631951) | gut metagenome | biome: gut microbiome; feature: rumen; material: fiber-attached | host: Bos | place: Iran: Karaj | collected 2018-10 | reverse complement strand
CCTCGGCATCACCGCAGACCTCGGCATCACCGCAGACCTTGGCATCACCGCAGACCTTGGCATTGCCCCAGACCTTGGCATCACCGCAGACCCAAGCCTTTTCATCATGGGAAAGGTTTTCTTCCTTTTCGATCCAGCCGCCAAGATCACCGGGATTCACGACCTTCCAACCGAAATCAATGTGAATCAGGGCGCGGATCCGCTTCAGGGTCACGCCAAACCAAAGTTTGGTTTCACCTGTGAATTCATATTTCTTCATGGTGCTTACCTCCGATCAGATGAACAAGTCAGGATATTCGGAATCGGGTTCTTCGGCATCTTCCCCGGGATCCTGCGCAACCATCACCGCCGCAAGCTTTTTGATCTTGGGATACTGGAATTCCGTCTTCCGCTGAATCATCTTCTTCAGCGCGGAATTGCTGCCGAAGATCTTCTTTCCGAGCGCAGCGCAGAACGCTTCATAGTCGTTCGGTGTGACATCCTTGGGAACCCGGACAACGGTCTTGGTTCCGTCGATCCAGAAAACCACGGTTGCGGGGCCGCTTTTCAGGATCCGAACCGGGGTGAAGAACTGCGTTCGATTGAGGAAATCCAGAATCGGCACGAATTCCACCTTGGGCGGTTCATAGGGCTTGCGGGGCTTGGGTTCCTGTTCAGCGTGGTATTGGGCGCGGGTCATCCTGACCTTACGGGTCTTATTCTCCATGTTCAACCTTCCTTTCAATGATTGTTCAAGCATGTGAAATGGTCATGCCGTCAACCTCCCAATGTATTCGGACAGCTTCCGGGGGCTGATGTGGTATGACCATTTGTCGCCGGAGATCTTCACGGCAAATCCGAAGGGGGCCTTGCCCCGCTGAAGGGCAACCCGGACAAACTGTTTCGACTTGCCCAGCATCCGCGCAGCCTGTTCGACCGGGACATTCTTCAGGGCAACGCCCATGGAATCGGCATCCATGGACACGTTCCCGCGCCCGAACAGGAAATCGACGGACGTTTCAAGGGCATCCGCAATGCGCTTGGCGACCGTCTGAATGGGTTCATGCTTGCCGGATAGGTATTGACTGATCGAGGACTTGGAGATCCCAACCATCCCGGCAAGCTGTGTTTGGGTGACTTGCCGCTCATCCATTGCGGCCTTCAGGTTTTCCGAAAAACTCATTTCGCACCTTCCTTTCACTCGGTCGTCAGCATGGGGCTGTTGTTGTAGGGCTTGCGAATGCGCAGCGTATAGCGTTCGCCGTCATAGCCCAGGGCGATCACATGGATCATGGCTTGCTTCCTGTGGTCGGAAAGTTTCCGCTGCCGGTCAAGGTAAACTTCGCGCTCAAAATCCGAATCAAAGGAAAGCACCTGTTCAATCCACGCATAATGCACCTTTTTCATGGGTCTTACCTCCAAAAAGTTTATGAACCTAAACTTTTACCGTAAAAAAATAGGCGGGGATTTCAGAGCAGGGAAACTTCAGCAGATCACAGCTTCGATTCATTTCCGACTGCGTGAAATCCGTTTCGTTGTTCAGCTTCTTCGAAAGGGTCGCTTCAGAGATTCCCAACAGGCTTGCAAACTTCGACTGAGTTCCGAGGATTTCACGGATCCTGCCGCGCAGCTTCGAATAATCGAACATCCAGTCACTTCCTTTCTTTCATTTCCTTTTGATGGTTCAACCTTCGAATTCTCACATATCCACCCCCTTCCGGGGTCGGGCTTTGGCGCTCTATTGTCTGATACATGGATCATGCAGCTTCCGCCGCCCATGCTTTCAGTTTTACCCTTGCCACAGCTTCGAAGGTCGGTGTTCAGTTTTCAAGGTTCAGACCGCTTTTGGATCCCGGAATGGAAGCCCCCGCGCCAACGTCAAGGCAAGCGGTTTTGCGGGGGTCGGGGCTTGCGCCCCGGGGAAATCTCAGTTGAAAGTGAATCGCCTTGCGCGGGGGCATTTCCGCGCCATCTTCACAGCCCTGAAGCGCCATGTGATGAAGTCATCCAATGTGGCGGCAATAGGGGCTACAAACATGAAGATCAGAATTGACATTGGGGGTTCCTCCCATCCTCAGAACAGTTCGTCTTCCATGATGCCGATATTCCAGATCATCACCCGATCCCAACGGTAGTCACCGGCAACCCGGACAAGCAACGCTTGCGCATTGGTCAGGGCTTCATTGATGGACAGGGCCACAACGATGAAGGAATTTTCTTCCTGCCTGCCGTCCTTCAGGGTTGCGAAATCGACCTTCCAGCGCTTTTTCGGGGTGACCGTGAATTCCTTGATCCGCTTGGCGTTGTGGGCTTCAACCTCTTTCATCAGATTCAGCTTGGATTTGGTGTTCATCAGTATTTCACCACCTTAAAGGTCACTTCATGACCGGGATTTTCTCGGATCAGCAACTTCTTCAAATCGTCCACCATCATGTTGTTGTCCAGCGCCGCCTGAATGACTTCGACAAGCCTTTTTCCATCGAGATAGGCCCAAATGTAAGTTCTTTTCCGCTTCATCATTTGCGCCCCCTTTCAAAGACTGTGAACCAGTGTCCGGACATGCAGCCGCTGAATGTTGTAACCACCGGCCTGAATGGTTTCGACTTTCACCCTTCCGGCTTCACCAATGATGATGCCATTCAGGGCAACCCCGTTGAATCTCACATCGTGCCAGTCGGTCACCCTGCCAGTGATGTCCCGGATCCTGAAGTAAAGCCCGATCACATAAGCCTTGGAATCCTTGACGTTGGCTTCATGAATGTCTTCATTGGTCTTGTGACAATAATCAATGGCGTTCCTTCCGTATTTGGTGTAGAAATCCCGGTAAACCATCCGCTGATATTCAGCCTTCAGCATATCCCGGTATTCCATATCGTAGGCATCCCACCGGGAAATCAGTTCTTCCTGAATCAGTCTGAAATCCTCGGGAACTTCGGTCAGGAAGATTCGTTCCCGATCAATCGTCCCTTCAAGCTGTCCGCGATACTTGGCGATCATTTCTTCCGTTTCGGAAATCTCACCTTCCAAGCGCTTGATGTCTTCTTCCCACCATTCGATATCGGAAAGCGCCCAATCCGCTTCATTCCCGGTCAGCTTCCCGGTCTCAATGGCCTTGCGCTTCTTCTCAATCCAGCCGCGCTTCTTTTCAATCGTGTTCCGCTTCTTGGAAATCCTCTCTTCCGCCTTGGAGATCCGTTCCTGCAAAGTTTTGATTGTCATGCTCTCAACCGTCCTTTCAATGTTTGGGGGCTGTTCCCGGTTTGGTGTGGTAGTGACCGGGTTGGGGGCTGTGAAGAAGTTTAGTTTCTTCAACAATGACAGTATAGCACCCTAAACTTGACGTGTCAAGGCTTTTTTGTGATTTTCCTAAACTTTTTTATTTTCAACTTGTATTTTCCTAAACTTTAAGCTATAATAATTTCTGAAAGGTGGTTGATGATATGAGCGATAAGTATCAGGAGAGATTGAAGGAAGGGATGCGATTGCGCAGAATGCGCCAAAGTGATTTGGCGCGGATGACCGGTTTGGGGAAGTCCAACATCAGTCACTATGTGCATGGAAGATATGAAGCCAAGCAAGCGGCCCTGTACCTGATTGCCAAGGCCCTGAATGTCAATGAAGCGTGGTTGATGGGACACGACGTTCCCATGGAAAGAAGCGTTGCCCAGCGTGAAGCGGACATCTCCAATGAAGCAAAGACAATGGACATGGTTTCGCTTCACTTGGGCGCTGAAGCGGGGAAGCTGATCACCACCTTCGTTCAGTTGGACGATGAATCCAAGGCCAAGGCCATTGCATACCTGACGGATCTGCTTGATGCTTCCAAGTTCAGGAAGGAAGATGAAGTGTGAAGAAGATTTTGATTGCGCTGTGCCTGTGTTTCAGCCTGTGCGTCAGCGCATTCGCTGAATCAGGCTTTGTGGATCTGCAACCGGGAACCTATGAGATCGGGAAGGATGTTCCGGCGGGAAAGTATGACATTCGGTTCAACGGTTTGAATCAATTTGTCACGGTCGCCTATTCCGCCGCACTGGATGAATCCGGGAACCCCGACTTGACCAAAGAACAATCCTTTTCGTTTACGTTCGGTTCCGCGTCGAATTGGTGGAACATCGGGGGATTCACGGTGACCCTTTACCCCGGCTTCCTCCGAGTGGAAGACAGCGCTTGCCGGTTGTGGACGGAAGAATAAAAAAGCCCGCGCCAAGCTACCACCCTTGACGCGGGAAGACAATCCAGCCCCCAAACACATAAAGGAACAGGAATTGCCATGACCATTCTACCACCTTTTAAGTCATTTGGCAACGGCCTGTTTCGGTTGTTACGCTGTTACGGTTTATTCTTATACTTTATATTATAGGGGTCAACATGTATGTTGAAGGTGAACTTCTAAGAAATCATCTTCAACCGTAACACCGTAACAACTTCCCCAAAGTCCCTGATTCCCAAGGGCTTTGACTGTTACGGATGAAGCGTAACACCATCCGTAACACCGTAACAGGAAGGAAGTTGCCGTCATGAAGAACCCGAACGGATATGGAACTGTCGCCAAGCTGTCAGGAAATCGAAGAAAGCCTTTTGTGGTTCGCAAAACAAAGGGTTGGGATGACCGGGGTTATCCGATCTATGAAACCATCGGATATTACACCACCCGCGAAGAAGGCATGTTGGCTTTGGCGGAATACAACCGGAACCCCTATGACATTCAGGCTTCCAAGATCACCTTCAAGGAACTGTTTGAGAAATGGCGCGAAAAGAAGATGCCCAAACTGAGCGTTGCTTCACAGAAATCCATGAAGGGCGCGTTCAAGCATTGTTCAAGCCTTGAAAAGATGAAATACCGGGATATTCGCTCTTATCACATGCAGGATTGCATTGATTCCTGTGGTTGCGGATATTCCACCCAAGGGGCCATCAAAACCCTGTTCGGCCACCTTGACAAATTCGCAATGGAATTGGACGTGATTCAGAAGATGTATTCGACCCTGATCACTTCCGCCCCAATTCCGGAAACATCCAAGGAACCCTTCACCGAAGATGAAATCAAGGCCCTTTGGGCGGTTCAGGATCAACCTTGGGTGGATACCGTGTTGATCCTGCTATACAGCGGTTGGCGCATTGCCGAATTCCTGAACCTGAAATCCGAGGACGTGGATTTGGAAGCGGGAACCATGAAGGGCGGTCTGAAGACCAAAAACGGCAAGGGGCGAATCGTCCCCATTCACCCGCTGATTAAACCTTTCGTTGAACAATGGTTGAACAACGGCACGGAATACCTGATCACAAGCGAACAGGGAACCCGCTTTGCCGACAATGGGTATAGACCGCATTTCAACGCCGTCATGGATCAGCTTGGAATGAAGCATTGCCCGCACGAATGCCGTCACACCCTGCGCACCCGCCTTGATTCTGCCGGGGCAAACAAAAAATGTATTGATTTGATCATGGGACATAAGTCAAAGGATGTCGGTGAAAGGGTTTATACCCATAAAACCATAGAGGAATTGAAACAGGCGATTGAACTAATAACTGGTTAGTAACAAAAAAGCGCGGGAAGCCTATAAATCAGGGCTTCCCGCGTTGTTTGAAGATATTATATCATCTTTCTTTTCAATCTTCAACCGGTAAAAACGTTGTGTTTTCAATAAGGGTTGAACTCAAAGAACCCCCTGAATCATGGTCAGATTCAGGGGGTTAGTAACAGGTTAGTATCAGGAATCACGTTCGGTAAACCACGAAAGGGGCTTCACGCCGATCAGGCGGTTCAGGTCGATTCGGTGGTTGATGCCCGGGACACCGGGAACCTTGGTATAGCCATAGGACGTGTATTGATGCAGGGCAATCTTGGTGGTGTATGCCGCCGATCCCAAGGTCTGACCGTTGTAATTACCGTCTTCCTTGCCCCAATGGGCAATCCAGATGGTATCAAAGATCGATTCGATATCCCTGTATTGGGATTTCCACGTCGAATCATTGGCATACTGTCCGATCCGCTGAACTCCGAGATCCCGCAAGCGCTGAACATAGATCTTCAGATATTCCTTTTCGGTGGAATAGTTCACGCCGGGGGCAAGTTCTTCCGTGTCGAGATAGTAAATGGTCGGGTGGAAGGGATTGCACGCGGCGAACATGGCTTCCGCCTGTGCAACGGCATCTTCCTTGGATTTGAGCGTGACATAATCGTAAACCGCGAAGCGGAAATCCCGCGCTGCCAACTCATTTGCCCAAGCCTTGAATTTGACATCGTCGCGCCCGTTGACACGCGCCCGGAAGATTGCGAAGTCGCAAGCCTTCACGAACTTGTCAAAGTCAATGGATTCCTGATTCTCGGACACATCCGGGATGAATTTGACGGACGCGGTTTCCGTGCTGCCACCCTCCATGCGCTGAAGCGCGTTCAGGGATTCGGTGTAGAATTCCCCATCGACTTCGATGTTTGCGGCCTTCTGGAAGGCTTTCACGCCCTTTTCGGTGTTCTTCCCGAATTCACCGTCAGCGGTTCCGCAATTGTAGCCCAAGGCATTCAGGCGGGATTGCATTTCCTTCACGTCTGCCCCGGTCATCAGGGGGGATTTACGCTTCAGGATCCGCTTGCCCAAGGTGGTTGCGGTTGTGGGAACAGTTGTGTCAGTTGTGTCAGCGTCATACTTCAGCAGGGATTCCGGCATGTAGGCCCAATTCGTCCAACCGCGATCCTTGACCTTGGTTTTGACAACGCCGTATTTGAAGCCCCGGGCTTCCACGGCATAGCCGCCGCCAATGTAAACGCCCACATGCCCGGAACTGAACAGCAGGATTCCGGGCACGTCGGGAAGGGTGTTGATCTTGCCATTCTTGCATCCCTGCTTCTTCAGCCAATCAAGCATCCCGTTCGCGGATTTGTCAGGGCATCCATTGGAAGCATATTTGTTGGTGAACTTCGCGCCGCCGTTGATGTAATCCAGCACGCCCGCGCCACCATTCGTCCAAAAGAAACCCTTAATCATGCCCACGCAATCCATGCAAACCTTCTTCGCAGCGATTGCGGCATTATACTTGGACATTCGAGAGGAACCGTAATGGGTCGGATATTGCTTGGTTTTGCTGTTCAGAACGGAAGTCGAGCAGATGTAAACACATGTGCCATACCAATAGGGCATTCCAATCATGGAAATGACGAACGCAACCAACTGCGAAGCGGTAAACATGGGTTATTCCCCCTTTCGCTTGGGTTCTTCGTAGGTCATCGCAAGGTCGGAATCCGACAGGGTTTCGGTGGTTGGGTCGTTGACGATGCCCAGCAGGGCCAGCAACGCGAACACCACCCGAACCACATTGAGCAGTTTGTTTCCGAGATCACCGAAATCAAGCACGATGCCGAACACGTCGGCAATGGCCTGAATCAGCAGCAGGATCATCGGGATCAGGGCAATCCAGAAGTTTTTATTCTTGATTCGAACAATCCAGTTAATGTTCATTTTTCTTCCCCTTTCTCTCTGTCAGGTAGGGCCATGAAATCTTTATGGATGCCGGACATTACCCCATTTTTTCCAAGGGCTTCGTATTGCTTCCAGCAGTTTTCAAAGTTTTCCTTGGCGTAAATTGGAGCAAATCCCTTTTCTGAATAGTGGTTCCAATCGTCGATCATCTGTGCCCGCAAAAGCGCTTGAATGCCATGTTCAAGTGCCTTCAACCGCTTCCAGATGTAAACGAAAATCGGAACCACAACCCCAATCAACGAGGCAATCCACCCCCAATTCAAGCGCATGAAATCAATAAATGGCATGGTCGTTTCCCCCTTCATGAAATAAACCTTTATACGGGGCTATATAAGCCCCATATAAAGGTTTTAACGGTATAATCAAGGAAATACAAGCGCGGAACCGCAAGCGTTAATTGGCGCTTTCCACATCCATTTCAGGCGGGGTTCCATTGAACAGGGTCACGCCACTATAGCGGGATTTGAAGGTTCCGACATCCAGCGGGAAGCGTCCACGGTCAGGGTTGCAAATCACCACATAGCCGTTATCGTCCATGCCGCAGCAAACGCAGAAGTGATTATAATTCCACCACACAATCGATGGCCTGTCCTGATGAATGACTTCTTCAGCGTCCATGTTCCAAACGGTCATGTCCATTCCGTGGGCATTGCCCACCCGCTTGAGATCCTTTGCCGTGCAGCCGAACAGACGGACGTTGCATTCCCTGATCAGATCTTCAAGGGAAACTTCGATGTCGTAGTAGGCAAGCAGCATCTTCAGGCAAGTAGGGCCACAATCCACGGAAATCGGGGAAGTGATCGGTTTTACATCATACATGTTCCAACACCCCCTTAACGCAGCGGATCAACTTTGACGGCGTTCACGGGATAATCGAAGGAATTCTTCTTGTGTTCCGCAAGCGCCTTTCCTTCAGGGTTCAGCGGCAACCGTTCAGCTTCAGCCTGTTTCCGCTTTTCGGCCTGAATGGCATCCATGGTGTTAATATTCATCCCATTCACCCCCCCGTGAAAACAATTCCGTGATCATAGCTGCTATAGTTCAGGGTTTCTTCAAGGCGCATCATTTCTTCTGATTTGTCCACAACGTGATACACGTCTTCAACCGTGTATTCATCCACCGGAACCACCGACTTTGCCAGATATTGACTTTGCTTGTTATACTCAATATCCTTGGTATCATGGTGAATGTGCTTGATCCACCCCAGCCGGATCCGTTCTTCAGGGTTTTCGTCAAACCACTGTTTCACCCCAAAGACGATATGCCCGGTCACTTTACCGTCAAAGTCGTTCGTGGGGGCATACTTTTTCTTATAGTTTTCATCCAGCTTTACATAAGACCATGTTATTTTATCAGCCATCGTTCACGCCCCCTTTACGCCGGTAGATCACTATGGGTATTGATCAACGACCAAACCTTCGCCCCGTTCACAGTGGCGTAATGCAGATCAATCACGTTCACGCCCGCTTTCTGTGCCTGAGTGTTGACCGTACCCACTTTGACATCCGAGGAAGGCGGCAACAGCGTACAGCTGTATTCGCCGTTATACCGCATTTGGATTTCGAACCATGCCCCATACCCATCGTCTGCGATTTCAGGCAGGGCGATTTCCACCGGGCAATCCACCATTTCGTTGAGCCTGTAGGTGACATTGCGGGTCATGCCCTCGAAATGAACCTTGGAATGATTGTAATAGGTGTTCGCCGGAACAGCGGCCCCGACCGTCACTTCAGCGGGGACATATTCACCATCTTCAAGGATGAAATATGCCTTATCGGCGGCGAAGGTTTCATCAGCGGTCAGGGCATAACTCCAAGTGACAAAATCCGCAATGTCATACACATAGAAGGTGCTTCTATAGTCGAGATTGCGAACCCCCAAATCCTGCGCCCTGAAGACAAGGATTTCGGAATCATCAGCAGCCCATTCGATGGTAATGATTTGGGATTCACCGATCACACCGAATTTCACGGCAATGTCCACATAGGCGTTGCCCACGGTTGCGATATATCCCGCCGCCCCTGTGATCGTAGTTGCGTTGGTCACCGTGGTTCCGTCCTTCGCCGCGATTCGAGCGAAGACATACCAGCCGGAATCTTCAAGGCCGTATTCGGCATAATCGGTCAGGTCATCCAAATAGACCGGGATCCCAACGGCATCCACGGTAATACCGGACACGGCAAGCGCCGTGGTGTCAAGGGACGAAACGCGCTTTGCGGTTTCAAGGCCAGCGAGATCAGCTTCAAGGGACGCGGCAAGCTTTGCACGGGTAATACTGCCATCTTCAACGGAAGTAGTGATTTCGGGATGCTCCGTCAACCATTCATCCACGATGTCGGGAAGCTGTGCGAAAACCCGCCCCTTCAGAATGCCGATTGCCGCATTCATTGTGGTTTTATCCATCTGCGTTCCCTCTTCAAACGGGTTCCCAAGTCTTCCCATCCGTAGCAAGTTCCCAGATGGAACCCCAACCGGCGGTATGGGCAAAAGCACCCGGCTCGTAATACTTGGCGATTCCCGGCAGATCAGCGGAGGATTCGACCACCACATTTTCCACCGGCTTCAAACCCTGATACAGCGTGCCGTTTTTGACATAATCGGTGTCAACAATCTTGGGATCAATTTCAATCGGCATGGTTTATTCCCCTTTCTGTTGGTTAGGACGCGCTGATGTACGCGCCGGAAATATAGTAGGTTTCATTCGCCGTGTAGGCCCCTTTTATCGTCAGTGCTGTGCCGCTGATGTTCGCAAAGCGCGGGGATGAAAAGTCGGCGACAGTGTAATTGTCGTAGACGAGAAAACGCCCATAATTGACCGCGCTCGGAAGTCCGGAGATGGCGTTGGGCACGGACTGCGCAATGTTGGTTTTCGCTTTAAACCCGATAGAGAACACCACCAATCTGCCCAGCTTGACGTAGCCGCCGCTAACACTGGAGATATAGGTGGAATCGCCCACGGAAACGCTGCCAACAGCCCCATCTTTCGTTGTAAGGATGCTATAAACCTTTGTCGCATTATCGCCCGGGACTGTTTGCGGCAAATAGAAATCCTCGTAATATGTGCCGTTGGGATTGAACTGCCGAAAGCCAAGCTGTGATCTTGCGCTTGTCGCATGTGCGATAAGCTGATCCCTGCTCCCGCCTTCAGCGGATTGCCTGAACTCCATCGGTGTTGCATATGCGTTGTCTATGATAAGTTGTCCAGACATCGCGCCGCCAGCGCTGCTAATCGCTTCAGTCCAGTAAAACACCGTGTCGGAAGTCATTCTCATGTAGCCGAAAAACTCCCGACTCTTCCCGCCGCCCCCGGAGCAGATGATGTGCGCCACTTTATACAGGTCGTCGGAAGTTTTCATGACGTGCATGATACCGTACAGGCCGGGGATGGGCCAATACGCCGTATTGAACGCGGCGTTGTTCAGGCGGTACACACCGGGATCGTATGTTGCCGGGTTATCAGACGTTGTGGTGGGGCTTCCGGTAGTCGTGTTCATGGCTTCCGCCAATTCGACCTTGGTCAGCTTGAAGCCTTCACCATCCCGCCCAACGGGGATTTCGTCATCGTTCAGCATTTCGGTTGTCAAGGCGGTCAGTTCATCGAAGCCGTCCAGCTTCTTTTCATCCAGATCGGTGACCATCTGAACCGTAGCGGTTCCCGCCGGATCAATGGTCACGGAAACATTGTTCGCGTTGCCAACCGTGATATTAGCACGCAAGTTGATGCCGGTCACGGCATCCGATCCGGTTCTGACCGGCATATAACCGGGGGTTGTGGCGATTGCCACGGCATAGATCACAGTGTTATAATCCGGGTGATATGCCTGAATGCCAACGGTATTGATATAATAGGCCGCTTCCAGTTCGGTGTTGTCAATGACAGAATCCAAAACCAGCTTGTTCCCGTTGCGGGTTGCATTGGAAATCGGCGCAATCTGCTTGACATTTGTCAAGGCGGTGATTTCCTCCAGATCCGCGTCACTGTAATCCGTCGAGGAATACGCAATGCCGCTGAACACAACATCGGTGTCACCGCTGAGAATAAGCGCCATTATTTCACGTCCGACATTGGTCAAAACAAAGTTCGCAAGTTCCATTTATTCATTACACCCCACTTCAATCATTGTAGCGATAGCGGTTCCAATCGCTTCACCCTTGTTCAGCGTGCCGGTCACCCTTGTGAAGCTACTCAAATTCACAACCAGATTTGCCGGAAGCATGGTATAAACCAGATAATTCAGTTGATCATACTGATCTTGGGTGTATACCCTTGCGGTGATATTGATGGTGTAGGCATCCGAAAAGGACACCAAAACATTGTCATCCCCCTGAATCTGCATGATCCGGTTTTTCAACGCGGTCAGGGTATAGGGCAAATCGTCCATCGACTTACCCATGACGTTTGCCCTGCGCGTTTCCAAATTCGATTCAGCGGAAGGAAGGATTCCCATGATCCTTTCAAGGTGTGCAATACCGGTTTCAGATGCCGTCGCAACAAACGTGTTTTTCAGGATCGATTCCAAACTGTTTTCCGCGCTTTGGAATTCGCCCTGTTCGGCTTTCAGGATTTCCACCATTTCAAGGTAATTCTTCAGGAATGGCGGAAGGTATTTCCACAAATCAACTGTCTGCATGTGTCACCACCCCCATGACGGGAATGTTGTTCCCCGCAACAGTCAGGTTCGCAGCGCTGCCATTGATGGTCAGGGTGTCAATGTCCAATATGCCGGTAATGTTCAACAGGCGGGTTTCGATCTGAGACAGGCGAACAATGGTCGCCGTTCCGGCGTTGTAATTCTTCCACAACTGCCGCAATTCCAACAGATAGTTCGAAATGACTTCCGTAACGCTATTTTGCAGGATGTCCCACGAATAACCGGCATCGAATTCCAAGGTCAGCGTTACGTTCACGGTGGTTTCTGTCGGCGCATCCACCGTAACAACATGACCAATGGGGGCAAGTCCTTTCCCGGATCCATCCTGTTCGGGATCAATGGCAGATTGAACCGTGTCGATCAGGGTTGAACTTGCTTTGTTGTATTCGGAATCAATGATCGTGCATTTCACGGTTCCACCCCCATCCCATGCGGGGGTAACCCGAACGCCGCCAACACCGTCAATGGCGGAAATCTTTTCGATATAATCCTGAATGTTCCCGCCGAAAGCCTTGGTTCCGAACGAATCAAAATACCGTGCGCGGAAATCCTCGGTTTCTTCTTCATCGTCCCCGGGAATCAGCACCTCCGTTGCCGTCGCGCTTTCAAGGCCATCGATGTAGTCAATGGGGATCATGGTTCCGAGAATCTTGTTTCCGTCCGAACCCGCCGTTTCACAAACCATCTGATAAGCGCCGGATTCGCCCTCTATGGGATCCCCAACCACGAAATTGAGTTCGCCCAGGCTGAAGCGCTGCCCGGTCACGTTGGCGGTTGCCGGGGTGAACACGCCCTTCAAAACCGCGCATGTCGCGTCATAGGGTTCAAGGCCGCGTTCCCGGGCACGCAGGATCAAATAATCCCGTTCAGCGGTGTCGGCAAAGGTCTGAGCAATGAACCAATCCAAGGATATATACATCAGTTCGAGTTCCAGCGCAGCGGGGGCAAGGGCATCATAAATGATCGAGCCTTCGCGCTTATCCACATCGTCCCGAACGTTGTCCAACATCCTTTGCATGATGTTGTCAAAGGTGAATGCTTCAAACATCAGATTGTGACCTCACTTTCTGCGTCAATATCGCCAAAATCGGTGTGAACCGTGAAGGTCACATGAACCGCCGATCCATTCACTTCAAATTCAAAACCATCAACGGAACTGATTCGGGAATCCCATGTCAGCGCTTCAGTGATTCGCCGTTCAAGTTCGGCAAGCACATAGGTTGTTTGCATCCCGATCAGGTCAACCAATTCAACGCCATAGTTGTTCGAATAGGCCAGATAGGTTGACCGTTCTGTGTTCAGGATCAGATAAATCACTTGGCGTATGGATTCCAAGCTGTCAGAAAACCCGACAATCCGCCCCGCTTCCAAATCCATGTGATAGGTTTTGGTCGGGTAGGTTGTCAGTTCGTATTCTTCCAAGGTGTTTTCTTCTACGGTCGGGGTCAAGGCCATCAGGAATTCACCACCCTATCCACCACAATGAATTTTTGTCCGCCGCTTTGGCGGATCAGCAAAACCAAATCCCCGGCATTCAACCCGTTATATATCGTGATTTGGTGTTTTCCACCGCCGTTATAGTTGGCTTGGGTTGTATAATCCGTGACATTTCGCGTCAGGATCAGATTGTCCGCGTCCAATGTCAAGCGCTGTTCAACGCTGATCTCCAAGGGGTCAGCGTTGGTTACCTTCCCGAGCATCCACGTTGTGGGATCCGAAGCGTCAACCGCCTGTTTTGCCGCCTTTTTGATTGCCGCAACCAAATCAGCCAACAAAATCACCCCCTCGCAGCTTCAGGGTCATGGTGTGCCGGTTGTTTTCGAATTCATGCGTACAGGATTCAACCAACATCCAGTTTGAAAGGCTCATATCGCGCAAGGTAAGCCGAACCATCAGCATACAGCCGCCCCGGACACGAATATCCCCGGTCACGCCGCGCAGCGTCAGCGCCTTGTTTTTGGCGTTATATAGGTTCAGCAGCGCATTCGCCTTATTGTTGGCGTTTTTGGTGTCCGTGATCTTTTCGAAGTATTGAAGCGTGCCCCATTTCTTCAGGTTGGTTTCGTCCTTCTTCACAAACACCTGTCGCGTATCATCATCCTTGTCATAGACCAATTTGATCACGTTGTAAACGCCCTTATCGATGGTCGAACTGTAATTGAACCCTTCAGCAGATTCGGCATCGATCATCAGGCCGATCTTCATTCGCGCCACGTCGGCAAGGGTCAGCGCACCGGCATTGTCATACAGACAAAACAGGTTTTTCGTATTGGTCAAGGTTATTTCCAAGGCATCCTGTATCATGTCCAACAGGGTTTTGTTATCCATGATCCGGGCAGGAATCACATATTCCGTTTCTTCGAGGTCACCAGTCTGGATGCCATAGTCCCGGGCAATCATCTCCACGATCCCCCGCGCCGTGGTTTTCTTGAAGCTGTATGAATCCTTGTTCAACAGGTAGCGGATTTGATCATAGGCCGTTATCTGAACCGTATCGGCCTTGGTTTGGGACAGGGTGAAGATGAATCCATAAAAAATGACCGTCCCCTTGACGGTCAGCTTCACGGAATTGCCTTCTTCAATGTTCAACTTGTCATCCCAAAGCACCGAAAAAACCAACTTCCCGGGGGTGTCCTTCCGTTCGGTTGTCAGGGTCACGGAATCCACGACTTCAGGGAAAAAGCCGTTCGTGCCGTTCTGGATCTCAATCTTCAAGTTGAGTTTCAAGTCACTGTCAACAATCTTTTCAGTGACATTGACGATTTCAGCCAACGGGAACACCCCCTTTATTTATCGCGTCAGCTTCATTTTACCGCTTTGATTCTTGGTGACCGCCTTGGAAATAACGGTTCGCTTCCGAATGGAGGTCAGTTTATTGATCACCGAACTGATGGTTTGGGCGGTCTTCTTCACGCCGGTCGCAACCGTGGAGATGGCCTTTTTGACCTTCGCCGTTGCCTTCGCTGCCGCCTTATCGGTGATCTTACCCTTAACAACGTAATAGGTTGTACCGTCAACCATGATGTCACCTGTCCAAGTGCCCGCCACCTTGATAATGGCATCCTGAACGGAAGCCGCCGTCACGGATATGGTGGACATCCCCGGAATTACCACCTTATAGGTCTTTGTTCCGCTGCCGGATCCACCCTTTCCGCCGCGATTTTTCTTGTTTTTCTTCGAAGAAGTGGAAGCGCCCCGTTCGGCATTCACAACGATCGGGGCGCGTGCAGAAGGAACATCGACATTGAAGGTCTTTGCTGAATAGGGTTTGTATTGCTTCAAGGTGATCTGAACCTTGATGTCAAACCCTTCCTTCGCGTCATCAATGACATGATAGTTTTCAAGCACACAACTGATGTTGGTGCTGAAGATGTTTTTGTTGGTTGGGAACCTTCGAACGACGATGAACTGAAAAGGAATCATGCCGGACATCAGCGTTTCAAGCTTATCCAGATAATACTTTGAATCGTGGAAGGTCTTCACGCCGTCAGCATAGTGTATGAAGGGATACCGGGAATTGGGGAACAGCACATCGAAGGATATGTCCGTCAATCCCGGTTTCTTCAGGATGCTTACTTCCCCATCGTTGATCAGGGTGGAAGTTTGGTTTTTGCCGTTGATCTTCGTGGTGATCTTTTCCGGGTTGATCGGAAGAAGCATATCGTCGATATAAATGTCATACATCAGGCATACACCCCTTCCGCAACCGCTTCAAGGCGTTCAGACAGCTTATCGCCCAGATAGTCAACGATGCCGTCCAGATCCATTTCAGAACTGATCGAATTGTTGTTCGTCATCTCCACCCGGACTTCAGCCGTGGTGAACCGGTTCACGACTTCCCGTTCAGCAAGGTCACGAATGGTTCTGACATCAGAATCCGACATTTTAATGTCTTTACCCAACAGGCTATCGTTTTCCATGCCGGAGAACAGCGCGATATCAGACCATGCATCCCGGACAGCGCTTCGACCATCCATGATGCCGTTCACAAGGCCCTGAACCGTATTGTCGCCCACGTCATAGGTCAGCCGGGAAGGGCTGTGAACCTGAAGGGAAGCCCTCAACGCCGTCATGGTGGCGTTTCCGAGCGCCCTTGCAGCCGCCGCAACAATGCCGGTTCCCGCGTGCATACCATTTGCAAGGCCCTGCGCAACGTCCAAACCGGCCTGATACATGATCACGGACGGGGAAGAAACGCCCATGGCACTGTTTGCGGCATCGACCGTGCTTTGTCCCATGCTGCTTGCGGCATCCTGCGCAACGCCGGTGCTGCCCGTAATGCCATCGGCAAGGCCCTGCGCAACATCTGCGCCGGAAGTCTGCATCGAGGAAGAAAGCATTTCGGACAAGCCTTCAGGAACCACCCAATCCATGTTGGACAGGCCGTTTTCCTGCCGCCAATCCGAATACAGGTGCATCAGGTTTGTGGCATCCTCAAAACCATAGAAGGCTTCAGATGCTTTGGTTGCCCATTCACCTATCCGGTTTTGTTCTTCCTCCGAATAAGCGCCCGCGTTGTTGATCATGTCATTCAAAGCCGCTTGGCTCTCGATCATCTCAACGAAAGCGGCCTGAAGGGCTTCATTCTGCCGGGTTCCGTTGGCAATGGCTTCCACGCTGCCAATAGCCCCGTATTCTTCGCGGTAATCAGCGCCCTTTTTGAACAAATAGCCAAAGCCCGCCGCAACACCGACCTTCGCGGCAGTAATACCGGAAAGCAGCTTACCCAGCGCACCACCCGCCGCAGGGGCACCCGCTGCCGCAGCGCTTTCCGCAGCCGCAACGCCGCCCTTCAGTTTACCGGCAAGCTGCATACCGTTGGCAATCAACTGCATGGCGTTTCCGGCAATGGTCAGGCCGGGGCCAAGCAAGGCGATTGCGCCAAGGGTTTTGATCAGCGCGGTTTGATCCGTTTCGGACATCTTGTTAAAGGCATCCAACATGCTATTAAGCATGTCAAGGGCGGGTTGCAGGGCTTCAACCAAGTTCTGCCCGAAATCCGCCATGGTGTTACTCATCTTGTTTCCGAGCATCTCATTTTGACTTTCCTGAGTGGCATAGCGCTTGGCAACTTCTTCCGCCATGGCGTTTGTTCCGGGATCAAGGCTGTATTGCCGGTATGCTTCATCCAAAGCCGCCTGAAACAAGTCGCTGTTGCCCGCCATAGCCGCAATCAAATTCGACAGGCGGATTTCGGTCAAATCCATTTCGGCAAGCTGTGCAAGCACCGAATTTCCCGATTCGGGATCGAGATTCCCCAACCCTTGGAAGAACCGCAACATGGATTGCGCCGCACCCTGATCCCAAGATTCCAAGAATCCAGCCTGATCCACGCCCATGACCTCGGAAAACTGATCCAAGGCCAGCCACGAATCCGCCATTTCCTGAACGGCATCGGTTGTCATGTTCAAATCCCATGCGAGATTGGCAAGATCTTCCTTTTTCTGTATGCTCAGCCAATTGGAGAAATCCAAACCGCTTTCGAACATGTCTTCCCTGAATCCAGCGTCTATCAGCTTTTGTTTTGCCTGTCCACCCACTTCGGCGGCAAGCTGCATTCGCTTCATCAGTTTGCCAGCAGCGGAACCGCCCGCTTCCGCGTTGATGCCCACGGAAGACAGCGCAGCGGAAAAGGCAAGAATTTCGGTGGCGCTGAATCCCGCCAGATCAGCGGTCGCGCCCATGCGGGTTGCCATGGAGAGGATTTCATTTTCAGTGGTGGCAAAGTTGTTGCCCAGGCCGACAATGACACCGCCCACCCGATCCACGTTGTCGGTGGTTTTTTCAGTGACGTTCAGGAACCGGGCAAGGTCTGCCGCGCCGCTTTCCCCCTGAATGTTGGTGGATTCCTGTAAGCCGATATAGGCGTTGGTGAAGCCGGTCAATTCATCCTTCGCAACACCCAACTGCCCCGCCATTTCCATGATGCCCGCCGCTTCGACAAAGCCGGTCGGGTTCGTTTCGGAGATCTGAAGCAAATCCTGATACAATGCAGCAAATTCTTCTTCCGTCGCGTCTGTGGTCTTTTTCACACCGGCGAAGGCGGATTCATATTCGGTGGCATTGCCATACATCTTTTTTCCAAGCAGCGTCAGGGGGGTTGTGACCGCAAGGCTCATCGTCTTACCGATTCGCTCCATTTTCTTCCCGGCTTCTTCAGCGTTGGAAATGAAGGTTGACCAACTGAAACCGTCGATAACGTCTTGCTGATCACCAACGCCTTGAAGGGCTTCTTCAACGTCGTTCACCGAATCTTTGATTTTGTTCAATTGATTCGTGATCTTATCGACTAATTCAATGGTCGTGGATACCGTCGCCATGTTAACCCCCCTTTCTCTTTTTTGTGGCTTTCTTTTCCGCATCCATCTTCAGATCGATGCAGGCAATGATGAAAGCCTTTTCCTGATCATCCAAGGCAACGAACTGTGAAGGCAAAAGATGGAACTTATGCAGACAGTAGTAAGCATAATTGGATTCGGCATCTTTGCCTTCAATCAGTTTTTTGCTTCTTCGACTTCCTCAGACAGATCCTTATCAAAGCCGGAATTTTCGCGGATGAAGTTGGCAAACTCCATGTATTCGGAAGGATCATCGATCATTTCCTTCAGCAGGGCTTCCGGGGTCATGACACCATAGGAATCCTGAAGTTCCGCGTTGTTCAGATCCGGAAACACGATAGCGGCAACCATCTGCTTTGCAAGATAGGTGTTTACATCGATCTTCGACCGATACTGTCCTTTCTTGCCCGGAATCGGAACATCCATCATGCATTCATTGCGAATGGCTTCATCTTCCGCCGTGGTGATGGGCTTGACCTCCCACATAATGGGATTGCCGCTCTCATCAGTGAAGGACTTGGAAGCGGGATAAAAGGCGTTCGCACGCTTCTTTTTGTTTTTCTTCAGAAACAGGGAAAGTTCGGACATGTAAACAACCACCTTTCATGACAACCGCCCCGGCGGGATCCGGGGCGGTCACTTATTTTGTTTTTGATCAGACCATGCCGGACAGGTTCGTGAACTCAGCGGGCATCTTCCAATCCTCGAAGGTGCCTTCGACTTCCTCATCCAGATATTCACCGTCAGCATCGAACTTCGTCAGGATGCCGCCATCCAGATTGCAGCCGGTCAGGATAACGGTCTGCTTGCCCGCTGCCGAAGTCGGATCTTCATTGGTGACCTGAATGTCGAAATAGACATCTTCGCCGGTCTTCTTGTAACGCAGCAGCAGTTTCCGGAAGATGGAAGACACATAATGCGCCGTTCCCTTGAAGGTGCCCTTCCAGCCGTTGGACTTGTTGCCCGTGCCGGTCTGCCCGAGGATAGGGACTTCGTTCTTGGTTTTCTCCATGTTGGCTTCAAAGTCAATCATGTGCATGAAGTTATACCGCTTATCCTCAATGGTGACAAAGCAAGTCGCCATCTTTGCGGAGATGGCATCCTGTCCACGCATCAGAACGTTACTCATTCGTTTTCACCATCCTTTCTCACTGAATGACACAGGTCATATACAGCTTGGACATGGCATTGATGATGGTCACGGCATCCTGAATCAGAACCGCGCCCTTTTCAACGCCGGGGGACACAACCACGTCATCCTCATCAAAGTCCTGAATGGCCCTGATCCGCTGAAGTTCGAGATGATGATTCACAACGTCGTTCCAAAGGGAAATCCGCCCCTCATCATCGTTGGGAATCTGTCCGATATAGCGGGTGTTGAAGATGGTCGCAATGTCGTTGGCAATGCTGTCAATGACGCGGATCGTCTGATTCTGCTTGAACAGATCATTCTTGTCGGCGGTAACCGTGACAAGGCTGTTCTGATCATTCAGGACGCGGATCCCGTCGCCCACCTTATGCAGGATGAATTCACCGGCATCGATGGCCGCTTCAAGCTGTGCCTGAGTGTAATTGACATCGACCGTGAATTCTCCGTCATAGACCATGTTCATGGCGGAAGCGTTGACGGCAACGCCGCCAATCACACCGGTCACCCAATACACAAGGGAAGCAGCAGACCAACCGGAATCGGTGACCGCATTTTTGACGTTGACAACGCCCTCATGATCAGCAGCGTTGTTGTAAAGCACCGTCTGGAACTTTACACCCATTTCATCCCTCATGCGCTTGGTGAAAGCGGCATACAGGGCATTGACCGAAATAGCGCCGGAAGCGCTCTCATCATTGACAACGCCAATGGCGTTCACGCTGTAGGACTGGATCAGATCCATGAAGGTCTGATGGTTGGCAACCGTAACAGTGGCATCGGTGCCGCCCGACAGGGCCAGACCGGCGGTCGCTTCAAGGGTCGTTCCAGCCTTCCAAGTGACAAAATCGTTGGCAACCAGCGCGGAAGAAGCCGCCACGGTCTGACTGTCAACCAATTCGGTGCCCAGATAGGTCATGACATCGAACTTGGACGTATCATCCACGTTCACCGCAATGACGGTCTTCAGAGCGTTGCCGCGGGTACCGGCATATTTGGCGGTGCAATAGGTGTTTTCCGCCTTGCCGCTTGCGGTATTGCTGTTCAGCTTATAGATGTAGGCAGTCCGGCAATGACGCATCAGGTCACGCAGACCCTTCATCTTGTCATCATCGTAGGCATAGCCAAACAGCACCGTGGAATTGCGCATGAAGGTTTCGCTGTTCAGGGTGATGATTTCCCCGTCAGCGCCCCAATCAAGGGTCATGGGCATTGCCACAACGCCGCGCTCCGAGAGTTCCGCAAAGCCGGAACCCCGGGAAACAAAGTTAATATACGTGCCGGGAAGCTTCTTATCCTGAGTAAACCAAAGTCCGCCGCCAAGCGCCATATTACTTCACCTGTCCTTTCACATAGTAATTAGTCAGGATGGTTTCGATCTCCTGAATGGAGTATTCGACACCATCCTTCAGCAGGAAAGAAAGCGCGTCCCTTCGATGGGAAAAGCGCTTGCTTTTCATGATAGCATCCTTGGAAAAACGGGGTACCGCAACCGCTTTTTCATTCTTCACGAACATCCACACCTTCCAAATCCAAACTTTCGAACTTTTCTTCCCCGAACGGATCCCGATAGACAAAGAAGTCGAAATGAACCATGAAGATTCCAACCTGATCTTCAATCCTTGGTTCCATCTTGGTTCCACGGGTCGAATGCCCATCGACTTCGATACATTCAAGGATTGAAAACAGGGTTTCAAAAACATCGTTGATTTCGGAATAATCGCCATAGTTCCGGGGGAAGTAATGCACCGCCACGAGATTTTTTCTCAGATAGCGGTTTTTCAACATGGGTTGAACAACCGGGTTGATGATTCGCACCGAAAAGCACGGTTCAGTCAATCCCTGATCAACCGAATCCCTGTAAACGGGATAAGCGTCCCCGTATTGGGCTTCAATCGCGGCAACGATGCCGTTCACCAACGCATTGAGCATCAGAACACCCCTTTCAAATACTGATCCAGCAACAGGTTTGCGATCATAGGCCCTTGGGTTTCAAGGGCTTCTTCCGTCTTTTTGACGAAAAACTTCCCTTCCACCCACGATGCCTTCAACCGCTTGCCGATTGCGGGAACATATCGCCCAGGGGTTTGACGATGCCCATATTCCACATAGGAAGCGTATTCCACCGGATTTGTGATCGTAATGGAATAACCTCCAACGGTTGTTTCGGTGGACAGGCCGTCCGCGAAGGATCCGGCATCTGCGCCGCCCGTCCAACCCCTGCGAAGGGTTCCCCCTTGATGGGTGTATGTACCGTCAGCGCCGGAAACCGATTTGCCCACGGGGGTTGCGGGTATGACAAGCGCCAAATAGCGCCCCGCCATTCCCTTCAAAGCCTGTTCAAAGAACTGTTCTTTTTGGGTTGTACTCAGGGTTTGAATCCGATCCGCGAACGCCTGTAGCTGTGTCGTGTCAACCTTTATGCCCATTTATCAACCACTTCCAGTATGATTTCCTGATGGTTCGTGAAAATGGAAGGTTTGGAACTGCAATGGTAATTCACGGTTTCACCCTTATGAGTTACCGCAATCACGCATCCCGGGGGAATGGAAACATCCGGGGAACAAAACAACTTCGTGATCTTCTTCAGGGGGCTTGCAACCCCATCCGTTTCGGTGGTTCCGTTGTGGCCCACATCATCGATGAACGATATTTTACAGGGTTCATCGGCAACAATGACGGCATCCCGGAAACCCGTGCTTTTGTCAGCGCGTTTGAAGGCTTCCTTTGCGGATACCGTCATCGTGTCATTCCACAACAGCGTCAAAGGGCTGTTCACCATTTGATTCGCCTGTAGGTTACAAACTGCGCTTCTGCCGAAAGTTTAAGGTCGTTCAACAGATTCAACATTTTGGCCGAATCCGAACTTCCCGCATCCACGGCGTAGACGATGTTTGTATCCCCTTCCTGAAGCTGTTTCAACAGCGGGTTGAAGTTCAAATTCGTGAAACCCCCCGTTGAACCGGTTCCGAGTTTGAGAGTCAGGAATTCCACCGCCATCAGCGCGACAGCGGTATAATACAGACCATCGGGAACCTCGGAAACGTTGCAAGCATTTTTGATCCGTTCAATCACTTTGTTCCCGCAAAATTCCAGCAACCACGCATCCCCTTCCGGGGTTTCATAGCCCATGGATGCAAGCAACTGCGTAAGATCACCCAAAAAGACAGCGCTGAACGTGGAATCCGCCATATTCAGCGCCCCCTTTGCTATCAGCCGTTGGACTTGATCCGGGCAATCGGAATGGCGCGGTGATTGATGTACGTGCGCTCAGTCGCGTCAGCCTCGCCGGAGTGGACAAGCGTCCAGTTCGCGCCGGTCTTCAGTTCGGCATTGGTCGGAGAAAGGGAAGCCTGAGACTTCTTCTCGTAGCTGATGCCGAAGGGGCTGAACACCTTCCGCTGCCGGGTGTACAGGGTATCTTCGCCGCCATTCTTCGCGGCATTGCGGGCCATCTCATAGGGAACCTTGGCACCGATATCCTCATAGCTGATAGCGCCGTCGCCCAGAACATAGGTGGTGTATTCCTCAGAGACAACCGGTTCGGTGTCCACGGAAACCGCGCCAACCACCAAAGTGCCGCTTGCACCCTGAACCACGTCAACCGTGAAAGCGCCTTCCTCGAAGTGACCGGACTTTTCGGTCGCGGTCAGCTTGCCCGCGCTGTTGCTCCAAGTGTAGCCCGAAACAGAGGGATCGGAAGAAGCATTCAGCACAGCAGCAATCGCGGAAGCGTTGCCGGTCACGGTATCGGTGGACAGGCTGAAATCGGAACCGGCGACCAGGGTCACGTCGTTAATGGTGATCTTGTCACCCTGCGCGGCCTTGGTGGTGATGGTGGCGCTGTAGACACCGGCGGTGGTTTCGGTCAGTTCAACCGGCAGACTGTCGTCAATGATGACGGCCTTGCCGTTCCAGGTCGCCAGACCGATTTCACGGGTCAGGCCGTCCTTATCAGTCTGAGTCAGGAAGGTCAGCACCTTCACATTCTCAAGGTTGGTGGCAACCACGGAATGCATGAAGCACAGAGTGAACTTTTTCTTATTGTCGCCACACGCCTTCTGGATGGCGCTGTTCATGGTGACAGCGGTCATGTTGCCGGAGATCTGCATGGTGTGCTTGTTCACGAATTCGCGGTTCTTGGAACCGTTCATGCTGAACACGCCTTCCAGAATGGCAAGGATCGTGCCCTGATCGATGCCCTCCCAATAGGCGGACACCTGTTCGGCAACGTTCTGCATGAAATCCACGCCGCCGGTGATGTCATAGGAGAAATCCTTCTCCACCCAGCCCTTGGCACGGCCCACAACCACAACGCCCTGCTCAAAGGTCTTGGTGGAGGTGGCGGTGATATCGGTTTCGCCGTCATAGTTCACGGCATCGCCATCCAGCAGGCCGCGCATGGCGATTCGCGCATAAGCCGTGCCGTTCTGAGAGGAAAAGACCTCGCGGATATCGGCATTGCCCGCAAGGGCGCGGGACTTGCGCAGCTCATTCAGCTTCAGGTTCGGAACCCTGCCCACCATATACTTAAAGGCTTCAGGGTTGAAAGACTTCGCATCAAACTTAGTGTTCGGCATTCAAAATCAATCCTTTCTCAGTTATTCAAGTTTTGCGTCCGGGTTATCAGCGAGATAGGCGCAGAGTTCTTCATAACTCATCTTCGAGGGATCCGCGTTGCCGCCCTCATCGTTGCTGCCATCTTCCCCCGACTTTGCGCCCTTCATGCGGGGTTTGGCGGAATCGAACATGAACTTGGAATCTTCCGCTTCAGTCAGCGCCTTGATCTGATCCGCCAAGCCCTTCACCGTGCCATCATCGGCAAGTTCGGCATCGGTCAGGTTCAGCAGGGCCTTCACCGCCTTCAGGTTCTTCGCCTTCGCAGCGGTAAGGGCGGAATTGACAGCGTTGTCAACCTGAAGCTGTTTCATTTCCTTGGCGTGCTGATCATCCTTGGCTTTGTTGTCGGCCTGAAGGGCGGCAATCTGATTTTTCAGGTCATCGACCGTTCCCGCCGAGGTTCGCAGCGTTTCAATCTGCTTGTCCCGATCCTTGACGGCATCTTCAGCGGCCTTCTTCGCCGTGTTGACCTCATCAAAGCGGGACTTGGGAACAAAGTTCTTCAGTTCTTCCGTGGAAGCTGCCGCCACTTTTTCAGCGGTTTCCTCATCCAAGCCAAGCTTCAGCAATTCTTCCTTCTTCATGTTCATCATCCTTTCTCAAACACATTTTTTCACCCGGTTCAGTCCGGTATTGTTTGCCCGCTGTACGCCAGCGGAAAGCGGAATATATAATCCCATATAGGGGGATTATCAATGGGAAACCGCCCGATTCCCCATTGAATCAGGCGGTTTGGGGTATAAAAACGGGGCATTAGTTCAGCTTTGCGCCTTGCGGTCAGGAAACGGGAAAGCGCCCCTCAATCCCGTCCCCCAAGGGAAGGCGAGCAGAACAACCATGGGGAGGTAGACCGTAGAGCCATGGTCTGTGCTTATAGCACGCCCCTGTCAGTGTGCAAAAGAAAACCGCCCATGTGGGCGGGTGGATCAGTAATCGGCTTCATCGTCCAGATCCGGTTCAAAGGGTCTGCCTTCTTCAAGGCACTTGTGAACCGTTTCAATCAGTTCGTCTTCCGGGGTTCCCCGGAACAGCATGACCGGGAAATTCTCATCGAAGCGTTCACGGTATTCATACAGCAAATCTTCAAGGTTCACAAGCATACCCCCTTATTGGATGGTCTTCAGCATATCGCAAAATACACCGTAGGATTTCGGCAACCATTCCTTCAAAGTTGCCAAGCTGTCAGGATTCGCCATTTCGGAATCAATCATTTCGGCAAAGGCTTCAGTGGCAAGGCCATCCGAAACGCCGTTGACGGTTCGCTGTTTCCAATAGGTTTTCCCGTGCCCGAACCCGGCCTGAATCTTTCCGCCGGTCGCCCCTTCCATTATATCCGAGAGGTCGGCTTTTTGCAAAGGGGACAGGGCGCGGATTTCGCGTTCCACCGCCGCATAGGCCATGGACTTTGAATACTTGGGTTCCCCGGACAACCAACGCCCATACCGCTGATAGAACTGATAGTTTCCATCGGATATCAGGCCATTGGCGTTGAGCCACGCCCAATCCCCGTCATGGGCCTTCCATTGGGCTTTCAGGTCAGCGTCCTTCGCAGAGACAATAGCGTTGACCTCATCCTTGATGGTCTGAGGGAACAGGCCGTTTTGATACCGGCTTGAATAGTGGCGGGTGAATCCCTGCGCCTGATTTTTGACAATGGCATCGATGGCGTGGCCGGATTCGTGGAAGGTCACCTGATAGGGATTCTGCCACTTGGAACCCTTTGCGTCATTCCTGCCGTTCACATAGATGGTATCGACCATGCAATGTTCGTGCCCTTTGCAATTCGCGTCCCCAACGTGGATTTCGGATTCATGCGCTGCCCAAACCCTTTGCAGTTCCGGGTTGGTGCTTTGGCCGACCATCCTGTGAAGTTCATTATAGTAGGCCGTTCCGAATTTGGTTGCAAGTTCACAGGCATGGTTCAGCGGAATCGCGGTTGCCGGGGTCAGATTGCCCTTGCTGCCCCCGTTCACAAAGGTTGCCTTCCAATCGGGGTATTTGGTATCCTTTGGGATCCAATAGGTTTTTCCATCCTCGGGATCCCGCGCAGCGCGTTCCCCTATGCCTTCAAGGTCTTTGAAATAGGGGGCCGTCGTGGATCGACACCGGGGATGCAGCGGGGGAACCGTGACACCGGGGTTGTAGTCCTTCATGGGGATGATGGTTCCATCCATCTGTTGACAGATATCCGAGGTTCGCTCATCCAAGGTCGCCACGAAAACCACGTTGTCAACGCCCAGGGCCTTGAAGCTGTCGCCCTGTGAAAGGGCGCTGAAATAAGCCGTTTCGGTGTACAGCAGCCGCGCCGCGTTGGATTCGGAAACGCCCAGACGATGGGAGAATTCCTCGATCATGTGATCCGGGGACCTTCCGAGGATCAGGTTTTGCTGAAGCGTCCTTTGCAGTTCCCCGATCAGGGCGCTTTTGTTGTTCCAGATCTTATCCGAGAAATTGCGCCCGTCCACCGTCCAAGGCTTTCGCAGCAGGGTTTCAAGCTGTTTGCCGTCCACCTTGGCGATATCCCAACCGATTCCGATTCCCTTCTGGATCTCAAAGGCCGTTTTATAGTAGGAATCCAAATAGGATTTCTTCATCAGGGCATCCAGCGCGTCAGACTGCCCGCCATAGAGGACTTCAACCGACTGTTGAAGGTCAAGCTGAAGGGCCTGAAGGCGGGTGATATGGAATCGCGCTGAAGCGTTTTCAAGCTGTTTCGACCAATCGGCGGAGATTCCGTTTTCCCTGCCGTGCCTGATATAGTCCTGAACCGTCCACTTGAATTCCTTCAGTTGACCGGCATCCAGCAGCTTCCGGGCATCCGCCATGGACACGCCGTTATTGACGGCAAATCGCTGATACCATGTGGAGATCTTTTGCGTGATTTCCCGGTCAGCGGCCTTATACATGCTGTCGATGTCGGCATAGACCTTTTCGGCTTCCCTATGGGCGGACTGTTCGACCTGTTTGAAGCGCTGATCCCAATAAGCGGCATCCGGCATCAGCGATCACCGCCCGGGTTGTCATCCCCCTTGGGGAAGGCGTTCAGATAATCGTCATTCATCTGTTCCGCCTTTTGTTTCTTCAGGCGCTCCATCTCCACTTGGGGATCGTCCACCCAAGGATGCTGTGCAACCAAGGTTTCATCGGAGAGGATCCCAATGGAATTGCGCACATTCTCGATGGCTTCAGTCTCATTGATCAGGATGTCGCGGTTGAAGATCACGGAAACCGTTTCGCCGTCAAAGTTGCCAACGCCGGTATTGGCGAAATGGCAGTTGACGAACCACAACAGTTCTTCAAAACCGGCTTGGAACTCGGATTCCATCTCATTTGCATCCAGATCGATGTCAGAATACATCGACTGAATGTTCATCTGATTCGGTTCCCCGGACAAACGGTCATCCTTCGCGTCATAGCCCATGGCGTTTTCAATGATGGCCTTTTTGAAGATCTCAATGATGGCCTTGTAATTGTCCGCGTTGACTTCCACCTGAAGGGTCTTCAGGTCGCCCGCTGCCCCGTCCACGGTTTTCACCTTTACCGCGCCATACTGCGCAAGGTTCTTCCGGAAAGTTCCGAGGTTTTCCCCGTCATAGTTGACCAAGATCAGGATGGTGTTCCGGGCATCTTCTTCCATGTTGTTCTGGAAGTTGGAAAGAATCAGGTTCAAGCCGTCCTGAAGGCTTTTCACATTCCGAATCAGCGGTATTTCATTGTCATCCCGCTTGAAGGGAATCAGCGGGATCTTCGACCAGTTGAAGGGGTGAACATCGTCCACCATGAAATAAGGCTGTTCGAAGGGCGCTTCAGGGGTCAGGGTGCCGTTGTCCAACTGGAAATAGTGAATCCCGGCATCGTCAAACACTTCGACCTTTTCAACAATCTTTTCCGTGTCCGACTCATAGGAGATGAGGCCATAGATCCGGATTGCGTATTCAAGGACAGTGTGATCCGCGTCCTTCCAACCCGGAATGATTTCATGTCCCTTGAATTTCCTGATGACAAATTCCCCGTTTTCATCGTAACAGGGAAACAACCAAGCAATGCCCTCGTTCAAGGCATCCTTGCCCGTGTTCTTCATCAGGCGATTGAACCGCATATTGAAAATGGTCTTCAGGGCATCCAGATAGGCGGTATTGTCCCCCTGATAGGTGATCGGCTGTCCCAACAGATAGTTGCATTTCTGATCGACCATTTTCTTGTATTGGTTGTCAACAATGTGATTGTTGGGAAGATTCTTCACTTCTTCGAGGGATCCGCCTTCACCAATGACCATGCGCCGCTTCTTCAGGATGTCATGGTTGCCGTTGTAATACATTTCACCGGTAAACATGTCCTTCCGGCGCTTGGATGCCTTGAAGCGGGAAATTTCCCGTTCAATGAATTGCTTGTCCGTCATGACGGCCTTTCCCGTCCTCGGAAGCATCTCCAATAGATCATCGTGAAAGTTGAACACAGTGTTCACCCCCTTCAAAAACATTGTTTAATATCTTCGAAACCCTGTAAACAGGGATGTTTTGGCGGGTTTTGTTACTAACCCGGCACTAATCAAAGCTGAACGTTTCACCCTTGATGAAATCTTCGCAGCCGTAGCGCATAGCGTCCATAAGGTGGTTGAAATCATCGATGGGCTTGTTCAGCTTCTTCCCGGTCTTTGTGTCCGTGTCCCAAGAATAGTTGGAAATCTCCGTTTCGAAGGACACGCAGCGCGGATGAACGATGATGGTGAAATCCTGAAGGTAGTCGATGCCGTTGTTTATGGAATCCTTGCCCTTCCGCGCCGGGTTGACATGGGAAAGCCCCAATTCCCGCAAGCGGTCTATGGACTTGGGTTCGGCGGAATCCGCCCGGATCCGTTCCTTGGAATAGCCCATATCCCGGATTTTGCGGTATATGGCTTCATTGGAAAGGCCGCGCTCATACATTTCATCGAACACCCACAGGGTTTTTGCCGTGACATCGATCAGGCCGCAAAACAGCGCGGAAGGATCATTCGTATAGCCGAAATCCAGACCGAACACCGACTTGACCGAGGGAAGCGCCCGGATTTCATTGATTGCAAAGGCTTCTTCCCGCCAACGCTCATAGATCAGACCTTCGGCAATGCCCCAATCGCCCAGACCGGCAACGCGATAGCGCCTTGGATTCTGCGTTTTCATGCGCTCAAACAGGGCAAGGTCTGAAGGATCCAGCCATTCGTTGCACATGTAGTTGGTTGTCATGGCGAGGATATCCGGATCAGGGCGGTCAAAGAAGCGCTTTTTGATCCAGTGGTGTTGATTCCAAGGGTTGAACGTCAAGGTTATCTGTTTGAACAGGTCGCCTTCCGTCTGCCCTCGGATCGACTCATCCAGCATGTCGAAGTCCGCTTCATTGGCAATCTCATAGGCTTCCTCAATCCACATCCAACACAATGAACCCACTTCAACGGTAATGGATGTCACCTTCAGGGGATCGTCCAAGCCCCTGAAATAGATCTTCTGATTGGTCGGGGTGTACGTCATTTCAAGCGGGGATTCCTTCACATCCCAATAAGCGTCAACCCCCAAGCGGTGAATCGCCCATTTCAGTTCCGTGAAGCAGGAATCGTGAAGCGTTCGATAGACCTTGCGCACCACCAACAGATTTGAACCGGGATATTCCATGATCCGGACGATGAAGTTCAGCGCTGCCGTTTTGCTTTTCTTGGAAGCGCGGGAACCCTTGCACACCCGGTAACGGCCCTTGAAGCGCCAGAATGAACCATAACCCTTGCCCACCACATCGGGAAGGTGGATCTTCACGGCTTTCACAGCGCATCAGCCGCCTTGAAAGCCTGCATCAGCTTGGGGAACTGACGGGCAATCCAATCAATGGTGGTTTCATCCTGCCCAAACTGCTTGCGTTCCCAATTCGCCCCCAGGCCGGATTCATGGAAGAAGGCGTGAATGATTTCATGGCGCTTGATCTGCTTCAGGTAATAGGCCGCGTTCTGGATATCATCAGCGCCCTTCGGCTTGTAATCGATCACGACAAGCTTTTTCATGCTGTAATCACAGTAACCGTCGCAATTCTTCAGGGCGGGATCCTGTTCCTCTGTAAGCACCTGAAGATCATATTCGGTTCCGAGAATGTCAATCTTCAAGGTCTTCACCCCCGGATATGACGATGGGAACCGCACCGGCAAGGTTGATCTTATCATTGAACAGCGCAAAGCGCTTGCCCAGCAGTTCAGCCGCCTTCAAGCGTTCCTTTTCATCAGGGGGCTTGGGAATCACTTTCTGATAGCCGTCCCCACACAGCGAAAGCACATGGGCGCGGGATTCGCCACGCATGACCGAGGTCAGATATTCCATGACTTCCTGCGCGTCAGCGGTCTTCGCGCTGTGAATTTGTTCAAGCTGCTGTTCAAGGGCCTGTTTCACGTTAACATTGTTTAACAGCCTTGAACTTTGTTCAGCAGCGGTGTTTTCACTGTATCCGGCGCGAATCGCCGCCTGCTTCCCGTTCATGTCGATCAGGTATTCATCAACAAACCGCTTCTGCCGTGCTGTCAGCATGGAATCACCTCCGATCACCCGAAATTTTGGCAAAAGAAAAAGCGCCCAAATTGCCTTGGGCGCTTGTGCGCATGATAATAATACCATAAGTCAATACTGCGTTGCAATGGGATTTACTGCGATTTACTTTCCGGGACGATAAAATTTTCAAGGGCCTTGCGGTGAAGGGTGAAAACCTGTGTTTCTTCGAGGTTCATCTTCCGCTGGATCTCAGACCATGACAGCAGTTCGACATACCTGTATCGAAGGATCAGCTTTTCATTCTGATTCTGAATTTCGTTGATGCTTTCGCGGATAGACTTTTTCAAGTCGATGTACCGGTCAATTTCGGCTTGGATTTCCCGTTCAAGGTCGATGATCTTCAGGACAATGCCTTCAATCCGGCTCCCGGGCAGGTTTCCGCCCTGAACCCTTTCAGCGCCGTAATTCGCCCCGGACACGGACGTTGACAGGGATTTCAGGTTTTCGAGTTCCGCAAGGTTGGAATCAATCAGTTCGTTCAGCCGATAAGCCTGTTTCAAAAAGGCTTTCGCGTTCAAGTGAATCACCCTTTCTTTGAGTGTTACGGTTGTTACGCTTTAACCGGCTAAAGCGTAACACGCAAGAAAATCCGGTATATTATAGAAAGAAAAATTCGGGTGTTACGGATGTTACGCATGTTACGGTTATTTTCAATTTCTTATAAGTCCGAAGTATAGCAGACTATAATATATTATATAGTCTCTCATACATGTATAAATGAATAATATAAGAAAACGAAATCAACCGTAACAACCGTAACAACCGTAACAACGCCCTGTTTTCAGGGGTTTTGAGTGTTACGGTTAACCAATGCAAACCGTAACACCAACCGTAACAACCCCCGTTTACCGGGGGTTCCAGCGCAAATTCAGCAGGATCGTAACCGCAAGCGCGGCAACAATGATCATGTGGGGGATGTGGACATACAGCCATGTCAGAATCAGATCCGCCCAGGCCACACAGATCAGAAGCGTCATGCTATCCCTCCTTCGGCTCAATCCCTGAACCACCACACACGTTCATCTGCGAGACAGTCGATTTTCAATCGTCTTACATCTTCTTCGTCCCACAGAGGTTCCTTTGTAAACTCAGCAGGCATTTCAAATCGTTCCGCTCCATCTGGTATTATCATCACGCAACACTGTCCATTGATGTACCTCTCAATAATTGCCGGTTGACTATTATACCAAATCTTTCGGCCCACCATTTTCTTGTCAAAATCTATCGTACAGAAATCCAGAGGGTGTTCCTGAATTTTGTATATCAGCATTACCGCCTTTGGTATCGAATAACCACGGCCACCCGGCACATAGTAGAAATCCTCGTCATTGCGCGTTATCGTTGTCCCAGCGCCACCACGCAACATCGTATCATCCCACTTGCATTTAATGTATCTGCCCTCGTGATAGTTCAAGCCCCACGCAACCGGGGAATCAAGTTCGTACTCCACAAGATTATCGTATGACGGTTCTTCATTGCGAGGCCACGCCCACAGGTCTATAGGCTCGCCCCAGCCCCGAATACAATGGACATACCCGGGAACGTGCGCAACATAGAACGGTTTGCCTTTAACAACATCCCATTGCAATGGATAAAGTTTTGGTATCTCTGTATCCTTTTCTATCAATCTTATTTTCGGTTCCATGCCTATCCCTCCTTCGGCTCAATGCCCAGCTTTTGCGCGATGTCGGCGGGGATGTTCGTTGAATATAATTGGGTGAACCAAATCTCATACGCTTTATCAGGTTCTGCCGGCTTCATAACGCCTATCGACGCAAGATATTCACCCCACGTCGGATAAACTGGCTCCGGGTGTTCTGCGGCCCATGACATAATGCGCAGTTCAATGTCTGCATACGGAGTTTTAGACACATGAGCCTCGCCGCAAATCCCCTTTCCGTCAAATTCACACTCCCCGCAATGGTTGTGACTTTTGCAAAATCGCCTCCATTGCCGCATCACCTCCTGAAACTTAGCCACTATCTCGCCTCCTGTTCTCGTTTCCAGCAACCCAACATCCATTTCGCACTGCCCCGCGTATAGCTGTCTGGATGTTCCGTTTTTTCTTTCAACCACTCCACCGGCACAGCTTCAACCGTTTCCGGCTGGAAGCCCTCGAAGAACTTTGCGAAGAATTCCCCAACGGTCATTTGAACTTCATAGGACGTGCCCAAGGCTTCATCCGTGATCGGGACGAAAATCTGTTGTTCAAGGTCGATCAGCTTCATGTTCAACCACCCTTTCCACAATCAGGTGTTTCAGGGCATCCGTGCCATAAGACCATCTGCCCCCGGTCTTTTCATCAACTACAATGGCAACCCGGCCTTCAACGCGGTCGATCATCAGGATCCGGTCATTTCCGAGCCTGAACCGTTCACCGGGTTCAATGCGAAGGTTGTTCATGTTCCCATCCCTTTCCCGTCCACCGATATTGCCGTCTATAGGGGTTGTGTTCGCAGGAAACGCACGGTTCCCCATGCCATGTCACGCCGGTTGAAGCCAATGGGCATTCCCGGTTACAATGGCGCACGCAATCCGGGCAAGCGTCGAAGCCCACGACCACCACCCGATTGATTTCAGCCCCGCAAAACTTGCAATTCCGGTGGACAGGCAGTTCCTTCCACGCCACGGGTCAGGTGTCAACCGCTTTGCCGATCATGGACAGGATCACGGTCACCCCGCCCACGATGGCCTTGTTGGTGCTGAGCAGGGCATTGTTGGATTTGGTTTGGGCCTTGATGGTTTCTTCAAGTTCGTGTCGCATGGCGTTCAGGGCCAACACTTCATCCTTCAGTTCCTTGTTCCGGACGGTCAGTTCTTCAATGGTCTTCTTCAGGTTCATGGTTTGCCGGAAGTGTTCCGTGTTCAGTTCCTTGATCAGCTTGCCGTGTTCTTCATCGGTCATTTTCGATTCCCTCCATTCAGCTTCGAATGAATTCCCCACAATTCCCACAGGATCATGAGCAGCAAAAAGTAAACGCCCGCCAAGTCAATCCCTCCGATCCACGAAAAGCACAGCGGCAAGGATGATGCCAAAGGCCACACAGCCGGGGACGATGAAGAAAAGGCATCCAATCGGGATCATGATCACACCCCCCAAACCTTGGAAGCCAGCATATCGGCGGTGTGGGTGAACAGCACGTTCGGGAACTGTTCCACGGCCTTCGAATAGGCTTCTTTTTCTTCCGCGTAGAAAGCGCCCATGTGAAAGCGAATGCACATGATTTCTTCTTCCGTCAGCGTCAGGAACCGGGACAGATAGACGATGGACTTTGCCCCGTGCCCGTCAATCAGGGTCGGGTTGTATTCATAGTGGACTTTGCGCCCAACCGCTTCCGTGCTGCCGAACATGACTTCACCGGCTTCGTCCACGACTTCCCTGTATTGGTCGATCTTGCAAAGGTCGTGGAACATGCCCACGATGAAGGGGGATTCAGGGCGCTGCCATTCCAGCCCCAAATCTTTTGTAAGGCGCAGCAGATGGTTGGCAACCGCCTTGGAATGATCGTAAAGCCCGCCCGCAAAAGCGCCGTGGTATTTGGTCGATGCCGGGGCGCTGAAGAAACCGGTATTGGCCAGCCAATCGATGAAGGCTTTGTTGTCGAGGATCAGGGATGGGACGCATTTCATGAAGTCGTTCAGCCGCTGGATTTCATTCATTCGGATCACCGTTCCTTTCTGTTTTCGATAAGCCGCTTGTATCGGTAGAATTCGATTTCCACCGTTGACCATTTGAAGCCGCAATCCTTGCAGATCCGATATCGCTTGATCAGTTCATGTTCGTTCCGCACGTTGTAGACGCGGGAATTCTGCCTGAAGCACCGGGGGCAGATCCGCGCATTCGTGCCGCTGTAAATCGCCATGGGCAAACCCTCCATAAACAGGGCGGGTCACTTGAAAACCCGCCCTGTTTTTGTGTCCTTGATTTCGATTCTGGATATGAGTTCAAAACCGGATTCACGGATGATGAACTTCAGCACTTTGATCAGGAAGTTCACCCGCTTTTCGAGTTCGGCATCTGCCTTAGCAATGGGTTCAAGGGCATCGTGCGCAGTTGGATCCGGCAGGCCGGAAGGGTTGCGCAGCGGGATTTGGTTGCTCATACCCGCACCCGCCTTTCTTCCTGCTTGGCGGTTTCCTGCTTGCCCTCGTAATACTTCCGCCATGCGTAGCGGTCAAAGCCCCATACGATCACGCCGCCCAGAAGCATGAAGAACAGCGCCCACCAAATGGAAATCACCACGCGCACCCCCTCATTGCTTCCAGCATTTCAAGGTTCATTTTGATGGAATCACAGTATTTGAACCAATGCGCCCGCCGGGACTTCAGTTGCCGTTCCTCCCATGCGGCAGATTCCCGGGCAATGCTCTTGGGCCGAAATGAAAGGGTCTTGATGTGGGCCTGTTCAATCTGCCCGTCCAGCGCTTCAAGTTCCTTGGGAAGACCAGGAATCTTCACTTCCTTCAGGTAGGCAATGAGCGCGTCCAATGCGTCGTCCCGTTCGGGACAATAGCGCAGCACCAACTTTTCAAAGTCGGTCAGCCACTTTTTCGACCGGGGAAAAAACTGATCCAGCTTCAGGACGATCTTGGAACCTTCGCCACCATAGCGGATCACCAGATTATTTGTCATGTTCACCGCCGCCCTTCATGGTGATCAGTTCGGAATGGGGCAAAATCTCAATCAGGGCGCACAGTTCGCGCCATTCATCCAGCTTGTGCGCCTTTCGCGCATGGTAGATGTTCCGCAAAACCTCATAATTGAGTTGAACCGTTCGCCGCTGATTGTAGGAAGACGGAAGAAGCTGGATCAGGTTCCACCAATATTCCTTATCCTTCCACTTCAGGAAAAGGGCGCGTTGACAATTGAGCATGTCGATCACCTGAAGCAGCACGGTTTCAGGGGTTCCGCTCAGGTGTTCATGGGAGAAATCATCCAGTTCAAACAGCTTGGCGTGGATCTTGTGCATGGTGGAGCAGGAATCCGCCACCGTGCCCACCTTATAGGTGTCATATTCCTTCCACCAATAGAGGGGGGCGGTGATGTCCATGGTCACGTTGATCATGCGCATGAACTTTCGGTGATCCGGCCCCGCTGCCGCAAGGCGCTTCATCAGATTCAGGTCATTCTTGCCAATGCCAATGCCGTCCAAGGGGCAATAATCGTCGTTGCAGCCCCAAAAGGTGGAATCGGATTGATCCCAACTGTTCATGGGGTTCCGCATCCCCCGGACAGCCGCTTCCCAACCGGCAACGTCAATGTTTTCAATCTTGATCATGGTTCATGCTCCCTTCAAATGCGTCCATATACATCCTTGATCCCGTCGCTTCCACCTGTCCGTTATACTTGCCGTTATAGGGGTGCTTGACTTCGCTTGTCTGGAAGAAAACCAACTGCCCAACGGGATAACCGGGTTTCAGGAAGATGGGGTTCGGAGATTCGTTGATCAGTTCAAGGGTAATGTGCCCGTGGAACCCGGGATCCACAAACCCGGCGTTCTGGATGGTCAGCCCAATCCGGCCGATGGATGAACGGCCTTGGACAAATGCGGACAGGTTGTCCGGAAGGGCCAGCCGTTCAAGGGTGGTTCCGAGGGTGAACTTGCCCGGGTACAGTATGTAAAAGGGGTTTGGGACATTCTCCCCGATCTTCCACCGGTCATATTGCACAGATTCACCGAGGATCACCGCATGTCCCGCGCAAGGGGTCAGGAAGGTGTCTCCCAATCGAATGTTCAGGGATGCCGGGTTGATCAACTGTTCAAGGTTTTCACCCTGAACATAGCCCTTTTTGATAATGCTGGAAATGGCAACGTCGCCAAGGATCATGATTTGCACTTCCTTTCAAGATTCTTCGCTTCGCTCAGAATGACAGGGGGCAGGACGGGGATTTTAACCTCATCCGTCACGCCTCGCGTGACACCTTCCCTTTTCCCTCATTCCCTTTTCTGGAATACCCGCACGGTCTTCTTTCCCACGCGCTTCACGGCAATTTCAAGGTGTTCAAGTTTGTTCACGGCCTTTGAAAATTCAATGCGCGACATGGGCTTCAGGTTGTTGGCAATGCAGAATTCAGCGTAACGCCCATAGACTTCAGCGGTCGGCGCGTTTTCGATGTAATACCCTTCTTCACCGCATTCCCGGACAAACGCCAAAATGGGGTTGTTGGATTCCTCATAGTCATCCAATTCCTTTTGCACCTTTTCCGAAGGTGTGAAATCCCGGTTTTCAAGCACCCGGCGCAACCCCTCAATGCCCAAACGGATCAGGTATTCAATGGCTTCCTGCCGCTTCAGTTGATCCCCGATAAAGGGGACGAAATCGGGATCTTCCTTCGAAAACCGCGCATTGAAAGGGATAATGATCAACCGGCGCTTGATGGCTTCCCAATCGCGCCCCTTGCCCATGCGGGGAATGTTGTTCGCGCTGAAGAACAGCTTCACAAAGGGTTCGAACTCAAACTTGGGTTGGCCTTTCTGTTCCGCATCGATGGATTCACCGGTCACGATCTTCTTGAAAATGCTTGTGTCCACCACAAATTCATCGGAAATATCGTCGCCGATATTCGCCAAGCGCCCGAACAGCATGACCGTTGAAAACCTGTCCGCCAGCTTTTTCAGGTCAAGGCTTGAAACGTTATCCTTTCCAAGCATGAATTTCAGCATGTTCAGGAAGGTCGATTTACCGTTGCTGCCGCTGCCGGTCAGAATGAAGGCTTTGCCCAACTCATTCCGGCGGAACAGGCAATAGCCGGTTGCTTCTTCCAGCAATGCCCGGATTGACGCATCCCCGCACGCGATTTTATTCAACGTCTGATCCGTCAGCGCGTCATAGGCGTTGGGGTTGTAGTCCCAATCAATGCGGTTGGTGATGATATGATCCGGGGAACAGGGGATGAAGCTGCCATCCAGCACGTTCAAAAGCCCGTTCCTGAAGGCCAGCAAATGCGCCGGGGCGGGGTTGGTGTTGTCCTGAACGAGGATTTCAAGGTATTTCAACACTTCCGTCCGGTTGGCTTGCTTCAGGTTCGGGATCAGGTCGATCATTGCGCCTTCGATGCCCTGATAGCCGGGTTTATACAGCCCATCCCGGTAGATGTGCAATTGACCGTTGATCCTGATGATGTGGCTGTTGTTGCGAAGGTAGGCCGCGAACTGATCAAACAGGAAAGTCCCGCGCTTGAAGAAGACTGGCTTTTGGAAGGCCGCGTCCCTCAGTATGACTTCCAATTCGCTGTCCGGAAGGGGATCCGGCAGGATGAAGCGGTTGATAATCCGAATGCATTCCCGGCATTCCTCCACGGAAAAGCCTTCTTCCTGAAGGTTCAGGATGTAGTTGAAAAGCGCCTGATTGCGCCCGTCCCCTTCCTTTTTCGTCAGGAAATCTTCACCCTTTTTCACCGGGAAAAGCCATCTCGGGATTTCCTGATATTCCTGCCCTTCTTCAATGTCCCATTCGATGAACCGTTCTTCACCGCCGAACTTCAACACTTCATAGGAATTGGCAAACCCGGACTTGATATCGGCGGTCAGGCCGCACGCCAAGATTGAATGGGTGGAACACCTTTCAATCTTGCTGTTTTTGAACAGGAAATGTTTGCCCCGGGTGGTTTGATAAACCCTGCAATTCAATTGCAGGGCTTCCACGATGTTCATCAGCTTTTCACTCTGTTCCCCATCGTCGATGTCAACCAATATGGCATCCCGGGCCAGAATACCGGCGAATTCTGGAAGATGGCGGATTTCCTCATAGGATCTGAAATCATTCCGATCCTTGTATTTCTCAATGCAGCGCTTGTTCTTTGTCGCCACGTAGCCCCGAAAGAACACATTTACACCCCCTTTCCATCATGAAATCACCCCGAAATCTTTCAGGCGCTTGCGGGCAAAATCGATATACCATTGCTTATCAAGGTAATCCGGACATTTCACGCCGTTCACGGCATCATTGAAGATGAAACAGTGTTCCGGGGAATTGGAGATCTTTTCCGGGTTCCCCGTCCGCGTGCTGATCTTCACCACACCCCCGTCGGTTGCGCGGGTGGAAGCGAAAACCCGAATGCACTTTTCCTTGATTCGCGTGCCTTCCCGATCCCAAACCAAGGTTTTCCCGTCCCTGTGATACTTCGCGCCATACCGGATCCCCGAATATTTGTTGCTGATCTTGGTGACCATCTGAAATTCCTTCAGGTCATTGCATCCAAGGATGGTGCTTTCCACGGGAACCCCATGCACCATGCAGGCGACCAGGGCTTGATTCAGAATGGGCAAATCATAGTCAAGGGGGTTCAGCTTCTTCACGTAAGCGCCCTTGCACTTGTAATTCCCGGCGGCATCCACGATGATGTAATTGTTCACGTCCTTCTGGAAGACCTTGCGGAATTCATCGAATTCGAGGTTCAGGCCGGTCCGCTGCTCCCACTCATAGCAGATGTCGTCTATGGCATCGAACGCCGCCTGTGATCCGTCGCGCAGCCTGACCAATACGCCGTCGGTGTTGCTTTGGATGATCGAGCAATGCCCTTCAAGCCGTTCCATCAGATCCACAAGCAACAGTTGCCCATACACACAAACCTTATTGGCTTGCAAGGGGTCATATAACGGGTTATTTGGGTCTTTCATGACTCCATACGTGGAATTCAGTACCAGCTTCAAGGGAAGCTGCAATGGGTTCTTTTCGCGCTTATATTTCAGGCGGGTCTGATACACTTCCTCATACTTTTTCGGATCCGGGATGTTCCGGGAATGGAGATTGTACCGGATCATCAGGGATGGATACAGGGAAGCAACGTCCATGTTCAGGAACCAACCTTCGCCCGAATAGCGTTCAAGCGCCCCGTGAACGCCGCCCCAGCCGAATTGATGGGGAACCCCGGCGATCATGGTTTCAAGCTGAACTTTGTTCCCTTTCTTATCGGTATAGCGCCGGTTTGCGGGGTTGCTGTACCAATCGACAACCTGAGTATATTTTTCAATGCGCATGGTCGGGGGAAAGTCGATTTCAAATTCATCGGCATGGGACTTCTTCACCGCGCCTAACAGGGTTGCGGATAGCTGTGCCTTTGTCTTCCCGATCAGGGACAGGTTCAGCGGCCCACCCTCGCAGCACAGCTTGACCAAGCCCAAATGGGCCTGAAAATCATCCTTGCGCCGCAGGAACACTTCGATGGTCTGTTCCACGTCATGACGGCAATACTTCACCGTTTCGGCAATCTCCGAATCGGTCAGTTTGCGGTCAATGTCGAAGGGTACCGAGGATTCACGGATGTCGTTGCCCATGAACCCTTCAAAGGTTTTCAGGCCGCGATCCGTGTTCGCCATGACATCATAGTTGTTCAAGGGGATCTGCCTGAACATGGATGAAAACTTCCAGCCGGGTTCCCCCCTGACGATGATGAAGTCATTGACCTTCTTGGGATCAAAGCCGCACAAGATGCCCTTCAGGATGTATTGGTCATAATGCCGGGAATTGAAGCCCACCCAAATATCATGAACATGCGCATTGTGGAAATCTTCGAGCGCAGCGGGATCATTGATGATCACATGTTCCTTCCGCGCTTCCATGTCCATGATCACAACCAGCCAATCGCACTTGAATACTTCAAAATCATAGAACAGCAACCCCTTTCACCGCCTTTCTTTTTGATTGTTGGCGGGTTCCCGTGGAACCCGCCAACCCGGAAAACGTGCCGTTTTCCTAATCAAACAATCGGGGAACCGGCTTTTGACCGGTTCCCTGTTGCGGATCATTCCACTTCGAAAACTTCCATGATTTCGAATTGGCTGAACCCCTTGGAATTCTTGGAATACTTCAGGCCGTATTCCAGTTTGCCGGAAATGGCTTCATGGATGTCCATGATCAGGTTGCCGTACTGCTTATAGGTGTTGAATTCCACTTCAAGGCCGGAATCCAGCGAACGCAGGAACTCATTGGCAATGTGGACTTGGAAGGACTGATCAATCACCTGATTCATGAAGATCAGGGATCCCTTGTAAGCCCCCTCGGACAGCACCTTAAACCACACCGACAGCATGGGCCTGTGGGTTTCCTTGGTCGCAACCAATTCCATTTTCTCCACGGAAACCTCATATTCCCCCGGGGGAACCTCTTTGAAGGAACCGGAAGAAGCCGCGCCGGAAGCAATGTCATCCTTGATAGCCTTGGTATCAATCGTGTTATCGAATTCGTCCCAGATGTTTGCCATTGTGATATCCACCTTTCATTTTGTTGGTAGGTATAATTTATGTCGATGATTGTCGATTATTCCCCGCGCTTTTTGCGCTGCCGGGTCTTGGGCGGTTCGACGGCCGGGGCGGGTTCTTCAACGGGTTCGGGGGCGGGAAGCGGTTCAGGGGCTTCAGATGGGGCGGGAACCGGGTCAGGGGCGGGTTCCGGCGCGGGGACAGGTTCTTCCTTGGGTTCGGCGACCGGGGCCTGAGAGGGAATAGCGCGGCCCTTGGACAGCGCACCGGCGGCATTTTTGTTGGCTTCCTCATAGACCGCCACAAAGGCCGCATAGTCAAGGGGGATTTCCTTGGTTCGCACGCGCAGCCGGCCACCGCCAAAGATCATTTCATTGCTCTTGAAGGAAAGCGTCCGGGCATCCCCATCCGCCACGATCCGCGCCACGACATCGACCATGCCCGCAACCTTGTTGGCAACCTTGTCCTGAATGTTGGGCTTGATGGCGGTGATCTTGTCGCCGCCCTTCTTCGTGACATCCTTGGTGGAATCCTCATGGGAAATGAGGATGATGTTTTCATAATCCAGATTCATCAGGCGCTTCATGGTGGAGAGGAATTCCGTCCGCACCTTGTCCCAAGCCCTGAAGGAATCGTCGGATTCGTGGGTAATGCCCATCTGATCATACATGTACAGGCGGCAATGCTCATAGAGGTCTTCCAGCAGGTCAACCACGATGGTTTTGAAGTCGTTCTGCTTCTTTTCGAGTTCGGCAACGACATCCTTGAAGACCGCCCAAGCAAGCGTTTTGTGCGCCATGCGTCCGTTCATGGTCACTTCATCCCTGATGGCGATATAGGGCGCGTCCACGAACTTGATATTGCCGTCCGTGTTCAGCATCAGGGGATCCGGGAAGGCGTTGGCGAAGGTGGTTTTGCCCGAAAAGGGCGCACCGTACAGCCAAAGGACGCGCTTGGTCACGGCATTGAGTTCACGCCGCGCATTGTTCGGAAGATTGATCATGTAATCCACTCCTTTTTCACAATAGTCCTGAAATTCACAGTAGTTGCAAAGATAGCCGGGATTCTTGGGGAAGTCCTTTTCTTCAAGCACGTTCTTCACGCCCCTGAAGAAATCGATCACGCAATCCGGATCATAGGGAACTTCGATGATTTCCACCTTCTTCCGCTGAAGTTCGGCTTCGATCCGGGTTCGGTAGTCCCTGAGCGATTCCCCCCTGATGGGCTTGGGATTCACCTTGGGAATGATCACAAAGCCCATGGTTCGTATCTTCTTTCCGGGGTTCAGGCGTTCAAAGAAATACCGGTAAAGGTGAAGCTGTTTGGATTCCCGGTATCGCCGCCCGTTGGACGTGTACTTGAAATCATAAAGGTCATACACCCCCGGAACCGGTTCATTGTGGAACCCCTTCGCCGGGATCAGAAGATCGATGAAACCAATGAAATCCGAGTCCGAAACCATGATTTCATGCTGTCCACCCGGAAACATGCTCCGAACCACCGGGATCCAGTGTTCCAGCTTGATTTGTTCATTGATGTGGGCATCGGTGATCACCGGATAACTCATCAGGTATTGTTCCACCCCGGCTTCAACGCCCTTTTCAATGCCGGTATGCAGGGCGCTGCCAAGGATCAGGGCATCATCGGGTTTGTCTGACGGCAGGGCCTTCAACCTGTCCAGATATTGCATTTTGTACTTGAATGGGCACTTTTCAAAGCATTCAAGGCGGGAATGGCTGAATTGCACGCTTTCACCCCCTTTACGATTTCCTTGAAGGCATCAAACCCGCCGGGATAGAGGATAACGCCAATGCCGTTTCCCCGATTGATCATTGATATGTTCTTTTTCTGAAGATCCGAGGGCGAACCGGTTTCGGACTTCAGTTCAGCGGCAATGAAAAAGCCGTTGACATCGATGATCAGATCCGGAATGCCGGACTTCTGGAAGCCCCCGCCCCAAACCTTGAAATACCACCCGCATATCGGTTGGGTCATTTCGTGTTCAGGGCATCCCGCCGGATAGATGCCTTCCGACTGAAGCCAACGCTTCACCCGGCTTTCGAACAGTTTTTCACCCGCCATGGCCTACCCCTTCACTTCGATCTTGATATAGCTGGATTTGGGGGTATCCTTCATGCATTCGTCCACGATGCCCGGATACTTCCGCTTCACCTTCGCCGTGTCAAGGGAATGGGTCACGCTTGCGGGAACATAGGTGATTCGCAAATACTCATTGTCGATGCTCTTGATTCCCGCCGCTTCCATGGCCTGTTTCAACTGATCCTTCAGGGTCTTTTCCTGCTTTTCAGCAGCGGTTTTCTGATTCACCACATCCCGAATGGCCTTGAAAACCGCCATGTGCTGCTGCACAAAGGCCGTCATGCCGGTTTCGGCCTGTTCGGGTTGTTCAACCGCTTCCCCGCAATACTTGGGGTTGCTGTTACAGGCGTTTTCACAAAACCCCTTTTCGCTGCACGCATAGCAGCACTTGGGTTCGCCGTTCTTGGGGCAATTGCCGTCCCTGCAAATCATCATGGGTTCAAACCTCACTTTCTCTGAATAGTTCGTCGGTGTAGTCCCGGCGCTGTTCCAGCGCCTTCAAAACGGATTCTTCAACGCTGTTCTTGCAGATCAACAGATAGTAAAAACAGGTTTGCGCCTGTCCGATCCGGTGAATCCGCTTCTTCGACTGTTCAAAAAGTTCGGATTTGTCGGTCAGGGTGAAATAGATGATCCTGTGCGCCTTTTGCAGATTCAAGCCCATGGCACCGGCCTGATATTGGATGAAGGTCACCGAATCATCGTCATTCTCATAGGCGGTCAGATCCTTGGTGGATCCGTTGACCTCGGAGATGGGGCGGTTCAGGTCGTTGGCAATCTGTTTCAATGCGTTCAATTCAGCGTTGAAGTTGTAGAACACGATCAACCTTTCCCGGGTGCTTTCCAACAGGTCGGCAAACGCCGTCAATTTGTGCGGATTGTAATGGCCGCACAGCATCCGGCAATACAGCCGTTCGGCAAGTATGGTGTCGCCCACCAATTCAACGCCCTGCACCTGAATCAGCTTCTTTCTCCTGAACTTCCCGTATTCGGGAATGGTCGGGACGGAAACCGGAATCATAACCTGATCCGGCAGGGTGAAGCAATCCTCGGTCTTCAGGAAATAGGCTCCGTGTTCCCGCAATTTGGCCTTCAGTCGGTCAACATGCTTGTAAGGGTTTTCCTTGTCCACCGTCTTCACGGGGAAGCCGTCCACGTCCAGGGTCACCCAATTGACATACTGCCGGTTGTAAAGGGCCTTGGAGATGGGCCAGCCCAGCAGATGGATTTGCGACCAAAGGTTTTCATACTTCCCGGAAGTCGGGGTTCCCGAAAGAAGGATCACGTTCAGGGGATTCATCTGAAGGATGAATTTTGTTCGCTTCGCCGTGTCGTTCTGGATCAGGGACGATTCGTCCAACAGCAGGGTGAACCGCTTCAGGTTCAGAAGTTGCTTCCTGCGCCAAAGCAGATCATAGTTGATGATGTAGATGATGTGACCGGCAACCAGATCTGTGATCAGCTTTTCTTCATCGCTAAAATCCTCGGTCTTCCACTTGGTCAGGTCGATGACCTGATAGGGATAGCACCCGGTTTCAAGGTTCCCGGGATACCCATAATGCTTGTTCAAATGGTTGAACCAATCCTGAACCTTGGACTTTTGGCACACCACCAGATTCACCAGGGCATCCAGTTCCATCAGCTTTTGGGATCCGATAAAGGTCTTTCCCAACCCCATATCCATGTAATAGGCAACCCGGTTTTGGTTCCGGGTTGCCTTCAGGGCATCCGCTTGAAAGGGATACAGGTTAATACCTCTCACCCCCTGCTTGCGCGTCCAGTTTGATCAAAATAGCCTTTCCGTCAAGTTTGGCCAGGGTAAAGAAGTATTCCGACAGGAAAAACCGCCGACATACCTGATAATGGTGCTTCGCCCCTTTGTCATAGGGGGTTTTCCGGTATTCCCGCCTTGCGCAAATGTAATCGTTCGCGGCATCCCGGACAATGGCTTCAATCAGGCTCAGACAGCCTTCCAAGTTCAGACAGGCCGCGGTTTCAATACGCGCAGGATTTTCAGGAAGCGCCATGCTCATCACCTTCAAATGGGGTCGTGTCGATCTGCGCCAACGCCACCGGAACAGCCGCCCGGTAAACACCGGCGTGTTTGTTTCCGGCATGGGTTTTATCGACTTGGGAAAGGAACTGATCCACGGTTCCAAAGAAACAGCCGCATTTCACCTTGATCTCACCCTTCCGGTTCCTGAAGAATGAAGTGAAGGCGTTCCGGCTTCCGATGGGGCCAACGGTCAACAGGTGTTCCGCCCGAAAGATGAACGCATCACCGCAGACCTCGGCATCACCGCAGACCTCGGCATCACCGCAGACCTTGGCATCACCGCAGACCTCGGCATCACCGCAGACCTTGGCATCACCGCAGACCTCGGCATCACCGCAGACCTTGGCATTGCCCCAGACCTTGGCATCACCGCAGACCTCGGCATCACCGCAGACCTTGGCATCACCGCAGACCTCGGCATTG
>JAEEGL016781928.1_pt1 | contig 45570 bp, 46 predicted proteins | sample 9134231 | NCBI WGS metagenome assembly JAEEGL01 (sample SAMN16246548, study PRJNA631951) | gut metagenome | biome: gut microbiome; feature: rumen; material: fiber-attached | host: Bos | place: Iran: Karaj | collected 2018-10 | reverse complement strand
TTCGTGGCGACAAGGTGGATGATGGCTATGAATGGCACTTTGAGGGTGAATGTCCCATCGTAGCCGCATATGACTATGACGAGCCTTGTGATGTGGTTATCCTTTCGGTCAGAGTTGACAAGGACGGTTATTTCACCATCCTTGGCGACGAGAAGAACGACCGAGGTAACGAGCATGAGATTGAGGTTGATGAAATCTTTGCTGGTCACATTGACTTCATCATTTCAGAGATTGGAAAGTAAAACATCTTGGGGATAGGTGGCAAGAACGCTGCCTATTCCCAATAACCCCAAAGCATCATGAAACAGATTTTTGTTGTTTACGAGACAGACGCATGGCACAGCACGAGCCATCAAGAATGTGCAGGTGTTTTCACAAGCAAATGGGCAGCAGTGAATGCCATCGTGAAGAACCATCGCATAGAGTTAGACGAGTTCTTTGACGAGGATGAGATAGCACATACCTCTAAACGCGTTTTGGAAGCCGAAGCAAGGCGCAGACTCCGCAAGGAGTTGGAATTTGCTTACCAGACGCAAGGCTATGAGACCAATTATGACATTGAGGTTTGGAACATCAATGAGTGGTATCTTACTAAATTCTAATCACAATGACTAATAAAGAGCGTAAATCAATGATAGAGCGTTGGGTCACGGAAATCAATCCCAAGGCTATTCTTTGGGCAGCGGATGCCCGATGTGGAGCAAGGTACGCTGTCTATGTGGTTGAACGACCTGGAGAGTTTGGCAAAAGATGTACCAACTATATGCCGCTGGAACATCTGGAGCAGTACCTTTTAGGGGTGTTCTATGCAAATGAGTTCTACAAACTTATTGGCAAGAAGCCGGAATGAGCCGCCAAAAGCCCTTCGAGCATATCCGGCTCGAAGGGCATCTTCCTTTTGTATATATTCTGGATGTAATCTCTCTTGACCATACATCACCATCAAACGTTGTATGGGGTCATTATCTTTTACTATTTTGGCTAAACCAAGTGGGGAGTCTGTTATATCGGGTTCCCGTAAAGATGCTCTTCACTTCCTGTCGGACGGGTGATTAGGGAGAGTTTTTCTGCGAAGTTACCACGTGCAATGCAAATTGCAAGTTGTGCTTCGTGGACAATCTTCCTTTTTCGCTGAAAAAGCGTATTCTTCACGGCAGACTTGCCTGATTGCCTTGCCCGCACTTCTGAATGCAGAAAAATCTTCCCAATCACAGTCCGAAAGGATTTAATGAGAGGGAAAAAATAAATCAGAAGAACAATGAACATGGTTAAGGTTTTCATCAAGGGTCAAGAGGACAAGGAACTCAGCAGTTTCCTCCGCTACTACCCGACACGCATCAAGAAAGTAGGCATTGACGGTTTGTTTGACCGTCAGACCATCTATGACTTTAAGGATGGCTGCAACCAAGTGATGATAGCGCAGGTTGTCGCCAAGGAACTCGTGAAGAAGTTCGGACGCAAGATAAGCAGTGTGGTATTCTCATGCGTCCCTGCCAGCAGCCAAGAACGCAACGAATCACGCAACAAAGCATTCTCCGCGCTTGTCTGTCAGTTGTCGGGTGCCATTGACGGTTTTTCCCATGTTAAGGTCATTGGGGAGCGTTCCGTAGTTCACGGCACAAAAATGAGCAAGGTAATGAGGGCAAAACGGCTTGAAGAAAGCAATCCTATCGAGGTGGATGCCAACTTCTTCCGAAACAAGCGTGTGTGCGTTTGGGACGATGTGGTCACTACGGGAACGTCATTCTGTGCCTATACAGCGCAGTTGGAGAAAGTGGGGGCGCACGTCACCAACGGCATCTTCCTCGGCAAGACAGCATACCGATATGTACCCAACTATTGAAGAATATGGAACAAAGACAATTCAGTAAGGCTATGACAGCCGCATTCACAGGGCATCGCTACATCGATGCACGAAAGAGACAGCGAGTGAAAGAAACACTCAAAAACCAAATCATGGAAGCCTACGGACAGGGCTACCGCAACTTCATGTCTGGCTTTGCCCTGGGCTTTGACATGATGGCAGCGGAAACGGTCGTCTCTTTGAGAGAGACCTGCCCCGGCATCATCTTGACAGCCGCCATCCCATTCAAGGGACAAGCCACCTATTTCAGCAGCTATGACAAACGGAGATACAACCATCTGCTATGCCTGGCTGATGAAGTGATGGTGTTGAGTGAGAGCTACTATCCAAGATGCTTCTTGGAGCGTGACGAGTTCATGGTGAGCCATTCCTCGTTTCTCATCGCCTATTACGATGGACGCGAAAGAGGCGGGACGTTCTACACCGTCAAGAAAGCAAGGGAGCAAGGACTTCCCATCGCTAATGTATTTTGAAATCTGGAAATCGACATAGTTATGAATGATATAGGCAGCATCATTATCATCGTCATTGTATTCCGTCTCCTGCTCATCGTGCTCAGGGCATGGTGGGGAGGAGAGCGGAGAAATGACTACAGACGTGACAGATAGCGGTTAGGAAAGACTGACTATCCCTCCTTGATGTCATCAGGCCACCAGAACTGTTTCAGTTCTTAGGTGATGTCATCCCAATCCTGCATGGTGAACGTGCCTTCCCCCATCATCATAATGGTCATGGTGATGCCGTTGTAGGTACGATAGACATTCGTGTCCCTAAATTCATTACGAAGATAGAAGTTGTGACGGCGTTTGCGCTGGTCTATGTTTTCACAGACCTGCGTCGGACTTTCCATGTCCAAAACGCAAGTCTGACCCTTATAACGTTCTATCAGTCGGGATAGAATCTGCTGCCCATAGCCTTTCCCTCGCAGTTCCTTACGGACGGCAAAGTACCAGAACCAGTTGAACGACTTATGGGGATATACGATGGTGAAGCCGATAAACTCTTCACCGTCGTAGTATGCCATGAAGTCAAGCGTCATTTCTCCTACAAGTCGCAACAGGTCATTCCAAGGAATCTGTTCGCCTTTAGGAAATGCCGTCTGATAAAGCTGTTTTAGATTTTCGTCAGCATTGGCTGCTGTTATTTGTCTTGTCATCATAGTTTGAAATCTATTCCAGCTTTATGAGCTTGTTTCATCTGCTGGTTTCGTGGAATAAGATATATTTTGCCATCCTTGCGAAAATGAGCTCCCGTCTGTTTGAAATGGAACGGCACGTTGGCGGCTATGCACTGCTCACGGATGCCAAGTATCCAGGCATAATCGCAGACACGGGCATCACAGCCAGATTCGCCGCCGACCGTTACCTGTTCACACCAAGAACCGAGACTTCCCCGGAAGTCTATGCTTTCGAGAAGCGGTTCGCAGATGATTGACTTATGACGGATGGGCAGCTCACGGTAGAGCGGCAAGCGTTCATCCACTCGCCGTTGGTTCTCCATCGTACAGCAGATGGTGACATGTTCATAGCCGTCGCCCCAGTCTTCGGGCAGACATTGGAGAATCCGTTCTGGCCGCTTCGTGATCATAAAGAAGTGCAGGTCACGTCGCCTTTGAATCATTAGCCAAGCATCCTCGCGCCACTCATCGGCTTCCTCGATGAAGAAGTCAGACGTGAAGCACGTCCACATTAGCGTCCCTGATGGTACTTTCCAGTCACCTTGACGGTTACGACGGATGGGGAGATTGAAACAGGAGGTCTTCGTCACGATGCTGGAGTCTTTTTCAAACTCCGCATCGCGCCTATACACATAACAATGCTGACAGCCCTCGCTCTTCTTGTGGCAACCGTGCCACAGGTTCCACATCTCACCCATCTTTATGCAATATAATTACTTCAACTGTTTGCCGTCGGAGAAAGCATTGCCGACCGTTTTACCCAGCTGAATATAGGTATGATGAACGGGGTCGAAAGTAATCAATTCCATCTTGGCTACATCTGGTTTGCCATCTTCGGCCAAATACCTTTCGTCACAGAGGATGTTGACAATTACTGCCACAAGATAATATCCTGTTTCTGATTCGTCAATCTTTTGCTTCACACGGCATTCAAGAGTCATTGGAAACTCTTTGAATACAGGAGCATTCACATTGGGAGCTTTCTCGATAGTCCATCCAACCTTCTGCATCTTGTCGGACGTATTTCTTCCGCTTACAATGCCTACATAGTCTGAAGCGACCATTGTCTCCGCCGTGGCGAATGTTACTGTGAAGTCCGCATTGTCTTTGAGATTGTCGGTTGTTTGATGGGAACCGAGAGAGATAACAATCTCGTGCATATCCCACTGACCACCCCATGCTGCGTTCATTGCATTGGGCTTACCATTTTTATCATAAGTGCCGATTATCAGCACGGGTTGTGGCAATAGCCACGCTGTTGATTTGAAACTCTTCATAATTATCTGGTATCTATTTTATCTCTAATTTGGGTTTTATTGGGTCTGTCAGGCGTATGATGTGGTCATATTCCACATTTGTAACACCTTTAACGCTTTTGAAATACCTCATGGTTTCTTCGAGTGTCTTGTCTTCAGGCTTTTTTAAGGCCATGCCATTGATAATGCCGTAATCATAGACTATCTCACACTTGTATTCCATGACTGCTTTCAGCAATGGGTCTTTGCCAATTTCTTCATCGTACATAACCAAGAATACATTGGGTGAATGTTCGGGTACATATTGATGATCCAGAAGACCTGGTGCAGGGATTTCAATAGTTTGTTGGCTTTTGCATGAGGTCAAAATAATCAATACAATCTGGGCTATAATGATAATGGGTATGCCATATTTGAACTTTTTGTGCATTGACTTATGATGCCAGACTTTTATGCCAAGCCAAGCCCCGACACTACCGCCAAGCACGGCCAGACCCAGTAGCGCAGCCTCTCTGATACGCCATTTGGAGCGTTTCGCCTTCCACTTGTCAATGCCGTACATAAAGAATGTGACCACGTTGACAGCAACGAGGTAAATCACCACAATATGTTGGAATGACAGTCCTTTCATTTTTATTTGTCTATCTCTGTAAATCTTGCAAATTTGCGTCCATCGCGCTCCATTGTCTCAAAGAACATCTTTTCTGGGCGAACCCAATATTGTCCTTCTCCGTAGAGTGCCTGATATATGACCATCCTCTCTTTTGTTTCGGAGTCGAGAGCTGTGCGGATATAACGGTAATGTCTCCCTTTGAAATGCTGAAAGTATCTGTTGCCGTCTTCGGGTAAGGGAAAGTCCATCAACATTTTCTCAATAAGAGGTATATACCATGTGCGCACTTCATCAGCAGTTGGTGTATGACCTCCAGGGAAGTGGAAAGTCTTATTGTAATGTTCCAAAAACAGAGGCTCAAAGTGTGCCAACGTGTCCTGTTCGCCAAACAGCCCCCATACACGGTCATTGTAATATGGATTGCAGTAGTTGAACTGAACGGCCTCCATTTCTGCAAATTCTTGTATCAAGGCTTCATCGATGACAAACTTCTGGTTGCCATCAATTCGAGGTGATTTGTATTCATGCTCTCCGATACGTTGTTTCAGAAACTCAGTCATTCGGAAATGAGGATTACCCAACAATGACGGCACTCCGACTATGGGTGCAAGCATTTGTGCATAGAAGGATCCACAACTGTTGCCAACCAGCAAATCAGGTTGCTCCTTGTCGCAAATCGACCTTATCAGTTCCAATGCCTCCTTGGGATGCTGGGGGAGGTCAGGTGTCAGCACCTTAATCCTTTTTGCCAAAGCATCACGCAAGGTCAATGCTGGAATGCACTGACCGCTTGCAAAGAAGCCGTGGAGGAACAATAACTTTTTCATCTAATCTCGCTTGTTATTCAGATAAATACTTTGCCCTAATTGTCTTCGGGAGTTTCGATGCAATAAACTTATAAGATTCTCTAATCCATCCTTCTACCAATGCATCGTCCAGTTCCTCGTAATACACATCGCTCCAGTGTGTCTTGTTCCAATGATAGGCAGGGGTTACAGCAGAGTACTGTTCTCGAAGTTCCATATTCCTGTCTGGTGACAGTTTCAGGGCGATTCGTGAAACGCCATCCTTCATGTCATATCTTCCACCGCCCAACCATAAGCATACGAATATTTTGCCTTCCAAGCGGAAGTTGAGAATGTCCTCACCAAATGCCTGGTCTTCTGTTACACCTTGGAGCGACAATGTGTATTCTCTAACTTGCTCGATATTCATACCCAATCGAAGTTTACATTTCCAGCTCCAATCTCAAAATGATACTTGGCAATGCCCAAGTCCATTTGTGTGTAGCCAATCATGGAGAATCCTTTCTTGGCTTGCACACGATGGCGATTATTACTCATGCCAACATATTCAAAGGAGAACTTCTGTTGGTTCACGGCAGTAGGAGCAAGCAGGGCGGCTTCAACCCCCTTTTTGAACCAGGAAGGAGTGATGTCGCTGGCATTGCTGACTTGTTCAACACGCTTAATCTTGTGGGCTACGCCTTGACTTTCCCCATAGCCGAGTGCAATCATACTGGCAATCTTCTCACCTTTGCCTACTTCATACGCATCATCTACTTTACGGTAGGAGAGACCAGCCCAGCAGGTGTTAAGTCCGAACTGTTGTGCAAGAAGAACAAGTTGTTCTCCATTATAGCCGATTCTCTCGTCAAGCCCATTTTCCTTTTTCCCTACCATTACAAAATAGTTTTCAACTCCAGAGAACTGGCCGTAAGCAAATGCGCCTGTGAAAGCCTTTGTCTCGTTAGTGACAAGTTGTATGTGCAGACCTCCCAGACGATTACACTCATCAATCTTTGCCAGAAGAGTATTGATAACATCTTCCGACAAAGGCTTCTGAATATAGCGTCTCACGCTGTGACGTGACTGAATAGCTTCAAGCAGTGTCATTCCTTATCGTCTTTTATAATTGGGGTCTTTCTTTCGCTCCATTTCTTGATGGGGCCGACATGCTTGCCACGGTTGAGCGGAATGCCATGCTTGTTCAGGATGCGGAACACCGAAGAACGGCTCTTGAAACCGCTGGCGTGCCAGATGTCCTCAATGGAATAACCGGCAGCATACATGTTGATGACCGTCTGCTCCCGCTGCAGCCGCTTGGTAGCTGGGGTGGAAATCAGAACGGGCGGGGCTGTAATACGTTTCTGCTTCAGCCTGACCATGTGGGCAGCAGCCTTGCGCAGCACCAGCACCTCCTCGGGCAGCGACCCGAACATCTCCAGTACATCCGAAGACTTGGTGTCGGGGAACAGCTCATCCTTGCTGTCTATCCTGTCGTGGATGCTGATGACACGGATGACCTTGATGCGGCAGACTTCCAGAAACATTGCCAGTTCACGACTGCCACGCAGAGCATTGGAGAACTTCGCAACGACCAGCTCGTCACCCCGTTCCAGCGAGGTCATCAGCTGTTTCCATTGGGGACGTGTCTTTTCGTAGGCTTCATCCTCTTCGAAGATGTTCACGCAGCCATAATCCTGCATCCACTTTCGGTCGGCTTCCAGATACTCGTAGTGGGGAGCAACCATGATATAACCAATCTTTGCCATCGTCCAATTGTAGGTTAAAGATATTCCAACATCAGAAATCTGGCGCAAAGATAGGAATTTTATTTCAGACAAGAATCATACTTTTGAAAATCTTATCATACTTTAAGATAATCAGACTATCTGAGTGTGCGAATTGCGCTTTTCAAATATCATACTTTTCAGAGTATGAAATATAATTAGACTTAAACTTTTATTGAGTATGGCATTTAATCCGAAATTTATCCGTACCTTTGCACCCGAAAATTTCAAATACATACGCCAATGAGAAGAAAAATACCCATTATTCAGCTACTTTCGGCAATGACCGTCAGCCCAAAGAAAGACTGCACGGGAAAGCAAATGAAAAGAAATCAAGCAAGTGAAAGAAAACATACTCTGATGAGTCGCTTCTTTCACTTGCTTGTTTTATGTGCATGCGTGTTCGTTGCCTGCTCGTCGGAACAGTCAAAGTACGATTTCAAGGACTCGCAGGATGCCATACGAACCTATCGGGATTTCGTGCATGTCCTCCATGACCGGCAGGACTGCTCTGCAGACCAACTGACGGATTTCGTATCTCAGTGGCAGGAGGTGTCCGATACCGTATATGGCTACATCAGCAAAGACTCCGCTTTTATTGCCCATGTCGGTCTCTCGATGGATTTCCAGATGGCAACTGACAGCACACGGACGGAACTGCTGAGACTAGCAGGGTCTTATACCTGGACCATGAAGGATGTGGCATTGCTGAAGCTGAACACATCACCCTACCGGAAAGACAAGGAACTGCAACCCGTGAAAGATAAGGCAGCGGCTTTCTATGCCACACTTGACCAGAAACCCGTCCTGTCAGACGGGGATGCCAAGGGCAGGCTTAAGGAATATATCAAGTTTCTTGTCAGCACCAAGAAGGACGGCATAAACAATCGGGAGCAGATGTTGGTTTTCATCGAGCAAGAGGATTTCTATTTCCGCTCCTTCCTCGCACATATTGCGGAATATGCAGACATTGACATGAGCGGCGTCACCAAGACCACGGAAACCGTCTGTGCCGAGATATTCCGTTCCGCTTCCTCTAATGTCATCCCTTCTGAGGAGGTACTGGTCTATATGTCGATGCGCACCAATCGCAGACTTATCCAGAATGCCAAAGTCTGTGCCAATCTTATCCGTCAGCAGAAAGTGAAGGACACACGACAGGCCAACGCCTATCTGTGGATGACCATACAACCCTTCCTCTCCATGGATGCCGTCTGTGTTTCCATGCTGACGGAACAACAGCGACAGCAGATGACAGAGATTGCCGACGGCTACCCACAGCTGATAGACATACTTGCATCAAAAAGACTTGCCGATGCCAAGACCGCCAGGGAAATACCATGCCAATTAGCCAAGCTATATATAACCACTTTGTAAACACATAAACCCGATAATCCATGCTACAAGAAGCTATTTATGATTTCAAGAAGAACGGGCCGCTTACTTTGCCCGACCTGATAGACAATGCAGGTGCTGAGGAGATGGCTGTGTATGACGACTATGCCGTCATCCCCTATTCAGTTCTCATGCCATGTTCCATTGCAGACGTACTCGACATGTTTGCCCATCGTCCCGAACTGGTCACACTCTACCATTACGTTCCTTCCGATGCCACGAACTACGGCCATCAGTGCTGTGCCTATTCCAATCCTGCCACGGGACAGATGTTCAAGCTGAATGCCATGACCAACGCATCCGGACTTGTTGATACGCTCAACGTGACCGTATATGAGTCACTGGAACTGATGAGCAGCGACATCCTCCAGGATCTGACCCTGCACAAAACGAGAGGCCATTTTGTGATGAAGCGCGACGAAGCAGAGATTGCCAATGACTTCAGTTAAGGACATCGGCATGGCTGCCACCTTATTCAATATGTATGGACAGAGAACTGTACAATCACATCGCCGATGTCATACACCGGCGCAGAACCTGGATCAAGGTAATCGGAACGGAACGGCAGACCGCAATGCGAATCATCGTGAACGGAGAGATACGGACGGTCATGTTCCGTACACTTTCCCTCCAAAGTTACCGCAGTCTGTACAACTTTCAGCAGTCACGCATCTGGCACGTCACGGAGTACGACATCGGCAATGCCGTATCACAACTTTTCAGGAAGGATGCTTCGGCACAGAAAAGGGCAAGAGCCTGTCGGCTGACCAACCAGGACGTAGAATATATCATCGAGAAAGCAACATTCGGAATCCTCAAACTTGAATTGGACGATTATGAATAACCTTTGGAAAATAAACACATTCTATGGTGCAGTCATCACTGGCTGCATCATGGCGATGCTGACGTTTGATCTAGGCATCGTCGGAAAGGCCGTCTGCCTGACACTCATGATCGGTGCCGTATGTGTCATGCGCGGACGGCATAATGCCGTGGAACTGCCACCCGACTTCGACGTGGATGCACTTGACTATCCTTCAGAGGATGCAGACGGCAGCAATCAGAACAATGCCGCATCTGACACTCAGAAGCCTGATAGTCCAGACGAGCAAAGGGTAACACCTGAACAGGTGGAGGAAGCCCGGAAAAGACAACAGAATATGAATACCTAAACAACCATCAGACTATGGCAACAATCCTATCCATCTACAAGTATCTCTTTCCCTTTCTTCTGGGAATAACACTATTTTTTCTTTATCAGAAGCAGTACCGTTTCATGCGCAGGTTCTATGGTCGTATGACCCTTTACTGGAAAGCCCGCAAGTTCTATATGCTCTCATCTTCACACTTCTGCTGATGTACAACTATTCACATTATGTGGCAGACGGCAACAGGCTGGGCATTCTTGCGTCCGCAGTATGCATGTCGCCGCTTCTGTTCTACCATGTGGCAGACAGGTGGATGCACCTGCTGCATGAGTACGTCGGACATATGATGCTCCTCATCTTCATGGCACTGGCTATTGCACTGGCAGACGGCATGGCTGTCGCATCGATCACACTGCTGACCATCGGTGTGGCATCCATGTTCTACCCTTCAGAGCACGTACTGAAACTGAAATCCAGTCCCGACATCTGGCCGCTATCATCCCATACCCTTGATATGATAGTTCAGAACTATTATGCCAGACCGACACGCCATCTGGCACTTGCACGGAAACACCTTGCTCAAAATAATCACAAACATTCCAAATCACAGAATCAATGAACAGCGTAAGAACAACCCATCACTATCCGGCAGAAGAGCATACGTCTGTAGACCGCTCCCTGCTCGAATATCTGAAACCAAAGCCCAGCGAGCGTTACAGCAGGATTGAAGCCTACTGCGACCTGCTCGCCCGTGCCGCCACCAGCCCTTACTCCACCAAATGTGCGGGACAGCAGATAGACCTGCTGCCCGGGCAGTGTGTCCTCACCATTTCCGACCTTGCCCGCAAGTGGCAGTGGCAGCGTGCCACTGTCCGCCAGTTTCTGGACGGTCTTGTGGCACTCGGTCTATTGGAAGCGAAACCCTTTGTCAAGAGCTACGTCATCACCATCAGTCAACAATCCTGTCTGTCATTGGCCGTCCATACCAAGGATGACATCCTCGACTTCTGCCATCTCCTTTTTGCCAGATACATCCTCGGACGCACGTCACTTGAAGAGGTGGCCCGTTCCTATAGCTCATATTATGAAATGATTGCTGCTCATGGAAGTGGTCAGGCCGACGAAGAAGCTGCCACGAAACAAGTCTGCCAGCACCAGATTCTTCAGTTCCATCATCTGATGTCAATGCTTGCTGTACTTGCTTCAGACAAACAGAAGATTCCAGCTAATCTCGCGGATTCTCTCCGTCTTCTCTTTGGCAGAGACCGTCAGTGGAACTGGCAGGAGGTGATAACAGACCTTGGCATCCTGGCATCTGTTTTCAGGGATCATATTAAGCCCAGCCAACTGGCAGAAGCCAAAGCAGTGCATGGCGAGACGGAGCTGGCCTTGCTTGACAGCATCTACACTTATTGTATGACTGCATTTCCTGCCATCGCATCCGATGACGGCGGCGACACCTCGATGTTGCCTCATGACGGTTCCCAAGGAACACTTCATGAGGATTTGACCGACAGTAACACGGAAACGTCTCAGCCCGCTCATAAAACGAAAGGCATATCCATAGAGGATGAGACGCCCACCTCGGTGGGTTCCGCAAACTGAGAGCCAAGGAGAGGCACAGGGCTTGCCCGTGCCATATTTTCTACCGTTTGGGAAGCCTAATTCCCCACACCATGGTTTTGGGTGGGAAGACTGACCAGATAAAGAGCAAGCTCGGTCAGTTTTAAGGGCTGTCAGAAGGTATATTTCGGGCAAACGGTAGAAGATGGGACGGCAGCCGTCAACAATAACAGAAAGGAAAGAAACAATGAGTACGACAGCAAAACAGGTCATGGACATCAAGACCTCCAAGGGCATCGCCCAGAGCAGCAACGAACAATTGCGCCGCTGGTCGGAGAACGGGTGGGAACAGGCTGTGAAGGAAGGTAACTACGACCGCAGCCGTGAACATCTGAACTTCGAGATTGCCCGTGGCGGTATCATCCAGTCTGTTGACAAGGAACATACCCTGTCACGGCGAATGGCAGAGATTCTGAACGCACGTGGCATCAAAGACCCCAACATGGGACTTGATTCGCCCAAGTACCGCACCGTGGTCAACATCATCTTCGGAGGCTCACGGGAGCGAATGAGAGAACTGGCCTTCGGCAGTCAGGAGGTGGACTTCGAGAAAGGAGCCGATAACACTGCCATACAGCGAAAGCCGGAAATTGAGCAGTGGTCAAAGGACATCTACGACTTCGCATGTGGCAAATGGGGTGAGGAAAACATCATCTCCTTCATCGTCCATCTGGACGAGCAGAATCCACACATACATTGTAGCCTCCTGCCACTTGACAAAGACAATAAGTTTGCCTTCAAGAAACTCTTTTCAGGCAAGGACAAACTGGAGTTCAAAATGCGTACCCTCGCCCTTCACGACGAACTGGCCATGGTGAACGAGAAGTGGGGACTTGGACGCGGGGCAAGTGTGTCAGAAACGAATGCTAAGCACCGCTCCACGGAGGAATACAGACGCTGGCTCTCGTCGGAGTGTAGCACCTTGGAGGAGGACATTGACAACCATCGGAAGTCATTAGGCAAACTTCAGAAGGAGATTGCCATTGCCGAGAAGAAGGTTAAGAGTTTTTCTACCATGATTGCCAACCTGACCACCGAGAAGGAGAACATCGAGCATCAGCTGGCTACCTTGCATGACTGGCTCGAATCGGGCGAGGAGGACAGCGAGGTGCTGGCACGGAAAATCGGTAATCTGGAATGGCAACTCTCACAGACAGAAGAGAAACTGGCAGCACGTCAGGTACAGCTGGCACAGACGGAAGAACAGTTGGCTGTGCTTAAAGCCGACCGTGAGCAAATCCAGAATGAAGCCGATGACCTCTATGCCAAAGCACTCCAGTCAGAAAAGTCCTGGTCAATGAATCTGACGGCAGACCTTCATGCCGTGATGTTAGAGAAACTGGTCAATGAGTTCCAGCCACGTCTGCAACGAATGAGCGTAGAAGATCAACAGCTGTTCGACAGTACACTGCTCTCGGAACTGGCAGAGGACGGGAACAAAGTTGTCACCGTCGGACTCCAGCTGATGGCCGGGTATGTGGACGAGGCAACACAGTTCGCCCAGACACATGGCGGCAGTGGCGGCGGTTCGAACATGCCGTGGGGACGGAATCCCGACGAGGATGACCGCCAGTGGGCGCGTCGGTGCCTGGCAATGGCAAGGAAGATGATGCGACCGGCATCGGGCAAGCGCAAGAAACTCTGAAGTTCCCTGCAAGTACAACTTATAGTTTAATGTATCACGAAACAAAAACAAGAATCATTATGACAAAGAAAACCATATTCATGTTCATGTTCTGCCTCGCTGCCTTGACAACAAAGGCAGAAAAGCCGTGTCAAGACGCTGACACACTTATACAGCAGATACCTGTCAGTGAGCAGGAGATGTTGAAACCTCTGACACCTACATATCTCAGGAATGTGACAGAAGCAGCCAACTGGGGTAGAAATTGGTTCATAGACATAAAGGGCGGGGCTTCTTCCTTCCTGGGCTCGCCACTCGGTTGCGAGGATGTGTTCGGACGCACAGAGCCGGTCTTTCAGGTCGGCATCGGCAAATGGTTCACACCTGCAATCGGTGTGCGGGTTGTAGGTCAGGGGTTTGTTTTCAAGGATGGTACGCTGAATACTGCCAAGTACCAGGCGTTCCATGCAGACTTCCTTTATAATCTGGGGCAATACCTTCCGGCATCGTCTTCTGACGGCATGGCACGGTGGGATGTGGTGCCGTATGTGGGTCTTGGCCTGATGCACTATGCCAGTCCGTGGTCACTCGATGGGGAGGGCTGTCCATGTCGCACGACACGCTATCCCTTCAACTTCTCATATGGACTGCAGACCCGCTACCGCATTGCCAAACGGCTGCACCTGACAGCAGAACTCAGCGGTATCTCCACCTTCGGCAGTTTCGACGGCAAGGGCAACAAAAACCGCATCGGCGACCACCTCTTGTCCCTATCGGCTGGCATATCCGTGACGTTGGGAAAGGTGGGATGGAAACGTATCATCGACGCAAAGCCGTACATCACCCAGAACGACTGGCTCATCAACTACAGCCATAAGCTCATCAGAAAGAACCGCCACCTGACCATACAGCATGAGGTGGATCAGCAGACTATCGACGAACTGCACAAGATTCTGGAAATCGAGGGACTTCTTGACAAATACCACAAGGTGTTTGACGAACGACAGAAGGAATCCAGAGAATACAAGCGGAACTCCTACAGTGGATTGCAGTCGCTTCGTGCCAGGCTGAACAACCGTCAATGGGACGGTCATTCTGAACTGCCAGATTCCACTTGGAATGCCACATCTGAAGACATGGATTCCGCTGATGACATGAACGGCAACACCGATACGGCATCATTCAACGCCTATATCTGTTCCCTGCTGGAAGGCAAGTCTGCCGTAGGTGCTCCCATTTATTTCTTTTTTCACATCGGCACCAATAACCTGACGGATGAGTCACAATTGGTAAATCTTGACGAAATCGCACGTATCGCCAAGAAGTACGACCTGCATGTGCGTGTAGAGGGAGCTGCCGACAGTGCTACGGGAACACCTGAAGGCAATGACAAGCTCAGCATGAACCGATCCAAGTACATTGGCCAGCAGTTGCTTGACCGTGGCATCAAGGCCAGCCACATCAAGGCAGTCAGTATAGGTGGTGTTGACAAAGATATGCCGGATGCTGCTAACCGCAGGACAAAGGTCACGCTGTATCTGAAATAACCAGGTATCAGCAGAAGAAAATCAGCTGCAAGAGCACTTAAATACTTTTTCATTCGACAAGGATGGGCTGGCTCGTGATGAGTCGGCCCATTTATCTGATTATAATCGATGAGAACGTGAGATTTGATAAAAACGGTTAAAATTTTTATTAAAACTCTGCGAAATCTCGATTTTTTATACACTTTTCGCTGAGTTTTGAAAAGAGAGATTCATGTCTTTTTACCTGAAAATGACATGAAAGCACCTTAGTTGGTTACAGTGTTCTATCCAACTCGTCAATATAATCCAGGCAGAAATCTTCCAGTCCTATGAAGTAGATGCCGTCTTCATCATACCATGGAACAATGTGATTACGAACGACGACAATCTTCCGGTAGGAATCATTGATACGCCGTAAGGAATTGGTCTCTTGTTGCCTTTTCTCTTCGTCGGGGATAGCAAAAGCCGACTGGATATAGCAGCGTCGATTGCCACGGTTCACGACAAAGTCAACCTCTAACTTTGTGCGTCTGCTCTTGCCCTGTTCGTCCTTATAATTGTATTCCACGATGCCAACATCCACGTTAAAGCCTCGGATACAGATTTCGTTGTAAATGACATTCTCCATCAGATGCGTTTCCTCTTGTTGACGGAAATTGAGTTGGGCGTTGCGCAGCCCGACATCGGTAAGATAATACTTTTGAGGTGTGTTGATGTACTTCCTGCCTTTGATGTCATATTGTTCTACCCGACGCAGAAGATACGCCTCGGCAAAATAACCAAGATAAACACTGATGGTGGTATCGTCAATCTTCTTTTGTTTAACGGATGCGAAGGTATTTTCAAGCTTTTTGGGATTGGTCAATGAGCCGATGCTACTGGCTACAATGTTCAACAGATCATCCAATACGGATATGTCCTTTTGGATATGATTCCGTTCAATCACATCGGTAAGGTAAGTCTTCCTAATCAAATCTTGCAGATACTGGCTCTTGTCCTTATCTGATTGGAGAGACATGATTCTTGGTAATCCGCCGTAGGTGACAAACTCCTGCCATGCATGATTCTTCTCCCCTTGATAGGCAGAATAAAACTCTTTATACATCAAAGGGTTTACATGAATCTCATCGCCTCGGTCTTTGAATTCTGTCATGACATCTGTCGAGAGCTTTTTTGAGTTGCTTCCCGTCACATAAATATCCACATTCTTGAAGTCCAGCAACCCCAGGAGTATGTCCACAAAGCCAATCGTTGCGTTCTCATCATTAAGCCAGGGGTTTGGAATGGAACTCACTTCCTGTATCTCGTCAAGCATCACATAATACTGCTTGTCTGGGGTTGTTATCTGTTCCCGCAAGTACTTATCCAGTTCCATTGGGTTACGGTATCTGGCATTCTTCGCTACGTCGAGTTTCAGGATAATCAACTGCTCTTCGGTAACTCCCTCCGCTTTCAGGTAGTCACCGAAGATGTCAAAAAGCAGTACTGACTTGCCACACCTGCGGATGCCAGTAACAACCTTTACCCGTCCGTTGTCACGCCTCTCAATGAGTTTGTTGAGATAATAGTTTCTTTCGATCCTTTCCATACTTTCGAATATTTTGCGTATTTACGCATGACTTTCGGATGCAAAAGTAGTCAAAATAATCGGAATAACATCATTCTCATTCGATTTTCTTGCGGATTTACGCATATTTTTCGGAAATATGTCGTTTTTTCCCCTTCTATAATCACTTTCATGCTTATTCGTGAACCAAATGCTGAAATATTAGTTAAGAGGAAGTGAAAGAAAGTGAAAGGAGGCAGCTCCCGAAAGACCTGCCTCCAAACATAAACGAGAATAAGATTTGCCTGAAGTCTATTCTGGCTGTACCGTTCCTCCTATCGTGCCTGTGGCCGTTTCCCAGTCTGTGATGCTCACATTCGACACGGACAGTCCTTTGTCCGTAACAGTGACGGGGAACACATAGACCTTGCCCTTCTCGATCTTGGCAGAGGTCGTGATAGAGTACGTTGCACCGTCAATCACGAAGGAGAGCTTCAGCTGTTCCGTTCCTGAAGAGGCGGGGATTACGAACAGGTCATCTCTGGATGGCGACTCGATGGGACGGTTGGCATAGTAGTCAGACATGGTGTTGTTAGAGGTGTTCGACCATTCGCCAGTCACACTGTTAAATGTGCCTTGCTGAGCTACGGCCTGAGACTCCACTGTAAAGTTCGAGAACTTGCCAGTTCCTGTGTAGCCAGACTTGGCAAGGGTAAATCCGATACGTGCCAGGGCATGTCTCATCGTCAACTGTGCTTGCGGTTTGTTCACCGACACGACAGACGCGCCGAGAGGTGCATACATGACATCGGTCTTATTGTCAACAGTGATGTCCAGTGCTGTGGGGTCTGCATCAGCCACGTATGGATAGTAGGCCGTCACATAGCCGGACTCGGCATAGAGCGAAGGTGCTGCCGTGGCGTTCCACAGACCGCTGGAATACTTGTACTCTACGTTGGCATTGGAATGGGTATAAAGCCCCGACGTGGCAGCAGTACCCTTATAGACACTCACACCGATAGCAGGATTTGTAAGGGATGTCCAGCCTGTGACGATGCTGGCGGCACGGGTGGCGTTGTAGCCATCCACGTCCACGTTCAGGCTGAGTTCTGCTGTTTTGCCGTATGATGAACTGTTACTGCCGTTGCAGGAAAAGTCATCGTCATTCTCACAACTGGTGGTGAACACCATGGTCAGTGCAGCAAAGGCTGCAAACAGGATTGATTTCTTCATTTTTCTGTCTTTTGTTTGTTGATACTTGGGTTTACTGATAACGTGTGTAGGTAATCGTTTGTTGATGAATGTTGGTTATTACCGGCCACGATGATAGTGGCTTTCTTCTTCTGTTGAAGGCTCTGGCTCATATACAGGAACACCTTTGGCGGCAATGGCTTCCACCGTCGGCTTTTCTTCTACTTGCTCCTTGGGCGTTTCTGTACGTCCTTCTGCCTGTGCCGTGTCAATACCCTGCTCAATGTCAAGGGCAATCTTGTCGATGCGCTGCCCGATGAAGGACGAGGCACGTTTCACGTCCAGGAGTGTACTCTTCAGGAAGTCCGGCGACTCCTTCAACGAGCCGAGCCACGACTTCAGGTAGGCAGCTGAGTCATCTTTCAGATGCTTCTCCATGCCATAACGGGAGGCGAGGTAGGCTGCGGTCAGTTCCGCAACCAGTTCCTCACGGGCATACTCGCTGCTGCCAAAAGTCTGTCCGGGTTTCAGACGGTCAAGTACCCCCTCTTTGCCTGAGGCATGGGTCATCTCGTGCAGTGTAGTTCCGTAATAGGATTCCCCGTCGGCAAACTGCTCTTTCTCCGGCACGACGATGACATTCCTTGAAATGGAATAATAAGCCTGGTCACCATGTGTAGGGATGATAGGACAGATGTAGAGATTGTCGCGTATCATTCGGTCTATCGGCTCAAAGGAATAGTTCTCACCACCCTGCTCTGGGCGTACCTGCGTATTGGCGGCCACCAGTTTCTCATACAGCTCTGGCCTTGCCTCTCTTAGGTTGGTCTGTGCCGCTATGTTGAATACATAAAATACGGACAGTTTAGGATAAACATTGTATTTGTCCCTTTCCTCCTCCGATAGTTGCTTGTAGTCCTCATAGCGTATCTTCTCTTTGGCTTCCTTGTGGATGACTGTGAAGGTGGTCAGCATGACGGGCATAGACTTCTCGCCCTTGTTGACGGTCACGATTGGCAGTTTGTTTCCCTCCTTGTCCGTCAAAGGCACCTTGCCGTCCTTTGTCTTGTGGTAGTTCAGTCCGATGATGCGGTCAAACGTGCCCCATACGGGTACGTCATAGCCCTGCTTCTCGGCCTGGAACATCAGCAAGATGCTGTTCATGCCGTTGTAATAGCGACCATCGAGATTCTTGGGCGGCTGTGCCATGCCTGGCGTGAACCAAGGCTTCCTCCAGTCGCCCTGCAATGTCTCGACCTTCTCAATCATCAGTTCGGCAAAGCGGTCAAGGGCACGGTCTTCCGCACTCCTGCCGTCACTGTTACCGCCGTTGTACTTTTTTCCTGCCATATCGCACGGATGCTAAAAAGTCGGCTACTGCTGTTGCTCCTTCTCCCAAGGCTTCAGCTCATTGACACGGCAGCCAATCTCCAGTTTGTCGTTATACACGCTGAGTTCCAGCGTACCCTTCACGTCAATGGGAGTCTTGTCAGCCAGCCATTCAGGTTTGTCGGTCTTAAACTGAACGAAACGAACCCAGATGTACTCGAAGTTCTCATCCTCCTTGCTGGTGCTGAAGCCAGAGAACACGATGAAAGAATCTCCTTTTTTCGTTGTCTTGACCTCCATGTTCTTACCTGCTTTCCCAAGGAAGTGGAGATTGCCGACGATGGAATCCTCACCGCTGACATTCTCCAGACTGATGTCGGAGGCCTCCATGTTCAGGTAGAGGGCTTCCCCTTTCTTACGGAAGGTAAGTATTCCCTTCACCTCGACGCGTGTTCCCTGACGGATGGCAGCGATGTCCTCGCCCTCCATATAGTCCTTGGCTACGCTGATGTCGATGGTCTTGTTGATGCCAGACTTGGCCTTTACGACCGTCTGAACGCCGAAGGACACGAACTGCCGTCCTTCCTTTCCATTGCGTACTGCCGCAATCCTGCTGACAGTTCCGCATACTGTTACTTCTGCTTTAATCATGATTTTCTTGTTTTTAGATGTTGATGAAATGGTAATCGATGCTTATACATGAAGCTTGTTGCCCTGCTCCTCCTGCGCCGCCATGCCCTGCTCAAAGAGTGAGGCAGAGAGCGATGAAAAGTCCAGCTTCCCTTTGGGAACTTTTGCCGCAGCATCCTGTATCTTCGCCTGATCTGCACCGCTGTCTATCATCACGGCCACGCCCATCAGTCCCGTGAAAGTCGATACAGCCAAATCCAGTATGGGGTCTGCCGACGGATGCTGGCTGCCGCTGTCTTCGGAGCAGAGCATCTTCTTCTCCCAGTCATCATCATGTCGTCCGTTGTCCCCTGCATCGGCACGGATGGTGTTGAAATAGGAATCGTTGCTTCTTGTCTTCGGTTGTTCCTGCTGACCTGCTCCGTCCTGAGGAGCCGTTGTCGGTGTGGGCGAAGAGGACAATGTGGAAGAACGGTGTGCGAGGTCGTTCTGACTGCTGGCAGCAGACATAGTGGGTGTCCGACCTATCATGGCGAGCACCTGACGGTCAAACTTCTGCAAACCGTTCCGCTCGATGATGTTCTGCAGGGATGCGGCATACGTCTTACTGGTAGCATAGCCCGCACGTTGCAGTTCTGCTGTCCAGCCCTTGTAGTCATCGGGGGCAAGCCGGAAACAACGTGCATAGCGGCTGTTGTTCCTCAGAAACAGCGAATGATGCTCATAGGAGTCACCCACGCTGGCATAGCGGCAGAATTTCTCATTGGGCTTGTCATCGGTATAGACGAGGTAACTGCCACCGGCTCTGAGCCAGTCTTTGGTGGCCTTGATGCCGAAATGGTTATTGCCTTTGCGCGACAGTTCGCTGCCGCCGCTGGCACTTTCAAGGATGCCCTGCGCAAGCGTAACGGAGGCAGGAATGCCGTACTTCAGCATCTGCTCCTGAGCAAAGGCTGCATATTTCTCTATGTATTCACTATTCTTCATCGGTCTTGTACTTTTGTTTACATTCGGGGCTACTGCATAAGTGACTCTCGGAAATGAAAGCGAGAGGAAAACTGCCAGCAGTACAATGGTTATATAGTTTGACTGTCTCATCGGCGTACCCCCCTGTGTGTTTCTTCGTCCTCCTTGGATTCTTGTTTCTCCTGCGGAGTGACAATTTCCTTTACCACCTGTCTGGGCGACAATCCCTCTTCTCCTGAATCAGGGGAAAAGGCAGAACTTCGCTTGGCAGTTTGTCTGGGTGCTTCCAACTGGTCACAGATGGCGACACGGTGTCCGGCACGGATGAGTTTCGGCAGATAAGTGTCGAGGGCATGATAAGGAAAGCCCGCCATCTCCAGTGGCTTGCCGTCCTTGCCCTTGGTGCTATTGCTCCGTGTCTGTGTGATGCCCAGTGTCTGTGAAGCGGCACGGGCATCCTCACCGTATGTCTCGTAAAAGTCGCCGGCACGGAACAGCAGGACTGTATCAGGATGTTTCGATTTCAGGTCATAGAACTGTTTCAGCATGGGGGTGAGGACAACGGCGGCCACGGCTTTAGTCTCGGCCTTGGTCGCTTCCTCCTTGGCCTTTTCCTCCTGCTCTTCTTTCTTCTTTTGTTCAGGGGAATTACGCAGCTTCTCCTTTTCATATTTTTCCTTCTGCTCCGTCTGCTGTTCCTCTTCGCGTTGCTCATGCTCCTGTTCCTCCTTATGCTCTGTCACGACCTGCTTGGTTTCCTGTGGCGTGGCAGCCTGTCCTTCCTGCTCGGTCTTGTCTGTTCCTACAGCCACGGCATCGCTCCGTCCCTGACGCAGCACGTCGGCAAAGAGCGAGGCGGCCAGGTGTTTCTTGTAGTCCTGCATGTCCGGGGCAAGCCACATCCGCTGCCATTGGTCATGTGTCACCAGGCGCGGCTGCACTTTCTCCAGACCGGCAATTTTCGGGGCACAGAGTATCTTCGCTTTATCATCCCTGGTCTTGAAGATGTTCACACGCTCGATGCGCCCCAACTCTTCTTCCGTAGCACTGCTCTTGAAGGGGTCTATCTTCAGATCTGGACGTGCCGTAGCCAGCGCATGGTATTTCCTTGCCAGTTCCAGACGGAAAGTTTCTGTCTTGGGTGTGGGGGTACGGATCAGACTGAAATAAGTATTGATGTCCGGCTTGTCGGGATAGACGGCGAAGCCTCTTTCGTTTTCCGGCTTCAGGTACAAGGCCCACTTCCCTTCATCGTCACGGAGCATCATCACGGAATCGAAGTCCACATCTGAGGCTTTTTTCACGGCATCGCTGACATCCAACGTCTGCACATTCTCCAACGTCCAGTTATTGAGACGTGTAACCGTCACCTCCTTGCCCTCAAAATGGCGGTCATCAGGCCTGTAGCCCAATGCCCCGTCGGGGTTGTAGAACGTCACCGTGTCAAAGCCCTCTTTTCTCAAAGCTGTATTGATGCGTTCCTTCGACATGCCTGGCAACTCATTCTTGGGTTCGAGTGAGGCACCTGCTGGAAGGATGACCTCTGCGGTCTTGGCCTTACTGTCGCGGACAATGACCATTTCTCGTTTCTCTTGGTTGGGGATGCCTTTGATTTCATCGGCGATGTAGAAGTGCTGCGGCAACTGCTGCTGTATCTCCTCTGTCTGCTGCTGCGTCCTGTCCGTGGCATACTCCACCTTCTCGTTCCGTTCGGCCTTATGGATGACATCCAAGGCGTTGTTCACATCCATTTCCAGCGCATCCACCAGGCAGGGATTCTCGTTGAGTTCCCGTTTCCAGTAGTCGATATGCTGCAGGTTCTCTGGCGAAATCCGTGCAGGAAGTCCCAATTCCTGTAGCTTGGCACCTGTGGCGAGTTCCACGACCAACTGCTCCTGACGCGCTACATCCTCAGAAGGTTTCTTACCACCGTTCATCACCATACCTTCACGGGCGAGACGCTGTTGGTGGCCGGTGGCTGTCACCACCAGCCTCACGAGGTCACGCACATAGTCCTCATAACTTCCGTAACTCTTCTGCGGAGCCATATAGACGGCATCACGCTGGGTATCATAATGGCTTACGCCACTGGCATCCTTTCGGATGGGTACAAGGTTGTCTCTTGTGTGGAGGATAAACTGGTTGACATCCTTCTGGAGCTGCTGCTGTTCACGGGCCACATCCTCGCGGTCGGACAATCCCCCGAACAGTTCCACCTCATGGGCAAAGGCGTTCTTGTCCACCATCGGCAAGGTCGTCTGCTCAATATTGAACAGCATCCGCACCTCGCGCTGGCGCACTCCCTTATACATCTTCTGCTCTTCGGGGGCGAGTTGCTGGTATTGCTCACGGGAAATCCGCGCATCGGGCTTGTGGCGGTTTTCATACTCCTTCCAGTTGCACCAGAGGAAAGGTACGCCCTTCCCCTTGGCCTGTACGCTTTCACCGCGTTTCTTGGCCTCCGAGAATAAGGTGTATTCGTTGGTCTTGTAGCCGTTCTGGTCGCTGTGCAGTCCGAGGATGACAGCATTGAAGGCCGAGACGGACACGCCTCTTGGATAGAAACGGGGAGCTGCCTTTCCTTTGGCGTTCAGCCAAATGCCCTCATGCGTCCTGGCAGACTCCAGCGCATCGGTAAGCAGGGCGACTTGTCGCTCTGCTGCATTCTTTTCTTGTTGGGTCTTTTCTGTCATTGCTATTCTGTTTAATGGATGAATATGTCGTTTATCTCTGGGCAAGTGTACGGGTCACGGCCTGCTGTTCTCCAGCCTCGTAATTATGAGAGGCCATCTGTCGCATCTGGTCGTTCTTGGCAAGCACGGCATTGGCGAGCGTGTTCAAGGGCAATGCCCCTTGTCTGTAGGCATCCACGACGGTATCAGGCAAAGCAATGGTATAAGGCACCTTATCCATCACGGCTATCAGGCAGTTGCCTTGCAGTTGAGGATTGCTGATACGCGGGTTGAGCGGTTCGTCTGGATAGACGCGGTAGTTGGTACGGGCTGCATCGGAAACCTGACCGTTCCCTTGTCCCTGCTGCCTTTCCATGGCTTCATGCCCTGCCTTGTTCAACAGGTTCAGTCCACCCATGCCTATGAGTATCATCTTCAGAATGGGATTCTTGATGAACATACCCGCTGCAATGCTGGCGATAGGAAGCAGATTGTCCCTGATGTTCAGTCTTGTCTTGCCTGTGAACATCCCTACGAGTATGTCGGGAAGCATGGCAAGCACATAGCCGAGATTATGGCCTATGTCGCTAATGCCGTCCAGACCAAAGCTGGCAAGCAGACCGTTCCAGCCGTTGGCGTTTGTCTGCTCTGGCTGTTCTGTGACAGGTTGTGCTTCTGTCATTGGAATTTGATCTACTGGCAATACTGGCGGTTCTTCCTGTACCGTCGCTGCTTGCTCCCTTGCCTCCCGTTCTGCTTTCAACCTTTCCTGATCAGCCAGCCATGCTTCTTCCTTTCCTGGTGCCACAATCAGCGGCACGTCCTTGTACCGTTCATCGCGTCCGTTGGCATTTCCCGTTGTCTTTGGCATCGTTGTGTCAAAGCCAGGATTGTCAGTCGCACCGCCCACCTTGTCTGCCACGCCGTTGATGAGCAAATCCGTTCCAATAAAGGAGGCTGCACTTTTCCAACTGCCACCGAAACCGCCCATCGTCAGATAGTCTGCCGCCGCTCCTAAGGCATAACCGGCTCCCTTTTCAAGCGTGGATGGATTGTACCGTTTCTCCGCCTGCTCGGTAATATGGTCTTCCAATGGCGACTTGCTCATCGCCTGTGGCAGATAGAAAATGGTGTTGGTGGCAGCCTTGCGCATGATGTATTCAATCGATGACTTGGGTATCTCGTCCTGTATCATATTGTCAATCATCATCCTTTCAATCTCAGGCGTGACGTTGATGCCCTGTCTCTTCAGTTCATCCTTCACCATCTGGATATAGTCTTCCGTATGCTTGGAGTTCCATTCCCCTGTATATCGGAGGGCATCAAGACTTGCTGCCTGGGCAGACATACCTCCATCGGGACCGGCAGCACCCGCCATGATGTAGGGAAGGCTGCTCGTATGCCTGCCTATCTCTTCCAACTGCTTGTGACGGAGGTCTTTCATCACCTTGTCCATGATGGGGATGACCTTCGTCTTGAATAATGTTTCGTTGTTCGTACTGCTCATAGATTTAACTGGTTGAGTATCTGTTCGCGTGTCTGCTCGATGGCACTGTGATAGACTTCCATCTGTTTGGGGAAGTATTCCTCCAGCCACTCGTCCTTCTCGCTGTTGTCATTGATGAAGCGGATGGCTACCTGACGTTCTATCTCAATGGCGGCCTCTCCACGCTCGTTGTTGTTGAACCATGCCTTGATCCACCATCGGATGCCGGAGCGGTCGGGATAGACACTGACCATCCTCGGAATGTCGAAGCTCTGCACATCTATCTCCAATTCGGCGAGAGGGTCAACAATCCCGCTGGTGGCTACGGCTTCTTCAAGTCGTTTTTTTTTATTTCTTCACTCATGCTGGAAAGGAACACATGCTGACGAAGGGCGAGGTAGTTCAGGAAGTCGGCAATCAGCAGGTTCTGCACTTTCTCCGCAATCGGGATGGAACGTGCGCCCATGCCGAGGGGATTGGCCATCGAGGGCAGTGTCTCATAGAAGTAGTTTTTCATCGCCGACACAGTGAACACATTGCGAAGTGCCTGTTCCGTATGGGCTGGCACTACATACAGGCCCTGTCTCATGTCCTGCATATAATCAGGATAGAAGCGCAGCATCAGTTCCTCTATCTCCCTTTTATCCTGGTCATAGAGGGTGTGCAAGTCCATGTCGATGGTGACAAACTCCGGGATGCCCACCTGACCGTTCTGCTCCATTGCCTTCAGATTGCCGTACAGCATGGTCAAGAACTCTATCGGATTCAGTTCCTCACCGTTGTACTTCACCTCCATGTGCAAGAGGTCGCCGCTGACAGCTACAATCTGACCGGCTTTCACGGCATGGCCGAAGGTCTTGAAGACATTACTCAGATGGGAATAGGTGACTTCGTAGCCGCCATAGCGGATAACCTGATAGACACCATGCACGGCATCGCTGCCGATGCCCGTCACCTGTCCTGTCGCTACGGCAGACAGCAGATAATGGTGAGCCTTAAAGTCCACACCGTGGTGGAAGAAGGTCTCTCCTGTCTGGGGATGACGCTGCTTACCGTAGCCGAGCGTCATTTCCACATCTTTGTCACGCTCTTCGAAGGGCATACAATAGCCGCTGTCGGAATGGAGCATCATTTCCTGTGTATATTTCATCATGTCATTTACAATTTGACAAATTACTATTTACCATTTAGTCATGAGCTGTTATCTCCTTCTGCCGCCACCAGCAGTTTGCTGTTCCTGCTCTTGCTGTACCTGCGCCAGTTGCGGTTGCTGCTGTGGGTGGTTGTCGCCAAGGAGTTGTGCCATGTTGGCGTTATTGCCAATCATCATCATGGCAAGGACAGCCCCGGCTATCTTGGCAAGCCATCCGAAGCGTCCGAAGATGAGCATGGCAGCTAATACCAGTCCGGCGATGCTGAGACCCGACACGTTGCCGCGTCCGAGATTGCCGAAGAAGTTGCCCATCATTTCGCCGCCGTTGCCGGAGAATACGCCACGGAGGAAGTTCGACATACCGCTCCACTTGCTGTTGACATCGGTCATGGCATTGTTTACGCTGTCGGTCATGCCGCCAACTTTGTCTGTAAGGTCATGCACACCGCCAACGACACCGCTGACGGTATTGCCGACACTCTCCATCGTGCCTTCACCGAGGACGGCATCCCCGACGATACCTGCCACACTCTTGTCTGTGGTCAGCTTTTCCCAGCCCACATAGCCCACGGCACCGCCGATGGCAGCGGTCTTGGTGGCCGTACCCAAGCCTTTGAGGGTACGCTGCGGATGGATGACGGCACTGCCTACTGATTCAATCGTGGCCTTGCCGCCGCGCATCGTCCAGCGCAATAGCGGCTTTCCCGCTTTCAATACTGTTGTCCAGCCCATATTCCTATTTATGATTTGACTATTTACTATTTATCTACGTCCGTTCCTTCGCCAGCGTTCCATACATTGCTGGGCAATGTCTTTCTTGTCGGCTCCTTCTCTGGCATGGTAGTCGATTTCTGCCCAGACATCAGCAAAGGAGGTATATTTCACAGCCTTGATAAGCCGCACAAGTTTTCGGTTCATCAGCTTTAGCTTGGGACGTATGCCGAAAACAATCTCTATGCGTTCCTTCTCGGTCATCTTCGTGTCTGAGAGGCACACCTGACGGATGTCATTGACAATATCGACGCTGTTCAGGATGATTTCTCTGTATATCTTGTTTCTGTTTGCGGAGAGTGCCACCGCCACGGCATTGCCGGGATGGGCACTCAACTGTTTGGAGAGTCCACTGAGGTTTTCGGCCATGCGGTCTATCTCATGGTAGAAACCGTATATCTGAGCCGCCATGCAGATGATGGAATGGAAGGAGTCCAGATAGTCGTTGAACTCACGCTGCAGGTCGGTCGTTCCCTGCACCTCATCACGGATCCAGATGTGTCCCGTCGATTCCAACAGCATCATGGACTCCTGCTGTTTCAGCTCCTTCTTGGCTTTGTCGGTATAAAGTAATATCATGCCAGCCAGCACAGGGTCTTCTCCTTGCGCCAGTAATCGGGTGTGTGGAATGCACAGAAGGATGATGAGACAAACAATCAGTCTTTGCATATATCTCTAAACTCTAATCTCTCAACTCTAAACTATACTACGGTGTCGCTACTCTTGCAGCCCTGCGCCATCTGCCGTAGGCTTCATGTGCCACCTCGGCATTGGTACGGTCGAGCATCCCTGCCGTGACGTTGTTCCAGACATCGGTCATGGTGTAGAAGCGGATGCTCAGATAGAGCCTGTTGAGCTTCTTGCTGAAGGAGGCGAGGCGGTCGTTCAGTTCCCACAGGGTTTTCGAGCGTTCCGTACCTGTCAGCATATTCTCTTTGCCACCTTTTGCCACGGCATCTTTCAATGTCGTATAGACGGTGACCAGTTCCGTCGCCGTCTCGATATAGAGGTTGTTCATACTCATGGTGGCGACAATGCCTTGGGGATTGCTGCCGATGGCTGATTTCAGTTTGCATAGGGTGATGAAGATACGCACTCCGTCGTCGTAGAGGTGAGTACAGGCTTTCAGGGTGGAGGCATAGCCGTCCACCGTCTTCAGGTAACTGTTGTACTTCTGCTCCCAACGGTGTATCTGGTCAAACTCGGCGGCGATAGTGTTCTGCAACAAGGCTGTCTTCTGCTGGTCGGTTATCTGATCCTTGATCTGACCGTTGATGAGTTCGTTGCCCTCGGCCAGTGCCACATACTCCAGCGGATTGGAGGATGCTATCTGTGCATATCCCTTACCGCAGAACAGCAGTAAGGTCAAGAAAATGCTAACGGTTGGTGATTTCATAGACTCCCTTTCTTAGTTTATTATATTCCACCCGTGTACGGATGCAGTCCACGATGTCAAGTTCTGCCCTCATGCCGATGATGTCAAGTCGTGGCGTGGTACGGTCGCCGCTGTAGATGCTCACGGTCTTTAGTCCCGCGAGTTGCTGCATGAAACTACGGTGTTCGTCATAATCAACGACCCTGTACAGTTCGATGTAGGCCAGACTATGGGTAAACACGCCAGACTCTATCATCAGCTGTTCACTGGTAATTCTGTACTTGATACGGCACAGATAGGCAAGGCGGTACAGAAGGACTGCGGACAGCAGTGACACCAGGACGGCAAGCCATCCTTGACTGTACCATCCTATATAGTAACTCCAGCCTGCCATGCAAAGCAGGAGCCAAGGCAGTTCATTGATAACGAACTGCATCCAGTGTGGTCGTAGCGTCACAATCTGAAAGCGTCGTATGGTCTGAGGCTGTATCATTAGCGGTGGATATGGGTATGACGTTCTTGGTTTATTTCTTCTTTTGGCTGAATAACAGTTTCGCCTTTTGATGCTGTCCTGGACTTCTCCATTTCAATCTCAGCCAGCAACTGCTCGTTCCAGTCCTTGTGACCGCCCTTCGGTTCTTCACGGATGTAGGCCGTATCTGCTTCAGGTGCTATGCCGAGAAATGTCCTCATGTCACTTCTGTAGTCTTGGTACAGTTTTCTCGCAATCGCCTCCTGTTCCTTGATGTCGTCAGAATGGCACAGTCCGCTGGAACGCATCGACATGGTTTCCTCCCATGCTGCCTCATACTTGGCATAACGCTCCTGCAAGGGTTTGGGCAGCAGGTCGGTGTCGCCGTAAGCATAATCCTGATGAGAGGGAAGAGAATCGAGATAAGGCTTCCGCTCTGGCGTGACCTCGATGGAGGCACGGACGGCACGGTGTATCTCGTTCTTCAGGTTCTCGGTGAACTGCCTGCCAGCAAGGTCGTTATCAAAGCAGATGTGATGTGTAGCCGACGTTGTGTGTACCAGCATCCCGCGCATCTGCCCTACGGTGGGGTTGCCGCCCGTCGAGACGAACACGGCCTGCCGCAGTTCGGGCGTTTCCCTGTGGTGCAGTTGATAGTATGCCATTGCGTCGTAGCCGCTCTCAAACCAATAGACAGCCTTGGCTTCAGACAGCGGTGTGTCGGCAGGGCTGGCAATCCACAGCCCTTCGGAGGAGTTGCTGCCAGCGGCCTTGCCTTTGTAGGCGTTGCCGTCAGCGCGTCTCATGCCACGTTCCTCGAAGCCCACCCATTCCCTCTGTCCGGGGACGGTCAGCGGGAAGCAGAGGTTGGCATATTGCTTCGAGCCGTCGTCTGATTGACGTGTTGCCCTCACAAAATAGTTGCGGAAGGCGTTCTGTGTGCTCCAGTCGATGCCGCGATGGACGAAGAACGGAAAGAACTTGTGCTGCTCCGTGCGGTCATCGGTGAAGTGGACGAGCGCATAGTCATCGAGGCAGAAGGTCTGCCTGTGCTGTGGGGCAATATCCTGTGACGGACGTTCCTCGATAGGCTGGTTCAGCAGCCGGCTGCAGACGAGGTTGACCAGACGGTTCAAGTCCATGCCTGGCGTGTAGTCCTGGAAGTAGTCGGGATGCTCCTTGATGAAGGATATGACATTATAGACCTTTATCACGGGAGGCTGGAAGCAATAGTGACCGTCGGGCGTGATGACGAACTTGTCGCCGCTGACATGCCGCCCCATGCTGTCACGACGCGAATACGACGGATAGCGCAGACCGTCACGCTTGTTCTGCGTGTAGCCTGCGTCAGTGAGCAAGTCCCGCATCTTCAGGCGGCTCTTGTAATCGTCGTAGGTCAATGCGCTCATCCCTCCCTGCCTTTATCGTCCGAGGCCCACGCCATGCTCTGCGGCATTCACTCCGGCATCGAAGGCTCGTGCGGCGATTTCCTGCGGAGAATCGACACCGGGCTTGAAATACACATGACCTCTTGGCCCGCCATGCCGCTCCTCGTAAAATTCAGGGGCTGGATGATGGCCGATGCCGTTGATTTCATGGACGACATGCCCCACGCCGTGAGCCATCTCACCCGTCACTGCCAGCCCTGCAAGGATGGCAGCACCGATGTTCACACCATGACCAGGCAGGGTCTTCATGTCCACCTCGTGGAAGATGTGGGAGAAGAGTTTCATGCGGTGGTAGTCGTCAATGGCCATGAACTTGTCGTACTGCCTTTGAGTAATCTCATGGCTGATGGGTTCTCCGTTGATGATAGCGGTCATTCTATACTTTACGTCGCCTTTCTCATCCTTGACAGGCTCGCCCTGCTCGTTGCGCACAGACTCCACACGGATGTCATCGACGGTCACCTCGCGTCCATGCTTGCCCTCACGGAACCAGCCTTTGTTCTCGTTCAGTTCATAGAGGGCATTGCCATCGACACGACCAACGCTTTTGTCTTCGGGCTGTTGCAACTCAGGCGTAACCATAAGTCCCTCATCTGCCACCATCGTCTGTCTGGCTTGGAGGGCTTCGTTCAACTGCTGCTCCACTTCGGGCTTCAGCTTCATGGCAACGAGTTCCTTGCTGTTGAGCGCGTCCATTGTCACCTGATCCTGGAAGTCATCCTTGATGATGCCGTTGATAACATCGAGACGTGCCTGCACTGGCACCTCCTTGATGGCGTTGGCGGTCAGTTTCTTCAGTTCCTCGTCAGTCAGGTCGTATTGAAAGTCATGCTCCGATGCCGAGGACTGGATGGTCAGCGTCTTGGCTTCAGCATCCACGACGATGCCGTGCGATGCCAGCACCTCCTGCCATTTCTCGTTAGTGAAATACACGTTGCTGGTGATGACTTCTTGATAGGGCTTGGCGGGCTCCTGCGGACGTGGGCGCACCTGCACCTCCGGCTCTGGCAAGGACACTTGGAGGTCTTGCAGCACATCTTTCGTGGGCTGTGGGGTGACGGCTTGCTGTCCTTTGTAGTAGAAGCCGTAGCCACCTGACTGCAATTCGCCTGGCTTCATGCGTCCGTCGGGACGTTCCGGCACGATGGGCGCACCCTGTATAAACAGGGCACCGCCCACACGTCGCATGTGGAAGCCGTCCTGAGGACGGGGTGTCCAGCCGAGAAAGCCGTAATGGTGTCCCCAGAAGTCACGGTGTACTCCTGGAGGTAGAGGCATACGCATCGGCATCCGTCCGTACTCTCCAGCCCCGATGCGATAGCCGTGCAGTCCCATGGCGACACGTCCGTTGGCGTTCCGTGCATGGACGAAGTTGCGGGGCATGTAAAAGTCCTTCTCCACCAGGGCCGTGAAGGTGTTGTAGGCTTTCCTGTTGGCAGAGTTGGTGCCCCAATCGGTCAAGGCACGAAGCTGGTCTGACGTAATGTTATAAGTCAGCAGGGGCGAGTCATGCCCCTGCACGGCAAGCTGATAGGCATCGCCCTGACGGATGACATGCCCCTGCATACCGTTTCTTCTGAGGATGTCCTGCAGTTCGGGCGACAGGTCGTAGCCCGCAGGACGGGAGTTGCTTCTGATTGACATGTTTACCTCCCTCCCATGCGCAAGCCTTGCTTCTTCTGCTCATTCCACAGCTCGTCGCTGTAGTCATCCTCACTGACGTAATCAAGGTTGCCGTTGTCATCCATGACCCAGCAGCCGAAGGCCCCGAAGGTGTACTTCGACCACTCACGTTTGTTCTCACGCTGCCACTGTTGCTCGTCACCGCCCGCCAGACGGATGCCCGTCTTGTTGTTCAGGTCGATGCCGATGCTGACAGGATCCTCGCCCTGAAGGACGGTCACGACCTCGCCCTCCTGCATCTTCTGCACCTGCTCGGCATTCAGTCCGAAGTTATTGGCAATGAGCTGGAGGTTCCTGCCGATGACCTGCACGGGGACGCTAAGCACCTGCCGTGTCTCTGGGTCGAGTTGCACGAAACTCTTGGTGCCACGGTCGGGAGCGTCGGCATCGAAAGTGATGCGGTGCTGCCCATCGACAAAGCCGACGACGGCACGGTTGCCGCTGAGTCGTTTCTTCTGCTCTTCGCTGAAACGCTTCAGGTCTTCTTCATCCAGGACGGGATAGAAAAGCAAATCCACTTCGTCCTTGTCGTTGCGTACAAGGGCAAAGCGGGTGCGGCTATGGATGGTCTCGCCATCCTCGGTCTGAACGGTTACGGGGAGTACGGGCGACTTGCGTCCGTTGTAGATGTCGGCCAGCACATCAACGGGGAGGTCTTCCACCATCTCCTGTGTCAAGCCGAACTGCGACAAGGTGCCATACGGCACTTCGCTTTCTTCATACAGATAATTCATGTTGTGCTTGTTTTAATGTGATTACACGTTTTGCGATGCAAAGTTAGCGCATCCCTTTATCACAAGGAGGAATCATATCACGGCACAACCATCCTTTTAGGCTAATTTAATTATGAAGTATGATTTTTAGAAGTTTTTCATACTATAACTTTTTATTGGTGTCCGCTAAAACTATTTGACTCTTTCGGCAACCACTAATTCCTCGGACAGCCGATGTGCCGGACGTACAGGTATCCATTTTTGGGATGTAAAATGAGAGATTGTGCCTCAAAACAGGTAATATAGGCCTTCACGATGAAGGTTAGGTTGTGTGGGGTGCGGAATTTTTAGCGGACAGCCGTTGGCTCCTCTTAAATGGGGGCTTGTCTGTTGCCAAAGCCAGTATTGTTAGACAAAAAAGTATGTTTAGCGGACAGTAATAATAACTTTTAAACATCGTATTGGTATGTATCATATGAGCGTAAGCAATTAATTGCTAATATAATCTCATGAACAGGCACAGTGTAATGTAGGTACCATATAATAGCAACAGCAGCTACAATCATTGACTGTAGCTGCTGTTGCTATTAAATATCGGTATTAATACTTTGATTTTGTAGTATGCTTCCTACTCAAACAACAATGTAATGTAAATCTTTCTTGAGTTTTATTTTAAATTTAGCTTTTGACCTTCTGAAAGAGTGGAAAATAAAGAAAGATGATTCATTTTTGCAAGATATGTTAGACGAATTCCAAATTGCTGAGAGATTTGATACAATGTTTCGCCTTTGCACACACGATAGTAGTCATAAGCACCGGAGTACTTTTTTCTCTTTTTCTCTATGAATACAATATCACCTTCTTTAAAATCATTTTTATTGGTTGTCTCATTATACTCCAACAACTTTGATTGTGGAATATTATACTTCATTGATACTGATGATAAGGTCTCACCTGGATATATTATAGTACAACGTACATTGTTGATTTCAACTAAAAAGCCATATTGTTGAATCGTTTTAGATACACATTCCTCTTCTTCCGACTCTTCGTTATCTGGAAGTTGAATATCTTTACGTTCCACAAGTTCCTCAACAGTAATTGTTTTTGTGATGGTGATTGTTTTTCCCGGACGTAATTTTACGCCACCATTGATAGAGTAAAGTTGATATGCATCTATATACCCAATGAGTGCTTTGGCATACGTAGGTGATGTCGCATAGCCTGCAAGTTGCAGTCCATTAGCCCAACCACGATAATCAAAAACACTTTTTGAAAACAGATGCCTATACCTATCCTTTTGGAGCAATAAGGAGTGGTCGCGAAAAGATTCCTCTGCTGAGGTATACACCCTAAAATTACTCTTTTGTGGTTCGTCATCCCATGCAGCGTATGTCGGACCATTCCAACTTGATCCTTTTTTTATGCCAAAGTGGTTATTTGAAGTCTTTGTTAAACCACTTTTTCCTGCACCTGACTCTAAGATACCTTGCGCCAACGTGATTGGGGCAGGGATGCCAAACTCTCGCTCTTGTTCGAGTGCTATTTGACGGTATTGTGCTATATATTCTTGAATGTCGGCTGAAGACTGTGCATAGACTTCGCAAAAACTAAATACACATAGACTACAAACTAATATGCATTTTATAGATAGTGATATTTTATCTGTCATATATTAGATTACCTGGAGTCTGACGCAACAGATGACGCATGACAAGGAGTACTGTCAGTATTGTTGCAACAATGATAATTATTATTGCCCATAGAGTTATGCTATTCCATAGGATAAGCCAACTATATGTGCCATCTTTCATTATGCATAGTAGTTGTAGTATCCGTTCTGTAAACCATGTTATAGTAAGTGCAATAATCAATGCGACCATAATAATACTAATAATGATGATGACATAGACACGTATCAGTTCATGGTTAGACATTCCAAAAGCCCTAAAAGTGCCCAAATTACGACGTACTTTTTGAAAGTAACTCTGTAACATATTTGTCAAGAAAATGACGATGCATATAATAGAGAAAATTATCATTGCTGCTGACAAAATAGTTGCCATGATGCTTACAGCATTAAAGTTTTCCTTGGCATTTACCTGTGTCATTTCTATCTGAAGTTGCCAATTGTCTTTCATATAGCGTTCAAAGGCACTTATTGAATCTAATTTCGTAAAATGAATAGAAAGGCCATTGTCTATACCAAGTTCTCTATCAAATTCCTTAAGGCTCTCATCGTAGTCATAAACACGTACCACTCCTACTTGACCATATCGTTGTAGAATACGTTTTTCTATCTCATTAATGATGGAAAGTGGTGGACGTCCGTCCGGGTAGACTGTTTTGATGGTGCCCTTCTTCCATGAACGTAAACGTTCTGCAATACGATTCTCAGTGGATATGACTGCTGCTGTGTTTTGTCTCAACGAATCTGGTATGCATTGCAATGCTCCATCGTCGAAATCTTTTATTTCTTCGGGTACAAAGAAATAAAGATTTCGTGCATAGTTTTCTTTGCTTAGGTTAAAAGGCTCTGGGTCATAGTTATCATTATATTGAATGAAAAGATATTTTGAAGCCAACATGTCCTTATTCATGGGCAGACGTCGTACGACTGCAAGTAGTGGAATAGGCGCACGTAGATATCCATCATTAAGTACCCTAATCCCTAAAGTGTCGGCTTCTTTTGAGGGTACGCGACAATCAACAAAGGATGGTATATTATCACGAGTATATCCCATTCTTTGAATGGCATCAAGGGTCATTATGACACCCATTGAACGTTGACTTATACTATCGTAATCTATTGTAATTAAATGCCCGCCTATTTTGATGACATTCTCTTCACTTAATACCTTTTCAATAAGGTCACTACCCATATCCTCATAGTGCTGTATCTTGAATAATTGTTCGCCGTTATTTAGGTCAACCATGTCTAAAGAGGTTGCAATTTGAGTTTGTACGCCATCAAAAAAGAAGTGTTGGGGTAGGGAGTCTTTTTCTAACCCGTCTGCTATTTTTTTGAGATTCTTGTCAGGAGATTCTCTATATACATTTAACCAAAAAGTATATGGGTCATTCATCTTGTCGTCCAGATATGCCATACTGCCTGCAGAAAAGGCAATAGAAAAAAAGGTCGCCATGAGAACAGCCACTAACAGCCAAAGGTTAACTGCATTCCTGCCTATTACAACACGGCCCTCACGTTGCATCAACAAATACTGGTGTTCTTTCAACAAAGAGAATTTCATAATATCGTTTTGTTCTATTAAACCTATTTCTTTCTCAAGTATTCTTCAAAATCAGCTGTAGCAAATTGATCATTACCATTAGTCCAAAACGTGCGTGTGGCATTGGGGTAAAATATGCTACAGTCATCAATCACTCCAAATGTAACGTCATCATCTTCCTTGTGCAATTTGGGCCTAATTGCCTTACGTATTTTGACAATGATATCAGCAAATGTTGTTGCAAGATTCATATCGTGACTGACGATAATTGCCGAGGCATTTTGCAACTCGTCAAATTTATGAACTAAGACACGCATTACGCGCTCTGCATTCTCTGGATCCAAATTTCCAGTTGGCTCATCTCCAAAGAGTACTGTAAAATCGGGTAAAATCGCACGGGCAAAAGCCAAACGCTGTTGTTGACCGCCACTCAATTCTTGAGTCATGCACAGTTCACCCACATGTTCTAGACCCAAATCTATAAGCAACTGTCGTGTTCTTTCGAAAGTTTCCCTCTTTCTATAGCCTTGCAGCATACGAGTATAGGCAATGTTTTCATATGCTGTGAAGTTACGCATCAAGTTTGTACTCTGGAAAATGAAGCTGTAGTTCTTTAGACGGAATTGTGATAGCAATTCATCACTGCCATGCCATAGCGAACATAAATTTGTCTTGGTTCCGTTAGTCTCATGGAAGAAGAAACATGTTTCAGAGTTGGGTACAATTGTGTTGTTCATCATCCCCAGAGTCTCTAAGATAGTACTTTTGCCAATCCCCGACTCTCCAACGATGAATATCTTCTTCCCACGCTTTAAATATAATTTCTTTATCTCTAATACAACTCGAGATTGACCTTCTATGAAAGGCCGATTGTATGAGCAACGCAGGTTTTCTATGGTGAATAAGTCCATATAGTTTTCCGTTCTTCTTTATGGTAATTCTTCTAATGGTATCCAATAATAATACATTCCGCCAACATCCATGCGATAATCATAACCAGAAGGGATCTTTGCAAACTTCTTATATTTTTTCTCGAAACGATCAAGTATCTCGAAATATTCATCATCAGAAACTGTCTTTCTGTTAATCAAATTCCCTAAAGAGAATTTGGTGAAACGTAAATTTTCTGACTTTACATTTACAATACCATAGATGGCATTTTCTAATTGTTCCGGATTCATCTCGTTTATTTCATCATCAGGTATACTTCCGCCTAACTGCGCCTTGAGAAGAGTACGTATAGCTTCCACAAATTTTGTGCGATCAGGATTCTGCTCGTTTGCGGCCTCGCTAACATCTTTGAGTTTCCCTATAAGGTCTGTCAACTCATCAGCAGATAGGTAAAGAATTGCCCGCCAATCATCATTGTCCCCGAGGCCTTTGACTTGGGCATAGCCACCATATGCTGAAATGGCACGAACCTGCTGCCAATCTTTATATCCTTTCTCTCCCAATTTCTTTTTCAAAAAATCTGGATAGAAATCAACATCACTGAGTGCTTCCTCATAAATAGACTTTGATGCATTTACTGATCTGGAGAAGCCACTTATACAGTTGCTGACATAACGAGTCAGTTCTTCTGGTGTCATTTCCTGATTTTGTGTCTTGTTATATCTGGCCGAGGCAAATAGGGGATTTCCTCCTTTGCTTGCAGAAAGTGATGAAGTGAACAAATAGCCATCGTTAGTGAGATTCTTATTTTTGTCGCGAGCATTTTGGAAGACGGCTTTAGCATTTATTTCTTTATATTGTGACTCTACGTTCTTCTTGATAAGAGATTCCATAGAATCGAAATATCGTTTGCAACTGCCCGATTCGGTACGCATTACTTGTATGGAAGCTAATTGGATGTTATTAGCGACTAACTTATCTAATAATTTTTGTTCCGACCAGCTTTCATCATCCGTACCATGATATCCAACAACGAGCAGTAAATTGCTTTGATCTTTCTTGAATCCCATTTCTGCTTGGTTGATAGCCTTATCTATGGCTTGGGTAAGAGCAACGTTGCGCTCACCTGTAAGACGTGCTTTTGCTTGATTCCCGTCGAACATGCTAAGAAGCCGAGCATCGTCATAATTACTAAGAGGTACTAAGGTTATTCCTGTAGTTCCTTCAACTTCACTACGATAAAACACAAGCCCTACTTGTACAGTCAATCCCTGCTTAATGTAATCGATGCAAGTGGCAAGGGCATTTTTTATAGCAGGCAAATACTTGGCCATCTCTGTGCTTGCCTCTATTGCAAGGATGACATTCATTTGAAGCATCTCTTTGCCCGTTTTGTTCACCTTTCCACTGATGCTGCCTACAAATTCCGCAGCTCTATTGATACTTTTTTGTGTTCTATCAGCAAAAGAAGTACAGAGAACTCTTCCGTTAGCATCTGGTTGGCTGAGAATGGGAAAACGCAATTGGTTGGGATTCATTCTGTATTTATATAATGGATTTTTATCACCATTTGATGTACCAAATTGCCAATAAGTTACATGGTCTGATCCAACCTCGGTTTCATAGATAAAAACTCTATAATTGTTTAGATGCGTTTCTACAAACTTAGGCAACCAGTTGGGTTCCAAACATGAACGCTGATTCCACTCAGTATAAGCATTTTTATTCACCCATCCATAGAAAGTTTGAGCACTACTTACCTTTGCACTTGTGCAGAGCAATGTAAATTCCCCATCGGGTGTTTCTTTCATAACATAATAGAAATTCATGTCCGTGTTTAAAGGAAGGTATTTTTGTAGATTGTCAGGTGAGTTGTATCTTTTTTCTTGGAACTTTTCGTCTTTCGACATTTTGTTAAGGTTTATAGCTATGATGCCTTTTTTTTGAACACCACGTTGGTCTGTTGGACATCTGTTCCATAACAATAGATTTTCCATAGGAATCCATCCTTTACACTTAGCATTGCTGGGAATGTTAGGATAATTTGCTTTGTCGTCAGTATATACTAAAGCCATATCACCTTTGATTTCGGCGATACAAACTTTTTCTGCAAAGTTAAGTTCCCCGAACTGTTTTGTTTTATCGAATGTCGTGTAAGTGATGTTTTCTGCTCGATCACTATAAACGACCCAAGTCTGTGGTTTGGCTTTCTTATTCTGTCCCCAGTTGCTACCATTCTTGAATTCTTTTAAGAGGTCATTCATCATTGGCAGTTTTTGGGTGCTTAAGATTTCAGGCACTTTAGCTTTTACTTGTGGAGGCAAAGAGGGCTGCGCATATACGCAAATCACGCTCCCAAAAAGGAAGAGCAAAGAAAAGAATTTGTTTTTCATTTCTGTTATTTGTTTTTTTATTAATAGCTTCTGTCTAAATTTATATTTCGTCTGCAATCATCTGGATTTAGTAAACCGAAAGGGCCAGAATCTTCATTATATTTTATAGAACGTGGACAAAATACGTTAAAGTGAAAATTGTCAGCGATGTGTTTTTTTATGTCAAGTTCGAAAAACAGTGCAGCTATTACTGATTCGTTGTAACCAGCCGTCCAGAAATCCTGTCCAACATGAAAATCGAAATAGGTCTCCTTGTAGAGTGGAGTTCCATCTGGAGCCACGATAGCGTTTTCTCGAAGCAGTTCTAAGAGTCGCTGCTTGTCGTGTGGTCCATCCACACTATAAGGGATGTCTTGTTTAATCGCTGGTATAAGTACATTATCGTAATCAGCTCGATTGTCCTCTTTCTCTGTGTTCACTTTCACGATAATGGGATTTTCCCGACCTCGTGAAAGATAAAAAATTGTGGGTCCATCCTGAACTGCCCTATTCCATGCAGTCATCAGTTTTTTTTCTATTTCTTGAATAGGCATGGAAGCATCCTGCGCTATATATACCAAGCTAAACGAATTGGCTGTAGTTGAAGCTTCCTTTTGGGCGTTCTCTTCTTGAGCAACCATCGAACCTGTACATGTTGTAAACATTGCCACCAATAAAAAACGGTTTGGCTGCCAAGATTTTTTAAAAAATGATTTCATATACATATTTTTTTTCAGTTAGTATTCGTCAATAACCATTTCCTCATCATCATCGGATATGGGTTCAACATGCTCAACAGGTTTCAAAGTTATTGCGGTAATGAGGTTGTTTTTATCGAATTTTACATCTGAAACTGTTACAGAATCCCATACCTTGTTTTCAAGTTGAAGGAGTACATCATGCATGAGTGATGGTTTTATTTGACTATCAAGTATCGTAAGTTCCACTTGTTGAGCCAAATGTCTTTCCAAAACTTCATTATCTCTTATGTTGATGAGATTTTGTATTTCTTTATCAGACAATTTTTCTATGGTTTCTTGCTGTATAACAAAGCCCAAAACTCGAATAGAGGGAATGACGATAGTGGTGTCATTCCATTCTACATGTGCTCGGACATTGTATCCTTCTTCTAATGGAGAAATGCCAGTAAAGTAACCATCCGTGTTCTGCATTATTAAGCTATCACCATCATAAAGATAATATGTAATAGCAGCATCCCCTGTACTGTCAACCCGAAGTGTAAGAGAGAATGATTGACTACCTTCGTCATATTGAATGCCCTCTACAACAAGGATAGGTTCACCTCTTTCTATGTTTTTTTCAGGGGATGATTTACAGCTTTGCATAAAAAGTAGTGTAAGCAAAGCCAAAGTCATTGTGGAAAAAAATCTGATTTGTATGTCCATTTCATTTATTTTTATTCTACTTCCTTACTTTCCGTAGCAGTAACTGCTATGGATGTAACATTACCATTTAAATCAGTAGTAACGGAATTGACAATCACATTACTGTATGCCTTATAGTTGACTCCCATACGGAAAGCTTGGTAGTCTGTAGTATTACGTCCATTCACAACTATGGCACATCCGTCTGGAACCTTAACGCTTTTTTGTCCTGATGCCACAATCTTTTGAACTTCATTTTTCAACTCATTCTTTTTTTTCTCAGCTTCTGCTTCGGCTTCCTTTTTTTTCCTTTCAGCTGTTTCCTCTGCTTCTCGTTTCTTTTGCTCTGCTAATTCCGCTTTTTTCCTGTCCTCTTCTGCTTTCTTTTGTCGGGCCTCTTCAGCCTTTCTTTCTTTCTCTATACGAACCTCCTCTTCTTTTTCCTTTTTAATTCGTTCTTGCTCTTCTCGTTGCAGACGTAGTTTCTCGTCTCTTTCTTCTTTTTGTCGTTGCTGCTCTTCTTTCAGTTTCTTTTGTTTCTCTGCGTATTCGGCATCTTTGCGGATTTGCTCGTCGGTTTTCTGCGAAATTTGGCTTTTCCTTTGATGAGTCATCTCATCAATATCTTGTTTATTAGGATTGGAATTATTAGAAACTTCGTCTGCGTTCTTAGTTTTTTTCTCACTATTAGGTTCAACTGGTTTCTGTTCTCGAATAGAGTCAAATACCATGATGTTGTTTTCTGTGCTGTCAACATCTGGTACAATTATTGTATCATCTGGAGGTAATGTTTTTTTTTCGGCCATTTTCTTAATAACTCCCGTGGCTACATATCCAACGGGTATACCAATAATAAGTATGGCTATGATGACCCACCAATTAGTTTTTTTCTTCATATCTTTCTTTTCTTTTAGAATTTATAAATTATGCTGGCTGTGATTTTTAAGGCACTGTTTTTGATACCACTTGTTTGACGCAAAAGATTTACCCTGTCACCTTTTGCTTTGTCACTTGGTTCACTAACCCCAGTAGGAATTGTATAGTCAAAAATACACTTTTTATTGTCTTCCATTTTCCAACTCTTGCCGCCAGTCATATACTGTACACCAGCATCAACAGCAAACGACTTGCTAAGGTTAAGCCTTAGTCCCAAACCAGCTATAACATTGATTGACATGGCCTTTTTCATTCCATCTTCATCTACGTCAATATTTCTTGCCGGCCAAGAACCAAATCCGTTAAGATTGACATCACCTTTAATCTCAACATCTCTATAAAATGGATTGTTCCAATTCTTACCAGTTGTTTCATATCCATCAATGGTTGCTGTCCATGTGCCAGATGAAAGCAGTAATTTTAAGCCTAAGTCTGCATAAACTGAAAATAAGGGCGTCAGTTGGTACTCAATGTCACCATAAAGCGGAATGCTTAAATTAGTTGCTTTTAGTTGCTGAGAAACCCCATTTCCCTTCATTATGTAATGTCTGGTATACATATCGCCATCTTCATCTTCTGTACAGTTAATAATGTCTGTAATTTCCGAAGTCGTTTGTGGTGACATTTCCACAGTAAATTTATTAGACGACATATTGACACCTGTAAAGAAACCGAAATAGAATTTGCTGGTAGATGGTAAAACATATCCAATGTCTACGCCGAAACTCATCTCGTTGTTTTTGGGAGTTTTAATCTCTGGATTTGCATCCGACAACTTATTGAAACCAGATAGCGAGTAGCCCATGTTAGCTCGGACACGGAACGACTTGTCGTTGTAATTAGCGCGAAGCTTAGTACCTCCATCTTTGCCTGAAGTTATTTCTTCAAGTTCAACATTTGAATTGTTGTATTTTATTTTATCGCCTTCGTGGAGAAGAACTTGTCCATAAAGGTTCCAACTTATGTCTCGTCCATTGATGGTAAGCTTGCTGTCACGCTTATAATTACGCTTGCTATCATCTTCGCGTGTGCGTTCCAACACTCTGAAATGCTCAGGAAATGATAACCAATTATATTTGGGATCTGCTTCTAACTTACTAATGTAACATTCGCCAGTATATTTATTTAGTGATAGATTAGCACGAAGTCTATAATATTCCCCAAAGAAATCATATGAGTTGAATAGTGTACCACTTTTGCTATATGATATACCTTTCTCGAAGGCGATAGGTAATACCCAAGCATCACCATTGTCCTCTACAGACCCATCTTTTTTAATGTTTCTTACGACAACCTTTACTCGTTTTGCGTCTTGCAAGATGTTGATATAGTCATCCACAGTTAGCATTGAATCGCGATTAAGGCTCATTAAATCATTGCAAATTTTCAAGTCTCCGTTGGCAAATAACTTACGAAAAGTATATTGTTCAGATTCATCTGACAAAGATGCCGACTGGGCATACTCATTAAAAAGAGTAAAAACCTTTTGATAGAAGTCGCGTTCTTCTTGTATTGTTATAACCTGTGCCTTAGAGGCCGTTGCCATCAGAGAGGCAACTATCATTATTATATATTTTTTCATATTTGTACCTCCAATTTATTACTTGATGACCATTTTTTGTTCTGCTTTTCTGTTTCCGACGGTACACCTCACAACATAAATACCTGCTGGCAATCCTTTAAAGTTTATCATTTCATTGAAAGTTTTGTTAGGTGACAATTTTATGTTACGAATAGTGCTTCCATTCACAGAAATTATATTAATTATCGCTGGTGTTGGTGTGGAAACATTGGCGATGAGTATTCCATTGTTAAGCAATATCTCCTCACTCTCGATTTTTGTTACAGATGTTGATATCGTTGAAACAGCACGAGTGGTGGCAGTCGCCGTGCCATCAGAAAACCTTTTATTTTTGCTCATAATTATTCGTCCATCAATATCCCATTCTGTATATACCCACTTCTTTAATGCATCATTATTTACGATGTTCTTGTTTTTGTATTGGTAATACTTATTAAAGGTTTCTCCGTCCTTGGTGTCTTCATCATATCCAAAAACAAACTTATATTCATCATTTATTAATGTTTCATCGTTTACGTCATCGAAATTAGCAATCATAATACCAGATGAGCCATTACCTTTTTTGGTCAATTCAACAGGGCATTTTGGACAAGGATAAAGCATGAACGACATGTATTGCTTTAACTTTTCGTTTGTTGGGTCATCACTATATGAAATTTCAACTTCTACGTTATATGGTTTTTTCGCTTTGAAATTACCATAGGTTAGCTTGTTGGTCGTTGAACTTTGCACCTCGCCGTTTACACTCCATTTAAACAGCCACTTTTCTTTGTTATCATATTCGGATGAATTTATAATCAAGTTAACAGTTTCACCAATTGTGGATTCAACACCCATAGATGCGTCCATGTCACCTGCGAGTTCCAGTTTGTCAGGAACAATTGGACATCGGTCTTGGCTGACGGAGATGGGCAGAGTTATAGAATCTCCTTTAGCTCCTAGATATTTGACATATATATATGTATTGCGATCATTAGTTGTATCCTCATTGAATTTTGCATGCACTGTAACTGTTCCAGTACTTTCACCTGTCAATGTAATAGGATTAATAATTTTTAGCCACTTTACATTTTCTTCCACAAAAACGCGCCATGGTACATTGGATGTTATCTGGAAAGATTGAGAAGAATCTTTAACTGTGAATTGAAGCTTAGCAGGAGCCTTCAAATCAGCTTTTCCTGCCTGAAGGATGGTAATTACCTCGGTAACAGATTTTTTCTCCGTCTGAACAATGACTTTGGCAGAACGTTGATATAGATTGTTGTTCTCATCCACACTTATAGCTACCGTAGAATTTCCGACCCCTTCTGGAGAATCAATAATCACCCAAGTCTCGTTGCATGTAATAGTCCAGCCAACGTTACTGATAATCTCAAGTCCCTTTTGTTCAGCATCATTAGCATTAAATTCCATAGTTTTAGATGAATTTTCAGCACTATATGCACTTAGTTTTTCCTGCTCATATATCTGGAAAACTTCAACTTGTGTGGTGAAGTTTTCTTCTCCATCGTTCCAATGGATATCTACTAATGCTGTTCTATCTTTGTCATCTTCATTATTTGTAACTTTTACTTTTACAGTGGTTTTATAATCGTTTCCACCTTGTTCACTATCTCCTTGAAGAGGACTAATTGTTAGCCAATCAGGTACAGAATTAACATCAATCTGCCAGTAAACATTACTAGTAATCTCTATATCTCTTTCTGCTTGTTCTGGACCAAAGTCAAGGTGATATGAACTAGAAGTCAAAAAGGCTGTCAGCTTAGACTGACTGATTGATATAGAAGCTAATTCTTCGTCATTTCGTCTGATGCTGATTCGTCCGTTACGTGACTGAAGAGTTTTATTTTCGTCAACGGTTACTTTAAATGTTTTTTCAATTGCAGCAACACCTGTTGATGTGAACGTCGTATTGTCTAATTTGAACCATTTTGGCGTACCATTTGTTTCATCAAGTGGAACTAAAGTCAAATCAATATTTGCTGTTATAGTAAAGTTTCTTTCTTCACATTGGTTGCCGAACTGAATCGTAGGAGGATTAATTGTCAAGACTACAGCTTGCCCCATCTGTACAATTTTTATCTGCCTTGTTTGTTGCTTATCATCCTCGTTTGTCCAGATAATATTGAATTGAGCGACTCGTTCGTTATCATTCGTGTTGTCGGAGTTAGTAGTAATAATAAATGTCTTTTCATTAGTTATTGTTGCATCTTCGTGTGTAAAACTGGTGGGGGATATCGTAAGCCATCCGCTTTGTCCAGCTGTTGTAGAATAGTCAATTTCGCCAATTTGAATTGGTACATTTGTATTCACGATGAGCGTATGTGTCTTATTGTTAGATTTTGCATTGGCCTCAAAATTGAGCGACTCGGCAGAAACAGACACATCGGCTTTGGAGCCGTTCTGCGTGACGGTGATGACAGCCACCTCAGTGCTTCCCCGCTTGACGGTAATCTTGCCACTCCTTGCCTTGAGGGTCTTGTTCTTGCCCACGCTCACCTCGTATGACTGGACAATGGCTGTGACACCGGAGGCAGTGAATGCGGTCTTGTCGAGAGTGAACCAGCTCGGAGTGCCACCTGTAGCATCGTCCGTGGCCGTCAGCGTCAGGTCCTTGTTGCTCGTGACGGTGAAATTCTTTTCACCGCCAAGGTTAGAAATCTGAAGAGTGGGAGTACTAAGTGCAAATTCGAATCCTCCGTCCATCTGAGTCACTTGAATCTGCTTGCTCTGCTGCTTGTCGTTTTCATCAGTCCACATAATGTTAAATTTGGCAACACGTCCGTTATCGCTTGTATTGTCCGAGAGCACGGAGAGGGTGAATGACTTCTCGCTCGTGGCCGTAGCGTCTTCGTGTGTGGCACTGGCCGGCGTGACCTTGAGCCAGCCCGTCTGCCCCGCCGTTGCGGAGTAGTCCACCGCCCCTATCTGCACCGGG
>JAEEGL013232291.1_pt1 | contig 45572 bp, 47 predicted proteins | sample 9134231 | NCBI WGS metagenome assembly JAEEGL01 (sample SAMN16246548, study PRJNA631951) | gut metagenome | biome: gut microbiome; feature: rumen; material: fiber-attached | host: Bos | place: Iran: Karaj | collected 2018-10 | reverse complement strand
CCTGCTTCGGCAGTAAGACCCCTTAGAGACTATGAGGTAGATAGGCACAAGGTGTAAGCATGGTAACATGTTCAGCTGATGTGTACTAATAGGTCGAGGGCTTGTCCAAGAAAAGGATATAGAACAAAAAAGATAACGGATGAAAGATGGAATAATTCAGTGTTCGGTTTTGAAGATACAAAAAGATAACAACTGTCATGCTAATTATTTAGTATGGCAGTTTTTTTATTTTTCTATATCTAGTGGTTGCATAATAGAACATACATTCGTATAATTATAAATGCAACAGAACAATTGTTCGCGTAATAGTTAAAGGCATGACAGTCGGAAAGAGAGGGCAGATATGGTATTTGCGGTTGATTTCGATGGGACAATCTCCCTAGGTAACTGGCCTTCGGTTGGTCCTGCCAATATGGGACTGATAGATTTTTTGATAAAAAAGCAGCAGGAAGGAGACAAACTGATTCTATGGACATGCAGGGCAGGAGAACCTCTTGAAAAAGCCATAGAATTTTGCCGGGATCACGGACTCTGCTTTGATGCCGTCAATGACAACCTTCCGGAGACCATAGAAAAGTACGGTTCCAATTCAAGGAAGATTACATGTGATGTTTACATTGATGACAGAGCTTGTAACGCCATTGAATATGAAAGGAGCACAGCGCTCGATATGGATAGAATAGAGATGGAGCTCATACGCTACGCAGATATGGTTGCGATGGCAGGATAAAGCTTGGATTCATGATATTCTTCCTTGTTGGACATTTGTTAGACAACCATTGATAGAATGATGTTGTCACGAAGAATAACAATGACCATGAGGAGGAAAAAGTAAATGAGGAAGAAAGTTCTTACGTTGTTATTATCATCAGTTATTATGGCTGCATCTATCAGTGGTTGCGGAGCTTCGTCTACACCATCATCCGGTGATGGCTCTTCAAGTGAAGAACAGAAAACAGATGCGGAGGATACTTCAAACGAAGAGCAAAAATCAGATGCGGAGAATACTTCAAACGAAGAGCAAAAATCAGATGCGGAGAATACTTCAAACGAAGAGCAAAACGCAGCTGCAGAGGACACTTCAAATGAAGAACAAAAGACAGATGCAGAGGATACTCCAAATGCGGACAATTCTGAAAAAGTGGAATTACCAAGTACTTATGCGGAACTGATAGATTCGTTGCACGCAGGACAGTCATACGCCTATGCACCTATCTACGGAGGCGAGGATGCGCTCCTTGTAACAAGTTATGCATTCGATGATCTAGAAGGACATCAGGCAACTTATGAAGCAACTATTTTTATAGAAAAATCAGGATCCGTTTCAAAGGTTACAACCGTACAGAGTGGCGGTACAGCTTATCCTATTGCTGTAGCCAAGGACAACAGCCTTATCCTGTCTATGAGAAATTCTGTACAAAAGGCATATATAGACAAGAAAACCGGTGAGTTTGTAATAACAGATGAATCAAATATTAAATATACTGCAGATGAAGAAGACTCTTACCATAACTATACAAATGGTTCATCTGAGGTTACAGAAGATTCAAGTCTATATGATGAGCTTAGTGAAGAATATCTTGGTTCAGAAATATTGAATTTTGAGAGTGCAGGTATTTCCTCAGATGGTACTCCTAATATTGCAGGAGCTGTATACACTGTGTACAGTGGGGAGGATCTGTATAAAGCTGCTGGCTACATGGTATTTGATAACGATACTTCGGGTCACACACAGACAGCTGACGGAATTACCGGAATTCCTTTCGAATATGAATTAAAGGCAGATGACATAACATTCCACTTTGGATCTGCAGATGACACTTCAGAAGCAAAATTTAGCAGTGAGAATCATTCCTATCCCACTTTGACCTTTAGTGGTGATGGTATTTTCGGATCAAACACAGTAACACTTTCATGTATTGGCAACGCAGACCCTGAAACCTTCGATGCTACTACATATTATGATAATGATAATAATCTTTATATGAAGGTTAAAAGTTTTGACGAAAAGACACTAACCGGTGATCTGTACAGAGAAGAAAAAATAAGCAAAGAATATGTCGAAAATGCAGAAGAAGGCAGTAATATTTACTCTGTAAACGGAACACAATTTACAGTTATATCTTTTGAAGACGTCAATAAAGAGATTTCTTACAGTACTGATGAAGAATTCAAAAATGATGTAGTTGGTACGAACAGATTTGATGGATTTCTTGTTAAATGCAGCGACGATGAGTTCTATTATGCTCTTGAAAAAGAAGATTATGCAGAAGAATATAACGTTGTTTCAATGATGGAAGAAAGTAATCTCAAGAAACTCATACAGGAAAATGTTACCTTCAGGATTAAGGAAAATTGCGAAATGGTTCTGCTTAGGTGTTTAGATGATCCTGATTCTCATCGTATTGAAGAAGAGTATTTGATTGGTCGTGAGTTTAAGGGAGACAATTACCCCGGATGGTCAGATAATAAAGCTGACTACTATATGACAAGCAATATGCTGGTAGCATTAGGCGTAATAGATAACGAGCTGTACACTGCTATTCAGATATATGTTCCGTAAAAAGATATATCTTCTTGCGCGGAAAAGCGAAATCTTTATAATATGGTTTTTATGACAGAAATTTAGACATTTTTTATCGAAAAGAGACCCGCTGTGGTCTCTTTTTTTGGTATCATTAAAAATGTAAGAATTACTGAGCTAAAACTCAGATTCATTAGGAGGGAATTATGAATAAAAAATATTGGAGGATTCTTTGTACTACAGCTTTGGTTATATCACTAGCGGGCTGCAGTAATAAAGAAGCACCAAAGAGTGAGGTAAAAGGCGAGACAAACTCTACTGAGATTGCGCAGAATGTGCTGGACAAGTCTCTTGATAGACTACAGGAAAATTCATCGAACAGTTCAAATGATGAATCACCTGATTATGCACAGGAAGATTTACCTAAGAATCAGGAGGAACAAACAGATTTAGTAGAAGAAGTAGTACCTGAAGAGAATGAACCGGAAAATACAAAAACCGTCAGTCAGGAACAGGAAAGCTCTGAACATAGCTTCTATGGATGGTATATAAGTTATGAGTCTGCTTTTGATAAGTCACAATTTTTTTCTGTTGATGAAGCCTGCGATGACGTTAAGTACAATGGTGTTGTTTTTGTTGATACAACCAGTGAACAGCAGGAATTTATTGATGATAACGCATATGAAGAATTTAAAATAACTTACGAGTCAGAAGACACAGAAGACACTGTTGAAAGAGTTAAGCCTATAAGTATAGAAGTTGTAAAAACTAATACATCCACAGAAAACGGTGGAATTATCACAGAAGATCCTTTAAAAGGACTTGTGGCAGATGATATTCTTGAAAAATTCCGTGCGGAGAGACCGGTAAAAACAAACTCAATTTATGATGAGGCAGATGCGCTCGGACACTGGGTGCAGAAAACCATAGGCAAGGATAACTTCTCTGAGGAAATCAAAGAAATGGGTCTTCATATCGGAAACCGTTATGAATTCTACTTTGGAACAGACATTGCCAATAATTTTGATAATAATTTTTCAGGAATATATGGAGCATATTTTACGCTGAAGGATTACTATACGTCTGATGGCGAAAGAAGTAAGGACTTTTATGAAGGTCTTATTGAAGAGAATGAATTTATTGGGAACGGTGATCCCCAAAGTATTAGGGATATGTATTCAGATCTTCGGGATTTTATCACTGCCTGCAACAATGTAATTAGAAAAATGGGAAAGTGATCATTTCGGGTTAACCGATCTATTCAGTTGTCAAGCCTTTAGCAGAAACACTAGGTGCTTTCATGACAGGGATGAAGACAATTTTGTGATGGTTGCGGAGTCTTTTGAAGAATTTATCAATGGATTTGAAAAAGACAATAATGAGAAAACCATTGATTTATCTGAGGTTAAAATTGAATTGTATGATGATTTGGTGGAGAGCATCAAAGAATTTCAAAAACGTACAAGGAATGAATAGTATTCCAGTTCGCAAATAATCTATGGAGAGCAGTAATGGGGAAAAAGAAAGTAGAGCATGTTGTTTTTGATGGCATGCGAAAGATAAAAAAGAAACTCAATATCAGGAGCTATATTGCCAGCTTCCATTTTCCGTTAGTCCTTGAATCATAGTAAAGTCTTATCATTCGTTTCATACCAACGTCAACTTTTTCAATAATCTTGCTCATTAAAAACCTCTTTAAACAAACCGAACATATATTCTTGTTTCTATATAATACTTCCTCCTGTTATCCGTTGCAATCGAACACTTTATTAATTTTCTGTTATAATCTAAAAAATATAAGATTAATGGGATTAATATGGTATATACGCTATAGTAAAAGTGAAATAAAAAGGGCTGTGCAAAATAGTTGGGAGAATAAAGAATATCTTGTTTGTATGGAGGAAAAAGACTTGGGGAACGCTAAATTTTATTATAGAAGCGCAAATGCGCCTAAGCCAAACAGACCTAATCATATAGGAGCGACCATTCTTATTTTCTATGGCGGAAAGGTTTTACTGGAATCTCGTGCAGATAGTGATAGGTGGGCTTTTATTGGAGGCGGGTTATTCCTGACTGAAACACTGATGGAATGCGTCATTAGGGAGGCAAAAGAAGAAACTGGACTACAGCTACAAGAACATGACATTGTTTTCAAACAACTATTTGACGATCCATCCATCATCATAGAATACCCAGATGGAAATATTGTAAGAAGTATGATGGCTGTATATAAAACGGAGTTAAAGGAAATGCCTAAGCTTCTATGCAGTGAAGAGTCAAAAGAGCTAAAGTTTTTCTCTCCAGATGAACTAAAGAATATAAAGGTAGTAGAGACCCATATACCAATCTTAGAGGAATTCTTTTCAGAAGCATTTTAGAACAAGAGTAAGGGGATTTGCATATCCCTTTGGAGCGTATGAAAACAGTAGTAATTACAGGCAGCACCAGAGGCTTTGGCTACGAAATGGCTAAGGTTTTTTTGCGTAATGACTGGAATGTTGTAATAAATGGAGTAAATGAGAACAGGCTTAACCGTGCGGTAGAAAGTCTTAATGAGCTTAAAAGCAAGAGTGATATTCTTGGGGTATTAGGGAATATTGCTAATCCAGAGGATATACAGAATCTTATGAGCAATGCTGTCAGTCAGTTTGGAGCTGTAGACATCTGGATCAATAATGCAGGAGTCAACCAGCCTTCAAAAGCTATTTGGGAACTGAAAGACTCGGAGATTGATGCACTCTTAAATATAGACCTTCGCGGAGCAATTCTTGGAACAAAGATAGCCACGCTGCAGATGGAGAAACAGCCGGGAGGCGGCATGATCTATACAGTTGAAGGATATGGAAGTAATGACGCCATGATGCTCGGACTCAACATGTATGGAACTACAAAAAGGGCTATTACTCATTTTACTAAAGCATATGCAAAGGAGCTTGAAGAGAGAAATAGCAAAGTTAAGATAGGACGGCTTTCTCCAGGCATAATGATCACTGATTTTACTAAGAAAGCGTTAGGCGGAGAGCAGGAAATAGCGCTTTCTGAGAAAACAAAGAATTTCTACAATATGGTTGGGGACTACCCTGATGTTGTAGCACAGTTTTTAGTTTCGGAGATACTGAAAGATCCTGCCAATGATGCGCACATAAACTGGCTTACGGGAAGAAAAGTGATGCTCAGGCTTATGACAGCGCCGATTAGGAAGAGAAATTTTTTTGACTAAGATTGGTGGATGGTGATGTAAATGATAGAGTATGAAGCCTTTAAAAAGCTATTTTGTGAAACTTCCGGAGAACCAGAATTTGAGATCACCTTCCGAGGTATTAAAATATCCTACATAATCATCAAATACGATGACCATGTTTCTTTTCAGAGGTGTGGAGCCAATGATGGCAGCGGAGAGTATGAGTATCCCAGCTTCGAGGAGCTGTGCGAAACAAAGTCTGTAGATGACATATGCCTGAGGGATATGTGGGATAAGATTGAGACTATTATTGCGGAAGCAAGATATGATTTGTCTTTGCCGGACGAAGTGGAAGATTTTAAGAGGTTTTTTTAGGGCATAAAATAAGATGGTAGAGGTGGTTAACATGGGCTTTTTATTTGTTGCGCTTGGCGGCGCTTTGGGAGCAGTGGCAAGATATGCTATTAGCCTTCTGCCGGTAAGGACGGGCTTTCCAATATTAACATTGCTTACAAATATAATCGGAGCGGTTTTGATAGGTTTTGTTGTAGGAGTCTCCAGTAACAATGAAGGTATATCCGAAAATACCGTTCTTTTCTGGAAGACAGGAGTGTGTGGTGGTTTTACCACTTTTTCAACTTTTTCCCTTGAAGCTTTTAATATGATAGAAGAGAAACAGTATATCGCAGGTGGAGCGTATGTCTTTTTGAGCTGCGCATGCTGTATAATTGGCATTGTTTGTGGGAAGAGATTGGCTGCACTAACAAGATTGTAAAAATGGGAGTGGCGATGGAAAGAGCATATTATTTAAAGAAAAAATACCATTTTATTATGATCCTGCAAAAAATATGAATGAAAATTACGCAGATTGCGTAAAAATAGAATGAGAATGGACTTGTGATATATGGGAATCGATTTAAAAAAGATAGAAGAGAAGTATTCAAAGAATAAACCCACTTTTTCATTGTCAGAATTATTAATATGCATCGCATTAATCATGATTGGATGTGCTTTGTTTTTTGTTATGCCTGATGAAATGGGAATTTTAGGATGGATATTGTTTGTAGCAGGTACTTTCCTGAATGTTGTGGGAGTTTTCAGGCTTGCTGCAATGGTCTCGGAGGTAAAAAGTGAGCTTGGCAGAAAACTAACAACTGTAGTATCATTGCTTGTTTCAGCTTTAATACAGTGTATCGGGCTGCTGTATTTATATCAGAGCGGCGGAACAGGGAAAGGGACTGCCATCGCCACGCTTGCACTATGTATCAGTCTTGGGCTTATCATATATGCTGTCGATTTTGAAGATAAGAAACAGCAGAAAAAGATAAAAATAGCATGCGGAATCATAACTATTATTCTTATCGGTATAGCTGTCTTCCTTAATATCAGAGATGATTTTTCCGGTGCCAGTGTTTCTGTAGGAACAATACTTCTGATAGAAGCGGTGATAACCGGAAAAATTGGATTGCCATCACTTAAATGAGAAGATGATATTTGGTGCAGAGTTAGCCAAATTAGTAGGCTTTTTAAAATAGATGGATGGTATTTGAAAACAATAATGCAAGGAACCTGACTTATAATGGCAAAAAAGAAAAGACAATCTAAAAAGAAAAAGCTCGGTTCTAGGATACTGTTCCTTATATTGGAACTATTGATTATGATAATTCTCATAGTCGCTGTTTTTGAAATATTCATTGGGACTGACAAAGTAAAAAAAGCGGAACATGTTGAAATACCAGATTGGATAGAAGTTCAGTTGATAGATGAGGGTAATCCTTCGAGATCTGGGATAAGGCTTGATGGTATAAGGAACATAGTAATCCATTATGTAGGTAATCCCGGGACAAATGCCCAGCAGAACCGGGATTTTTATAACCATGAGGATTCTGATGTGTGCTCACACTTTGTGGTTGGAATGGATGGAGAAATCATCATGTGTCTCCCTCTTTATGAAAGGAGCGCAGCAAGCAACGACAGAAATCCCGATACGCTCTCTATTGAAGTTTGTCACCCTGATGATACAGGTAAGTTTACAGAGGCATCATATGAATCTTTGGTAACGCTGACAAAATGGCTTATGAAGGAATTTGGACTGAGCAGAAAGCATGTCATACGACACTATGATGTTACTGGAAAAGAATGTCCACGCTACTACGTAGAACATGAAGATGAATGGATTTCATTTATAAGCAATCTTTAAATTTGCGAAAATTGGAGGGAATAGCGGTATTTATTTGGCAGAAAAATATATTTTATTCCGTATATAAATTATTATAATATTCTATATATAATAGTTATTTAAAAAGCTACAAAAATATAACATCTCGGAGGAAAACATATGTTGATGCCCTGGAATAAAGCGAAACTTCTATCAGATTCATCATCTATGGAGATTGCTAGAGTTACTGAAATCCTGAAGCAGAACAGCATTGAGTATGAGTGCGTCACCAAGAAAAACGAATCAACGATTGGAAGCCTGATACATGGTTCAATGGGAGCCAGTGTGGGCGGAGGTGGAGCATTTACTTATTCCCAGTCGGCAGGACCTATCACATATGTTTATCATGTTTTTGTTAATAAGAAAAATCTGGGTCATGCAAAGGCGTTGATTGAGTAAAATGTCTGCTTGTGTCCGAACCATTTCTTAGCTAAAGAATTAGCCGGAGAATTATGCTAGGAGGCATATGCATGGCAGGCTCAAGGCATACAATGCGCGCCAATTAGAAACGCAGTAAATATGGGCGTTGCAGCTTCGCGCGGATTTATTATTTTCATATGTTAATTACGGAAGAGCTTCTGGTCTGGAAGCTCTTTTTCTAAAGAAATAATCCCAGTAAAAAAGTATTAAAATATTCTTTTTTGTGTCTCCAAATGGGTATCTCGCGCGTTATACATATAGGGATAACAAATTCGGAGGGTGAACTATGTATGCAAAAAATTCGTAATACCTATAGCTTTTTTATTTTATGGAATAGCTTTTATTATATTAACGGCCTTATTTGTTATATTGATTCCTTTGGCATTTAGAAAACATAAAAAGACCATATTAAAAATATGTAGAATCATTATGGGGAAAGACGATAAGTCAAATTGATATTTAAACAGTTTATAGAATAAGAACAAAGCTTTTATTTCTTTTCGCTGATGGACATATTGCAGAGAACGGCACACATGATGAGCTTGTAAAAATGCGAGAGGGTATATATGCTACCATGTTTAAGGCGCAGGCAAAATACTATAGGAATATTGGTGCATAAGAGCTATGAAAAATAGTTAAAGTAGCTAATGAAGGAATATTAGGTTAAGGAACTCGATATAAAAATACGTTTAATTTATTTTACGCAGCTTCCAGGAGTTTGATTGGGGGCTGTTTTTTATATTATTCAACTTGTTTTGGTTATGTGATAAAATAAATAACAATGGTCTAGAGAATCATTGATAATTGTTAATTAGTATCCAGAAAGGAGGAATATATGGCTGATATTAAATCTATTGAAGATTATAAGAAGTTTCTTGAAGAAAACAGAGAATTACTGCATAAAAACGCTGTAAGAATCGAAGACCTTCCTCCGGACGATGATTGGGTTCTTGACGATGAATGGGATAAAATATATGAGCAAGAGGCTTTGAAGCGTGGGAAAGTATAATGTTGGTGAAGTTTGGTGGATACATTTTCCATTTGGAGATATAGATTATGAAAAGCGTAGACCAGCAATTGTAGTAGATGCCAAGTAATTTATGTGGTGCGCAATACGCGAATGGAGGGTGCTATCCATATTTCATATTATTCAGATCAGTTCATCAGCAAAATATTAACACTAAAGTAGCCTGAATCCATGGAAAAATCCAGAGCTCCATCATATCACAAAAGATATTTAATACAGCCCTTTCTATCAATTTTCTGATAGAAAGGGCTGTTTATATCTGATTATAACGTTATGGCATTTTGCACATCCAACGCTTCTGAAACAGGCTCAGATGCATCCTGATCCTCTGTAATTTCTTTTAAGGCATCATTTGTGATTTCTGATATTTCCTCAGTTCTTTCTTCTTCATCCTTCTCGGAAGTTTCATTTTCATCATCCTCAATGCCCATTATCTCATTCAGCATCTGCCTAATCATCTTCTGAATCATGGAATGAAGCTCTTCCAGAATACTGTCATAGGAGTTTCTTGAAGTAGAAGAGGAACCTGAATTCTCAGATGCAGGACTCTTAACATTCATAACATCTGTTTTTGATTCCGCAGAAGTGTCCGCACGGCCAATATTCATCAGCTTTTCGAAGAATACTTCCATCTGCTCGAACAGCTTCTTTGCTCCTGATAGGTTACCATTAGTCTCTGCAGCAAATCCGACCTTGTAAAGGTAATTGCCGTTTTCTGTGATATCCTCCGGAACAGCGTCCTTTACTGCTTTCATGGCATTGTCAGCAAGTCCTTCTGTATCCCTTATATAGGCACAGAGTGTTGCAAAGCCGGCATAATCTGTATCAGTAGGATCAACACTGTAAGGATCTATTTCTTTTGAGAATGAATTACCATTTTTATCGACACCTGATGCAGTATAAATCCTGGAATCACCTGATACATTTATTGTTATTTTCAGTTCCTGCTGTCCGTCACTGACATCAAAAGCTGACGATTCAGTACCGTTTTCCATAGCTTTTGCTATATCAGACGGCAGCTTTGCTGTGATTATTCTTGTGTATGACAGGAAAGCCCCCTGACCATAAGGACTTGCTTCAGATGTTTTTATATCCTTATTGTCTTCACCTGTATTTGTTATATCCCCCGTTTCGGCTGCTTTTTCAGTGGCGAGATTCATGGCTGTAAGAAAGCTTGGAACTTCAGTATCGCCATTATCACTCTTATCTGCAATTTTTGTCTGTGAAGTCCCGTTTCCAATCTTAAAGGCACCAAAAGCCATGTAAACACTTCGAAAGCCATTGATATTGTTTACATCATCCATATAAATCCTTTCCGTGCATCCTCTGTCAGTCGGGTGCACGCCACTCCCCAAAGGACCGAGTGGCAAATCAAGTTTATGTCACGTGTTTTCCTCCTTTCCCGGATATGTGCAAAAATAGCGCCCTAATGCAATCCATTTGCATTAAAACGCTATCCGTAGCCATATTGTATATCGGACTATTTAAACTGATTATTAATAGCTCTGTTGCCAAAATAATTCATATTGCCAATCTCCATTTGGAATTAATCCTCGGATCATAGTATATACGGATCACTCTCTTCATACCTGCAGCTATAATCAGGCACTCAAATATGAAGGCAGAGTCTGCAACATAGATTCCATCTTCTGTGGTATGGGCGCCTTTTTTCTCTGCTTCCCTGAATCCCTTTATGGTAAAAGTCTGATATTCTCCATCCTCGTTCATGAAACGGAGACGGAGAGGAATAATGCTGCCATCCGCCTTATGTTCACAGATAACATCAACTTCGTTTATAATCTTACTCATGAAAACTCCTTGCAATAGCGAATGTGTGTTCCGAACTACTGTTCTATTATACTATAACTTCCTTCCCAATGTTTCAAGTTTTTTATTAAGTTTTTTATTAAATTTCTATATAAATGTCCCTATGGCGCTTTTCCGGCAGATATTTCATGGTGTAAACTTAAAAAAATGTTTATTCTAGAGTAGAGGGGGAATACCAGATGAAAACGAAATCATTATCTTTATTTCTAATATCTGCAATAATGTGTTGCCTATTTTCCGGCTGTAGCAAAACAGGGAATGAAGAGGTTGTCACGAAGCTGACAGAGAGCGTTGTTTCTAATTCAGCGCAGGATACTTCCGCGAAGGATTCCAGTGAAAAAACAACAGAAGAAAATGAATCTGCTAAAGCTATTAAGGACGATGCAGAAACTACGGACGAAGTAAAAGCCGATGACAATGCAGAAACTACAGACGAAGTAAAAGCCGATGACAATGCAGAAACTGCAGGCGACGCAAAAACTGATGACGATATAGAAACGAATGATGATAGAAAAAATGACGATATCACGGAGACTGAAGAGGAAGATAAAATGGCGGGGACTGATGCGCTTCCGCGATTTTATATATCCAAGGAAAGAGAAGAAAAGAAAGTCGACGGAGATTATATCGGGGAATATTCCTACGATCAGATTCATATTGAAAGTGAAGGAAATGCCTATAAGACACTGGAAAATGAGCTTGACAGGATTAACAGCGATATCGCAAGTCAGGAACAGGAAGTGCCGAATGAAGACTGTAATATATGCGTAAGGCGTGCGGATGAAGACGTAATGAGCTTTGTCACGGAATATAGCTGGACAGATGATGAAGGCGGCTATATAGAGATACGGGGACACTCATACGATATGAAAAGTGGTAGTGAATTGCAGCTGACAGATATAGTTAAGGATGAAGAATTGTTTTATGATACGCTGGCCACTGAACTGTCTTATGTAGTCACAAGGAAGATGATAGCCTATACAGGCGAAAATGATATGGAGCTGATAGACTGCAAAGAAGCAATGGAGGAGTGCATCAGGGAGAACCGGGCAGGATGGGTGCTGGATCCGCAGGGCATTACTTTCTGGTTTGATAACATTAATGCGGTGCTTTCCTGTACGACTGCAAGTGTCTTATTTATAGATGACACTGACGGAGCAATTTTTAAAAATGAGTATATAACAAAAGCTCCGGAAGAATGGATAATGCAAGTGCCCGGACACTTCACAGAGACAAAGTTTGACTATGGTCTGGACGGATCAACTGATACTATCTCATGGGGACCCGGTGAGGCTGAAAATGATGTCTACGGTACATATACAAGTGGTATATGTGTGAATTACAATGCAAAGTATTATGATGCAGCCGATATCTGCCCCGGTGACGGACTTCCCTGGGAAAATTATGAGGCGATGCTAATATATAAGGACAAAAAAGCTGTCCTATTGATATCACATGACGAGGATATTGTTTCTTACATAGATACATTCGATTTGAAAAACGATGAAGCTCGCAAAGCAGATAACATGGTCGGTGCTTTAGCGTGGATATCTTCTCCCACAAGTTATGGAGTATATGTGCCCACAGATCCGTCAGCGATAGAGATACATACTGTACTCGATGTCGAGTCTGAAGAGGATGCAAAATCCCAGTATCTGAGCGTGGATGCAGACGGCATGATGACTGTAAAAGGAGCAAACGGCGATGTGTCGGAGGAATCCGATAAAAAGAAATCAGACAGCACAGAGAGTACGGGACAGTCATTGTCGGATGATGATGCTATTGAAATAGGCAAAAATCTCGGTGGAACGTTATGTGCTTTAGAATGTAGAGATTATGACGGTGATGGTACTAAGGAGGCTTTTGCGGTTACAGGTTCTGAGGATGAATTTGGCGGTTATTTACCGGAAACAGTATGGTTTATAGCCGGTGACGGAACCACAACCAAGATGAGGACTGATTTTGAAAACATGTCCATGTATCGTAATGATGAAGGCTATTACATAGAATATGCCAAAGAGAACAAGGGATTCTTCACAGCAGAATGCGGTGGGTACGGCAGTGGATGGCTTTCATTCATTTTCAGCGTGAAGGACGGTGAGCCTTATGAGCTTGATCTTTCTATGAAAATTGAGGGCTTCTATCAGCCGGAGCCCGGTGTATTCCAGACACTTACCGATGACTTTACTGATGGTCACAAGTACATGATAACAGAGCTTATTTATGACAGTAAAACAGGTCAGTTCAAAAAAGGTAAGGTTACTGACAAAGAGTGGGCCCTTTAGGCCCACTTCTTTAATATATTAGGAAATTCCTCCGGATTTCCTAATATATAAAAAACGCTCCGCTATGGATGCGCACTCGCGCGTATGGTATTTGTTGCATAAATGCAACCGCGCTCGGCGCGAGCATGTTGCAAGCAACATGCTTTTTCATTGCACATGTATTAGTTTTTCTTCTGAGGCATTCATTAAGAAATCAAGCAATCCTGAAAATGTATCAACCGTACGACGTATTTTTTCATCCGAATACAGAGCCTGGTTAAACATAAGATACGGAACAATACCGTTTGGGGTCTCAATTATCTGGAACGCAAGACTTCTTGAGTTCACCGGAGCATGGCTTGTAACATCCAGTCTTGTGCCGCCGATCGATCCGATATCCTTGGTACTCATGATTTCGGAAGTCTCGTAGCAGACGATAAGCGTATCATGTTCGTAGACTTTGTCCTGTTTAATACTCCATTCATAGGAGCAATGGGCAAGCATGGCATTGGATTTATCGGAGAGTGTTTTGAAAAATTCTCCGATCGTCATATCTTTGTTTAATTCAAGACCTATCGTTATATATCGGAAGAGACAGCCAAATGCATTCTTTTTTATCTCGTCGGTCCTGTCATGGAAAATCCAGTCTGCCATGACCTGATCCTTCTTCTCTATAGCAGCGATTCCCAGAAGAGCAACCGCAGTAAACAAAAGATTCCTTGACATATGATGCTTTTGTTCAAAGGAAACCATATCCTGAAGTGGAACCACCTGTTTAAGAGGAAGCAGGGTACGACCTGCAGGACGGCTTTCGGTATCCGGGATGAGGTTAACGCACCAGTCCTTGTCGCTATAAGTATTGTCTATGAAAATTCGGTCTTCCCTGTAACGTTTTCCTTCCCGCATTTCTTCTTCATTACGCAGATATGTATAATAAGTATCAAGCGGAAGAGCCTCACCGTTCCAGGCCTTTACAATATCCTCATTAAGAAGCTGCATACCGGATCCGTCAGTCATGATATGGTGTATTTCCCAGAAAAGATATACCGATTCTTCTGTTTTATAGATACCGGCGTGAATCAGAGGCTCGCCGATCATCTTGAACGGACGCATAAGGTTTTCCGAGAGCAGCTTGAATTCGGCTTCTGTTATTTCCTGAACAGATACCTGAAGTTTCTTATCAGGTGCGATGCGCTGGACAAGGGAGCACTCCTCATTGAATTCAAATACTGTGTATAAAGCGGTTCTGTTTGCAAGGGCCTTATTTACAGCATTACACAGTCGATCCGTATCTATGTCCGCGCCAAAACGGTACAGGCGTGGCAGGTTCCACATGATAGTTTGAGCAGCGAAGATACAATAATCAAAGATTGATATCTGATTGGGAGTAAGCGGGTGCGCCTTTCCCCGCTCCAGTTCCTCTGTCTTTGCCACATCTACGTGCTGTGTTCCTGCCTCGCGGTTAATATACAACGCTGCTATACGTTCCGGAGTACAACCCTCGAAAATATCTGAAGCAAGGAGCCCTGGCAGATCCGCTGCCGATAATACGCGCATCGAACTCAGAGAATCTCCGCCCAGGTGATAAAAATTGTCATGGATACCGACGTTATCAATTGACAGAGCATTTTCAAAGGCACTGCATAAGATACGTTCGGTTTTAGTATGCGGAGCCTCAAATTCAGCCCGTTCTGTTACAGGTTCCGGTTTGGGAAGGGCTCTTCTGTTCATTTTACCGTTAGGAAGAACAGGTATTTCGTCCACCTTAATGAAATACGAAGGTATCATATAGTAAGGCAGATACTGTTCCATTTCGCTTCGAACTTTCATCTCGTCTATTGTGATGTCTGCAGTATAATACAGGCAGACAAAGGCATGTATCTGCTCATCAAAACCTCTGGCGGCGCACCAGTCAACGCCGAGGACCTTTTTGCCTACAGCCTCGATTTCCGCAGGTTCGATGCGGTTTCCGTTGATCTTTATCATATCGGTACTGCGCCCCATAAGTATGAGATTACCGTCCGGCAGCTTTCTTCCTATATCCCCGGTATGATATATGCCGCCTGTAAGTGCCTTGTCCGTCTGCTCCGGCAGGTTAATATATTCTCGGAAAAACGGATCTTCAATAGCTATTTCTCCCTGCTGAGTATCGGGGACCTCGTTCCCGTCCTCATCAAGGATTTTTATTACTATCTGATCAATATTGGGTTTTCCAACAGGACATTCGTCATATTTTCTGTCAATGATAAATTCTGCAAGAGGAAAGCCGCTTTCACTCATCGCATAGGCATTAACAAGCTCCGGACCTTCGATATAATATCCGTTAGCCGGTTCGCTGCTCAACTGTATCTGTCGCACGTATGGTCCCGGATCACCTATAAGGCGAAGAAGGGAAGGGGAGCCAAGCAGAACCGAAATACGATTATTCAGAAGGTATTGCCTGAACTTGACCGGATTTTTTATGATGCCGTATGGAACAATAAACAGGTGACACCCGTCATACAATGTATTAATAAAACGTCTTATAGACGCATTAAAGTTCAGTGGAGTAATAAGAGACACACGATCTGACTCAAGGAGTCGTGGTTTTCCTGTTCTCCTGTCATTGGAAGCAGCCTGGATCAGTTTGATGCTGCCATATTCGTGCAGGACACCCTTCGGATTGCCTGTTGTGCCTGAAGTATATATCGCTAAAGCAGCGTCATGAATGTCGGTCTGTTCATATCCCGGCAGTGCATCAGTCTTAAGGATATCATTCCATGTTTCAATATCTATAACTTCCTTGCAGCCGCAGTCTTTTTTGATAAAGGCAATCCGCTCCGGCGGATAATTGTCTTCAACCAAAGTAAATGCGGCGCCTGCCTTCCAGACACCAAGTATGGATATAAGGGCAATTCCGCCTCTTGGCAGGCATATAAGCACGAAGTCCTCCTTGCCGATCTGCTTTGCCCGAAGCCATCCATAGACCTTTCCGGACAGTTCATCAACCTTATGTCTGCTTATCCCACGCGGATGCCGTTCATCTGTCAGAACCAGAGCATTAGGTTTGTCGGATACGCTTTTTGCCCATGCTTCCATGATATAGTCTGTCTGCTCAAGAAATGTCAGATCCATACGCCAAACCTCCATTTATAACAAAGACACCTTTAATATAGATTTTATCAGGATAACTTAGAGACGTTATATTAAATATATATAAAAAATGGAGTTTTAATTCGAACCCCACTATAATAGAATGATATATGGCAAACAATTAGATTTTGCATGCATTAAAATTGATAAGCCGGGAGAGATTGTATGAAATTATTATTAAGACTTAGCAGAGAAGCTGTACGATACAGGGGGCTCTATGTGATAGCTATTTTGTCCACGCTGATGCTTACAGTAATAAATCTGGCTGCACCAAAAGCCATGTCAGCAATGACAGGTATTGTGAGTAACGGGGTGACAGAAGATGGAATGCACAGAATATGGTGGTTAACAGGAATTCTTGTAGTTTTGTATCTCGCGAGAATCCTATTCCGATTTCTAAGCAATTATCTTGCCCATAAAGCAGCATGGTATCTTGTTGGTGACTTAAGGACACGTACATATGACAAGCTTGAGAGAATGCATATAGGTTATTTTCATGATAAGCAGACAGGCGACCTTATGAGCAGAATCGTAAATGATACAAGGGATTTTGAGCTGTTATATGCGCACATGATTCCTGAAAGCATCACAAATATCGTAACGTTTTTGGGTGTTCTTATCATGCTTCTTACAATAAACTGGAAACTCGCCCTTATCACATGCGCTCCAATACCGCTTATATTTATATCAGGCATCATTTTTTCAAAAAAGGTAAGGCCATTCTTTAGGGCATCTCAAAAGAAAATGGGAGAACTAAACGGAAAACTTCAGGACAACCTGTCAGGGCTTCAGGAAATACAGTCATTTGGAAGGGAGGAATATGAAACAGAGCAGGTAAATGTTAAGAATTTTGAGCATGTGAAGGCTATGCTTAAAGCTCTTAAAATAAGTGCGATTTTTCATCCTTCAGTAGAGTTCATATCATCCATCGGTACTATCCTGGTCGTTTCTTTTGGAGGGTATCTTGCATGGAAGGAAAATCTTAAGGTAGAGGATATTGTTGCATTTCTTTTGTATCTCGGGCTTTTCTATGCTCCTATAACAGGGCTTGCCAATCTTCTTGAAAACATGCAACAGTCCATGGCAGGAGCAGAGCGCGTCATAACGGTGCTTGATGCTCCATGTGAGATAAAAGACAAGGATAGAGCGCTGGCTCTGGAGAATGTAAAAGGTGAGATAGCTTTTGAACATGTGAGTTTTTCATATGAAACAGGGGGCCAGATACTTGATGATATTTCATTTAAATGCGAACCCGGAAAAATGATTGCCCTTGTAGGACCGACAGGCGTTGGAAAAACAACTATGACTAAGCTGATATCAAGGTTTTACGAGCCTACCAAGGGGCATATTTTCATAGACGGTCATGACATAAACGATGTTACGATTGAGAGCCTTCGCCAGAATATATCACCGGTTCTTCAGGATACCTTTCTTTTTAACGGAACAATTGCTGAAAATATCGGGTATGCCGTTCCCGAAGCAGATATGGACGAGATAATTCAGGCAGCAAAGGCTGCAAATATTCATAAGGATATCATGAATATGCCGGATGGCTATGATACGCTTGTGGGTGAAAGAGGACTTAGATTATCCGGAGGACAAAAGCAGAGAGTAGCGATATCAAGAGCTATTCTTAGAAAATCTCCAATCATAGTACTTGATGAAGCTACCGCATCAGTCGATGTTGAGACAGAGAAGCAGATACAGGAAGCAATAAACAATATCTCCGGAAAACGAACGATTATTGCCATTGCGCACAGGCTGTCAACCATACGTAATTCCGATCAGATACTTGTAATTGAGGAGGGACATATAATCGAAAGAGGAACGCATGAGGAATTGGTTTCTTTGGGTGGAACATATGCAAGAATGAGCAGTATTCAGGCATAAAATTGGCTTTTCCTGTGATACTATATATGATTGTCTACCTTTTTGGTTTTGATCTAATTAAATCAGTATTTGTTATGCACTTTTTCAGCAAAACACATCATGTCCTGAACCTTGATTTTGGTTCCATCATCAAGAATGGCTATACCGCTCATCTTACCAAACACCTGATGCTGGTCTGATACAATGAGTTTGTAATCAAGGTTTGCGGATCTATCAAGTACCGGAATAAAATCCATTTCAAAACGTCCGTCAGAAGATGTAAATGACCATGGCTCTGTCATATCGCTGTAGCAGTGTTCTTGACCATCCGGGTTCAGTGAGTTCTCCGCTGCTTCCAAGTAAAGGGTGTGCTGTGGTTACTTCATGGTTCCTGCCCATACAATCCTCCGCATGAAAAAATAGTTTCTCCTATATATCAATATTAACACTATTTTTTATCGTTAACATGATAAAATAGTTTACATAGTACTTGTTATTATATGTAACCCGACGGCCAATCACTTCCGACGAAGTCGGTAGGAGCAGTTCTATCCAGGAGGCAGGCATGTACAATGAATCAGATATCAGGCACATAGTCCAAAAACAACGGGACTTTTTCAGAACAGGCAAAACTCTTGATATTGAGTGGCGGATAAGGCAGTTAAAAAGACTTAAACGAGGTCTGCCTTCATATGATGGTTAAGGGTGTTCCTTTTAATGGTGTAGGACATTCAGGCATGGGTGCATATCATGGAAAATGGGGATTTAGAGAGTTCACCCATCCTTCGACAGTCCTTATTGGATCGCGGAAATTCAATTTGTCTATGAGAGAGCATCCATACGACAGAATATGGAAAAGAATATTGATTGAGCTGTTTGAAAGATGATAGTCCTTTTTATGATAACAAATGGTGAAAATTAGCATTTTCTGGGCAGTATACATGCTTTTTATGAAGAGTATGCTGCCTTTTTAATCGCTATAATTTAAATAGAAATTTAGAACAAGTATGTTTTTTTAGGGTGACAACGCCAATGACCATTTTTCGAAAAAATAGGACATTGTTGTGTTGTGGTAAAATTGGATACAGAGAGGTAACTGATAATGAACAAAAAGGCTGTAATTACCATTAATACAATTATTGTCATATTGGAAATAGTAGCACTAATTCATGACTGCTCCGCTTTTGGTATAAGACTTTTTGAATGGTACACTGTTGACAGCAATGTGCTGCAGCTTGTTGTATCAGCGTTGGTATTGCGGTTTACCCTAAAGGGGGAGGATATTCCCAAATTTGTCACGACAATGCATTTTGTAAGCGCTGTGGGTCTTACAGTGACATTCATAATTGCGGCGTTTGTTCTTGCCCCGCAGGGTGGCGTAGCGTATTATTTTCTCTCGGATGTTGCACCTATCAATCATTTCATAGGGCCACTGCTATCTGTGATATCACTGATTTTCCTGGAAAAGGTGGAAAAGCTTTCAATAAAGGTTATCATTTGGCCAGCAGTAATGAGCCTGATATATGGAGTCATTTGTCTCATCCTAAATGCTGTACATGTGCTTGATGGACCATATTTCTTTTTACAAATACATGAACAATCGGCTACGACAATCATACTGTGGTTTGCAATAATAGCCGTTCTTTGTGTGGGACTTGCCGCACTATATTATAAATTAAAACGATATGATTAATGACATGATATAATCTATCATTTCTTCCGGTGATCTCTTTTTTTGAAACGAGTTTAAAATATACCTATGCTGTAATAGAATAATATGTGCTGACTAATATGCACATAATATAGGATATTTTGAGCTTTTACGTAGAAATACTCTTGTATGTACCGAACTTGACTAAGATATCGTCAAATACATACCAAAAGGAAATTTGATTATTATGAAAAAATTAGCACTGATAAAGGAAATATTGATTCTGACACTAGCCACAACAATAATAGGAGCGGCTGTTTTCTTTTTTCTCATGCCAAGCCATGCATCGGTCAGCAGTATTTCCGGACTGGCAATTGTATTGAAGAATTTTATACCATTGCCAGTATCGATGATAACAATGATATTGAATGTATTTCTGCTGATAATAGGTTTCATTACCTGTGGAGCAGAGTTTGGATATAAGACAGTTTATACATCGATTTTACTGCCAGTGGTGATTGGAACTTTTGAAAAATGCTTTCCGGATTTTGTATCTTTTACAGGGGATGCGACTCTTGATGTACTCTGTTACATATTCTTCGTAAGTATCGGTATAGCCATTCTATTTAATAGAAATGCTTCCTCAGGGGGATTGGACATTGTAGCTAAAATCCTTAACAAGTATCTGAGGATTGAACTTGGAAAAGCCATGTCAGCTGCCGGGTTATGCGTTGCTGTATCTTCTATCCTTGTATACGATACGAAGACATTGATACTGAGCATTCTGGGAACATATTTCAATGGCATGATTCTGGATCATTTCATTTTTGATCAGAAGCTTAAACGAAGAGTCTGCATTGTTTCCCCGTTTGAAAAGGAAATCCGTGACTACATACTTAATGAGCTTCACAGTGGGGCAAGTATATACAAAGTCATCGGTGCTTATCGCATGCAGGAACACAACGAAATCATTACTATAGTAGATAAAAGCGAATTCCAAAAACTCATGGCATTTATAGATAAAGTGGATCCACAGGCCTTTATAACGGTATATAAGGTCAGTGATATGCAGTATCGGTCAAAATCCATGCCGGAAAGGATTTTTAATGATTGAATATGACTCCAATGTCTAAACTGCGGAAAAAACTCAAAGCATAATCATCCAAAGATTAAGGATGTCTTAAGGTTTCTTTCATATAATGGTCACATGAAGTTGCTAAAAAAGAATAATAGCGTATGCCCGTTAGCAGTATCGGATATGTAGATTGTTCTGAAAAAAGATTAGACTCAGTATGAGAAACAGCATAAGGAACGCGGAGGTGCTTACAATGGACAAATTTAAAAAGTTTCAATATAGATTACAGCTGCAGCTTGCACAGATGCTCTACGGAAGAAATGGGGTAGATGCCTTTGCAAAAACATGCAATACAGCAGCAATCATCCTGATGTTTATAAACATATTTTTTAATAATGTAGTCATTTACTTCATGTGGGTGGGACTTGCAGCCTACGCTATTTTCAGGATATTTTCAAAGAATATACCAAAAAGATATGCTGAGAATCAGAAGTTCCTGGAACTGACACTAGTACCCAGAAAGCGCATGAACCTTGTAAAGCTGCAGTGGAGAGACCGTTCCACAAGCAGATATTATATGTGTACCAAATGCCATCAACAGATAAGGGTACCGCGTGGAAAAGGACGAATTGAGATAAGATGTCCCAAGTGCTCTAACAGATTCATAAAAAAGACTTGAGAATATATGAGGAAAAGCTATGATGACAAATCCATATGAAACCCTGGGAGTTCAGCCGGGAGCTTCCGATGAGGAGATAAAAAAGGCATACCGGAATCTTGCTAAAAAATATCATCCTGATCTTCATCCAAATGACGAGGCAGCTTCTGCAAAAATGAATGAGATAAATGCTGCATACGATATCCTTTCAAAGCCACACAGCTCGGATTCATGGCAGCAAAGAACTGCCAGCCAGTCGTATGAGCAACAGCGCACATATGCAGGACAGGCTGAGTATGTGGATTTTGAAGAGTATTTGAAGCAGCGGAACAGACAGCAGGGATACAGTTATACATATAGTTGGAACTGGAACAATATGCCTGTACATACTTACAGACCATCAATTCTCGGAAGATTATTCAGATGGTTCATCATATATCAGATTATTTCCGCGCTGCTTAAAATGGCTTTTTTCCTTGGTTAATAACAATAGAATGATATGGAAACAACTTCAGAAAACAGATATATAAGCAATTCACTTAAAGAAGCTTTGGCATCAATTTATGGCCAGGCGGTAACTGTTCTTGCGAAAAGTGCTGTCCATGGCGGAGATGCTAATGATGCGTATATACTAAGATTAAGCAATGGAAAGAACGTATTTAAAAAAGAAAACAGTATATCAAATACTGATTTTTTCAGGGCTGAGGCGGAAGGAATTGAAGCCATAAAAGAAACAGGAGTGATAAGGGTTCCGGAAATGTATGCCATCGGAGTAGAGGGAGAGCGTTCATTTCTTCTTATGGAATCCATTGACAGAGCTGCTACAAGAAAGGATTTCTGGGAAGATTTAGGGACACGCCTTGCGAAGATGCACATGGCTTCAACTGATAAATATCTCCTTGATGGAAGGTTTGGTTTTAAGAGTAATAACTATATCGGAGCAGGCAAGCAGGACAATACCCCGTGCGATAACTGGATTGAGTTTTTTGCTCAGCGAAGGCTTCTTCCCCAGTTTAGGCAGGCAGAACATTACTTTGACAAGGGCTTAATAAGAGCAGCTAATCATCTTATAGATAACCTGGACAGGGTTCTTGTCAAACCGGAAAGACCCTCTCTTTTGCATGGGGATCTATGGGCGGGCAATTTTATGTCCGATGAAAATGGTAGTCCAATACTTATAGATCCAGCTGTATATGTTGGCTGCAATGAAGCTGATATAGCAATGACTGAGCTTTTCGGTGGATTTGACAACCGGTTCTATGATGCCTATTTTGAAACCTTCGGTGTAACCCCCGGCTATGAAGACAGGAGAGATATCTATAATCTTTACCACCTTACAAACCACCTGAATCTGTTTGGAATATCATATCTTTCTGCTGTTGCAAGGATAATATATAGATATCAATGTCGTTTAGTGAGGAGCATCCTTTGAAATTGGCGCTTAAAGCCCTTCAGGAGGCTTCTGAAGATTTTCAACAATGAAAGAATATAACAGTGGTTAAAAAACAGCGGGAGAATAGCAATAATGTCACCTTTACTTATAATGGCTATAATATTCATTACACTTGCTCTATTTCTTTACACCGTTGGTGTATGGTCAGAAAGGATCTCAAAAACGTTAACCGCTGTACATCTCTTTTTTTTCTGGGGCGGTCTCGTTTGTGATGGGATAGGAACACATCTCATGACAAGGCTTACGTCGTCAGCAAATGCCGGCACTTTTAGCTTGCATGGTATAACAGGTTCAGTAGCAATAATCCTTATGCTGATACATGCTGTTTGGGCTACAGTTGTTGTTATAAAAAAAGATGAAAAAAGCACACACACATTTCATAATTTTAGCCTGTTTGTATGGATTGTGTGGCTTTTTCCGTATATACTGGGAATGCTCATGGGAAAAACCAATCCTGAAATGGCGACCACGAAGCCTGAATCTGCTTTGCGAATTACAGATGTGACGGTTATTACCTCTGTCAGAAAAACAGGGCAATATCCTGAAGAAATAGTTATAGCATTGTCAGAGCCATTCAAATCATCTATAAATGCCTCTGATTTTCAAATGAAAGGACATGCGGATAAATGGCAGGACACATCCCTTCACGCTTTTGAATGTGATATCGAAACCGTAAATGTAGAGGGAGATGTTATATCCATCATACCCAAAAACTTTCCTGAAAAGTTTTTCTATGTAAAGGATTTTTCTATTACATGCGACTCATACCCGGAATTGTCCTTTACTAATGATGACGTAACGAATGTGGTAACTCCTGTTGCTGACAACTTCAAAACTATGACTGCTGATAGTGTCGCATCATTCAATTACCATTTGTTTACACCCGAAAATCCCGAAAACATGCCGATTGTAATAGTATTCCATGGATATGGAGATACAAGTAATCTGTTAACATATCGTACCGCTGTTGAATGGGCTGAGCCTGAAAACCAGAAGGTTCGTCCCTGTTATGTCCTGGCACCGGTCATACCTGATGAAAAATATTTCGAAGCTTCATCGAGAAGTACAATTTTAGATACAGTAAAAGAACTTATTGACGAAATGATTTCTGAGGGAAAGGTTGATCCATCCAGAATATATGTTATGGGCAATTCTTTTGGAGGACTATCCACCATAGAGTTTTGTGAAAAATATCCGGATTTTGTTGCAGGTGCTATCGCTCTGTGCCCGGCACTTAATTATGCACCTGCTGCATCCATGAATTTAGGAAAAATGGCTAATGTTCCCATATGGTTTGCACAGGCAGAGCATGACGGAACAATACCTGTCACCGAGAGCAGAAATGCTTATAAAAAGCTTGAAAGTATTGGTGCCAGGGAGGTTTATTTCACAGAATACACAGATGATGAAATGAATGCCGCAGGCGCTAACGCCTCGAACGATTCAACATACAGTTATCATCATGTGGAGCTTGCGGTCATGGAAGATGAATCATATCAGACATGGCTATTTGAGAAAGCATTAAGCACCACAGCGAGACCGCAAGGAAACTAAAGTTAAGTGAAAGGAAGGCTGGCATCTTGTCACAAAGTTGCCAGCCTTTCACTTAGCCCTGCATACCTGCAGACTGTCTTATCATATCCTCCACAACTATGTCGTAGATTTCCCCAATCGTATTGCAATATTCAAGTATCTTCCAAGGCTCATTTGTATGAAAATGGATCTTTACAAGTTCCTCATCCCCGGCAGCAATAAGAGAATTACCCTCAAAGTGCGTGGTTATGTAATCTGCGATCTCATCCTCATCGAGATCCTTGTCCCTTCTGTCTATTAACAACTGTGTATCATAGCGGTACGCAAACTGGTCATCCTCTGCATCAATACTGTTTACTGGTTCCATTTTTTCTTCCTCCTTCACAATAAAATCACTTCATTCTATCACAAAAAACTCACCAAAGTAGAAAAAGGTGTTATTTACCGCAAATAGATTGTGTGCTATTAAAATATCGTCTATAATTGTTTAAACGAATCATAAAGCATACAGAGGTTAGTGATATGGATTACATGCATACTGTTCAGTACTATGAGACTGACAAAATGGGAATAACTCATCACTCCAATTACATAAGGTGGATGGAGGAAGCAAGGATAGACTTTCTTTCACAGATTGGATGGGATTATGCAAAACTCGAGGAAATGGGGATTATTTCGCCGGTCCTTAGCGTGACCTGTGATTTCAAGAAACCAACAACTTTCTCTGATAAGGTGGCGATAAGTGTAACTGTTGAAGAATTCAAGGGAGTAAAGCTTCATTTGTCATACGAGATGAAAAATCGTGATGGTGAAGTGGTGTGCTGTGGTAAATCTTCCCATGCTTTTCTAAATAAAGAAGGTAGGCCAATAAGAATGAAACAGGAATATCCTGAGTTATTTGAGGCACTTGCTAAAAAACTCTATGAATATAGCGAGCAGTTAGTGAATACAAAAAATAATAAGGCAGGAAGATTATAATGAGAACACTTTTCATAGGTAACAGCCACACATATTTTAATGATATGCCAAAGATCTTTAAGGATATATGCAAAGAAAACGGAATAGACATGCAGGTAACCATGCTTACAAAAGGTGGAATGGGGCTTGATTATCATGTTGAAAACGAGCAGACAAGATTCAATATATTATTTGGGGAATATGATTTCATAATCCTGCAGCACGTAGCCCATCCCATGGGAGAGTTCTCCGTTATGGAAGAGGCTGCTGACAAACTGATGGAGTGGATAAGAAAGACATCTTCAATGCCCTGTTTTTACATGACCTGGACTAAGGAAGGTGACGAAGAATCCCAGAAAGAGATGTCAGAGAGATACAGAATTCTTGCGGATAAATATGGATGCAAGGTTGCCCCCGTAGGCGAAAAGTGGTGGGAGTATATCCATAACCATCCTGAGGTAGATCTATTCTATGAAGACAGAAGGCATGCATCACCCGAAGGCTCAAAACTTATTGCAAGAACCATCTTTGAAACACTTAAGGATGACATGAAGTAAATGCAAATGGATTATTTTTGGAAACAGCAGGATTTATTGATAGACCTTCAAAAATGATAATAAAAAACTGGTAGTTAATGTTTTATTTATAGATAAACTAAACTGCCAGTTTTTTATATAAGGAAAAAATTTTGTAAGGTAATCCTCATTAGCTTCCTTGTTGTAAAAAAGAAGAACGGGCTATAAAATTGTACTATCGACGTTTTATGGGAAGGGTCAATACGGTGGGGTATGATTTTTGAGGGGATTGCCAGGAGATACAATGACCTTAAAATAGGGCAAAAACTGATTCTTATCTTTCTTGTTATATCTGTAATACCAATAACATTATTACAGATATATAATTTTGCGCGTACTCAGAATAACATGACAAAACAGATCGATGAAATCATATATAACGATCTTATAGGTATTTCTGAACGCACAAATCTCAGTATGGAAACATACACTAATCTCTTGTATCAGATATATGTTGATGATGACATAATAAGCCAGATTGAGATACTATTCAATGGAACTGAGACCAGGAAGGCATCTGCAAGAAGTGCCATAAGAGGGAAGCTTAAGCAGTATACAAGCACGATAGAAGATGTCAGATGTATAAGTCTTGTATGCTCAAATGGTGAATCCGTAATATATGATTTTAATACGGATTCTGCAGTACATAACTTATGGGATAAATTTTCAGATATGCGTATCACCCCTCCTGTCCAGGATGCTAAAAACAGCCCGGGTATGGTAATTACTCCTTCAATGAAATTTTCAGAAAATGGAAAGACTACTTATTACTTCCATATATCCAAAAGAATGTTTGATTTTGATCACCTTGATAAGGGAAGTATAGCTACTGTGATTATGTCTGTTGATGAAAAGGCTCTGAAACGTATCTGTAATAATGAATCTGTTAAAAGCACAGGCATAAACTTCATTTTGGATGATGAGAGTAGGGTTGTTTCTTATCCCGACAGTGTTTATGTTGCATCAATAGTTTCAGATATGGATGCTTTTATAAGACAGAGCGGATTCCTGTCAGATAGTGGGAACATTGCCACTATAGTATATGAGGATAAATCGACCAGTTGGAAATTTGTTAGTGCGTATGATGTAGATGAAGTGCTGCAGGATTTAAGGGCAAGTCAGCGTATCATGATATTCATTAGCCTTATTATTCTTATTACTGTCGTGATTATAATCAACTATACAATAAGAAATCTTAACAGATCGGTAAGGTCGATAGTAAATGGTATGCAGAAAGTCCAGAACGGTAACCTGAAGGAAAGGATATCCGTTCATAGTGAGGATGAGTTTGGCGTTATCAGTAATAATTTTAATCTTATGACAGAGAGGGTGGAGAATCTTCTAAGCGAGGTTTCCGAGGCCAAGGATAGACAGAAGGATGCGGAAATTAAAGCGCTTGAAGCTCAGATAAATCCACATTTTCTATATAATACGCTTGATTCAATAAACTGGATGGCAATTGAGAAGGGTGAAAATGAAATTAGCAAAGCCCTTAGTAATCTGGGGCTTATTCTGAGGCACTCAGTCAGCAGAGTAGATGCCAAAACAACAGTAGGTGTTGAAAAGGATTTTCTGAACCGGTATCTCGAATTGCAGAGCATAAGATTTGAGAATGCTTTCCTATTTAACGTAGTCGTAAGCCAGGAAACAGAAAAAATGCAACTTCATAAACTACTGATTCAGCCATTTGTGGAAAATGCAATTATTCATGGTTTCGAAGGAATTGAAGAGGGCGGAGAGATAACAGTACATATCGATATGTCCGAGAAGGGAGATTATCTTCAGATAAGTATAGGGGATAATGGGAAGGGCATGCCGGCAGATCTGCTTGAAAAGATGAATAACAGGGAATATGTGCTTAGTAAAGATAATGATTCCAAGGAGGGGCTTGGTCTCAGAAATGCCTTCTCAAGACTTGTTATGTATTATGGTGACAGAGCACATTGGACAATAAACAGCGTTAAGGATATAGGAACAGAGATTACCTTGTATATCCCTGCAGACAGCTGTATTGTTTGACCTATTGGGGGAGAGATGAGAATAGTTATTGTCGAGGATGAGATAAAAATAAGAAACGGGCTCTCAAGGCTTTTGTCAGCCCATGAAAATACTGAAGTGGTCGGAAAGGCAAAAAATGGCAGGGAAGGGATAGAACTGATAGAGGAATTGAGACCGGATCTTGTCGTTACGGACATCCAGATGCCTGAGATGAATGGACTTGATATGCTCGATGAGTTAAAAGAGAAAGGAATAAAGTGCCATAGCATAATACTTACAGGTTATGCAGAATTCGATTACGCTAGAAGGGCCGTAAGCGCAGGAGCAGATGATTATCTCCTAAAGCCTATAACGGTAGATGATGTTGAAAGGGTTCTTTTAACCATAAATAAAAAGATAGGTGTGGAAGCAGCACAACTTGATGCTGATCCTGCAATATACCTAAGGACACTGATCGCAGGTACACTTGAATTATCAATGGAAAATATTCAGAAAATAAACAGGGTATTTGGTATACATGACGGAGAAAGTATGTGGCTGTTATATGGAAGATTCCCTGAAAAAATAGTGGAAGATGAGCTAGGAGCAAGATTTGATGATTCACTGGCGATGACTTCTCTGGATGAGAGCAACGGTTTATGTTTACTATACAGGCAGGCTGTCAATTCTGAAGAAATGGCTGCTATGATAAAAAGAAGGATATCAGTCATATCTTCAGCAAAGAACAGTATATGGACACTGGGAGAACTGACAGATATCAGCAATTTGACATCCAAATTAGATGATCTGAGAAAAAATATTTTGTATGCCATGGCACTTGGAGATATAAGTGTGATAACGAAGAGTGATTACGAGCAGAAGGAATTTCAGGATTATCCTTATTCTTCCGAGATGGAAAAAGAGATTGAGAAAATTCTTATGACGGGAGATGGGGAGGTATTCGAAAAATGGTGCAACGACTTTACAGATACATTAAAAAAGGGCAGATACAATCCATTTTCAGTACGCGTTGCGGTGTCAAATATTTCCAATTACATAATGCAGCTTGCTTCAAGGATGTGGACAAGGAAACTTAAACCACTTGCGGATGTGGATGCACCGCTAAAAATATCAAGAGCTCTGCTTCTTAGGGAAATGCTTGAACCTTTAAAGGAACAGGTGAGGATCATTCTTCTTCGTGAAAATGAACGGGAAAATATTAGAAACTACACTCTACTTAAGGCTATTTCATATATAAGGGAACACTATCAGGAAAAAATATCACAGGAAGAAGTTGCAGACTATCTGGCAATCACGCCTGAATACCTCAGTACTCTGTTCCACAGGGAAATGAACATAAACTTTTCCGCATTTGTAAACGAGTTCAGGGTAAGCCATGCAAAAAGACTTCTCAAAACGACTGACCTTAAGATATATGAGGTTGCTGAAAAAGTCGGATTTTCAGACACCAAATACTTTAACAAGGTTTTTAAGGACATTGAAGGAATTTCGCCAAAGGAATTTAAGTCAATGAAGTAAAAGGAGCAGCTTTATGGGGGAGTTGATAAAAGGATATAAAAAGAGAATCCTTCAGAGCATAACAGTTATACTATTGTGTTGCGTTATTATATCTGTCTTTGGTTGCTATGCTGCAGATTCTGATGTGACGGAGGAGGAGATATCTTCAAAGCAGGAACTGCTCATATGGTCATATTACGAAACCGATGCACAGACAAAAGGGCTTGATGAGCTTACCAGATCATTTAATGAAGCGCAGGATCAGTATGAAATAACTTGGGAACATGTCCCGATGACTGAGTTCGACCGAAGGATATCAAGAGCATATACCGAGCAGGAACTTCCTGATATCGTGATAATAGATAATCCGGATATGCAAAGGTTCATACAGCTTGGGATGTTTGAGGACATAACTGAATATGCTAAAAAACTCAAGCTTGATGAAGATTACTTTATGGCTTCTGTAGGGACCACAAAGTATGAGGATAGCTATTACGGAGTTCCTTTTAACAGTAACAATGTATGTCTTATCTACAGACCGGATATGTTAAAGGCGGCAGGTGTAGATGTTCCTGAAAACTGGGACGACTTTTCTGATGCCGTTCATAAACTTTCTGGCAGTGGTACATATGGCTTTTTGATGAGTTCCATTGATGCCGAACAGGGAGCCTTTCAGATATGTAGCTGGGTTATTGAAGCTACTGAAGAAGGAAAGGATATAAATGGTGAGGCCGTAAAGGAAGCATTAAGTCTTTTGACCGGGCTTGTGGAAGACGGATGCATGCCAGCTGATTGTATAAATTATTCACAGACAGATGTGGCAAGAAGGTTTATTGATGGGGATATTGCAATAATGGAAAATGGACCATGGGTTTTTTCCATGCTTGATGAAGCCGGAATAGATTATGAACTTGCACCAATGCCGTCATATAAGAGAAGTGCTGTTGTACTTGGCGGTGAAAATCTCGGAATAATTAAAGGAAAAAATGTGGAAGGTGCTGTCGAATTTATAAAATACTGCGCTGAAAAAGGTGGTACTGAACGTTTTTGTGATAGCACTGATCTTTTGCCAAGCAAAGTCAGTTATGCAGAGGAGCTTGTGAAAAAGAAACCGGAGCTTAGGATAATCATGGATCAGATGGATTATGCCATATCCAGAACTGATATAAAAGAGTGGAAAACCCTTTCAAATACGCTTACGGAAGGCTTTTCAAAGGTAATAACCGGAGAGATGAGTCTTGATGAAGTAGCACTTAAAATTAAGTGAAATCAGTTGAATTATTTCCACCTTTTTTAATTTATTGGAATTTTTAAGAATAAATACCTCTCTTACAATACTTGTATAAAGAGATGAAGGACATCTCAGATACAGGCAAAGAAAAGGGAGGTATTTTTTATGAGGTTTAAGAAGTTAGTATCGGTAGCAGCTACCACAGCCATGGCGGCATCAATTCTTGCAGGATGCGGATCTGGTAATGCATCTTCAGGGGAAGAAACAGCTAAGGCTCCTGAGACTGCAGAAGCACCTGCTGCAACAGAGATTGCTGATGAGGCAACACCAACTGCAGCAGATGGAAAGAAAGAAGTAGTAATTTGGGATTATTTTGAAACAGCAGCACAGAAGGAAATGATGGAGACCCTTATAGATGGGTTCAACAAATCACAGGACAAATATGTAGCTTCACATACCTATGTGCCATTTGCGGATTATGAGAAACAGCTGACATTAGGTATTGCATCTGGAGAGCTTCCGGATGTTGTCATACTTGATGGATGTGATATGGCTTCATTCATTGCCATGGATCTGTTCGGAGATATCTCAGATGCCAATATCGATTGGTCAGAATATATCGAAGGACCAATGAATTCCACAATGATGGATGGAAAGCATTATGGTCTTCCGTTTGCGACAAACTGTACCGCACTTTTCTATAACAAGGATATCTTTGATGCTGCAGGTGTTGAATATCCTGATGAAAACACAACATGGGAAGAGTTCCATGAGATGGCCAAAAAGCTTACAGATTATGGCGTAACAGGATTTGGAAATGCAGCAATCGGAACTGATGAGGGAACATTCCAGTGTCTGCAGTGGCTCTATACAGCAGGCGGTTCTTACACTGATATTACAGACGGTGAGGACGCATACAAGCTCATGCAGGAAATGATAAAAGACGGCTCATGGTCTAAGGAATGTGTAAACTGGGCACAGACTGATGTATGCAACAACTGGAAGGCTGGAAACATCGCAATGATGCAGAATGGCCCCTGGCAGATTCCCGGTATTGCAACTGATGCCCCCGACATCAACTATGGCGTAACTGTTCTTCCTAAGAAAGATGCTTCCTCAGGACAGGCTACATCTATTCTTGGTGGTGAAAACATGGGTGCTGTAAACAAGGACAATATGGAAGGCGCAAAGGCATTTCTTGAATACTATAACCAGACAGATGTTATGGTAGCTGCAATGAAGCAGTACGGTTCATTCCCTCCTAAGACAGAAGCTGCAAAGGATGCATACTGGACAGAAGATCCTATTCAGAAGGAATTCATTACACAGCTTACAACATCTATTCCCAGAGGTCCTTCAGCTATATGGCCTTCATATTCAAATGCTATCCAGACTGGTTTCCAGGAAGTGCTCACACTTTCAAAGGATCCCGATCAGGCAGCAAAGGATACACAGGCAGCTGTGGATGCAGTCAAATAAATATAATTGTTAATAATCGCGGGGAGGCGCCGGCTTCCCCGCATTGTCTTTAATAAAGGAGCAAAATATGACTTCAGCAACTCTTACGGCAAAAGAGCATACACAGTCAGGGATTTCAATATTGGGAATCGGGAAAAGGAAGCTGACCAGCCAGGGAAAGATGGGATTTTTATTTTCACTTCCGGCTCTTATATATATGCTCGTATTTGTTGGATATCCAACTCTTTCAAACCTTATTCTCAGCTTGAAGAATGTCAACGTTTATAACTTTTCCAAACCGGGAATGCAGGAATTTGTCGGATTATCAAATTATGTGGAACTGTTTACGGATGCAAACTCAGTTATGAGTAAAGCGATAGTAAATACGCTTATTTTTACAGTTGCATCCATTTTCTTTCAGTTTATCATTGGCTTTGTTCTTGCGCTTTTATTCAGCAAGAAGTTTCCAGGATCTTCTTTCTTCAGAGGAGCAACCATGATCTCATGGCTTTTGCCTGTTACGGTTGCAGGACTGCTTTTTAAGTTTATATTTGCTACGTCGGGAGGAATTGCAAACCAGATGCTGATGTCAATGCATCTTATCGATTCACCCGTAGATTGGCTTCTTAAAGGAAATACTGCAATGGTGGCCATTGTTGTAGCTAATATTTGGATAGGTATACCATTTAATATGATGCTCCTTCTTACAGGGCTTACTACGGTTCCTGCAGATATCTACGAGAGTGCAAGGATAGACGGAGCTAACAAGATACAGACACTTTTCAGAATAACTATTCCTGTAATAAAGCCTGCCATAATGTCTGTGCTTACGCTTGGATTCGTATATACTTTCAAAGTTTTTGATCTTGTCTGGGTTATGACAAAGGGTGGTCCTATAAATGCGACAGAGTTGGCAAGTACCTATGCCTACAAGCTCTCTTTTGAACAGTTTGAATTTAGTAAAGGAGCTGCTTCAGCTAATATTCTGTTTCTGATACTTTTCGTAGTGGGAATGTTCTACATAAAGCTTATAAATTCAGAAGAGGAGGTAATGTAATATGAAGCATGAAAAACGAGAGAGTGCCATTAGCTTTGGCGCCGGCATCATAATATTCATTATCCTTATGTTCCCACTTTACTGGATGATTGTTACTGCATTAAAAACACAGGTTGAGATATTCGAAGTTCCTACACCTCTCTGGCCAAGGAATCTTACGCTTGAAGCCTTCCAGAGCCAGTTTTCAGAATCGAGTGCTACTTTGTTAGGATTCAGGAACAGTTTTCTTATAGCTTTTTCAGCGATGATGATATCGACGGTACTTTCAATACCTGCAGCATATGGTCTGGCAAGATTCAGATTCAGGTCAAAGAAAATCCTTATCCTGTTTTTCCTTATGATGCAGATGCTGCCTTCAACACTTATACTTACGCCACTTTATATCATGTTTTCAAGGATGGGGCTGTTAAATAACTACCTTGCACCGATACTTGCTGATGCTACGCTTGGAATTCCGTTTTCAATTATTATCCTTAGGACATATTTCCTTTCCATACCTAAGGAACTTGATGAAGCTGCTGCAATTGATGGCTGCAGTCCCATAAGCTCATTTATCCAAATAATGCTTCCCATAGCAAAGCCTGGGGTTATTGTAGCGGCTGTTTTTTCATTTGTTTATGCATGGGGTGACCTTATCTATGGAATTACATTTATGACGGATCCAAATAAGAGGCCAATAACATCAAATATATACAATTATGTCCAACAGTATCAGACATTATGGAATGCAACAATGGCATTTGGTATTGTTGCTATTTTGCCTATAGTTCTTATATTTATATTCATGCAAAGATACATCGTAAGTGGACTAACAAATGGTGCAGTTAAGGCATAAGGGGGAGAAATGAAATATAATGCTAACTCAACGATCCCTATTTCGGACATAAGGATCACCGACAGTTTTTTTAATAAATACAGGGATCTTGTAGGAAAGGTAATCATACCGTATCAGTGGGATGTATTAAATGACAGGCTCGAAGATGTAGAAACGAGCCACTGCATTGAGAATTTCAGGATTGCTGCCGGTATTTCGAAAGGTGAATATAAAGGCGCTGTTTTCCAGGATACAGATCTTGCAAAATGGCTTGAAGCAGTAGGCTTTTACTTATCATCCTATGGTCGTGATGAGAAGCTTGAAAAACTTGCTGATGGAGCTATAGATCTCATTGAAAAAGCTCAGCAGCCAGACGGGTATCTGGATACCTATTTCATAATCAACGCACCTGAAAAAAGGTGGAAAAACCTTCAGGAAGGACATGAACTGTATACTGCGGGACACATGATGGAAGCAGCAGTCGCATATTTTGAAGCTACTGGGAAAAGGAAATTTCTGGATATTGTCTGCAGGTTAGGTGACCTTTTATGCGATGTTTTTGGAAGTGAAGATGGGAAGTGCCATGGATACCCAGGTCATCCGGAGGTTGAACTGGGGCTTGTAAAACTATATAGAGTAACGGGTAAAGAGGAGTATCTTAAGCTTGCAAAGCACTTCATAGATATCAGGGGAGTTGGAGACAACTATTTTCTGGAAGAAGAAAAGCGTCCTGATTTTGATCGGATATTCCCGGAGTTTAATGATTATGATCCTTCGTATTCACAGTCCCACAAACCCGTATATGAGCAGACTACAGCAGAAGGACATGCTGTTCGTGCTGCTTATCTGTACAGTGCAATGGCAGATGTCGCAGCAGAGTATGGCGATAAAAAGCTCCTTTCCTGCTGCGAGACCCTGTGGGATGATATGGTTCACAGAAGGATGTATATAACAGGAAGTATAGGTTCATCAGGTTTCCTGGAGAGATTTACCACGGACTATGATCTTCCAAATGACTGTAACTATTCTGAATCATGTGCATCAATAGCACTTGCCATGTTTGGAAAAAGAATGGGAGAGATTACACATGATGCTTCATATTTTGACGAGGTAGAGAGGGCTTTATATAACACGGTTCTGTCCGGTATAGCCATGGATGGTAAAGGATTCTTCTATGTTAATCCTCTTGAGGTATGGCCTGATGCCTGTATGGAGCATACTTCCCGTGCACATGTAAAAAGTGAGAGGCAGAAGTGGTTTGGCGTAGCATGCTGTCCTCCAAACATAGCGCGCACTCTTGCTTCTATTGGACAGTATATTTTTTGCAGAAGAGATGATGAACTAGATGTAAATCTCTTTATATCTTCCGAAACAAGAACCAGTCTTGGAGAATGTGATCTTGTCGTCAGAATGGAAAGCCGAATGCCATGGGAGGGGAAGGTAAGGCTGATAATTGATAGTAAATCAGAGGGTATGGGACTAATGGGAAAGCTTGGAATAAGAGTTCCATATTATGCTGAAAACATGGGTATATCGATTGAAAGCAATATGGGCAGAACTTTGTTCGATAATGAGGAGCATGGATATAAGTATATATTACTAAATGGTAAAAGTATGACCATAGACATTTCTTTTGATATTCCTGCAAGATTCATTCATGCAAATCCCCTTGTCAGAGCTGACGCAGGGAAGGTAGCTCTGATGAAAGGACCGCTGGTTTATTGCCTCGAAGAAGAAGACAATGGTGACAATTTATCTTCGGTCTTTGTTGATACGGATACTGTTATCACGGAAGAATATCAGGAGGATATCCTTGGTGGTACCTACAGACTATATTTCGAAGGAAGGCAGTTGAATATGGATGGTTGGGATAATCATTGCCTTTATGGGACACAAAAGATTTCGTTAACAGATAGACGGTTTGTGGCCTATCCGTACTGCTACTGGGGAAACCGGGAAAGAAATAAGGAAATGATAGTCTGGATAAAAGAAATGATCAGATTATATTGATCCCAATATTTTGTATATGGATCAGACAGGGGACACGCTTGTTAAGTAGGTAGATGATTTAATAGAAATGCAACCATATGTCAATTAGTATCAGCAATCGATTTAAATAACAGTACACTTAGAGCGGTTTCGTAGAAATGCGGAAGCTGAGTATTCTGAAGGCATGGGAGTGACCGACAGTCTGTCTGATGAGATCAATTCCGGCGAGGCGTTTAAGGCATATGTCCTGAAATCACTGGATTTTACCCTGAAAAACGACACCGCGAAAAAGATGCGAAGGCTAGTAACGATGGAGCAGTACAGGAATGCTACCCTTGCAAAGCTGACCACGCGGCATCAGCTCACATATCTTCAGAATCTGTACACATCGATATTCCAGAAAATGATGGATCGGGGGCAGATGGTGAAGGGAGATGCAGCAATAATCGCCCTTGAGTTTATATCGCCAATTACAATCATGGTTCAGCTTTTGGACAGAGAACCCAGGAAAAAGAAGGAAGCTCTTCAAACTATTGAAAAGCACATAGATACTTTTTTAGAGAGATACGAATTCAAGTGAAATGAGGAGGATGAATATGAAAACACTTTCTGGCAGTACTGGCGCTGAGAATCTTTGATTTAATCCGCGGGGAAGCCAAAGAGGACACAGGAAAATACAGTGTGGGAAGAACTATTCTCGGACTGGTTTCAGTCCTTGTGGTGGCGATGATTGCACTCTTGATCAAGGCTGATTATACCGTTTTTGCTGTAATCTCCGTCTTTTTATTCTATGTGTTTAAGGATGCAAAGCAGCTCATTAGAACCGTGGCAGGTGTGGCATTTCTGGCCCTGACAAGAACTATGGGATACTATTGCACCACCGGGCTCAGCATTGTCCCGCTTCTTCTCTATAACGGGAAAAGAGGAAAAGGTTTAAAATGGCTCTTTTATGCCTTCTATCCCGGGCACCTGCTCTTGCTTTATTTGATAAAACGAGCGATATCATGATTGCTTTTACACAAAGGAACGATAACTTCAATTATAATCTAATATAAACATCAAATAAAAAACTTAAGGATCACCACATGAAACAAATCAAAATAGTAGTCAGACGAATCCTTCTGGCCATGATTATAATTCTTGTTGCCGGTTTCCTGGTTCTGCACTACGATTCAAAAGAATACACTGTGCAAAATGAGCAGGAATACTTAGTACGTGCTCAACAATTAATAATACCATTTTAATTGACTGAAAATATTGCAAAATATATAATGTAAGCAGATATGCGAACAAGCAAAAAGGGGTAAAGTAGCACGAATATGACAGGTGAATTTGGTAAATTTATTGAGCAGAAACGTAAAGATAAAAAAATGTCTTTGCGTGGTTTTGCTGCGAAATTGGCGATTGCACCGGCATATATGAGTGATATAGAAAAGGGTCATCGATATCCGCCTGATAAGGATAAACTGGAGCAGATGGCGGATATACTAGAGTTATCAGCTGCTGAAAAAAATGATATGTTTGATCTTGCTGCCGGTGAAAAAGATAATACAGTTTCTCCAGATTTGCCTGAGTATATCATGGGATCGCAGAAAGCACGCGTTGCACTTCGTATGGCTAGAGACACAGGTGCAACAGATGCTACATGGCAAAAAATAATTGAGCTGCTTGAATCGGAACAAACCGCTGATACTGTTCTTGCACCAACGAATGAAATAGATACCTATTCTGAGGATTGTTTATTGTACTGATGAGGCACTGAAAACCCTTGAGTTTGAAGGGAGTTACAAACTATGAAGAATAAATATTTCCCGGATGAAGAAATAGAAGCTAATGACCTTTATTTTGTTTGCTATATGATTGAGCGCGTTGCTCGACATATCCATCAGAAAAACAAATATGTTGTAAATACAATAGGTAAAGATGGATTATACCATCTGATAAGCGTGGCAAATGTCTTACATTCCGAAAATCCGTCAAAAGTAGAGGCCGATTGGATTAATGACTATGGTCTGAAAGACAGTGATTTTGATATTACTGATGTTGATAAAGAACTGGCTGAAAAGATACCTACTCCTCTAGAAATGGGAGAAGTATATCAACGTCTTATCAACGATACCCTTGATTCAAAGGAAGATTACGTGGATGGTATTATTCGTGTTTACAATAATGAAATCTGTGATGTGATCGACAATTATAATTGTAGTGCTTTTTATGAGCCTTCATATGTTATTGCCAGAGCATATCAATCAGGCGGATTCTAATGTGTCACTTCGCTAAAGGAGAATATAACAAAGTGCTCCTCAACCGAACACGTGTTCTTGCGTTCTTGTACTCTTTCCTGGGTTTATATCTCTTTTTGAAAAACTTAACGCGACTTCCCTACAGTATTTATCTTGGAATCCTTTTTCGCAGTTTCCATCATGACTTGTGATTTGTTATATATATGTTCAGCAGTTTCTGGGCTAATCCCCCATAGCATTCTCAAAGCATATGGACTGCTTTTATAGATTTGTGCAATATTAGCGTATCCAGCATCTTATAATGCCTTAATTCTTATTCCTGATTTATCCCGATTTAATTCGTCTGTTGCTATGTGAAAAATAATTAGTGCATATAATACCGCTAAAAGGCGTATTCCGTAGTGAAGGAGATGAAAATCATGAAGACAGTAAATGAAGTAAGTAAACTGACAGGAGTGAGTATACTCACTTTGCAGTATTACGACCAAATAGGACTCTTAAAGCCGGCAAAATAATGGGTGTTGCAGCTTCATGCGGATATTTTTTAATATGGGAATTACGAAAGGGCTTCTGAATGATGATTTCAGGGGCTTTTTTGCAACCTTAATAAATCTTAAGGTTTGGATAAGGTTTTCTTAATGCAGACAAAATATACTGATTTCCGTGACAAATGTAGAGAGATATGAGGTGCATAAGAATGAAAAAAATAGAGATAACGAATAAAAGGAATGCTATGATTATTCTTTCTTCAATCGTTCTGACTATTACAATAGCAACAACCAGTGGAGTAACAATCTATAAAAAATCAATGGTAAAAGCTGCAGATAATGAAAATACGTTGCAGACAGTAGAGGTTATAAAACAGGATCTTGAGAAATCACTTTCAATAAATGGGACCATTGCGGCTCTTGAAAGTCAGTCTGTAACAAGTGAGTTGTCAGGGGTTAAGGTAAAATCCATCAAAGTTAGAGTAGGTGACCACGTAAAAAAGGGAGATGTGGTTGCAGAGCTCGATACCTCAACTATAGAAAAAGCGTTGAAGCAGGCAGAGGATAGCCTTGAAATAGCAAAGCAAAAGGATGCTCTTGAAATGGCAACCGCCAAAAGAAACTATGATACAGCAGTTGAACAGGCAAAAATTCAACAGGAGAGAGCTCAAAGGGAAGTGGATAAAGCACAGCAGGAATATGAGAAATCAGTTAATGCTTCCGATACAGCAGATGGAGTTTATGCTTCCGCTCAGGAAAATGTTGATAACAAAACAGGAGAAGCGAATTATGCCCAGGGCACTTATGATGAGGCAAACGGACATGCAAAAAGCAAAGCTGAGAAATACGAGAAAAAACAGGAAAAGCTTGAGGATGCCCAGAAGAGACTTACAGAAGCTGAGAGGGTAAAAACCGAGCTTGATGGAATGCAGGAGGATCAGGTAGAGAACCTTAATGCACAAAAGGAAGAAGCACAAAGAGAACTTGATGAAGCAAGAGAAGCGGTTGAAAAGGCAGAGAAAGAAGTGAGGAAAGCAAAGCATGAAAATGAGCAAGCTCAAAGTTCACTTGAATCAAATCAGAATGCACTTAGTGATGCAAAGAGTAACCTTGCAGATGCAAAGGCAGATCAGGCAAGTGCTGAGGCAGATGCGAAATCAAAGAAGGAAGGAATTGATGGAGCAAAGGATTCAGTTACAAAGGCGCAGGATTCACAACAAGACATTATCAGAGAAGGTGAAAAGAGCTTAGCTGATGCAAAGGATAGTATAAAGAGTACAGAGCTTGGCCAATCCTCCAGCAATATTTCACTTCAGCAGGAGGTTGAGAAATATAAACAGCAGATTGAGAGTGCGACTCTCACAGCTCCCTGTGACGGACTTGTTACCTCTGTGGGAATAAAGGAAGGTGCCCTTTATGATAACGGTAAGGAGATAATGAACATTCAGAATGATAAGGGCTACAAGGTTAACGCTACTGTAGATCAGTATGATATCTGTGATGTTCAGGAAGGAATGCCGGTAAGAATAAAAACTGATTCCACGGGGGAAGAACTTCTTGAGGGCACAGTTTCTTTTGTATCTCCGATCCCGGGAGGGGAGGCTTTGAGTACTGAACAGTCATCAGGCACAGCTTCAAACAGCAATGATTATCCTATCGAGGTTTCAATAAAAAACAAGACCGACAGACTGAGAATAGGAATGACAGCAAAGATCACAATAGTCCAGCAGGAAAAGAAGGGAGCACTCGTTGTTCCGGATTCAGTGATACAGCAGTCAGATGATGGTAAAAACTATATTGAAGTGGTAACAGGAGAAAGCGCAGTAGCAGGAAACAGCGAAGAAAAAAATCCTACTCCTATGACAGAGAAGATAGATATTACCTATGGAATTAAAACAGATTACTATGTGGAAATAAACGGAAAAGGAATTAAGGAAGGAATGAAGGTGGTTATGCCAACCACTGACTATAATGAGGATATTTTGGAATGATTCAGGCCGAAAAAATATATAAACGTTTCAATATAGGAACGGAAAATGAAATAGAGATACTTCACGGAATAGATATAAATGTAAAAAGGGGGGAGTTTGTTTCAATCGTAGGAACTTCCGGCTCAGGAAAATCAACCTTTATGAACATTATAGGGCTTCTTGATAAGCCTACAGAGGGGACATATATCCTTGATGGTATTGATGTGTGTAATGCCTCTGATAAGGAACTTTCACATATAAGAAATCAGAAAATAGGTTTTGTTTTCCAGACCTATAATCTGATTCCCAGGACAAGTGCCATAAAAAATGTTGAGCTCCCCATGCTTTATGCAGGGGTAAAGGCAAAAGAGCGCAAAGAAAGAGCAATGGAGCTATTAGAGCTTGTAGAGATGAAGGAAAGAATGCTTCATAATCCGGATGAACTCTCAGGAGGGCAGAAGCAAAGGGTAGCCATTGCAAGAGCATTGGTTAATAATCCCTCCATTATACTTGCGGATGAACCTACAGGTGCACTGGACTCTGCAACGGGAAGAAAAATAATGGACCTTTTTCATAAGCTCCACGAAGAACAGGGGATAACAATAGTATTTATCACTCATTCACCTGAGCTTGCGACAGAGACAGAAAGAATACTGACCTTGAAGGATGGCCGCATTGTTGATGAAAGGATAGGTTACAGATATGCTTCTTGAAAACATAAAGCTTGCATTGTCGGGGCTTTTGGCCAATAAGCTCAGAACCTTTCTGACTATGCTAGGGATAATAATAGGAATTGCTTCGGTGATCACAATTATGAATGTAGCGGATGCAATGAAGAATTCCACCATGAGTCAGATGGGGGATATGGGAGTCAATAATATATCTTTTTACATGAATCAGAAGCCCGACCCCGATACGGGAGAATACAGTGAAAATATAAGGGAAATGAAGGATAAGGATTATTTTTCACCGGAGATGCTAAGGGATGTAAAGGACCATTTTAAAGGAAGGGTAAGTGGCATATCCCTGTCAAAGTCAATTGCGGATGCAAAAATCGAGAATGGAAAAAAATATGCAAACGTTAGCATTGAAGGATTAAATGAAGAGGGCATAAAAAATAAAAAGCTTACAATTATTTCCGGAAGAAATATCACAGCAAAGGAGCAGGAGGATGGCAGAAGGGTGGCGCTTGTATCCGACAGACTGGCGAACAATCTCTTTGACGGAGATACGGGAAAAGCTCTGGGAAAGCAGCTGGAGGCTGTTCTTGAAAACAAATACTATAATTACACGATAGTAGGAGTATATGAGTATGTGGAAAGTCCCGGTGGAGGATATAGTGCCAAGGTATCTCAGAAAGATCTGCGGACAGGGCTTTATATTCCGCTGTCGTGCGCTGTCAAGCAAACGAGAAAAGGTGAGTTGTATGAAAACTTTGATGTGATTGCAGCTACAGGAGAAGATCAGGGAAGTCTGGCCACAGAAATCATGGAGTATCTTAACACAAAATATTATGGTAATAACGATGCCTATGAAGCTTATGGATATAGCATGAAGGAAGAAATCAAGTCCATGGAATCCATGCTGAATACGCAGACCTATGCATTTATGGCTGTGGGTGCGATATCGCTTCTTGTAGGCGGTATCGGTGTAATGAATATCATGGTGGTGTCAATAACAGAGAGGACAAAAGAGATAGGTACCAGGAAGGCTCTTGGCGCAACAAATGGCTATATTCGCCTTCAATTCATTACGGAAGCAATTGTCATATGCCTTATAGGTGGAATATTAGGAATAATTACAGGGGAGCTTTTTGGATTTATTGCATCCAAATTTTTAGGAGCAAGCGGTAGTGCATCCGTAAGTGGTATAATATTATGTGTATTGTTCTCGATGGTTTTTGGTGTCTTTTTCGGGTTTTATCCCGCAAACAAGGCAGCCAGGCTTAATCCTATAGAGGCTCTTAGATATGAGTGATAATAAAAATATGATACTGATTGCAGAGGATGATATGGATATAATCGAACTGCTTAGATTATATTTGGAAAAAGATGGCTATGAAACACTTGTTGCCACAGATGGCATCACTGCATTCGGTATTATTGAAAATAATAATCCGGATCTTATTATATGTGACATAATGATGCCCGGAATGAACGGATATGAGCTTATAAAGAAAATAAGATCATCCTACAACAACATTCCAATAATTGTTTTGTCTGCAAAAAACCAGGATAACGACAGAATTCTGGGGCTTGATATAGGAGCTGATGATTATATGACCAAGCCCTTTAATCCTCTTGAACTGGTGGCTCATGTAAAAGCTGCTCTCAGAAGATTTTATAATCTTGGTGGGGGAAACGCGTCTCAAAGCGTTTATCAGGTTGGAGCACTACGGCTTGATACTGATAAAATGCGATTTACAAAAAATAATGAGGAAATCATGCTAACTCCATTTGAATTTAAAATTATGAAGCTTCTTATGAGAAATCCCGGACGGGTTTTTACTAAGGTCCAGATTTATGAACAAATAAATGGAGAGTATTTTGAGAATGATGAAAATGCATTAATGGTGCATATGAGTAAGCTTCGGGATAAAATCGAGGATGACAGGAATGACCCCAGATACATCAAAACAATACGCGGTCTTGGATATAAAATTGATAAGGAATAATGAAAAAACTCTTTAAATCCGTAAAACGAAAAAAAGGAACACTATACTCAATGATCACCGGGAACTATATTATGTTCGCGGTGATTGTTGTAATTACTGCACTCTTGATATTTGGATTTTTTAATTTATATATGGGTAAAATAGAGTCCAACTATGAAATAAGCAGAATAATAGAACAGGAGAGTTATCTAAAATCGGGAAATTACGAAAAGCTTCAGGTGGAAAGATATCTCGGGAAAGGAAGCTATATCGAGGTTCTTGATAGAATAGGAAAGGTTTTGTACTGTAGTGATAAAGCTGTAAATAACAGCTATACCGATGAAATAATAGAGTACATTCCAGCAGTTGATGGAACAACCTTTTACTCACTTGAAAAAATTTATGATAATGGTGCTGCGAGCGGGTATCTGATGCTAAGATATTCCTATGATGATGAACAGTATACTCTTAACAGTGTGGCTGTTCTTGATGCTTCAAGAAAGATTGTCTTTTCCGATGACCGGACTGAGGGCAAAACGATGTCCGAAAAGGAAATTGATTTTTTAAATGGTGGCTTTGAAGAAAGTACCTTTGTACAGAAATATGAGTATACCGATAATAGGGGTGATGAGAGAGTACTACTTATTCATGACACATATGAGAACGCAAATGAGACTGGCGCTTACAGAAAGGGAATCTTTTCGGTATTATTACTTTTTATAATTACAATGGGCATAATATTGATTGTATTTGTGCTAAGGGTTTCCTTTGTTGTAAAAAAACCGCTTGATATGCTGGAAAATGCGATGGCGGAGTTCTCTGTAGGTAGTGAAGGAAGTGGACTTTCCTACTCAGGCCCCAGGGAGTTTGTAGAAATAATTGATACGTTCAATAATATGTCTATTCGCCTTAAAGAAAGTGAAAAACTGCGGATTAAGTCAGAAAACGAAAAGCAAAAGATGCTAGCGGATATATCCCATGATCTGAAAACTCCCATAACTGTAATTCAAGGATATTCCAAGGCTATAGCTGATGGCGTTGTCCCCAGGGAAGATGAGAAGAAATATCTTGAAGCTATAAGAGCTAAATCTGAAAACCTCTCAGAACTTATTAACATCTTTTATGAGTATTCAAAGCTTGAGCATCCGGAGTTTAGTCTTAGCAAAGAAAACGGCGATATCTGTGAGTATTTCAGGGAGTATCTTGCACTAAAATATGAAGAGCTTGACCTTGCGGGATTTCTCATGGAAATAGATATACCGGATGAACGTCTGGATTATTGCTTTGACAGGATACAGCTTAAGCGAGTGTTTGAAAATATAATATCAAATTCTGTTAAGTCAAATAGAAAGGGGACTACTATTTTCGCATCTCTTTCAATCGCCGATTCGGCAATAATAATAAGGCTTGGTGACGATGGAATTGGTATCCCGGATTCTTTACGTAGTAATATTTTTGAACCATTTGTGGTCGGTAATGAGTCCAGGACAAGCGGACAAGGCACAGGACTTGGACTTTCGATTGCAAAGCTGATAGTCGAAGCTCACGGAGGGAAAATCTGCCTACTTGATAGCGATAAGACCTGCCGAAGAACTATGTTTGAAATATCACTTTTCTTTAGGGGCTGATAAGTAAAGAGGGCGGAAGAGGATCAGGAATAGGCTATTATCATGTTGAAACCAAGCGCATCCTTCAATTTGACGGTCCAGACCCAGGTAATGAACTGTACAGGTATCACGTAAAGATGGTCATAGCATTTCTTAAGGAAGTAGGTGAGATAGAATGATAAGTTCACTGATGGAATACAATG
>JAEEGL012572847.1_pt1 | contig 45574 bp, 48 predicted proteins | sample 9134231 | NCBI WGS metagenome assembly JAEEGL01 (sample SAMN16246548, study PRJNA631951) | gut metagenome | biome: gut microbiome; feature: rumen; material: fiber-attached | host: Bos | place: Iran: Karaj | collected 2018-10 | reverse complement strand
CTTCCAGGACATGGAGGAATAGTTGATAGAATTGATAGTGTAATATTTATAGCACCTGTTGCATTTTTCTTATTTACACTTTGCTTATAATTATGGAGGATAAATGTTTATTCTAAATGTAATAAAGATTGTATTTACTTTAGGTTTTTTAGTATTTATTCATGAAGGTGGACATTTTCTAGTCGCAAAAGCCTTTAAAGTTAAGGTAAATGAATTTTCAATCGGATTTGGAAAGAAAGTTTTATCGAAGAAAAAAGGCGAGACAGAATATAATTTAAGAATAGTTCCTTTAGGTGGATTTGTAAGTATGCTTCGGAGAAGATGAAAGATCAGATGATGAAAGATCTTTTTCAAAGCAATCAATTCCTAAAAGGATGGCTATTGTTGTAGCAGGAGCTACTGTTAATATTATTTTTGGACTTTTAGTTTATTTTCTATTAATAGCAATATCAGGAACATATGGAACAAGAATAATAGATACAGTAACTGAAGGATTACCTGCATACAATGCTGGAATATGTGCTAATGATGAAATTGTTAAAGTAAATGGTAAAAAAGTAAGATTATATAGTGATGTTGTTATGGCAATTGCTGAAAGTGGTGAAAATGAAACACAAATCACTGTTTTAAGAAATGGTGAAGAAAAGACATTTTCGTTGAAACCAGAAATTAAAGAAGATGATGAAACTACTAGATTGGTTATAGGAGTTACATTTAAACCGTCTAATAACAGTTTAAAAGATAGACTGTATTATGCATTCTTTGGTACTGGAAAGTTTGTAACTCTTCTTGGACAAAGTGTAGGACAAATATTTACTAAAGGTATAAGTACTGAAGATATGGCAGGGCCTATAGGAATATCTAAAACTGTTGCAGATACTTCAAGTGTATTTGATTTTGTATATTTACTTGCTGTGATATCAATTTCACTTGGAATAACTAACTTGCTTCCTATACCAGCATTAGATGGTGGCAAAATATTAATTTTGATAATTGAAGCTATTAGAAGAAAACCTATGAAAGAAAACACAGAAATTGTAATACAACTAATAGGATTTAGTTTCCTAATTTTGCTTTCAATATATATATCTTATTTAGATGTACTAAGATTTTTTTAAAGAAGTTCTAATATAAATATTTTTATGTTAGAAGAAAGGAAAGAATTATTATGAATTGTAAAATGTGTGGTGCTGAATTAAGTAAGCCAGGAGAATTATGCAATAATTGCATGAACAAATTAATGAAAGAGCAAGAACTAAAAAATGATAAGAGTGTTGTAGCTGTTGTAAAAGGAACTTATAATGCTAAATACGAAATTATAAGACATGCTGAACAAATAGGTGTTGTTTTATTAGCAGTAATTCTACTAATAACAACAGGATACTGGAAAGTTGCTTTAGTAGGTGGTGCGTTTTTTGCAGTTGTTGGTATTATTTCTCTATTTATAATAAGAGCTAAAATAAGATCAAAATCTTGTACAATATACCGTTCAAAAGTTGTTATCCAATATGGAGTGTTAAAGAAAAAGGTAAAAGAGATACCTTTTACAGAAATAATAGATATGTATCCACATATCTCAACATTCCAAAACTTGATGCATGTAGGTACATTTGTAATTAGAAAAAATAATTTTGGAAATAGATTTGAATATATTGAATCAGTAAAAGATATTGAAGAAGTATATGCAAAAATTAAAGCAGGATTAGGAATAGAAGATACAACAGCAGAATAAAAATAAAAGGTGGAATACAAAAAGAAAATGCAAAAAGTTAAAGATATATTTAGTGATTATCAGAATACAGAAGATAAAATTGTGGAGGCTAACTTTGTAAAAGCTAACCTTTATAAAAGAAGCAATAGACTAGAGGTATGTTTAACTTCAGAAAGTAAGATTACAATAGATGAAGTGTCTCGTTTTGAGGACTATGTAGTTAATAGATTTAAAGTTGGTAGTAGCCGAATTGTTATTTCATATGAGAATGTTGAAATAGAGCCTACCATTGAAGAAGATTGGGCAACTTTAGTAACATATATGTCAAAAAAGGAGCCTATGACCAGAGCAATTTTAAGAAATAGTACTGTTAAAGTTAATGACAGTACTATTTGTGTTGCACTTCAAATTAAAGGAAAAGAATTATTACTAAAGAAAAAATTTGATAAAGCATTAGAAAGATTAGTAGCTAATCTTTATGGTAAAAAATACAAAGTAGAATTTGAAGAAGATGTAAAACAATCTGCTGAAGAATATGAAAAATATATGAAGGCACAAGAGAAAGAAGCTGTTGCTCATTTAAAAGAAATGGCAAAAAAAGAGGCAGAAGAGCGCAAAAAAGAAGAACAAGAAAAATTAGCTAAAGAAGCTGAAAAGGTTTATGAAGAAGCACATACTGATGAAAATGGTAATGTGGTAGAAAGTAAACTTATATTTGGAAAAACTGAAAACTTTAAAAGTGTTTCTGCTAAAATTGCTGATATAAATGATAGTACAAGTAAAGTAAATGTTGAAGGACAAGTAACAAACGTTACTTCAAGAGATATAAAAAATAATAGAACAATTTTAAGTTTTAGTATAGATGATGGTGATGCATCTATTATTTGTAAAGCTTTTATTGATACACCGATTGTAGGCAAAGTATTAGAAAGACTTAAAGAAGGTGTAGGTGTTAAAGTTGATGGTAAAGCTCAATATGATGATTATGCTCAAGAAATAACTATTATAGCTAATAATGTTATTGAAACTTCATTTAAGCTTAATAAGGCTGAAGGTGAAGAAGAAAAAGAAGAAGCTAAAGATGAGCCAAGTCCACTTATATATGGAAGAAGTTTAACTATTAAAACTCCAAAAGTAAATATTATTGACATTAATAATGATACAGATAGAGTTTGCATTGAAGGAGAAATCATTAGTACTGACACAAGAGATATTAAAGGCGATAGAACTATTTTAATGTTTAATCTTTATGATGGAACAAGTACTATGACTATGAAAGCTTTTGTTGAGACAAAGAAAACAAAAGAAATTATGGGAAGACTAAAAGGTGCAAAAGGAATAAAAATAGATGGTGTTGCTAAATATGATAACTTTGCTAAAGAAATAACAGTAATGTGTAATACAATTATAGAAACACCAGGTGTTCAAAAAACCAAGAGAATGGATAATGCTCCGGTTAAGAGAACAGAGCTTCACATGCATACTCAAATGAGTCAAATGGATGGAATTACATCTGCAGAAGATTTATTAAAAAGAGCAGTATCATGGGGATGGAAATCTATTGCTATTACAGATCATGGTGTTGTTCAAAGTTTTCCGGAAGCTCATAAATTCTTACAAGGAAGCGGTGCAGATATAAAAGTAATATATGGTGTTGAAGCATATTTCGTTCCAGACAAAGATCCATCTGTTGTATATCCTAGAGGTCAAGCAATTGATGGAGAATATTGTGTACTAGACTTAGAAACAACTGGTTTATCATTTAGAACAGAAAAAATAACTGAAGTAGGAATTATAAAAATTAGAAATGGTGAAATTGTTGATGAATTTGAATGCTTTGTAAATCCAGAAAAACCAATTCCACAAGAAGTTGTTGATGTAACACATATTACTGATGATATGGTTAAAGATGCTGAAACAATAGATAAAGTAATTCCTAAAATTATAGACTTTATTGGTGATAGTGTTTTAGTAGCACATAATGCTGACTTTGATATAGGATTTTTAAAACACAATTTTGAAGAATATGGATATTCTTTAGATAATACTTATATAGATACATTAAGACTTGCTAAAGTAATATTCCCTGAACTTAAAAAATACAAATTAGGTTTGATTGCAGACCACTTAGATATAGAAGTTATAGTAGCACATAGAGCATTAGATGATGTTAAAACATTGGTTGGCGTATTTAATGTAATGATAGAAAGATTAAAAGAAAATGGTGCTAAAACAGTAGATGATATTGATACTGCAATTGAAGGGGATAAAGATGCATATAAAAAATTACCTTCATATCATGCAATAATATTAGCTAAAGATTATATTGGACTTAAAAATTTATATAAATTAATATCATTCTCTCATTTAAATTATTTCTATAAGAAACCAAGAATTTTAAAGAGTCTGTTTGAAAAATATAGAGAAGGATTAATACTAGGTAGTGCATGTGAAGCAGGAGAACTATATAGAGCTATATTTGATGGAAGACCAGAAGAAGAAATAGAAGAAATTGCTAAATACTATGATTATCTAGAAATCCAACCTGTTGGAAATAATAATCACTATATTCGTGAAGGAAAAGTTGAAAGTGAATTTGACCTTCAAAATATAAATAGAAAAATTGTTGAACTAGGTGAAAAGTTCAATAAGTTAGTTGTTGCAACATGTGATGTTCACTTTATGGATCCACAAGATGAAATATATAGAAGAATTCTTCAAGCTGGACAAAAATATGATGATGCAGATTTCCAAGCACCACTTTATTTAAGAACAACAGAAGAAATGTTAGAAGAATTCCAATATTTAGGTGAAGAAAAAGCCTATGAAGTTGTTGTTACAAATACTAATTTAATAGCTGATATGTGTGATAAAATTTCTCCTATTTCAGAAGAAAAATGCCCACCACATATTGAAGGTTGTGAGCAAACTATTAAAGATATAGCTTATGATAAAGCACATGAATTATATGGAGAAAATCTTCCTGATATAGTTCAAGAAAGACTTGATAAAGAGTTAAACTCTATTATAAAAAATGGATTCTCAGTTATGTATATTATTGCTCAAAAACTAGTATGGAAGTCTAATGAAGATGGATATATAGTTGGTTCAAGAGGATCTGTTGGATCAAGCTTTGTTGCCAATATGACAGGTATAACAGAAGTTAATTCACTTCAAGCACATTATAGGTGTCCTAATTGCCATTTTTCAGATTTCTCAGATTATGGTGTTAAAAACGGATTTGACCTTCCTGATAAGAAGTGTCCAAAATGTGGAGCAGACCTTGCTAAAGATGGAATGGATATACCATTTGAAACATTCCTTGGATTTAATGGTGATAAAGAGCCTGATATTGACTTAAACTTTAGTGGTGAATATCAAGCAAAAGCTCATAGATATACTGAGGTAATATTTGGTAAAGGGACAACATTTAAAGCAGGTACTGTTGGTACAGTTGCTGATAAGACTGCATTTGGATATGTTAAAAACTATTTTGAAGAAAGACATATTCCAGTAACAAATGCAGAAATTGATAGATTAAAAACAGGATGTACAGGTATTAAGAGAACTACAGGACAGCACCCTGGAGGTATTATAGTTGTACCTAAAGGAAGAGAAATATATGAATTTTGTCCAGTCCAACATCCTGCAGATGATCCTGATTCAGATATAGTAACAACACATTTTGATTATCACTCAATAGATCAAAACTTACTAAAACTAGATATTCTAGGCCATGATGATCCTACAATGATAAGAATGTTATTTGATTTAACAGGAATAGATCCTACAAAAGTCCCACTAGATGATAAAGATACTATGTCAATATTCTCATCTACAGAAGCTTTAGGAGTAACTCCTGAACAAATTAAATCTGAAGTTGGAACTTATGGTGTTCCTGAATTTGGTACTAAATTCGTTCGTGGAATGCTTGTTGATACAAAACCAAAAACATTTGATGAATTAATACGTATTTCTGGATTATCACATGGTACTGATGTGTGGCTAAACAATGCACAAGAATTAATTAATGCAGGTACTATAAAACTAGAAGATGCTATATGTTGTCGTGATGATATCATGATTTACTTGATAAAAATGGGACTAGATCCTAATGCTTCATTTAAGATTATGGAGTCTGTTCGTAAAGGAAAAGTTGCAAAAGGAAAAGAAGGTAAATGGGAACAATATAAAGAAATGATGAAAGAACATAATGTACCAGAATGGTATATAAAATCTTGTGAAAAGATTAAATACATGTTCCCTAAAGCCCATGCTGCAGCTTATGTAACAAATGCTTTTAGAATTGCATGGTTCAAAGTTCATCATCCAATTGCCTACTATACAGCGTATTTCTCAATAAGAGCAGATGGATTTGATTATGATTTAATGTGTAATGGCAAGGAAAAAGTTATAAACAAGATGAGAGAAATAGATTTAGCTGGTAATAGTGCACTTCCAAAAGATAAAGATATGTATCCTATATTAGAGCTTGTTATGGAAATGTATGAAAGAGGATTAGAATTCTTACCAGTTGATTTATATGCATCTGATGCAACCAAATTTAAAATAGAAGATGGAAAAATAAGACCACCTTTAAACTCTGTTCCTGGTATTGGAACTGTAGCTGCAATTAGTATTCAAGCAGCAAGAGAAGAAGAAAAGTTTATGTGTATAGATGATCTTCAATTAAGAGGAAAAGTTGGAAAATCAGTTATAGAAGTACTTAAAAATGAAGGATGCTTAAAAGGAATGACTCAAAGTAATCAAATGTCATTATTTGCCATGTAAGGAGAAAAATGGAAGAAGCAAAAGATAAAAAAACATTATTTAATTTTATTATTCAATTTTTGATGTTAATAATTATTATTGGATTTGCAATTTTTATTACAATCTCAACAATATTTTGGCATAAAGTTAAGACGGATAACGAACCTAATTTGTATGTTGAAGAATCTTTAGAATCAATAACAATTTCTGAGCTTAATAAAGAGTTATTGCTTACATTTATTTATCCTACTATAACTATTTTCATTGCATATAAAATTGCTTCTCATAATAAAAAAGAATTATTATTAAAGAAATCTTTTTATGTGTTTATGGGCATTATATATATAATATTTTTTATATTAATAATAATAAATTCGTATAAAAGAGTTAATTTTTTAACTGATAATATTGAACTAATGAAAAATACAGAGTCTACTATATTCTTTCCGACACCTAAAATGGTAATTAAAAGGGATGAATTAGAAATAAAATATCAATCTAAAAAATTATATGTTGCACCTATTTCATATATAGCTATGAATATGATTTTTTATATTGATAAAAGAAGGTTATTGAAGAAAAATAAAAAAACTAATGATGATTTAAATGTACCTAGCTAAAGGAGAATAAAAATGGGAGAATATGCAGTAATATATGACTGGCATACATGGGTTATATATTTAATTGTAATGAACGTAATAGGTTTCTTTATTATGGGAATAGATAAATGGAAAGCTAAGAGAAATTCTTGGAGAATTCCAGAAAAAACATTATTTCTTGTAACTTTACTTGGTGGAGGAATAGGAACAAATATAGGAATGTACTATTTTAGGCATAAAACTAAAAAAATGGAATTTATTATAGGTTTTCCAACTATAACTATATTAGAGATTGTATTAATAATATATGTAATAGTAAAATTTAGAATATTTGGATAAAAAAGGAGACGGTGGGAGTACCCACCGTCTTTTCCTACTCATCTTGAGCACCTCCAGGTTAACCGCGACCGTACATACCATAGTACTCTCCATAGGTCAGGAACTCATCGCTGGGGAATTTCTGAATATGGTCACCCATATCTTCATATGCCCGGAGAAAAAGCGCCCTCTGCTTAGGATTTCCTATCTGTTCGATCTCGTACCGAAGTGCATCTCCATACTGCATGTCCCAAAAAGTCATAGCGACCTCCTTTGCTGTTCTTGGTTAACAAGTAGTTACTATAATTATACTATTTTTAACGATAAAACTCAAATTTTGGACAAAAATTTAGACACATAGGGAAGCCCCCATGCGCCTTCTTACGATGTAGTTTGGAACTAATATTTATTTTTGACGATGAGATGGTAGAATCTGCCAAAGGTTATATTTTTATCCACGTCGGGATTGCTCAAGTATTGTCCCATCTTGCCGAAAGAGTGTAAGTAATGAAACTTCTCTGTGCAATCAGGAAGGTCTTGAAGAGCTTTGCGCAAATCCTCACCGTAGGTCATCATCCAAAAATTTTGGTTTCCTAACAAAACGGATACCTCCTTTCGTAAGAATTCCAAAATCGGAACGTTGATATTATAATATGAAAAAACATATAAAACAAGAAATAATTAAAAATTTTGATTAATATAAGAGAAAATGATATATTAATAATATATTTTAAAGAAAAAGGAAATAATATGGATTTAACTAAAAATGTTCAATATATAAAAGGAGTTGGAGAGGCAAGAGCTAAGTTATTAAATAGACTTGGTATATTTACTCTTCAAGATTTAATTACATATTATCCAAGAGAACATGAAGATAGAAGTAATCCTACTAAAATTCAAGATTTAGTTGATGGTCAAGAAGCATTAGTAGAAGGATTTGCATGTACTAGAGTTTCTGAAATACGTATTAGAAGAAATATGACACTATTGAAATTACAAGTTAGAGATGAAACTGGTATGATGCAAATTACTTGGTTTAATCAACCCTATATAAAACAATTAATTAAACCAGGAACAGAATATAGATTCTTTGGAAAAGTATCTAAAAAAGGTTCTAAAGTAGAAATGAATTCGCCTGTATATGATCAAATAGATCAAAGTAAAAATACAGGAAAAATAATTCCTATTTATCCATCTACTTATAAGATGCCTCAAAATACATTAAGAAAAATAATAGAGACAGGCTTAAATGAAGTCAAAGGAAAACTTCCTGAAACTATTCCTGATTATTTAGTTCAAAAATATAAATTACTAGGAATAAATGATGCAACATATCAAATACATTTTCCTGAGACTTTTGATGATTTTAATAAAGCTAGAAAAAGATTAGTTTTTGAGGAACTTCTTTCAATGCAGCTTGCGTTACTTGCCCTTAAGAATCAATATACAATAGATGTTAAAGGTGTTAAATTCCCTGAAGACGTTAAAATGAGTGATGTTATTAATGATCTCCCATTTAAACTTACTAAAGCACAATTAAGAGTTTTAGAAGAAATAGATAAAGATATGGAAAAAGATGTTCCAATGAATAGACTTCTTCAAGGAGATGTTGGCTCTGGTAAAACTGTTGTTGCAGAAATTGCAGCATATAAATGTGTAAAATCTGGATATCAAGCAGCGGTTATGGCACCAACTGCTATTTTGGCATCTCAACATTTAGAAAGCTTTACTCAAGTTTTAGATAAATATGGCATCAAATGTGAACTATTAATATCAGGCATAACTAAGAAGAAAAAAGAGGATATTTTAGATAGATTAAAAAAAGGCGAAATAGATATTTTAATAGGTACTCATGCATTAATAGAAGATAATGTTGAATTTAAAAACTTAGGTTTAGTTGTTACTGATGAGCAACATAGATTTGGTGTAAGGCAAAGAGCAAAGATTGTAGAAAAAGGTCATAATCCAGATGTACTTGTTATGACAGCTACACCAATACCAAGAACGCTAGCTTTAATTCTATATGGAGATTTGGATATTTCAATTATTGATGAACTTCCTCCAAATAGAAAACAAATAGAAACATACCCTGTAACAAAAGGAATGGAGCATAGAGTAAATGATTTTATAAAGAAACAACTAGACGAAGGAAGACAAGCATATGTTGTATGTCCTTTAGTCGAAGATAGTGAAGAAATAGATGCTAAATCTGTCACAGAACTTGCTGAAAGTTATAAGAATGATATTTTTAAAGATTATAAAGTAGAAATTTTACATGGAAAAATGAGACCGAAAGAAAAAGATGCTATTATGGAACAATTTAAAAATGGTGAGATTGATATGTTAATATCAACAACTGTTATTGAGGTCGGTGTCAATGTTCCAAATGCTAGCATCATGGTTATAGAAAATGCTGAAAGATTTGGGTTAGCACAGCTTCACCAATTACGTGGTAGAGTTGGAAGAGGTGAATATAAATCTTATTGTATCTTAAAATATAAAGGAACGAGTGATGTTGTAAAACAAAGAATGAAAGTTATGAAAGATACAAATGATGGATTTATTATTTCAGAAAAAGACTTAGAATTAAGAGGCACTGGTGAATTTTTTGGAACTAGACAACATGGTATACCCGAATTTAAAATTGCAAATTTATTTGAAGATATTAAAGATTTAAAATTAGTTCAAACAATAGCAATTCAAATAATTGAAAAAGATCCAAAACTTGAAAGTAAAGAAAATGAGCCTTTACGTAGAATGGTTGATCAAAAATTTGGAGAAAGAATTGAGATATAAAAAAGGCTGGCACGGTTTGCGTGTCAGTCTTTTTATCTCTTAGAGATATTCCCGGACAAGAGCCCAGAAAATTCGAAGATTCTCTTTGCTGCTGAATTCAAATCTGAAGTAGCGCTTGGGCGAGTGGCTATTGTTCCAGTCGTTCATTGACATGGTAGCTTCTGCGAGCCCTTCAGCTGCATTCAAGATTGCTCTTGCAGTTGACCGAAGCGGGTAGCAAAGTGCCCAATCTCCTGCGTGGAAACAGTAGTCCACATTAGGAATTCGATCAGATTCTGGCATGTAGATTTCAACAGCGAGTTCTTCTTGGTTTTTAAGTACGTATTCTTTCATGATGTCCTCCTAAGCTAGCTAATCGTACGTAAAACGGATAAATACTCTTTTTAAAAGGTATTTGGAGATCTGTATCTCATACCAATATTATACCATATTATGTAAAGAAAGGCCAAGTATAAGGAGAAAAAAACTGGAAAAGTTAACATAAAAGTGGTATAATTAAATATGTAACAGACAATATGTTTCATTGGGACACTTGTCCCGCGGAGGTAGACACTATGTCAGATGCTAACAAACATTCAGAAGTCAGAGGACTCAAAATCAACGCGGATCGGAAAAACTTAACTTCACATGTGACAACAATTCTTCGTAGCTGGAGAATTCCGATGGGTTTGATTGGAGGAGATCTAATCCGAGGAGCTGTATTTGACAGGTTGGATCATCCTGATCACAGTTATGCAGACTCTGTAGGAAGGGCATACTTCTTTTCCAATCTTCCCGGCACAATGGCCAAGTCGATGGATGATTGCGATGTGGAACTCGGATATGACTTGATTTATGAAGCAATTGAAGCTTCACCTATCAAAGGCATTGAGTGGATTCCGACAACTCATCCTAAGCGCGTAACCAAGGTGCGTGAGATTGTTGATAAGGTACTCGACAACATCGAATATGATGTGTACAAAGCAGTATGCCACAGTGCGGTTTACAGACATTTCGAAGCAAACAAATATGATTTTGATTCGGAATTGGCTGCAGATCTCGTCAAATATATGGTATACAAGAAGCTGGTCGCGTATGAATCAACAGAAGAGTGCACTCTCGTGTATGCGTATAAGAGAGAATTCCAGACGGATAAAATTTCTTTCGACGATGCCAAAGAGAGGATTTCCGGCTACCTGAGATATTACTGCAGTGAGGTAGAGAGAACACCTTTCCAGGTTGCATGTGATATCGCAGATAAGATCATCGCTGAACACAAGCCCGAAGACACGGAATGATTAATTAGCTAAGATTGTTACTGCCAGGGGGCCACCTTTAGACTGTTGTCTAAAAGGTGGCTCCCTTTGTTTATTAAATAAACCTAATATTAATCTTTATTGACTTTTTAGAGGTTTTATGGATATAATAAACATGTATTTAGAAAAGGATGTAGAAAATGAAATTATTATTGTTAAGTTTAGGTGCCTTTTTGGTCACATTTGGAATTATATTAATTTATGATGCAAGAATTGTTACAAGAAAATTTTTTAGTTTTGGAGATCAAAATGAAGCAGCTATTGGCTTGAAAATGTTTGGTTTTATTTTTGCTGTTATAGGTGGATTATTAGTATTTTTCTATCTATAATATTTGGAAAATCAAATAGAAATTATACATTCAAACAAGGAGAGCCATCCTTGTTTTTTATATTCTAAAAATTACAAGACTAAGGCAATAAAGAAAGGATATTTATGAAAGTTACATACAAAGATAAAATATACGAATTAAGTGAGTATATGAAAGTTACAGACTTACTTAAAGATGAAATAACAGATCAACATATAGCATGTGTTTTAAATAATGAAGTTCATGCATTAGATTATGAGATTAGAGAAAATTGTAAATTAGATTTAATAACAGCTGATTCAATAGAAGGAAGAAAAATATATATCAGAGGTCTTATGTATATAATGGGTAAGGCCTTTCATGACGTGCTTCCAGGTTACCTTTTAACTGTTAACTATCAACTTCACAATGCAATGTTTTGCCAAGTAGATAATAAGAAAATAACAGCTGAAGATATTCAAAAAGTTAAGAAAAGAATGGAAGAAATAATTTCAAATAATCTTCCTATTATGAAAGTTGTAATGACCCCAGAAGAAGCTAAAACTTTTTATGCTAAAAGTAAAAGTGCTAATGGTAGATTTCAATTAAGTAATTCTAAAAGACATGTTTCATTATATTTCTGTGAAGATTATTATAATTATCTATATGGTACTATGCCACTTAGAACAGGTATGATGAAAGTGTTTGAAATTGAACTATATAAAAATGGATTTTTAGTTCGTTATCCAGATAAACATACACCAGGTGTTATGAGTGAATTTAAAGAATCTATGAAGCTTCTTGCAACATTTAATGAATATGATGAAATATATAAATTATTAAATGTTAATACAGTTTATAAATTTAATAAAAAAGTTAGACAAGGTGAAATTAATGATTTTATTTTGCTATCAGAAGCTTTACATGAAAAGAAAATATCTATATTAGCAGATAAGATAGCTAAAAAACCTAATGTTAAGATGGTACTTATTGCAGGACCATCATCATCTGGTAAAACAACATTTGCTAAAAAGCTTTCATTAGATTTAAGACTAAACGGTTTAAAACCAGTTACTATTTCTGTTGATAATTATTTTGTAGAAAGAGAAGAAAACCCAAGAGATGAAAATGGTAACTATGATTTTGAATGTATAGAAGCTATTGATTTAAAATTGTTTAATGAACACTTAGTTAAATTATTAAATGGTGAAGAAATCGAAGTTCCATCTTTTGATTTTAAAGTTGGTACAAAAAGATATGATGGTACAAAAATGAAACTTGGAAAAGATGAAATATTAGTAATTGAAGGAATTCACTGTTTGAATGATAAACTAACAGCTGCGATACCAAGAGATGAAAAACTTAAAATATATATAAGTGATTTAACAGTAATAAATGTTGATTACTTTAATAGAATTTCTACAACAGATACTAGATTATTAAGAAGAATTGTAAGAGATCATAACTTTAGAGGTTATGATGCATTAACAACTTTAAGAACTTGGTATTCTGTAAATAGAGGTGAAGAATCATATATTTATCCTTATCAAGAGGAAGCAGATTATATGTTTAATTCATCAATAATATATGAACTAGCAATTTTGAAGAAATATGCACTTCCATTATTAAGCCAAATAGATAATTCAAACGAAGAATATGGTGAAGCACAAAGACTAATAAAATTATTAGAATGCTTTGAAGATATTCCAGATGAAGATATACCTAATACATCATTAATAAGAGAGTTTATAGGTGGAAGTATTTATTATCCGGATAACAAAAAGAAAAAGGATGAGTAATTATGCCAAATTTTACAGTAATTGATGAAGAATTTGTGTGTGATAATTGTGGATACAAGGTACCAAAATTAGAGTATTCTTGCAGAAATCATTGCCCCAAATGTCTTCACTCAAAACACTTAGATATTAATCCTGGGGACAGAGAAGAAAATTGTCATGGAGATATGGAACCAATTGGATTAGAAATTGGTAAAAAAGGATATGTTATTGTATTTAAGTGTAAAAAATGTGGAATGATAAGAAAAAATATAGCAGCAAAAGATGATAATATGGATTTAATTATAGAACTTAGCACAAAACAATACTAAAAGGAGATTCTTGTGAATAAAGAAGTAGAATTATTATCACCTGCTGGTGATATGGATTGTGTAAAAGCTGCGGTTCAAAATGGGGCTGATTGTATTTACTTTGGTGCAAGTTTATTTAGTGCTAGAGCATCAGCAAAAAATTTTGATTTAGAAGAGCTTGAAGAAGTAATTAAATATTGTAAAATTCGTGGAGTTAAAACAAATTTAACACTTAACATTTTATTAAAAGATGAGGAAATTCATGAAGCATTTAGCATTGCTAAAAAAGCATATGAATGTGGAATTGATGCTATTATAGTACAAGATTTAGGTCTTGCTAAAATGCTTATTAAAAACTTTCCTGATTTAGATATTCATGCTAGCACTCAAATGAGTGTACACAATTTGGAAGGTGTTTTAGAACTTCAAGAAATAGGGTTCAAAAGAGTGGTTTTAGCCAGAGAATTATCTATAGAAGAAATAGAGTACATTTGTCAAAACTCTGATATCGAAATAGAAGTGTTTGCTCATGGAGCACTTTGTATTTCATATTCTGGACAATGTTTGTATTCTAGTATGATAGGTGGAAGATCTGGTAATAGAGGTAAATGTGCCCAAGGATGTAGACTTCCATATGAACTTATTGAAAATTACAATAAAGTAATTGATAGTGGATATTTATTGAGCCCAAGAGATTTATGTAGCTTAGACTATATTCCAAGATTAATTGCTGCTGGAGTTAAGTCTTTTAAGATAGAAGGAAGGCTTAAGGCACCAGAATATGTTGCATCAGTTACAAGAATATATAGAAAATATATAGATAAAGTATTAAATGAAGAAAAATATGAAATAGAAAAACAAGATCAAAAAGAATTAATGCAAGTATTTAATAGAGGTGGTTTTTCTAGTGGACATTTGGATTCTGCGCCTAATAAAGATTTGGTTTTTAAAGAAAAATCTAATAATATGGGAATCTTTTTAGGATATGTTTCTAAGTTTAATAGTCAAAAGGGATTAATTACTTTAGATTTAGCAGATGAATTAGATTTAGGAGATACAGTTTCTTTAGAAAATGAGACTGGAACATATACAGTGTCTGAACTAATGAAAGGAAAACAGAATATTAAGGAAGCTCAAAAAGAAGATACTGTAGTAATAGGAAGAATGAAAGGTAACATCAAAGTAGGAGATAAAGTCTACAGGATGTCATCTAAAAAACTAAATCAAGAATTGTTAAGAGGCTTAAGTGGTAAAGAACAATTAAAGAGAATTCCACTTAATTGTGAAGTTAAAATAGCAATTGGAGTTCCTATATCTATGCATATTAGTTCTGCATCAGATATGGAATTATATAGAAAACTAGATGTTTATTGTGAAGTGGATAGTATCCCAGAAGAAGCTCAAAAACATCCGTTAGAAAAAGAAAAGGTGGAGGCACAAATATCTAAAACTGCAGAAACTCCATTTTACTTTAAAAACATTAAAGTAAAAATAGATGATAATTGTTTTCTTCCTAATATTAAAAGTATTAATGAATTGAGAAGAATTGCCTTATCTTTAGTAGAAGATTATGCACAAGCTAATATCAAGAGAAAGTCAAAAGCAGTATTTAAAGATATACCTTTCAAAAAAGTGAAAAATGAAAACAAGGTAAGTGTTCTTTTAAATGATATTAAACTAACTGAAGATTATAGGAATTTAAGAGACATAGATAGAATATATATTCCACTTAAATTCTTTACAAAAAAAGAATATGAAAGTGTGATAGAAGAGTTAAGTAGAAATTCAGATATATTTATATATTTACCAACAATTATAAAGAACAATTACAAAAACCTACTTGCTAATTATGTAAGTTCTTCAGTAGAAAAGTATAATATCAAGGGCTTTGTTCTATCTAATATGTCTAATTTAGTTTTCTTAGGAGGATATAATTCTGAAAAATTTGAATTAATATCAAATTATACATTTAATACGTTTAATAGATTTACAGTAAAAGAATTAAATGATTTGGGAATTAATACAATTACTATGTCACCAGAACTAGATAAAGACACAATGTTAAATCTTGGCCAAAGAGCAAAAACAGAGCTTATAGTTTATGGAAGAACGCCACTTATGAATATGAACTATTGTCTTTTAGGTTCATCAAATCATTGCTATCCATCTTGTAAGATGAGATGCAAAACTGATAACAAATATTATCTAAGAGATAGAATGAGTTTTAAGTTTCCAATAGTTCCAGATAATATTCAAACAGTTACAACTTTATATAATTCAAAAATAACATCGATAGACATAGATGATTTCGAAGATTTCTCATATAGAATAGACGTTCTAGAGGAATCACCAGAAGAAATTCAAGAGGTTGTGGATGTTGTAAGATCTGGTAGAAGATTCGAAGGAGAAAACTATACTAATGGTAATTTAAATAGATATGTTTAAAAATATTAAAAAAGAAGAAACAGTTTTTTTACGAAATTGTTTCTTTTTTTGTATTTCGTTGACTTTAAAGGTAATTATATATATACTGTAAACGAAAAATCTTGCACATTTTTTAAATTTTAAAAAGATACAAAGGAGGACAAATGAAAAGCTTTAAAAGAATAGTTAGTTTAATCTTAATATTTACTATTTTGTTTAGCTTTACTCAATTGTTTTTCGTTACACATAAATCATACGCATTAAGTGCGTCATATACACAATATGTAAAAACTGGAATCGAAAACTTTCCTGTAAGTTACCAGGCTAGACTACAAAAGTTAAAAGAGTTACACCCTAATTGGGAATTTAAAGCATATTACACTGGTATCCCATGGAGTGAACTTACTTCAAGTGAAGCGGAAAACCGTTGTTTAAGAAACACAATTTATAAAAACACATTATTAGACCCAGCAGGTCTTTGCATTGTTGGGCATTATGGTGATGCAAATTATTATTGTGCTTCTGCAAAAATGGTTAATTATTATTTAGATCCAAGAAATTTCTTAAAAGAAACTCAAGTATTTCAATTCTTAGATTTGACAGAGACATCATCAGTAACAAGACAGGATGTTGTTAATGCTGTTTCTGGAACATATTTAGCTCCATATGTAGATGCAATAGTAAGTGCAGCACAAGCTGTTGGAATAAGTCCACTTACAATTGTTTCGACAATTTTCCAAGAAATAGGTAGATATCAAAATCCACCACTTCAAATATCAGGACAATATCCAGGTTATGAAGGATATTATAATTTCTATAACTATGGTGCAACTGATGGACCAGGTGCAGTTCAAAGAGGTATGGAAAAAGCAAAAGAATTAGGTTGGAATTCACCAACTGTTGCAATTATGGGTGGTGCACAAAAAGTATTAGCTGGTGAATATATTTCAAAAGGACAGATAACAAAGTATTTTTATAAATTTGATGTTGTAGGAAATGAAATCTTGCGTGAGAATATGGGAACAAAAACATATGACAAGAGTTATTTCTTCTCACATCAATATATGACTAATTTAAGAGACCCTTCAGCACAAGCAGGTACTTTATATAATCAATATAGAGATAATAATAAGTTAGATAGTCATTTAACATTCGTAATTCCAGTTTATACTGGTATGCCAAGTACACCTGTACAAGTACCAACTACATTAACTGCTGCTGATGGAGAACTATATTTCGTTGATTGTAATGGAGTTGGAGGTGTTAATTTAAGAACAAGCCCAAGTACTTCTGCTTCATCTTTAGGAAGCGTATATAGAAATACTGTTGTAGCGATGGTAGAAAGAGGAACAACATTCTCTAAGATAAAAGTATTAAAGGCTACAACAAATTCTTCAAGAGTATGGGCATATGGTTATGATATTGGATATATGTCAAATGAATATTTAACACCACTTTCACAATATTCATCAGATGTAACTCCTGGCGGAGATACACCAACACCACCACCTACGCCACCAACACCAACTGGTGACAAAACAAAAGTGGATGGAACGTATTTAAAAACAATTCCTTCAGTTACAGGAAATGATATTAAATCAGTATATTCTGATGCAGTTATAAAAGATGCTTCAGGCACAGTTATAACTGATTTGAGTAAGACAGTATCTACAGAGTGGACTGTAACTACTTCAGGAACAACATATACAATTATAAAAGTTGGAGATACTGATTCAGATGGACAAATAATGCCAGCTGATTATGTAAGGATTAAAAATAAAATAATGGGAAATGATAATATGAACGCTAGTCAAATGAAGGCAGCTGATGTAGATGGTGATGGACAAATAATGCCGGCCGACTATGTAAAGATTAAAAATCATATTATGCAAGTTTCAACAATAACACTATAAAAGGAGTGTAGGATGAGTAAATTAAAGAAATTTTTATTTATTACAATTGGAGTTGTTGCATTTTTAATTGCTTTTTCAATCAAGGCTAATGCAGCAAGTCTAACAATAAGTACAAGTAAGTCGCAAGTTGCACCAGGAGAATCTTTTACAGTTACAGTAAGACTTTCAAATGGGGCTGGATCTATTAGTTCAACAGGACATGGAGCACAGTGGCTTGATAACAGTTCATATTCATATACTATGACTGCTGGAAGTAGTAATGTTTCTATTTCTGCTAGTGGTGTAGTAGGAGATTATACAACAGAGCAAAATCAAAATGTTGGAGCATCTTGTATAGTAAAGGTAGTAGCAGCACAGCCAACTAATACTCCAACAACAAAACCAACAAATAATCCCACACCAGCACCAACAAATACTACAACAAAACCAACATTATCAAATTTAGGAATTAGACCATATGACTTTTCAGGATTTAGAGCAGCTACTTTAAATTATTCAGTTAATGTTCCAAATGATTGTACACAAGTTACAGTTTATGGATCATCTGCAAATGGAACAGTTTCTGGTACAGGAGCTATTAACTTAAAAGAAGGTACAAACATTGCTAGAGTTACAGTTTCAAATGCAAATGGTTCACAAACTTACACAATTTCAATAAATAGAGCAAATGCAGAAGGTGAAGAAGTAACTAATGAAATAAATGAAGATGAAGAATTACCAGAGAATCCTGTAGTTGGATTAAGTGGTCTTTCAATAGAAGGATATACGTTTGATAAAGAATTTGCTACAGATGTGTTTGAATATAAAGTTGAGATTGATAAAAAATTAACTCAAGAAGAAATAGATGCTATAAAAGAAAAAGTATTAGCTACAGCAAATACAGAAAATGTAGTTGTTGAAAAAATAGCAACAATTGACGAAGATGGAAATGCAATAATTTCTATAGTAGTTAAGGATGCTGAAAAACTTTATTCAGAATATAAAATAAAATTTGAAGTTAAAGAAAAAGAAGAAGAGACTAAAGCTATTGGAGCTATTATTCCAAAACATAATGATTTAGATGGATTTTTTACAACAATACAAGATAGATCATATTTACTTTTAGGTTTGGCAATTTTAGGCTATGCAATTGCATTCTTTATGGCTGCACATGCATATTCTCTAACCAGAAAGCTTAATGAGGATGATTATGATGAGGAATATTATGATGATGAAAGTGAACCTGAAGAAGAAGAAGAACTTCATACAATATCTCATTATGGTCAAAAAGAAAAAGTTCAAGAACCAGTTGAACCTGAAATAAAAAGTAATGGTCCAGAGCCATCATATTATATTGGCCTTGGAGAAGATTCAAAAGCTGTTGATGAAGCAGAACTTACATCAGATATATTATCAGCACCTAAAGATGAAGATTTATATGCTAGATATGAAAATGCAAAAGAAGATGATGTAATTAAAGAGTTAGAAGAAGAACCTTCTACAGCAGAAACTTTAAAAGATGCTGCTACAAGAGCATCAAGAATGAGTGGTTATAGAAACTTAAGAAGTAAAAAATCAACAGGTGGAAGACATTTCTAATATAAAGATATTTAAAAGGCCTACTTTTAAAGTAGGCCTTTTTTAGAAAAAATTAATTTGATTATTTATTGAAAAAAAATAACCTATATTATATACTTTTTAATAAGTAAAGGAGTGTCTGTATGAAAGAGAAAAAAGTCTTTATATTAGCTATTCCAACAATAATAGTAATAGTAGTTGTAATAGTTGGTATTGCACTAATTTTTTATAATAGAAACTTCAAAAAGATGTCTAAAGATGATGCCTATGTTTTAGCAAGCAAAGTTGCTGTGATTAATAATATTTCATGTGAAGTATTAACAGAAACAAATTATGGAACAGCAAGAGTTGATTATAAAGTTAAAGATAATACTGTTTTATCAGTTACATCTGGCTTAGGTGGGGATTATACAATTTTTGATGATGGTAAAAATAAGGTTCAAATAGATAAAGAAGGAAAAGAAGCTTATGTTTATCATGATTACCAAGCAGAAAAAGATATATTTATGCAAGAGTTATGCCAAGTAGCAAAGCTTTTGGAAAACAACACTTATCAATATACATTTGTTGAATTTACTAAAATGAATGGATTGAAAGTTGCTCATTTTAAATTAGAAGATCAAAATAGTACTTATGATGTTTGGATAGACAGAACAACTGGTATAGTTCAACAAATCGACTATGTAAATAAAACTCAAGAAGACGAATGGTTTAAGAAACATTATAGATATAGTGTTGATAGTGTGACAGATGATCAAGTAAAAAAACCAGATTTAACAGATTATGAAATAATAGATTTATAAGATGCATAGACAACGAAAGAAAAAGAGGAGTTTATTATGAAAAGTTCAAATTATTTAATTGAATTATTGTATGAACTAAATGAACTAATTTCAGAAATTGATAAACTTAATAGCAAACAAAGATTGTACCAAAAAAATTGTGAGGTTTTTGGTATAGATTATTCTGTGCGTTTTTCAATATCTAATATAGAGTTTAAGAGATTAAGAGACTATGTCCATCAAAAAATTGATGAAGGTAGTAGATATGATAGAAATATCGTAAATATTAAAAGAAATATTTCAAGACATAAACCATATCTAATTATAAAAATCGAACAAGAAATTTTAAGAATTGAAGAAAGTGAAAAGCTTAAAATAACTAGACTAGTAAATAAAGCTATATATCAAAGTAAATTAGAAAATGAGTTAAATCAGATTGGATCATATCTTCGCGAAAGTACAATTATAGAAAAATTCTTAGGAATTGCAAAATATAGAAGACTTATGGTTAAGAATCATAACTTAAAGAAAGAACTAATTGAAAAAGAATATGAAAAACAATTATTAGTAGCTAGAACTCCTATAGAAAATGCTAACTTAATAGAAGATGCAGAATATAAATCAGGTGAACTATTATGTTTACAAGAAGATATAATAAAGTATTTTATGATAGATAGAAATTCTATAAAATCTGATAGAGCAGGATACTGGAAACCATCTAGCTTAATACCAACAGGATTCTTTGAGAAAAAAGCTTATTATAAATTATTAAATAAGAATATTGAAGAAGAAAACAATAAGTTAGAAGGAAAAATCGAAAGTGTCGGATTAGTAGAAGAATTAAAGAAGACTAGTCCAAGTCACAATTTAGTTAAGTTAAATTCTAAACTTGGAAAAATAATAAAAGGAGAGCTTCAAATTAAAGAAGCATAACCGAAATGTTTGAAAAGATAAAAGATGTATATAAGCATAATAGAGAAATTATTCAATATTTAATTTTTGGAGTTCTTACAACACTTGTAAATTTTGTTGTTTACTTTATATTAAGATATTTCTTTGGAGTTGAAGGGTACAAGGGCGTAGTTATTAATACAATTGCAAATATATTAGCAATACTATTTGCATATGTAACAAATAGATTATTTGTATTCCAAAGTAAAGCAAAAGGTTTCAAGATGATTTTCCTAGAAATGTGTTCTTTTTTCGGATGTAGAGCACTAACTACTTTGAATGACATTTTTATATATTGGTTAGGATATAATGTTTTAGGAATACCAGACATAATAGTAAAATGTGTAGGGCAAGTAATAATTATTATTTTAAATTATATACTAAGTAAATTAGTTGTATTTAGAAAAAGAAATGAGGAAAAAACATATGAGAAATAATAAAGGTATTTCGCTTGTTGCTTTAGTTGTAACAATAGTTGTTCTCATAATTTTAGTAGGAGTTTCAATTTCGTTTGCTATAGGAGATAATGGAGTATTAACTAATGCTAGAGTTGCAAGAGATGAGACCAATAGTAGTAATGCTAAAGAAGCTCTAACTAGAGCCTTGGAAACAATTTCTTCTGATTTTTATCAAGAACATCAAGATGTTCCTGAAAATCTATTGAGTTTAGTTACAGAAGAATCTTTAGAAAAACTATTGCCATCATATAAAGATATTTCATTAAATAAAGAAAGCGAGCAAGAAGCAACTTTAGAGTTTAAAGATTCTGCTTCAAAGACTTACTGCGCTAAATTAGATAAACATTTAATGATTGTTAGTTTTGAAAAAAAATAAAGATAAGGAGATAAAGAAATATGAAAAGTGAAAGAGGAGCATTACTAGGTGTAATTGCAATTTTAGGTGGAATATTATTTGTAAGTATGGCGATTTATACGTATAATACTGCAAGTGCAACTATTTATAATGTTGATCAATATAGAAGTGGTATGGTTTCTGCTTCTGCCCCAACAAATACAACAACAAAAATTGAAACTGATTCTTCAGATGTAGAAGATGATGTAGTAGCTGCTTTTAAGAAGGTAGCCAGAGATTATGAAACAAATCCTGATGATATTCCAATTTCATCATATATAAATGAAGATAGGTTAACTGCAGCAATGGATTATGATTATTTCATTAGAAGTTTAGATTATGATGATGAAGATGGATATACTATTGAAGTAAGAAAATTAGGTGAAACTACAATTTGGAAATTAACTTTAGATGATGATTATGAAGTTTTAGATGTTGAAGAAAAATAAAAGTATATAAAAAGTCATGAAAAAAATAGATAAAGCAAGTTTTTTGGTTGAACTTGCTTTATTTTTTTGATATAATCAACTAGTAAAATTATGTTTAGAAAAGAGCTTTTAAATGAATTTTTTTGTAGATAAAAATCAAATTCATGAAAACAAAATAGATATTATAGGAACAGATGTTAATCATATTAAAAATGTCTTAAGAAAAGAAGTAGGAGATGAATTAAACATTGTTTCTGAAAACAAAGAATATATCTCTAAAATTATTTCTTTGAATCAAGACAAAATAGAATGTGAAATACTAAAAGAAATTGAAAATGAAGATAATGGTCCAAAGATTACTATTTTTCAAGGATTAGCTAAAGCTGATAAGATTGAATATATAATTCAAAAATGTAGTGAAATTGGAGCCACATCATTAGTTCCTACAGAGATGAAAAGATGTGTGGTTAAACTAGATAGTAAAGATAAAGCAAAGAAATTAGAACGTTGGCAGAAGATAGCAGAAGTTGCAGCTAAACAATCTTTAAGATTTGATATTTTAAAAGTTGAAGAAGTTCAAAAAATAGAAGATGTTGCAAAAAGGCTTTCTGAATTTGATCTTTCTCTAGTGGCTTATGAAAATGAAAAAGAGACATCTTTAAAAAAGGTATTAAAAGATATTAATAATTCTAATCTTAAAATTGCAGTTATTATAGGTCCAGAAGGTGGATTAGAAATGCAGGAAGTTGAGTTACTTCAAAATAACGGAGCTAAGGTAGTTACACTTGGCAGAAGAATATTAAGAACAGAAACAGCACCAATTGTTATTTGTAGTAATATTATGTATGAGTTAGATAATTAAATCTAGAAAGGGTTTAAAAATGGGTACTCCTGAAAAAGAAATTGAAAATACAAAAGAGTTAGCTAAAAAGCTAACAAGTGTTGTTAAAGTGTCAAAAGAACAAAAAGAAAAGACATATAAGAAATTATTTATTAATTTTATTATAGCAATAGTCATTTTTGTTTATTTCTTTGTACTTAATAACATTTTATTTGTAAAATTAGATAATCATGTATTTGAAAAAACAATGTATATTATTTCAGCTGTAATGGTTCTAGGATTAATTGTTGAAATAGAAATAGCATATAGAAAAGATAATGATAGTTTAGCTGTTCATGGAATGGAACTATTTGTTATAACAATGCTTACAATTTTTATGCCTTATGTATTTTTACATAGAGGACAAACCTATAAATTTTTATACTCACTTTCAAGTATGTATATTGCGATTTATTATTCATTAAAATGTTTAATTATTTATCTTATAGATATGAAAAAATATAAAAATGAATTAAGTGATGTAAAAGAACTTGTAAATGAACCTAAAAAAGAATCATATTTGGATGAAAAGAGTAAAAGAAAATTTGCAGAGCCTGTTGAAGAAGAAAATCAAGAAGTTGTAGAAGAAAAAGATCCTGGAATGTTAAAGTTAGAAAGGATGCAGGCTAGAATAAGAGAGAATCAAGAAAGAAGAAAACAAGTAAAACAAGCGAAGAAAGACAACAAGGAAAAAGAAGCTGTTGAACAAAAAAGAAAAGAAAAATACAAACCACTAAATGAAGAAAAAACAAAAAATAAACCTATCAAAGAAGAAAAACCTAAAGAGGTTGTAAAAGAAACTAAGAAAACCAAAACTAAAAAAGAAGAAAAATTAGAACCTATTAAAGAAGGAGAAACACTTAAAACTGTTACAGAACCTCCTAAAAAGAAAAGAGGAAGACCTAAAAAGGTAAAAGAAGAACCAAAAAAAGAGAAGAAGGAAGAATAGTTTATTATGAGAAGCATGACTGGATTTGGAAGAGGAAAATATACTAATGAGGGCAGAGAATATACTGTCGAAATTAAATCTGTTAATCACAAATATAGTGATGTATCAGTTAAAATGCCAAGAAGTATATCTTACTTAGAAGAAAAAGTTAGAAAACAAGTTGGTGAAAGTGTATCTAGGGGAAAAATAGATGTATTTATCACAATGGAAGATTACAGCGAAAAAGGAAAAGACATTAAGATAAATAAAGAAATGGCTAAAGTTTATATTTCACAATTAAGAGAACTTGCCGAAGAAGCTGGAATTGGATGTGATATTAATGTTATTGATATATCAAAATTCCCAGAAGTATTAAAAGTTTCAGATGAAGAAAATGAAGAGTTATATTGGACAGAATTACAAAAAGCTTTATCACTTTCAATTGAGAACTTTATTAATATGAGACAAATAGAAGGAAATAAAATCAAAGAAGATTTATTGTCTAGAATGAATGTAATCAAGGCAAAAGTAGAAGAAGTTACAAATTATTCTGCTGGACTTGTTGAAGAATATATAGTAAAATTAAGGGCAAGAGTTCAAGAGCTAATGGATAAAGAGGTTGTTGATGAAAATAGACTTGCTCAAGAAATAGTTATTTTCTCTGATAAGTCTTCAATTCAAGAAGAACTTACAAGATTAAATAGTCATATATCTCAATTTATTACTCTAATTAATACAGATGATAATAAACCACTAGGAAAGAAATGTGATTTTATTATTCAAGAAATGAACAGAGAGGTCAACACAATTGGTTCAAAAGCAAATAGTTTAGATATCTCTAATTGCGTTATTGAATTAAAAACACAAATCGAAGATGTTAGAGAGCAGATACAAAATATTGAATAGAAAGGTGGAAAGTATATGCAACTAATTAATATTGGATTTGGAAACTTTGTTTCAGCACAAAGAATTGTGTCTATAGTGAGCCCTGATTCAGCTCCTATTAAAAGACTTGTACAAGAATCAAAAGAAAATAAAAGTGCTATTGATGCAACATATGGAAGAAGAACTAGAGCTGTTATAATTATGGATTCAGGCCATGTTATTTTATCAGCAGTTCAACCTGAGACAGTTGCTGGAAGAATAGATAAAGATGTTGAGGAAGAATAGGAGGCGCATTTAGTTATGATGGTAAAACCAACTGTTAGTGAATTACTAAATAAAGTTGATGATAGATACAAATTAGTAATCGTAACATCAAAAAGAGCTAGACAACTTGCAGATGGAGCTACACCTTTAACAGACAAAGAAGAGCCTAGCGTAGTAACACTAGCTGCTCAAGAAATTGCTGAAGGTAAAGTTAAAATACTTGAAGATGAAAATGAAGAAAAAGAAGAATAATAATTTTGTGGGCAGTGCTATGGAAGAAAAGTTACTACTTAAATTTTAAGTGGCTTTGATTTGTGCGCTGCTTTATTTTTCTTTATAAGAAATGGAGGATAAAAAATGTTTGTTATTTTATCAGGAGTATCAGGATCAGGAAAAGATACTATCAAAAAAGAACTAATGAAAAGAATGGATAATGTTGAATCACTTCCATCATTTACATCAAGACCTAAAAGAGATGATGATGTAGAAGGTAAAACATATTGTTTTGTTTCTAAAGAAGAATTTGAAAGAATGATTCATGATGATGAATTATATGAATATGATGTTCATCATAACAACTATTATGGTACATCTAGAAAGTTTTTAAATGAGAAAATGGCTAGTGGAAAAATAATAGTAAAAGATATAGATGTTAATGGAACAGAACACCTATTAGAATTGTTAAAAAATGACATGAAAATAGTAACAATCTTCTTAAGAGTACCAAGAGAAGAACTAAAAAGAAGATTAAAAGCTAGAGTCGATAGACCATCTCCAGAAGAGATAATGCTAAGATTAAATAGATTTGATTACGAAGAATCTAAAATTGGTTTATATGATTATGTAATTAAAAATAATGATTTGGAAAAAACTGTTCAAATAATTATGACAATTATACAAAATGAAGCAAATCTAGAAAATCCAGAATTCTAATTCTTGAAAGGAAGTTAATTTTTTAAATGTTTGCATCTGTTTTAATAAATACTACTGCTAAAAAATTAAATAAAGTTTTTGATTATATTGTTCCTAAAGATATGGAAGATATTTTGCAAATAGGAGACCGTGTATGGGTCCCTTTTGGGAAAGGTGAAAATCTTTCTGAAGGCTATGTTGAAGGTTTTAAAGAAAAATCTGAATTTGCAAATAAAGAAATTGCTAAAATAGAAGATTCAATATTATCAAAAAAGAATGTAGAACTTGCTCGTCTTATGGCTGACAAGTATTTTTGTAATGTGCAAGATTGCATAAAATTAATGCTTCCTCCAGGACAAGCAACTAAAAATCTTTCAAGAAGGACAAGAGAAAAAACAGCTAGATTTGTTTATTTAGCTCTTCCAAGAGAAATAATTCAAAATGATTTAGCTGAAGGAAAAATAAAATCTGAAAAACATCAAAGATTACTTTCCTTCTTACTAGATAATGATGGAATAGATGTATCTGATTTAGAAGCTATAACTGAAGTTTCTAAATCAGTAATGAAAACAATAGAAAAAAATGGATATATAAAATTTGAATATGAGAAAATTGAAAGAAATCCATTATCACATAAGAAAAGAAAAAAAGATAATAAATTAGTTTTGACAGAAGAACAACAAGATGCGTTTGATCAAATATCATTTATGATTGATAATGATGAATATGCACAGTTCTTAATTCATGGTGTAACAGGTTCTGGTAAAACAGAAATATATCTTCAATTAATAGAGAAGGTGTTAGAAAAAGGAAAAAATGCTATGGTATTAGTTCCTGAGATATCACTTACACCACAAATTATAGATAGATTTATAGCAAGATTTGATGAACCTATTGCAGTACTTCATAGTAGGCTTTCTGATGGTGAAAGACTAGATGAGTGGACAAAAATAAAAGAAGGAAGAGCTAGAATTGTAATTGGTGCGAGATCTGCTATATTTGCACCTATGGAGAATTTAGGAATACTAATAATAGATGAAGCTCATGATGGTTCATATAAATCAGATATGCAACCAAGGTATAATGCTAAAGATTTAGCTAAATATATTGCATCTGAAAATAATATTCCACTAGTACTTGGAAGTGCAACACCAGATATTGTTGATTATTATAAAGCTCAAAATGGAGATATAAATCTTATAACACTGACTAAAAGAGCTAATAATAGTAAACTTCCTGAAGTTAAAATTGTTGATATGAGACAAGAAATTGCAATTGGAAATAGATCTATGTTTAGTTTAGAACTACAAGATGCAATTGCAGAAAATTTAAAAAATAAAAAACAAACAATTCTATTTATTAATAGAAGAGGTTTTTCAACATTTGTTATGTGTAGAGATTGCGGAGAGGCTTTGAAATGTCCTAATTGCAATATATCTCTTACATATCATAGCTTTGAAAATAAGTTAAAATGCCATTATTGTGGACATGAAGAAAGAGTGCCAGACATATGTCCAAATTGTGGAAGTAAGAAAATAAAATATTTTGGTTCTGGTACACAAAAAGTAGAAAATGAAATTAGTAAATTATTTTCAGAAGCAACAACAATTAGAATGGATATAGATACAGTAAGTAAGAAAAACTCTCATGAAGAAATCTTAAATAGATTTAAAGAAGAAAAAATTGATATCTTAATTGGAACTCAAATGGTAGCAAAAGGACATCATTTTCCTAATGTAACATTAGTTGGAATTGTTGCTGCTGATGGAAGTCTAAATATAGGAGATTATAGAGCAGAAGAAAGAACTTTCCAAACGATAACTCAAGTATCAGGAAGAGCAGGAAGAGAAAAAGATAAAGGAAAAGTATTTATCCAAACTTACAATCCTGATAATTATGCAATAGTGTGTAGTAGTAAAAATGATTTCAAAACATTTTATGATGGAGAACTACACCTTCGCAAAAGCTTGAATTATCCGCCTTTTTGCGATATAATACTTATCAGGGTTCATTCAAAATTCGAAAACAAAGTGCATAATATATCTAGTAGAATTTATAATGAACTATTAAAACAAAAAGATAATAATCTATATGTCTTTAAACCGGTTCCTTCACCAATAGATAAAATACAAAATACATACAGGTGGAGAATAGTTGTTAAAGGTAGATTAAATAAGAAAGCTATAAAGACAATAAATAGTGCATTAAAGCCTATTTATGATGAAAACCTTAATAAGGATGTTACTATTGTGGTTGATTCAAACCCTAATAGTATGATGTAGAAATGGAGGAATAAAAAGTGGCAATAAGAAATCTTAGATATGAAGGTGATGAAATCCTAACTAAGAAATCAAGACCAATTGAAGTTATTGATGACAAAATTAAAGAACTTGCAGAAGACATGTTTGATACTATGCATAAATGGGATGGACTAGGCCTTGCTGCTGTTCAAGTTGGAATATTAAAAAGAATAATAGTAATTGACCTTTATGATGGTGAAACACAATTTTGTTTAATAAATCCAGAGATTGTTGAAAAATCAAAAGAAATGATTGAAATTGAAGAAGGATGTTTAAGTTTTCCTAATCAATTTGGTAAAGTTGTAAGACATAAAAGAGTTAAAGTTAAAGCTTTAGATTTAGAAGGAAGAAAAGTTACTTTAGAAGCTGAAGATTTATTAGCTCAAGCACTTCAACATGAGATTGATCACTTAGATGGAGAATTATTTAAAGAAAAAATTCTTCCTGGAACTTTTGAAGTAATAGAACCAAACCCAGAAAATAAATAAAAAGCAGGTGATAAGTATGAATATTGTTTTTATGGGAACTCCTGATTTTGCAAGAGATTCTCTAAAAGCTTTAGTAGAAGCTGGACATACTGTAAAACTAGTTGTTACTAATCCTGATAAACCTAAAGGAAGAGGAATGAAAATGATTCCTTCTGATGTTAAAGTTTATGCTTTAGAAAAAGGATTAGAAATAGATCAACCATTAAAGGTTAGAAAAAATGAAGAGTTTATAGAAAAAATAAAGAATATTAATCCAGACTTAATAGTTGTAGTTGCTTATGGAAAAATAATACCAAAGGAAATATTAGATATTCCAAGATATGGATGTGTTAATGTTCATGGATCACTTCTTCCAAATTATAGAGGTGCTGCTCCAATACAATGGTCAGTATTAAATGGAGATAAAGAAACTGGTATAACAACAATGTATATGGATGAAGGAATGGATACTGGTGATATTATTCTTCAAGAAAAAGTAGAAATTGGAGAAGATGAGACAACAGGAGAACTTTGGGATAGACTAAGTAATGTTGGAGCTAAATTACTTGTTGAGACAGTAAAGAAAATCGAAGAAGGTGTAGCTCCAAGAATAAAGCAACCTGAAGAGTGCACAATAGCACCTATGATTGAAAAGGAGTATTCTAAAATAGATTTTGAAAAAGAAACTGCTTTAGAAATAAAAAATAAAGTAAGAGGATTAAATCCTTTTATGGGTGCTTATGCTAATTTAAATGGTCATAAATTTAAGTTTTGGAAAATCCAAATATGTGATATGCCTAAAACTAACCCAGGTGAAATATTAGTTTCTAATGATAAAGAAGGATTGATAATATCTACAATCGATGGAAGTATTAAGATATTAGAAATACAAGGTGAGAATGCAAAGAAAATGGGAATTTGTGACTTTTTAAGAGGAAATAACTTAAATGTTGGGGAAAAGTTTAATTAACCTTGAAAACAATAGTTGTTATTGATATACTTTAATCAAATTTGAGCTAAGGAGGCTTTTGATATGGATGAAGAAAAGAAAGAAGAAATAGAAATGCAAGAAAATACAGAGACTGCTTTAGAAGTACCTGCAGAAAATGTTTCTGGTGAAGGAATAAAAATTGCAAATGATGTTATTGCTGCAATAGCTAATAAAGCTGCATCAGAAGTTGCTGGAGTATTCAGTATGGCTGGTGGTATTTCTGATGTTTTTGGAAAGAAAATGTCAAAAGGTATAAAAGTAGATGCTGGTGAAAAAAATACTAAAATAGATGTAAATATAATTGTTGAATATGGAGCAAGAATTCCAGATGTTGCTTTTGAAATTCAAAACAGAGTAAAGAAAGCAGTTGAATCAATGACTGGTTTAGAAGTATTGGAGGTTAATGTTCACGTTCAAGGTGTTAACTTACCAGATGAGGATGTTAAAGAATAATTTAAAAAAAGGACATAAGGTATTATGAAAATTTTTAAGAAATTAAGTTTATTTTTATTTTCAATTGCTATGATAGCAATAGCTGTTTTTGTATTCTTAGTAACAGTACAAGTCATAGATCCAGATGAAGTTTCTACAATAGCTGAGAACTTAAATGATAATGCTATATTAGTAGTAATACTTTGCTTAGCAGTGATTGTTTGGGCTGGAGTTTGTATATTTAAGAGAAGTACAAAAAATAGTATTGATAATGGAATACTACTTGAGAATGAACATGGAACTCTTTTAATTACTAGAGATTCTATTACTAATTTAATAGAATCTGTTGTAAATAAAAATAAGGATATCAAAGCTGATAGTGTTAAAATAGCTTTTAATGATGAGAATGAATTAATAGTAAATATTGTTGTTGAAGTTAAAGATAGTACAATTATTAAAGAGATATCTGCTAAACTTCAAGAAAGTATTAAATTAATTATAAAGAAATCTACAGATTTAGATGTTAGAGAAGTAAACATTAAAGTTAAAGATGTCGAGACTGAAAATAAAGGAGTACAAACAGTACAACAATAGACTCTTTTTAAAGAGGAGATGTATTATGGAAAGATTTTTAGAATTTGTTAAAGAAAATATTTATCCTATTATAGGCTTTATAGTAGCTTTAATACTAATTGTTACAGGTCTATATGAAGTTGTTATAGGTATTGTAATAATTGTTATATGTGTTTATGCAGGATTCTATTTTAAGAATAATAAAGAATCTGTAAAAGAAAAACTAAAGAACTTAATAGATAAATTATAAAAAGAAAGGCTAGAAGGAAATAATAATGAACAGATCAGAAGCTAGAGAATATGCTTTTAAAATGGTTTATGGACTAGAAGTTCAAAAAGAATTTACCAAAGAACAATTTGATTTATTTATGGATAATAATGAAATCAAAGAAGCGGCAGCAAAGAATTATTTAGTTGAGATTTTTGAAGGGATTTCAAAGAATAAGGAAACTATTTTAGATTTGATTTCAAATAATTTGAAAAAAGATTGGGATATTCAAAGAATTTCTAAAGTAAATTTAGCTATTCTTGAAATTGCTATATTTGAAATAAAATATACTGATATTCCATTTAAAGTTGCAATAAATGAAGCAGTAGAACTTGCTAAAAAATATGGCGATGAAGCTGCACCTTTATTTGTAAACGGCATATTGGCTAGTGTAGTTAATGAAAAATAAAGGAAACTAAAGTATGAAAATAGAACCAATATCAGTTAGTGAACTTAATAGATATATGAAAGATAAAGTAGCAGATGATGAATACTTAAAAAGTGTTTTTGTTAGAGGTGAAATTTCTAATTTTAAACACCATTATACAGGTCATATGTACTTTTCACTTAAAGATGAAAATTCTCTTATTAAATGTATAATGTTTAAGACTTCGACAGCTACTTTAAATTTTGTTCCTAAAGATGGTATGAAAGTAAATGTTTTAGGAAGTGTTGCAGTATTTGAAAGAGATGGTGTTTATCAAATATATGTAAAAGCTATGCAAGAAGATGGTGAAGGAGATCTTTATAGAAAATATAAAGAACTTAAAGCTAAACTTGAAGAAGAAGGACTATTTGATGAAGCACATAAAAAAGAAATACCAGTGATGCCTAAAATTATTGGTGTGCTTTCAGCTAGTACAGGAAGTGTAATAAGAGATATTATAAATGTATCTACTAGAAGAAATCCAAATGTATATATAAGATTATATCCGGTACCTGTTCAAGGTGCAGGAGCTGCAGAAAAAATTGCAGATGCAATAAGAGTAATGAATGAACAAAATCTAGCAGATGTTCTTATACTAGCTAGAGGTGGTGGATCGATAGAGGATTTGTGGCCATTTAATGAAGAGGTAGTAGCAAGAGCTATATATGATTCATGCCTTCCAATAATATCTGCAGTAGGGCATGAAACAGATTTTACAATAGCTGATTTCGTAGCTGATTTAAGAGCACCTACACCATCTGCTGCAGCAGAACTTGCTGTACCAGATATAGCAGATATGATAGATAGAATTCATTTGTATGAAACAAGGATGCAAGGACTTTTAAAAAGAAAAGTTGAAGTGATGAGACTTAGATTTGAAAAATGCATGGCATCTAAAGCTTTTAAAGAACCTGATTACAAAGTTAAAGAAGCTTATCAAAAAATAGATATTCTTCTTAAAACTATGGAAAATAGTATTAAATCTAAGATGAAAGACTATAAGATAAAGAATATAGAATTGATTACTAAGCTAGATTCTTTAAGCCCGCTAAAAACACTATCTAGAGGTTATGGATTAGTAGAAAAAGATAATAGAGTAGTAAAATCAATTAAGGATTTGAATAAAGATGATCTTATTGATATTAGACTAGAAGATGGTAAAAAACAGGCAAAGGTTTTATAAGGAGTGAATATGAAAAAAGAAGAAAAAGGATTTGAAGAAAGTATAGTTGAATTAGAACAAATTGTTGAGTCACTTGAAAAAGATGACCTAAATTTAGATGATTCTATTGCTAAATTTGAACAAGGAATGAAAATAGCTAAAGACTGCAATAAAAAATTAGAGGAAGCTGAAAAGAAAATCACTATATTGTTAAATGATAATGGTGAGATAAAAGAAGAAAGCTTTGCTCAAGAGGAGTAGAATAAGATGCACGATTTAATTACAAATAAATATCTGATTGTTCCGATATGTTGTTGGGCTGCAATTCAGCTTTTTAAGTTTTTGACAGCATTAGTTATTGATAGAAAAATAGATTTTAAAAGATTATTGGGAGCAGGCGGTATGCCAAGTTCTCATTCTGCTGTTGTAACAAGTATAGCTACTATGATAGGAAAAGATGTGGGACTTGGTTCACCACTTTTTGCTTTAGCATGCATAGTGGCTTCTGTTGTTATGTATGATGCAGCAGGAATAAGAAGAGCAGCTGGAAAACAAGCTAAACTTTTAAATAAAATTGTTGAAACACCAGGTCTTACAAATGCTCAAGTTGGAGAAAGACTAGCTGAAGTTTTAGGACATACTCCTCTTCAAGTATTTGTGGGAGCTATTCTGGGAATAATAGTAGGTATAATAATTTAAAAAGGGAGTTGATTTAATCATGGAAGACATTGAAATCGCAAGAGGATGCGTACTAAAAAAAGTTAAAGACATTGCTGATAGTTTAGGAATAAACGAAGAGTATGTAGAAAACTATGGTAAGTACAAAGCTAAAATTTCTAATACTGTAATGAATGAATTAGTAGATAAAGAAGATGGAAAACTAGTTTTAGTTACAGCAATTAATCCAACACCACTTGGCGAAGGAAAAACAACAGTTGCTATAGGATTAGCTGATGGATTAAATAGAATTTCTAAAAAAGCAGTACTTGCTTTAAGAGAACCTTCCATGGGACCTGTATTTGGTATAAAAGGTGGAGCTACAGGTGGAGGAAGAGCACAAGTTGCTCCAATGGAAGATATTAATCTTCACTTCACAGGAGACTTACATGCAATTACTTCAGCTAATAACCTTTTAGCTGCTATGATAGATAATCATTTATATTTTGGAAATGAGCTAAATATAAAAAAGGTTGTTTGGAAAAGATGCCTAGATTTAAATGATAGATCATTAAGACAAGTAAGAATAGGACTTTCTAAAGAGAAAAAGCAAGTACCAAGAGATGATGGTTTTGATATTTCTGTTGCATCAGAAATAATGGCTATTTTCTGTTTAGCAAAAGACTTAGAAGATTTACAAAGAAGATTAGGAAATATTGTTATTGGATTTAATGATAAAGATGAGCCTGTATATGCAAGAGATTTAAAAGCAGAAGGAGCTATGACAGTTCTTTTAAAAGATGCATTTAATCCTAACTTAGTTCAAACATTAGAAGGAACACCTGCTTTTATTCATGGTGGACCATTTGCTAATATTGCTCATGGATGTAATAGTGTGGTTGCAACAAAAATGGCTTTAAAATATGGCGATTATTGTATTACAGAAGCTGGATTTGGTGCTGACCTTGGTGCTGAGAAATTCTTAGATATAAAATGTAGAATAGCAGGTTTAAAACCATCTGCTGTAGTATGTGTAGCAACAATTAAAGCTTTAAAATATCATGGTGGACAACCAATAGGAGAAATTGCACATGAGAATTTAGAATGCTTAGAAAATGGCTTAGAAAATCTTATTCGTCATGTTTCAAATATTAAAGATAAATTCAAACTTCCAGTTGTTGTTGCAATTAATAAATATGATCAAGACACACAAAACGAAATAGATCTTCTAAAAAATAAATTAGAAGAAAAAGGTGTAGAGATGTCTCTTACTGAAGTTTGGGCTAAAGGTGGAGAAGGTGCAATAGACTTAGCTGAAAAGGTTTCTAAACTTTGTGAAGAAACATCTAATATGGAACCTATTTATTCATTAAAAGATCCAATTGAAGTGAAAATTAGAAAAGTTGCTAAAGAAGTATATGGAGCAAAAGATGTAGAATTTTCTGAAACTGCAAAAAGACAGATTAGTAAGATAGAATCAATGGGATGTACAAATATTCCAGTTTGTATAGCAAAGACTCAATATTCATTTTCTGATGATCCTAAAAACTTACAATGTAAAGAACCATTTGATATACATGTTAGAGAAGTTATATTACGTAATGGTGCAGAGTTTGTGGTTGCAATTACTGGTAATATATTTACAATGCCAGGTCTTCCAAAAGAACCTGCCGCAGAAAGAATTGGTTTAGATGAATTTGAAAATATAGTAGGTTTATTCTAAAAATAAATAAAAAAAGACAAGAGCATAAAAGCTCTTGTTTTTTTATTTATAAAATTATTCTACTTCTTTAAAATGAATTTCTTCTGGATCGTATTCTTCAGGCTTTAAACCAACTCTAGTTCTCATATATTCCAATATACAAATAAATAAAATAAAGAAGATTGATCCAATTAGTATTGAAGCTTTAGCTGTATCTGTAAATGTTAGAACCCAAGCACCGAATAATGAAAAGATACAAGCAACAATTCCTTCAATCATACTATTTGCTGCAAATATTTTAATTCTCATACTAGGTGATGCAAAACTACTTAAGTATTGCTTAATTAATGTATAGTATGGACCTTTGGCAGCAAATTGAATAACTTGTGCAAATAATACAAATAGGAATATAAGTGCAAATGGAATACTTAAATATACAACTAATCCTGAAATAATAATTGAAAATGCATAATATAATCCTAAATATGTAAGCGCTTTATTTCTAAGCTTCCTATGAACTTTAATTGTAATAGATGATGTAAGTCCACATATTAATTCTAGAACAGCGAAAATAAAACCTATTTGAGTTGCTGTTATTCCAATATCACCAAGTAAACTTCTTCTATAACTTGTAAGTAGTAAAACCATTGAAGCAAATATAGCATTAAACATTATAAGTCCTTTTAATCTTGAAGAAGAGAAGATGAATTTAAATGCATTTTTCATATCTTTTCTATAATGTTTAATTCTCTTGAATAACGATTCATCTGGTCCATGTTCCTCGTTAGGGTTAGTTAAATCTATAGGAACTTCTTTAAATAAATATGAACAAATAATAGAAGCAATTACAAATCCCATACAGATGCACATTGGAATATAAGGGTTTATATTATATGTTAAACCTGCAACTATAGATGAAAAAGCACCTAAGTAATAATATAATGCGCTACTTCTTCCTTCGATTTTAGAATACTTTTTAAGCTTATCAGGATCTCCTTGAAGTGAATCATAAAGAATATTTGATTCACAAAGGTTTTTAAGGACAAATCCAAAAGCCATAAAGATATTTGCAATAATCATTATTTGATAAGTATTACATCCAAGAACAAATATCATATAAACCAAAAGAGAAGTATTACCTACTATTAAGCAGTTTTTCTTACCAATCCTGTTTACTAGAAGTGCTGCAGGAATTTGGAATAATACTTTATATAAAGGAAAGAATGCATCTGCAAAAACTATTTCTGCAGGAGATAATCCTTTAAAAGCATTTAAGAAAATAAAAGATACTGCATAATAGAATAGTAAATCCCATGAGATTGCTTTATATATGTAATATATTCTAATATTATGTTTTTTATGTTTCTTTATAACTTCTTCTTGAAGCTCTTTTGTCATTTGTAAACCTCCAGCTTAAGTATACTAATAATAAATGCTATTTACAAGGAATGTACCAAAGTGTAATACAATTATAAAGGAAAATTAATAAAGTTTAAGGTTCAAAAAACTTAATAAAACAAAGCTTTTTTAGTACTTTTTTAAATTGACAAAAGGAGCTAGTATTGATAATATATTGATGATAAAGTGGAGGAATTTTCTATGAATATATATCCAGATTTATATCTAGATAGTGTTAAAAACATTAATGCAACATTATTAAAGAAAAATAACATATCTGGCTTGATTTTGGATGTTGATAATACATTAATAGATTTTGATAAAAACCTTGTTGAAGGTGCAGAAAAATGGTGTGAAAATCTAAAGAACGAAGGAATAAAGTGTATTATTCTATCTAATACAAGTAAACAAGAGAAAGCTGCAGATGTAGCAAAGAAACTAGATATTGATTATATAAATTTTGCAAAGAAACCTTTTAAAGGTGGATTTAAAAAAGCTCTTGAAAAATTAGAGCTAAAACCTGAACAAGTTGCAGTAGTTGGTGACCAATTATTTACAGATGTGGTTGGTGCCAGAAGGATGAAAATGTTTTCAATCCTAGTAAAACAAGTTGATAAAAAAGATTTATGGTATACAGCTTGGAAAAGACCATTGGAAAGAAGACTATTGAAAAAATACTTGGAAAAGAAGGGTAAAGTTTAAAATGTATTTTAATGATATACATATCTTAGGTTATTTACTAATAGGCTTAATTGGATGTGTTGTAGGACAAATATTAGGATTAGTAAATGAAAGATTAATTAACCATGAGAGAATATTCTGCAAAGGATCTCTTAAGAAATTTAAAATAGAGTATGAAGCTCATTATGGATTCATGACTCTTATGTTCATTTTCTATGCAGCTATTCTTTATGTTTGTGGAATAGAACAATCATGGCATTCACTTATACAACTTGGAAGTTACTTGATTTTGGCACCAATGCTTTTATCTGCATTTGTCATAGATTATAAGGAACAAATAATACCAAATAGATTAGTTTTAACAATGTTTGAAGTCGGCATAATTACATTGTTATTAGATGCAGTTACAAATCCTGTTACTGGAATGAGTTTTGCATTAAATAGATTAGAAGGAATGATAGCAGGTGGCGGAATATTTATGCTAATAACTGTTCTTGGTGGCTTAATAATGGGAAAAGAAGCTATGGGAATGGGAGATGTTAAACTAGTTGGAGCTTTAGGACTATTCTTTGGGCTTAAGAATATATTAGCAATTGCTGTTTGTTCATTCTTATTAGGAGCTATTATAGGTGTTTTCTTAATGATTATAAGAAAAACAAAGTCTAAAGATTATATACCATTTGGACCATTTATTGTTGCTTCAACAATAATACTAATGCTAACACCAGAAGGATTTTTATTTACGATCCTATGGACAATATTTTCGGGAGAATGGTTACTTAAAATATTTAATAGATAGGGGTGATTTTTTTGAACGTTAAACTAAAATGGTTAAGAGATCGAATTAGAACCCAAGATTTACAAGGAATGATAGTTTCAAATCCTGTAAATATTAAATATCTAACAGGAATTGATGCTGAAGGAATTCTACTAATTACTTTAAAAGAAAATATTTTTGTTACTGATAGTAGATATGTTGAAGCAGTAAATTCTAATCTTACAATAGAAGATGAAATAGTTGTTTATGATCAAAAAAATTTAAGTAAAGATGATGAAGCAAATATTTTCATGTTTTGTGAAAATGTAGGATTTGAAGAATACTATGTAACATATCACGATTATACGAAAATGCTACAAAAGTTTAGAGTAAACTTAATGGAGACAGAAAAAATAGTTGAATCTCAAAGAGTTGTTAAAGATGAAAAAGAGATTCAGTACATTGAAAAAGCATGTGAAATAACTGATAAATGTTTTGAATATTTACAAGATTTTATTAAGATTGGAATGACAGAAAAAGAAGTTGCAAGTGAGATCGAAAACTATTATAGAAAAAATGCTGATGGTGTATCATTTGAACCAATAGTTGCAACTGGTCATTATTCATCTATGCCACATGCAATACCAGGAAATAGAAAAATTAAAAATGGCGATATTATTCTTATAGATATGGGATGTAAATATAAAGGGTATTGTTCTGATATGACAAGAATGTTATTTGTTGGATATATGGAAGAAGAATATGAGAAACCATATCAGATATGCCTAAACAATAATAAGGCAGCTGAGGATGAAATCAAAGATGGTAGAAATATTAAGCAAGTAGCTCTAAATTCAAATAATGATTTAAAACAAAATGGATATATGCCTCTTCATTCGTTAGGACATGGAGTAGGTATGGATATACATGAAGAGCCTATTTATAATACCAACATAGACCAAGCCTTTAAAGAAGGTATGGTAGTTACAGTAGAACCTGGAGTATATAGACCAAATCAATATGGAATAAGAATAGAAGATACTGTACTTGTAGAAAAAGAGGGAGTAAGGGTACTTACAAAATCACCAAAAGAGCCTATAATAATAAAAGGATAAAACTGATAAAACTTGTATTTTTGCGGAAAATGTAGTATTATTGTAAGGCTAGATAATATGTTTATTATAAATATAATTATAAATTTAAGGGAGGATTTTTTATGGCAGACGTATATATGGCAGGAGACTTAAGAAATGGAACAACATTTGAAATGGACGGAAACGTATATAAAGTAGTTGAATTCCAACACGTAAAACCAGGAAAAGGAGCAGCTTTTGTTAGAACAAAATTAAAAAACGTAATAAATGGATCAGTTTTAGAAAAAACTTTTAACCCATCAGAAAAATTACAAGGTGCAGAAATAGAAAAAAGAGATATGCAATATCTTTATAGTGATGAAGACTTATACTATTTCATGGATAATGAAACATATGAACAAATGCCACTTAATAAAGAACAATTAGGTGATGCATTAAAATTTATTAAAGAAAACATGGATTGTAAAGTATTATCATTCAAAGGTAATGTATTTGCTGTTGAACCACCAATGTTCGTTGAATTAGAAGTAACATATACAGAACCAGGATTTGCTGGAAATACTTCAACAACATCTGGAAAACCAGCTACATTAGAAAATGGATATGAAATTCAAGTTCCATTATTCGTTAATATAGGAGACAAAATCAGAATAGATACAAGAACTGGTGAATACATGGAAAGACTTTAATTAAAAAGGAGCTTTAAATAAGTGTCAGACCTAGAAAAACAATACAATAAAATTGTTGAAACATTCGAAAAGAATGTTAAGGATGAAAAACAAGTTAAAAAAGTAAAAAAACAATTAGATAAGTTAATTGACATTGCTGTCGAAGATTTTTCTAATGTTTTAGATAAATATGATGAAAAAATGAACTTAATAGAGAAACAAAGCAGAAGCAATGAAGAAAGAATTAGAGTTCTAGAAGAAAAACTTAAGATGTTTGAAAAAATGATAGAACTAGAAGATTATGACTTCTTTATTACTTGTCCTTATTGCGGCTTTGAGTTTCAAACTGATTACGATGAGGAAATAACAGAAATATGTTGCCCTGAATGTAATCAAACATTTGATATTGATTGGGACGATGATTCAGAAGAGAAATAAGAGGTATAAAATGGGAGAAAATGTACAAAAAATCTTAGGAATGATTAATACAGATATAGGTGGCGTTAATTTTCAAGTAGAAGGTCAATTAGTTAGATTTCACTTTGATCAAAAATCTAATGTTTATACAATTTATTCTGGTGGTAAATTACAAACTATATCATTAAATGAGTTATTAACAGTTCTTAATTCACCACTTATGGAAAAACCAATGGCTGATAAAATTCAAGAGATGGAAGAGGAAAAGGCTAGAATTGAAGAAATGAAACAACAATATCTTGATGAAGTTACAGCTTTAGATGCTAGTGAAGAGGAAAAAGAACAACTAAGAAAATTAGTAGTAAGGATCATGGTACCTGGTGAGCAAATGGGATTTGCTAATAGAGTTTATGTAATAGATCCTGTATTAGAGGCAAGAAGAGAAGATTATTTTGCTCACAGAAAAGAATATGAAGAACAAAGAAGAAAACTTATGGAAGAAGCTGAAAAATTAGAAATGTCTTTGCAAACAGCAGCCCCAGAAAAAGAAGAAGGAATAAGAGAACAGGTTCGTGCAAAGTGGACGGAAGCTTCTGAAGTACCTAGTGCACCAGATATACTTAATCAACATATCAGATTAAACAAGGATGCAGGTATACAATTAGTAACAACTTTAGATGGAAATGCTTTATATCATAATTATAAACTTATGACTATTCCAGAAGTTGCTGATTTTGTTAAAGGTAAAGAATTAAAATTCTCTGATGAACGTGAAAAAGACGGAACAGAAAAAGAATAATATAAAAGGAGAAAGCAGGTAGCCGAAGCCACCTGCTTTCTTTTTGTGAAAGATTGGCCTTATTGCCATTCAACCCACTTGAAGTCAAGGTGGTCAATAGCAGGCCGGGCACTCTGAGTTACGCGCATCAACAGTGTGCGATTCCCTTTGGAAAGAGCATATTCCTTGGGACCATCCTCGTCGGGATTGCTTACCAGGAAAAAGTTCCTTGAATCCTCAGTAGGCGCAAGCCGTGGAAACTCACCGCTGTTTTGAGAGTTGATCTCTCTGATGCAGATGGCCGCTGTGATGCGGTCAAGTCTTTGTGCTACTCGTGCCATGTTGGTACCTCCTAACATTAATTATTATCCATTGGGTCACTGAGCAACGTGCTGAAAAACGAGGTATCTTAAATGTTTTTCCGCAATAACTATTATAGCACAAAGGAATATTTATATCAACTTTATGTTAAGTATAAAAATTAAAATTAATGTTGATTTTTAAATAAAACTCTTGTATAATAAATAGGCAGCAAGAAACATAGGAGTATAGTGTTAATGGTAGCACATCGGTCTCCAAAACCGCTTGTCTGGGTTCGAATCCTAGTACTCCTGCCACAAAAAAAGCATAGCATAAAGCTATGCTTTTTTTATTGATTATTTTTTGATTATTAGATATACTTACTATATGTTTGTAAACAAATGAGGAGGATTAGAATGGAAGGTAAAGGAAAACTAAAGATTAGTTTATTAGGATTATCATTGATAGTTGCTATTATAATTATTGCAGTTTTAGGCTTTTTACTATACACAAATAATAATAAAACTATACAACTTTCTTCTAATGAAAAAAGCTTAAATGCTAAAATTGCAGAATTAGAAAAAGCTATAGATACTAAGAAGACTTCGGAAAAAATAAAAAGTAATAATGAAGAGAAAAAGGATATAGAAGAAAAAGAAAAAGAAGAAGAGCCACAAGAAACAGAAGAAACAACTGAACCTTTATCTATTGATTCAGTTAAAGGTGCTTATGAATATAATCCAAGTGAAGAGGAATACTCAGGATTATACTTATTAGAAAATGGAAGTTTCTTTTATAATACAGAGTTAAGAACAGAAGGTGGATATACTGGTTATTATACATTTAATAATGATGGAGAAATAACACTACACATTATAATTGAAAGTGGAAATGACATTGGTGCTACAATAGTAAATGAAACGAAAACAGTTACTTTAGAAAATAATGTTATAACAGATAAGAATCTTAATAGAAAATTAGAAAAGACAGATAAAAATCCAGAAGATTGTATAGGATATGAGGAAAACATAATTAGTACTCACTTAAAATCTTCATTAGCAGGAGAAGCATTAAGTTATTAAAAAAAGCATAGCTTTAAGCTATGCTTTTTAATTTTATAACTCTTTTTTCATATAACAGTCTTGGTATTTAATATAACCATGTTTTGGATAGAAGATATGGCTTTCTAAATAATCTTTCCCTAAATGGACATGAACTTCTTTGTATCCACGTTTTCTTGCTGATTCTTCCGCAAGAGCTAAAAGTTTACTTCCAATACCATGTCTTTTTTGATCAAATTTAATATATAAGTGAGATAGAAAAAGATTTCCTGATTCATCTAATCTAGTACCTATACAACCTATAACTCTATCAAATTCATCTAATGCAATCCAGAATGGATGACCTTTAGCGAAATAATTTGATTTGATATCTAGGAGTTCTTCATTAAGCCTTGGAACTCTTCCAAGAGCATTTTTTGCACTTAGTACCATAAATATTAAGTCATCACGATATTTGTCTTCGAAATCAATAATCTTCATATAAAAACCTCACTTAAAATAATTATAAAATTAAAGTGTAGTTAAAACTACACTTTAATTGATATTAATTATCATGTTTTATTAATTCTTTTACTATTTGGATTGCATTTGTAGCAGCACCTTTTCTGATGTTATCTGCAACAACCCAAAGATTTAGACCATATTCTACGCTATCATCTCTACGAATTCTTCCAACAAATACTTCATTGTGTTCTGATGCATTTGCAGCTAGAGGATATACATTATTTTGAACATCATCTTCAACTATAACACCTTCAGCATCTGAAAGAGCTTTTCTAACTTCTGCTAAGTCAAAATCGTTTTCAAATTCTAAGTTAATTGATTCACTATGTGAATTTAAAACAGGAACTCTGACAGTAGTAGCAGTTATCTTTAAGTCGGGTCTGTGTAATATTTTTCTTGTTTCATTTATCATTTTCATTTCTTCTTTTGTATAACCATTATCTAGGAATGAATCAATATGTGGTAAGCAGTTGTTATAAATAGGGTGTGGCCATTTTTTAGGCTCTTCACCTTTTTGAGTGTTATAGAAATCATCTACGCCACCTTTGCCAGCACCTGAAACTGCTTGATATGTTGAATAAACAATTCTTTTGATTTTATATTTGTCATCTAATACTTTAAGTGGAACAACTGCTTGAATAGTTGAGCAGTTTGGATTAGCAATAATACCATTGTTTTCAAAAGCATCTTCAATATTTACTTCTGGTACAACTAAAGGTACATTTTCATCCATTCTCCAAGCAGAAGAATTATCAACAACTATGCATCCTTTAGATGCTGCTATTGGAGCAAAATGTTTTGATGTTTCTCCACCAGCAGAGAAGATAGCAAAATCAAATCCTTCATCAAAAGAATCATCTTTTAACTCTCTAACTTCATATTCCTTTCCCATAAAAATAATTTTAGTGCCTGCTGATCTTGCTGAAGAAAAGAAAACATATTCAGAGATAGGAAGTTTTTCTTCTTCTAAAACTTCTCTTGCTTTTCTTCCAACTAAACCTGTGGCACCAACTAATGCTAATTTGTAATTTTTCATAATAAGTCACCTCTTAATCTAAGGGCAATAAACGAGAGAAATATAATTATATTCCACTACAACCACTATTATACTATATTTTTCAAAATAAATAAAGCTGTTTCTTGTAAAATTAAAAGAATAATGATATTATGAAACAGTAAAATTTTATTTGACATTTTGGAGTTTTTAATGGAGATAAGAAAGTATCTTGAAAAATTTTATAAAGGAACTAAACAAGATGTTGTTAGTTTATTAGATGAAAAGATATCTAACAATATAAAAACTTTTGTTATTACAGCTAATCCTGAAACTGTTATGGTTACAAGAAAAACAGAAGGGTTAAAGGATAGTTTTTTTGCAGAAGATACGTTAGTGGTGCCAGATGGAGTAGGAATACTTAAGGCCGGAAAAGTATTAGGTATAGAGTTTAAAGAAACTATAACTGGCATTGATTTGTGCCAAGAGTTATTTAAAATGTTAGATGAAAAACAAAAAAGTTTATATCTATTTGGAGCTTCTAAGGAAGTTGTTGAAGCTTTAAATGATGTTATAAAACAGCAGTATCCAAACATCAAAATGTTAGGATACTGTGATGGTTATGCTGAAGATAAAGACAAAGAAATGGAAAAAATAGTAAATCTTAAGCCAGATTGTTTATTAGTAGCTTTAGGAGTACCAAAACAAGAAATTCTTATTAGTAAGTATTTCTCTAAGTTTGAAAAGGGAATATTTATGGGAGTTGGAGGAAGTTTTGATATACTAAGTGGTAAAAAGAAAAGAGCTCCTAATTTCTTTGTTAAGAATCACTTAGAGTGGCTATATAGAATATGCAGAGAACCTAGTAGACTTGGTAGATTTTGGAATAATAATATTAAGTTTTTAGGTGAAGTAAAAAAAGAAAAAAGAAGAGGTGTAGTTAATGATTAAAGTAATGACTGTCTTTGGAACAAGACCTGAGGCTATAAAAATGGCCCCACTTGTTAAAGAATTAAAATCTAGAAAAGAAATCGAATGCATTGTGTGTGTTACAGCACAACATAGGCAAATGCTAGATCAAGTTCTTGAGGTTTTTGAAATAACTCCAGATTATGATTTGGATATTATGAAACAAGGACAAACATTAAGTGATATTACAAGTAGAGTTTTATATGGATTAGAAAATGTAATAAAAGAAGTTAAACCAGATATAGTTTTAGTTCATGGAGATACAACAACTACTTTTGCAGGTGCTTTAGCTGCTTTTTATAATCAAGTAGATATAGGACATGTTGAAGCAGGATT
>JAEEGL014642069.1_pt1 | contig 45575 bp, 42 predicted proteins | sample 9134231 | NCBI WGS metagenome assembly JAEEGL01 (sample SAMN16246548, study PRJNA631951) | gut metagenome | biome: gut microbiome; feature: rumen; material: fiber-attached | host: Bos | place: Iran: Karaj | collected 2018-10 | reverse complement strand
GCTGCAGGTCGCTGGCCGAGATAAACCTCGGGAGCGTCGCATCCGTCGGGAAGCACGCGTTCTACGGGTGCAGTTCCCTGACCTCCGCCGATCTGACCTCCGCCGTGTCCATCGGATACGGCGCGTTCACAGGCACGGACCTCCAGGAAGTCGCCTTCTCGCCCGGCCTGGAGAGCGCCGACCCCAAGGCTTTCTTCGGATATGCGTTCAAGGACGCGGGCGGCGCCAAGATCAAGGCCTCCCCCGGGAACCTCGCGGGCAAGTCCTTCTCCGGCCAGGGCAGGGTCCTGGCCCAGGTGTCCTGAGCCCAAAACCGCCGGGGGCCTTCAGGCCCCGGGCACTTAAAATGTGGATTGCCAAAGATCGCTTATGCCGGCAGAACAGCAACATCCGGGCTCCGACAGTCAGGGCAACGGCTTTTCGACCGCATCCTGGATACCGTCCCCGGGCTTGTCGTACATGTATTTCCTGCCGAGCGGAATGAGCATCCCGCCTATCGCATTCCCGAGGGCGACCACGAGGATAAACGCCAGCGCATCCAGGCTGAAGACCATTCCCGAGCAGAAATAGAACATATCCGCGATGCTGTGCTCGAAGCCGGCCAATATGAACACCGGCACGCAGAAGAACGTCGGAACCAGGCCTTTGCCGTGCTTGTACGTGTCCGCGGCTATGAACATCAGCATCCCGCACATCACGCCCTTGAACAGGACCGACATGAACTGGAACGAATCCAGCTTCCTCAGAGCGAGAGCTTCCGCCCCCTCCAACGGTATCATGAGCCCGACGATCAGCGTCCCGATGAAATTCCCGACCAGAATCAGAGCCACTTTCGGTATGAAAGAGCGGTCGTTCTCCACTATGTATCCTACCTTCCCGGTGTAAAGGTCGAAGCCGTACAGCAGGATGGTGGACAGGCCCACCGCGAACAGGACCGCCCCGACCCATTTCACTTCGCATCCGACATAGACGCACCCGCCTATGCTTATGCACATCCCGGCCAGGACCGAACGGACGAGACACTTGGAGACGCTGCCTTCCATAATATACTTGTAATCGTATGATAGAATCCAGTTAAAAACATTGTCGGGGAGTTTTTATAATCGGACACTGTGGCACGGAGCGATCCCATGAAAGGCGATCTGTCCACCCTCAAGAAAATATGCAGGTATGCCTCATCGGTCATGCTGGCGGGCAGCATCATCCTGGCGGCGACGATGGCGGCGACCGTCGCCCTCTGGATAGGCTCCGCCCTTGGCTACGGGCCGTTCTCCGACGCTCTGGCCGCCTGGCTGGGCGTGGATTCCGCCTCCGGATCGGGGAATTTCGCGCTGCTCGAAATGCTGATGATCCTTTCCCTGGGAGCCGCCACGGCTTATTGCCTGTACAGATTCATGCGCTCCGTATACGTCGAGCACAGCCCTTTCACCGGGAAGAACGTGGATCCGATGCTGATCCTGTCGAAAACCTATCTGATAGCCGCCGCGGCGATCGCTGCCTGCGACTGGATGTCCCGCGGGAATCTGACGTCCGCGATGTTCCTCTTCTTCGGATCGGTGATGGTCGGGGTGGTGGTATACTGCCTCGCGCTGACCTTCCGCTACGGCGCGGTGCTTCAGAAAGAATCGGACGAGACCCTGCGAGGCGGAAATGGCTATAATACTGAGGCTCGACAGGGTGATGGCGGACAGGAAGATGTCCCTCAACCAGCTGGCAGAGAAGGTAGGCATATCCAACGTGAACCTCTCCAACATCAAGACGGGGAAGATCTCCGCCATCAGGTTCTCCACGCTGAACGGGATATGCAAGGCCCTGGACTGCCAGCCGGGGGACATCCTGGAATATGTGGAGGATGAGGAGCGACCCTCATGCCTCCGATGCCTTTTCCGAAGCGATCTCCTTCTCCATCCTCTTCCTGCCGAACAGGACCGAATCCATGAACGCCACCCAGAGAACCTCGACCACTATCGAAGTCGCGATGGCCACCATTGCGATGGGAGCGAGCCCGGTGGGCCCGAGGACCGCCATGCAGGTGGCTATTGCGATTCCTTTGTTCTTGTAAGAAGTCATCAGGATGTCGGTGACCCTCTGGGACCAGTGGATCCCGGCTTTCTTCTCGACGACCTCCACTCCGAGCCCGAGCCCGAACGACCTGAGCGCGGCTATCAGAAGGAACGCGACGAATATCCAGGCGTCCCCCGCAAACTTGGTGGATCCGACGGACAGCCAGACGAGCAGGAATATGCAGCAGTTCAGGAAGACCGCCATGTAGTCCCTGTTCATGCTGACTTTAGTGAGGAGCCTGGACAGGATCAGGGGGACAGCGATGAGCTCGATGACGGTGATGAACACGTTCGTCATGTCGACGACCTCGCCGAGGGCGATCCAGACGATGAACGGTATCCACAGGAGCGCCAGTATGTACACGACGATGGTCCCTCTCATGGCGTGCTCCATGTCTCCGTTCAGGATGTACGACAGCGGCCCCACCGAAGCGGCGAAAGGCGTGGCGGCGATGAACACCAGACCCATGGCCTGGTTCCCGAACTCGGTGCCTTTGAGCAGGAAATAGCCGGCAAGAGGAATTATCGAGGATACGACGAGGCCCAGGACGACCGCTCTGAGGACCGATCTGCTGTGGGTGACAGGATTCAGATTCTTGTAGGGTATCCTGGACAGCGAGACGGTCAGCATAACGGCCAGAGTTATGACGGTGAGATTCGAGCGGACGTCCGCGGTCAGGACGCCCCCGGGAAACGCCCCGCCGAAATTGGTGGCCAAAGCCACGACCAGCGCCAGAGTCATCATGAAAGCGCTGCTTTTCAGCAAAGTGATTGCGGACATCGCGTCGGCCAATAATGTTTTTCATTTTATATTTATCGATAATCATTAAAAAATTAATCTTCATCGGTACAAAACGGTTATTAACGCGAAACCATACGGTGCCCCATGGCAAGCGTGAAGCCGGTCAAGGCCGGATGGTACAACGTTTTCAGGCCGTGGACGCTTCACGGAGCCGTGGTGCCCGTGCTGATAGGCGGCGCCGTTGCCCTGCACGACGGTAAATTCGACGTTCCGATCTTCATTCTGATTCTGATCGGAGGGATTCTGCTCCAGTCGGCGGCGAACATCCTGAACACCTACGGCGATTTCAAGAAAGGGACCGACACCGTCGAGAACGAGACGAGGTCGCCGGAGCTGGTCACCGGCAAGCTGAGGCCGAAATCCGTCCTGATGACGGGATTGGCCTGTCTCGGCATCTCATGCCTTCTCGGGCTCATATTCATATGGCATTCCGGATGGAACGTCCTCGTCTACGGCCTTCTGGGGGTCATCGGCGCGGGGACCTACACGCTGGGGATATCCTACAAATACCTCGGGATGGGCCAGATAAGCGTCTTCTTCCTGATGGGTATCCTGATGCCGCTGGGCACGTATTGCGTCCTTACAGGCGAGCTGTTCTCGATGGAGACCTTCCTGCTCTCGCTTCCCAACGCGTTCATGATCACCGCGGTGCTTTCCGGGAACGAGATGCGCGACTACGAGGAGGACAGGAAAGCCGGCGCCATGACGCTGTCCCAGCACATGGCATACGAGAACGGGATGAGGCTGTATCTGGCGGAGAATGCCGTTGCGTTCCCCATCCTGCTCGCCCTCATCCTCCTGGGATGCGCACCTTTATGCTGTGCTCTCGCTTTCCTTACGCTGTACGACCTTTACAGGCTGATCGAGAACAGCAGGCTCGCCCGCGGCGACCCGCACGCAGGGTTCATGCTGGTCCCGATGGCATTCAGACTCAATTGGCACTTCGGCGTCCTGCTGGTCGCCGGATATCTGATTCAGTACTATGCGCTGCCCCTGGTGATGTGATGGCGGAAGAACTCAAGAAAGGGAACCAGTTCGAAGGCAAAGAGGAATACGTCAAGGACGTCTTCACCGAGATCGCCGACTACTACGACGAAATGAACGACATAATGTCCATGGGCATGGTCCAGGGCTGGCACAGATTCATGATGAAGAAAGCCGGGGACATATCCGGAAAAAAGTGCCTGGATGTCGGCACCGGAACCGGCGAGATAGCATTCCACGTGGCCAGGAAAGCGGGGCCGGGATCCACCGTCATTGGCGTGGATATTACCCCGAGGATGCTGGAGCTCGCCGAGAAGAAAGAGAAAGATCTGGACCTTCCCGTGAAGATAGACTGGCGCGTCGGAGATGCCTTGGACCTGGATTTCGAGGACGGCACGTTCGATCTGGTCACGTCCGGATACATGCTCAGGAACGTCACGGACATACTGAAAGCCGTCTCCGAGATGCATCGGGTGCTGGCTCCGGGCGGGAAAGTCGTGGTCGCCGAGCTCTCGAAGCCGAAGAACAGGATCGTCCGCTATTTCTACAACATCTACATGAAGCGGATCAAGAAATACGGCCGCAAATACGACAAGGGAGAGGCCATCGACGGAAGGCAGCCCGCGTACGATTGGCTCACTTCCTCGATCGAGGGCTTCCCCTACGGCGAGGACATGGTGAGGATCTTCAGGGAAGCGGGCTTCGAGAACGCGAGATACCACGTCAAGTCTTTCGGGGCCGTCAACATCTACGTGGCGTCCAAATGAAAGAATACTCGCTGTATGTCTTCGACTTCGACAACACCCTGTTCGACACCAGCGCCAGCCTCATGATAATCCTGGACAGCGCCATGAAGGCGGCCGGAATGGAATTCGACCGTTCCAGGTTCCCGGAGGTCGCAGGGCTCACCATGGAGCAGATATTCGACAGGATAGTCGGAGACGAATCCAAACGCAAGGCGTTCTGCACCAAATACAGGCAGAAAGTCCGTTCGAAAGCTTATCTGGCCGCGGAGCCTTTCCCCGAGACGGCCAAGGTTCTGAGGGAGCTGAAAGCACGCGGGAAGCACATAGCCATAGCCTCCGGCAAATACAGATACAAAATTGTGAACCTGATGGAGAAATACGGCCTCGGGGACCTGCCCGAAGCCATAGTCGGCTATGAGGATACAAAACGCCACAAACCCCGCCCGGACCCGATCCTTCTTGCTATGTCGGATTTCGATGCGGACAAGAAGGATGCGGTATACGTCGGGGACGGCCCCCACGACCCCGTGGCGGCGAAGCGCGCCGGCATTGACTCCGTCATAATCAACAGGCGCAACGGGCTCTGCCCCGACGGCATCCCCAGCGACTGGGAGATAAGCTCCCTGGAAGAGCTTCTGGATTACCGGGCCTGAGCGTTCAGCCTCATGAGAAGCTCGTAAGCCGGCTCGTATCCCGCCTGGGCGGCTTTCGCCAGCCATTCCGACGACTCCTTCATGTCTATGGGAGCCTGGCCAGAGAGCCCCATGGCGCCCAGGTTATACATCGCCGTCGGCTCCCCCTGCATCGCCGCCTTTCTGAAGCGCTTCTCGGCCGATTTCGCGTCCCCGGATTCCAGATCCATCGTCCCGAGCATGGTGTGGGCGTATGCGAAATCCTTCTCCGCGGCGGATTCGAACCATTCCTTGGCCTTGCCGGGATCCGGCGACCCGAAATACTCGCCCGCGTAAAGCAGCCCCAGATTGTATTCCGCTTTGACGTCGCCTTTCATGGCCGCCGCCAGGAAATAATCCTCGGCCGCCCTGTAATCGCCCCTCTCAAAAAGGATCCCGCCCATGCACAGGCATGCGTCGGAATCCCCCTGGTCCGCGGACATGCGGAAATACTTCTCCGCCTCGGCGTGGTCCTCCGGGATCCCTTCGCCGGAATCCAGCATGAAAGCCAGATCGTATTGCGCATCCGGCTCTCCCATATCGGCGGCTTTCCTGTACAGCTCCGCCGCTTTCTTCTTGTCCTGTTTTACGCCGTCCCCTACGCGGTACATCGACGCGAGGACGCAGATCGAATCTGTGTCGCCGAGATCGGCGGCCTTGGAATACCATTCGGCGGCTTTCGCCCTGTCTATCGGAAGCCCTCCCTGCCCCGAGGAATGCATCGCGCCGAGGCTCTTCATGGCCGTGGCGCTGCCCATGTCCGCCGCTTTGAGATAGTACCCGAGCGCGCGGGAGGCGTCGGACGACGAGAACAGGAAGCCGAGGTTGCATACCGAGACGGAATCCCCGGCTTCGGCCGCCATGGTGAGATACTTTTCGGCCTCTTCCGCGCTGGCTCTGACCCCTTCCCCGACGATGAGCATATATCCGAGGGAAGCCGCCGCCTTGACAGAGCCCATATCCGCCGCTTTTCTGTACAGTTCCGCGGCGCGCTCCGGATCTTTCCCTGCCCCGTCGCCTGCGCGGAGCATGCGCGCGGCTTCCGCCATCGCGTCCGGGTCCCCCGCTTCGGCCTTCGCCATCGCTTCGCTGAAATCCATGGGCATCATTATGCGGACGGGACGGATATTGGTTGCGATTCGGAGGCAACTTAGTTCAATGATGAGCGCATCGGATGCCCGATGGGGAAAAAACTGCTCATTTTCGATCTCGACGGGACGCTCTCGGATTCGTCCGAAGGGATCCTATACTGCTACAGGAAGACCGCCGAGGCCTTCGGGATAACCGGGATATCCGAGGAATCCTACAGGAGCGGCCTGGGAGGGCCTTTCGTCGAGAACATGATGAGGATCCTGGGCATCCCCATGGAAAAGATTGCGGACGGGATCAGGATCTACGTTTCGAACTACATCGATAAGGGCTTCTCCATGTGCGGCGGCTTCCCCGGGACCCAGGAAGCGCTGGAATACCTCAGATCCGAAGGATACATCATGTGCGTGGCGACGATGATGGTGGAGGAATTCTCCGTGAAGACGCTGGAGAAGCTCGGCATCAGGGACTATTTCCTCTCGGTGAACGGCACCAGCCTGACCGTTCCCATAACCAAATGCCAGCTCATTCAGAAATGCCTGGACAACGCCGGGGCGGAAGCCGGGGATGCCGTGATGATCGGGGACTGCGCTGACGACATGGACTCCGCGGAGAAGATGGGGATCGGTTTCGTCGCGGCGGCCTACGGATACGGCCTCACCAAAGATTTCTGCGAGGAAAAAGGCATCCCTTATGCGGAATGCCCGGACGATTACCGCAGGATATTCCGATCGGCATCTGTTCGTCTTTATCATCAGCCAGCATATGGCGAAGAAACCGGCGGTGTATGCGGCCATCATCGCGATCGAGTCCAGAGGGACCGGCGAATCCAGCATTATGGCCCTCGACAGCTGGCTGACATGGGTCAGAGGAAGCGCGTAAATTACGGCCGCAGCCCAGGCCGGAAGAGCGGAGACGTTGAACAGCGTCCCGCAGAGGAACGTCATGGGCACTATGGCCATGCTCGAAATGAGCGACAGCGTGTTGGTCTTCTCCACCGCCATCCCCGCGAGGAGCCCCAGCAGAGAGAACATGAAGGACGCCCATATCACCAGCAGGAATGCCCAGACCGAGATGGATACGTCAGGGGCGATGAGATGGCCCACCAGCATTATTATCGTGCAGCTGATCAGAGCGCGTATCACCCCGGAGACAGTCTTGCCGATGACCACCGACGCGATGTGTATCGGGCACAGGAGCATCTCGTCGAAGCTCATGTAAAACAGCCTCTGGACCAGGATCTTCATCGACACCGTGCTGAACGTCGAGGACAGGGTCGTGAGCGCGATGATCCCCGGCACTATGAACACTATGTAGTCCTGCCCTCCGCCCATGCTCCCCCCTATCCCGTATCCGAAGGCTAGAAGATACAGCAGAGGGCCGACCAGCCCGGTCAGCACCGTCTCCGGAAGGTTGCCTTTGATGTAGCAGAGGTCCCCCCAGGCGACGCGGTACGATTCGTCGATCACATCCCAGAGCATCATCTGAGGCTCCCCCCGGAAACGGCAAGGAAAACGTCCTCCAGCGTCGTCATCCTTATGTTGATGTAGGAATCCTTTATGCCGTCGGCGAAAGCCCTGGCCTCTTCCATGGACGCGAAATGGTGGGTTTCCACCCTGTTCCCCGAGGTCACCTCCACCGTGGTGCTTCCGACCATGCTCTTGAGCTCGTCGACGGTGCCGATCGCAGACATCTTCCCTTTGTCTATGATGGCCACCCTGTCGCACAGGGATTCCGCCTCCTCTATGTAATGCGTGGTGAGGAAGATCGTGGTGCCCCTGGAGTTGAGCGTCCGCACCAGCTCCCAAAGGAGATGGCGGGACTGGGTGTCGAGGCCGGCGGTGGGCTCGTCCAGGAACAAAATGGACGGCTCATGCAGGACCGAGCATACTATGGCCGCCTTCCGCTTCCATCCCCCGGAAAGATCGGCGATCATCTTGTCCATATGCTCGCCGAGGCCGAGGACGTCAGACAGCTCGCTGACCCGGGCTTCCATGACGTCTTTGGGTATCTTATGGAGAAGCGCGTGGTACTTTATGTTCTGCCTCACGGTGAGATCCTTGTCGAGGCTGATATGCTGCTGGGCTATCCCGATGCATTTCCTGGCCTCCAGATAGTCCGCGGCCGAATCGTGCCCGTCGATCGTCACCTTTCCGGAAGTAGGCTTCTGGATGGTGGTTATGGCGCGGATCGTAGTCGTCTTCCCGGCTCCGTTTGGCCCGAGGAAACCGAATATCTCGCCGCGGTTTATGCTGAAAGTCAGCCCGTCGACGGCGGTGAAGCTTCCGAAGCGTATCGTCAGGCCCTCCACCGAGACGATCGGGCCATGGCCGCGCAAAGGCGGATCGCCGATAGAGTCTCCTTTTATGGGAGCCTCCTTCGACGATCCTGACGCCATGCCTGAAAGATATCGGTAAATCGTATATAACAGACACGTTGTTCAATATCTTATACTCTTTTCAGAATCTATGCGCTCCAGCGTGATCCTCACCACATCGTTGTATCCGAGGCCGAGCAGCTTGGCTTCGTTTGTAATGTGGATGGAAAGGCTGTTCCCGTTCATTTTGATCTGCTTGTCGGCGACCACTGTGCTGTTCATTCTATCCCTCTGAAGAGTTTTTCCCTTCGGATTATGCCACGCATTTGTAATATAATATCATACTGTTGTAATAAATGTAATAACTGTAATTAGTGTTATATTATTAAATCGCCGATTCTGCAGTACGCATATATATACATATGACAAAGCGTTCTGCACAAAAGTGACGCGAGAGACTGGTTTCCAATGCCACTGGACATCCGATGCGTCAGAAAAGACTGTTCCGAGTGATATGATGGACGATATAATCGTCATTAAAGGCCTGGTCAAACGGTTCGGAGACAAAACCGCGGTGAACGGCCTCGATCTCAGCATCCGCAAAGGAGAGCTTTTCGGATTCCTCGGCCCCAACGGAGCCGGGAAGACGACGACGCTGAGGTGCGTAGCGACCCTGACCGGATTCGATGAAGGCACGATCCTGGTGGGAGGGCACGACGTGAAGAAGGAGCCTTCGGCCGCCAAGAGCTGCATGGGAGTCATACAGCAGCAGGTCTCGCTGGACAAGGATCTGACCATCCGCGAGAATATGATCTCACACGCGATGTACCATGACATAAGAAAGAAAGAGCGCGAGGAGAAGATCGCCGAGCTTTCCGATTTCTTCAGCCTCGGCGAATACCTGGACAAACCCGTGGATTCGCTCTCCGGAGGATGGAAGAAAAGGGCGGCCATCGTCTGCGCCATGCTCCACAACCCCGAAGTCCTGTTCCTGGACGAGCCGACGTCCGGCCTGGACATCAACGCGCGCCGCCTTCTGTGGGACATCATCAGGAAGCTGCACGCCGAAGGGACCACCATCATCCTTACCACCCATTACATCGAGGAGGCCGAATCCCTGTGCGACAGGGTGGGGATCATCGACAAAGGGAAGATAATAGCCCTGGACGAGCCCCGCGTCCTCTGCGACAAAGTGGGCTCCATCGCAGTGGAATTCGCGGAGGAAGGAAAGACTCAATACAGATACTTCAAAGACAGGGATGAGGCCAACGCTTTCGCATCCACCAAAGAAGGGAACGTCTCCATCAGGAAGACGAACCTGGAGGATGTGTTCGTAGAGCTCACCGGGAAGAGCGTGGGGGCGCAGACATGAGCAACCTTCTGGTCGACACCTTCCACGTCGCTTGGGGAGACCTGATGTTCTTCAAGCACAATTTCCTGAACATCCTGGTCATGAGCATCATGAGCCCGCTTCTGTACCTGATCGCTTTCGGGTACGGGCTCAGGACCGGAGAAACCGACATAGGAGTCTCGTATGTGGCGTTCGTCATACCCGGTATCGCCGCGCTGTCCTCCCTGTCGTCCTCGTTCTCGGCCAGCGCCACGAGGATGAACGTCCAGAGGCTGTATTACAAGAGCTTCGACGAGATGATGATGTGCCCGCTCAGCCTGTCGTCCATCGTCCTCGGGAAATGTGTCCTCGGCCTTATGAGAGGCCTTCTGAGCTGCTTCCTTCTGTACGCGCTGGGCCTGTTCCTGGCTCCGGAGCTTGTGCTGTCGCCGCTGATCATAATATGCATAATCGTCTCGTGCATGACGTTCTCGCTGCTGGGGGTGGCGGTGGCCCTGCTGGCGAAATCCCACCAGACCATGGCAACCCTGAACAGCCTGATCATCCTTCCCATGACCTTCCTGTGCGGCACTTTCTTCTCGGTCAGCTCTCTGAACCCCGTGTTCCAGGCCATACTTTACTGCCTGCCGCTGACCCATGCCAGCGAAATCATCAGAGGCGCGGCGCTCCCGGATTACATCGATTTCCCGTGGATATCCCTCGCGGTTCTGATAGCCTTCGCCGCGGCCTTCTTCGCCATAGACGTGTATCTTCTCAAAACCAAGAAAATCTGAGCCGGAGGGGAAACCCCCCGGCATCATTCCCTCGGACGGGCGGTCACGAGCCTCTGACGCCGTGGACCAGCTCGTCGAGTATGTACCTGGCCCCTTGGATGCCGTAGATCGGGCGGGGGATCATGTCGTCCAGGCCGCTGCCGGAATACCCTATCGGAATGCCGACGCATCCTCCGGCGGCCATTATGTTCGCGGTGACGCCTTCGCATAGGACGACGTCGCTGCCTTCCGCCGGCTCCTCACCGAAAGCCTCGGACATGTCGTGGGAGCCCAGGAACTCCTTCAGAGCCGCCGTCTCCTTCTCATCCGCGCCGGGATCGACCGCAGCCGCTATGGGAATCATGCCGAGATACCCGTAGAGCCATTCGGCCATGGGCCTGACGACGGACGCCGTGCCCGCGACGGAGAACGAAAGCGCCCTGATCCTCAGCGGCATGTATCTCATACCGGACAGCTTGTCGAATACCGCCCTCTCGGCTTTGCCGACTCTTCCCAGCGCGGCGGAAGGATCCTTCCCGGATGCGGAGGCCATAGTCTCTATCCACTTCCTCAGAGCGGAGAATCCGACAGGCGCCCCGGCCGGCGAGCGGACGGTGGGAATCCCCAAGGATTCATAATAATCCGTGAGGCCGGCGCACATCTCGGGGCATACCACCATATTGAATTCCGCCTCCGCGGAAGCCTTCAGGTCGGAGACGGAAGCGCCGGCGCCCGGCGTGGATATGACCTCGAGGCCTATGTCCCGGGCATATCCGCACAGCTCGTCTCTGGCGGCCGCCCAGTCTTTGTCCAGCAGGGACAGCCCCAATATGTTCAGAGTCCCCGGACGGACCTTGTCCCTTTTGGGAGCCAGATGCTCCATTATGGCCCTCATCATATGGCCGTAGCACTCGGTGACCGGCATAGAGACCAGGGACTCGTCCATGTATATCGCCAGATCCTCCAGGCCGTTGTCCCTGATCGCTTTCTCTATGTTGTCCCCGATCAGAGCTGCGCCGGGAGAATTTATCACGACTATGAGCGACGGCTTCTTGTCCGCGATTATGGGCAGAGCCTCGTCCAGCTTGTAGAAAGCTCCGTTGATGAAATCGTATTCATCGAGATACGAGGCCGGTACCCGGGGATAACCGTAGTAGTAGGGGCCGAACCAGTCCTCGTCCGAACCCGGCGTCATTCTGGGGTAGACGGCGCTGGAATGTACCATATGCCTCACCCTGCACCCTCCCGGGCCGTGGAGGAACGCGACGGCATCGTCTATGCTTTCCACGGCCATGACGGCGCCGTTGAACCCGTCAGGAAGCGTCCTCATCTGGCCGCCTCCTTCCATCCTTCCTTGGCGGGAAGCCTCATCACGTTCTCGAGATAGACAGCATAATCCATCGGGCCGACTGTCCCTATGCCGACCTTCCGAGTCCTGGCCACTCTGCACTTGCCCGCGACAGGATACGGGAGATCGGCTATCAGAAGGTCGGGGTCGAATTCTTTCAGATCCGCGGCCAGCATCTCCCAGGAGTAATCCTCGGTCACCCTGCCGGACATGCGGCTGGAGGCTGTGGAATAAGTGCGCGGCAGGCCTGACATCATCCCCATGCGCACTATATCCGCTCCCAGGTCGTCCAGGAGCTCGGCCAGCCAGTCGCCCCTCCTGTTCAGCATTATGACTTTCTTTCCTTCGAAGCGGCGCTTATGCTTCGCCAGGAACTCCCCGTACTCTTCCTCGGCGCGTCTGAGCTCCGATTCGGCCGCCTCTTCCATGCCCAGCGTTTCACCCATCAGGCGCAGCCATTCGGCGTATTGCCTCATGCCTACGGGCAGAGGCAGGGGGAACGGCTTCCTGCCGGTGCGCTCAGTTATGACCGCTATCATCTCGGCCGTCATCCTGTCGCCGGAGACCGGAAGATCCATGGATGCCCTGCAGAAATCCCTGACGCGGCCGGAAGTCGTCTCGTCCATGAACCTGCAGTTCACGCTCAGTCCGAACAGCGAGAGGATGCGGCCCAGCTCCCCGCGGTATCTGCTGGATTCGATGTTGAAGAACGAGTACGAAACGAGGTTCACCAGCCCTTTTTCAGGCCTCACCGAAGGATCCATCAGCCCGCAGATGAATTCCGACGCCATTGCCATGCCTTCGTCGTAAGATCCGGCCACGTCCCCGTCGGTCTGTATGCATGCTATGACCGCGCCCGGATGCCTCGAGGACACTTTCTCTATGACCCCGGCGCAGTCATCCCCTATTATCCCCGGCATGCAGGCCGTGACCACCGCTATCTTCATGCATCCGTCCGATATCGTTTCCTCCAATGACTCTTCGAGGAGGCGGACCCCGCCGAAGATGGAGACGGAATCGTCCATCATGGTGCAGCGGAGGTTGTGCACCGGCAAGGTCTCGTACGCGCCTTTGGAATGGAGCTTCATCGATATGCTCCCGCGGGACATGTCCATGAGATACATGCAGCTGCGCGGGCCGTGTATCAGCACCTCGTAATCGGTAAGCTTCGTCAGAGCCGCGACCGCCCCGAACGCCGCGCAGGAACTCATTATCCTCGTCCCTTTGATGGACGTCCTGCGCCCGCATCCGGAGCAGGCGGATCGTTGCTGGGGAACCCCCGATCCCGGACGTATATCCCTTCCCGCGGCTAAATCCGACAGCTGGAGGTCATCCAAGGGATGCGGGTAGCGGAGCTCTGCCCTGCCGTCTGCGGCCGAGGATATGGCATCGGCGATGGAATCTATCCTCGCCGATATGTCCGAATCCCCGAACAGCTCGCGTACGGTGGCCCCCTTCGCCTCGGCCTCTCTGAACGAATAATCGCGCGGGATGACCGCGATGATCGGCACGCCGGCCGCATCCGCAAACTTCCCCACGGATTCGATCTCGTTCTCGACACCGCGGCAGTTCAGTATCATGCCCAGAAGGCGGGGTTTTCCAGTGTCGAAATTGGAAAGGCCTTTCATGATGTTGTTCGCCGCATACATCGACATGAACTCCCCGGATGTGACCAGAACCACGGCATCGGCGTATTCGCCCCTCAGAGGGACGGCGAACCCGCCGCATACCACGTCCCCGAGGACGTCATATATTTTTATGTCCACGTCGAGGGAGTCGGCGCCCAGCTTCTTCAGTGTGTCGAACGTGGTCAGAATCCCGCGGCCGGCACATCCTATGCCCGGCTCCGGGCCCCCGGCCTCGGCGCAGATGACCCCTCCGGCCCCGGTCTCTGTCACGTCCTCCAGCTTCCTCTTGAGGACGGGGACGGAGCGCGCGTAATCGAGGACGGTCGTCTGCGCCCTGCCTCCGAGAAGCTGGCGCGTAGAGTCGTGCTTCGGATCGCATCCGATCTGCATGACTTTGCGGCCGCGCGAAGCGAGGGAATAAGAGATGTTGGCGGCCATCGTGGACTTTCCGATCCCGCCTTTGCCGTAAATCGCGACCTGGAACATGGACTCACTGGATGCTATATCCTGTATCTTATTTTTATATAGTACCTTTAATGGATTCGAATTCTGCTCAACAACGAAACCATAGCCAACAGTTTTATGTGCAATTTCGATAGCCCAGAATATGAAGGCGGAAACGACGGCGAGACTTTTCCATGCGGCCATATCCATCGCGGTCTTCGCCGTCCTGCTCGCCCCCGCGGCGTCTGCCCTCTTCGGAATGGGAAGCCAAGACGGGAGCATCAGAATCTCCACCGGCGCCGAATACGACGTCCAGGAGATGGACGCCGAGTGCCTTGCGATGAACATTTCCGAAGCCGTGGACGGGCTGCGCGGATGCGTGATAACGTACGGGGAATACTCCGATCCGGTCGATTCCGCCAGCGCGAAGCAGATTGCCGAGAAAGTCATCGGAAGCGGGGCCGTGAAAGCCAGGGTTTTCGACTCCGACGGCAGATTGGCCTCCCAGAAAGCGGTAAGATACTCCGACGCCGTGTCTGTCAGGGCGGTCATGGATGTGCATCTGCCGGATGCCGTCGCCAAGATATCCGATGCCGACGCGCATCTTCGCTTCGCCGGATCGGGCATATCTGTCCCCGCCATATCGGCGACGAAAGAGGATGGGAGCATACTGCGCCTGGATTTCTCCGTCCCGTACATCCTGGCGTACGCCGCATTCGCCCTCGGGTGCGATGCCTCGCTGGAATTGGATCTCAACTACGGGGCCAGCGTGAAGCTGAGCGCCGAGATAGAAACGGACTTATCAGCGGAAGGTTTCGAATTCTCCACCTACGGGGTGGACACAGACACGATTTCCGGAATATCCAAGCAGACCGGAATACCTGTCCTGTCTTTCATCGGCGTGGCGCCGGATTCCGCGGGTAAGATCGGGGGCTCCGCCGACTATGTGATGTCCGGAAGCACCCTCATGATCGACGGCAGGAACGATCCGCCCTCCTCGTCTCTGGAAAAATCCCTGGAGAGAAACGGGGAGCTCACCGTCTCGTCGGGCAGCGTCTCGGCCATCATCCCGAAGGACTCTTCCGAAGGCCTGATTAAAGCCCTCAAAACGCTGGAAACGATGCGCGGAGGGTTCCGATGGGGATCCACAGCCCGATAAGGGGAACGGCCCGCGCCGTCCTGGCGCTCATACTGTATGCCGCCGTCCCGTACGCCGCGATCACGGTTCTCAGAGACCCGCAGGCCGTAGGGCTGAACCTGGATCAGACGGGATACAGCATCCAAGGGATCATAGACATTCTGTGGAGATCCGTATTGTTCAGCCCGATCATGGCCGCGACGGGGTTCGCCATAGGATACTTCCGCAAAGGCGACGCAAAACGCATTTGGGTGCAGATGGCATCGCTGGCGGTCGGATACGCGTGGTTCCTTTTCATAATAAACTTAGGGGATCTCGGAGGCCTCATAACCTCCGAAGACGCTCTCGAGATAGGGGGCAAAAAGGCAGACCTCAGAATCGGGATATTCGTGACCGGGATGATCGGCATCGTGGCCGCGCTGAAGCTGCTGAGAATACCGATCTATTACGGCCAATACAAAGACCACAGAGAGGAATTCCTGGAAAAATATGATCCGAACGGATACGTAATCTACAGGCTTGCCAATGACACGGACGAAGAATACGAATTCAGCGAGAGAAAAAAGAGGAGAGGGAAGCGATGGGGATCAATATAGGCCTGGAATACGAGGATTCGGAATGCGCCGGATGCAGGGATCTCAGGAAACAGATCGTAAAAGTCCGGGTGAAGGAAGACAGCGGATTGGAAAGCATCCTCGAGAAGGATCCTGTCGTTCCCGTCGGCAAAGCCAGGGAAGCGATCCCCGACTGGGATGAGTTCGTAACAAGGAACTCCCTGGACCCGGACGAGGATTTCGTATACATCAGGAACCTGAAGAAAGCGGACCGGAAAATCCTGGAACCCCTCTCGGAGGAGCGCAGCAGCGGATGGGCCGCGACAGAGAATCTGACGGCCTCCGACAAAGAGAGAGTGCTTTCCGCGGCGGAGGAGATTCTTACAGGATGGGACATGATTTCTTTCAACGGCATGTCCGATATCTGCCGGGAATGCCCGCTCTCGTGGGACAAAGGCCGCGGATGCATAGGAGCCTTCGGACCGGACAATTCCATGCTGCCTAAGATCGCGGAGAAATACGGCTGCCCGATAACGGCTTCGGTCCCTGGATCGGTGGAATCCGGACGCAGATTCGGCCCCGAAGACGCGGAGAAGCTTCTGATAGAATGCGAAATCCTCAGGGAAAAACTCCCCGAGGAAGGGAAATTGGCCGTCAGACGCTACTCCGGGCCGTTGGAAAGGATGGAAGAGGCCGCCAGAGCATGCATCCGCGGCAGATGCGGCTTCTATTTCTTCTGAGAGGGGATCCCCTCGCTCATATCCGTTCAGGCGCATGAGGGCGGAGACCATGTTGACGACCAGGGACTTCACCCCTTTCATCCCGGAAACGTCATCTGAGTACTGGGGCGAATTCAGCGCGCGGACTATCGGGAGCGGGTTGGATCCGGCCACAATCATGCAGTTATTGAGCATGAAATCCACCATCTGATTGTAGACGAGCGACCCTCCCTGATGGGAATATACCGCTATCGCCCCTCCGACCTTGCCTTTCAGCCCCAGATCCCCCTTCTCCAGGACCAGATGGGCCCTCTCGAGGAACGTCTGCATCACGCTGGGGCAGACCCCTGAAAATGACGGGGCGGCCAGAAGGACGGCGTCGGCCGCGCGGAGCCTGTTGAGCAGCGGGTTGAAGCCGTCGTCCTCGTCCATGCATCTGCCGTCCCCGCGGATCTCGCAGGTTAAGCACACATTGCAGTTGGAGAACTGGTACTCGTAGAGATGGACGATCTCGAATTCCACCCCTTCCCTCTCGAATTCGTCCTGCACCTCGTTGAGGATGTTGCTGGTATTCCCCAGCGGGCGCGGGCTCCCGTTAAGCGCGATGACCTTCATGCCGGCCCATACCCCATTCAGTAAAAATATCTGTTGAGACGCGGAGTTTCGGCGCCGCGCAGAATGCGGATTTAAGTATCAATTTGATATAGGGAGCGTAGGAGATTCAATGACCGAGATGCTGAGAATAGCAGACCTCCGCGCCGAAGCCGGCGGCAGGGAGATCCTCAAAGGAGTGAACCTTACGGTCGAAGAAGGTGAGACATGCGTTCTGTTCGGGCCGAACGGTTCTGGGAAATCCACGCTCCTCTCCACCATCATGGGCTACAGCACCTGCAAAGTGACGGAAGGGCAGATCCTATTCAAAGGGCAGGACATCACGGGAATGAGCGTGGACGAGCGCGCCAGGCTCGGGATAGGCATGATGATGCAGAGGCCCCCCAACATCTTCGGGGTCAAGCTCGGCGACCTCGTCAAAGCTTCCGCCAAAAATAGGGAAGTCATCGGCCAGGCCGCCAACTTCAAGTTGGGCGAGTTCCTGGACAGGGATATCAACGTCGGTTTCTCGGGCGGGGAAATAAAAAGGTCGGAGCTTCTCCAGCTCACTGCCCAGAAGCCGGAGTTCATCCTTCTGGACGAGCCGGAATCGGGGGTCGACCTTGAAAGCATCGATCTCATCGGGAACAAAGTCAGGGATCTTCTCTTCGATCCGGCATCCGGTTCCGAAAGGCATGTGTCATCCCTGGTGATCACCCACACCGGCCAGATACTGGATTACATCGGCGCCGACCGCGGATACGTCATGAAGGAAGGCGTGATCCAGCGCACCGGGAATCCCGCCGACCTTCTCAGGAACATCAAACAGAACGGCTATGGGGAGTGATTCGATGCCAGGCAGAGACAGCTCGGTTAAAGAGGCCCTGAACAAGAAAGGCGCCTACGGCAAGGACATCGACCTGGAAAGATATGAGGAAGGCTCCAAAGACGCCGATCAGGTGGCGGATCTGGAGAGCTCCGAATACAGGAGATACATGGAGAACGTCGGAGTGGTGGCGGACGAGATGGCCCGCTCCGGAAGCCTGATGTTCATCGACAACGGCATGAGCCACTGCAGCCCCAGGATCCAGGAAGGCCTGGAGGTCATGTCCGTCAGCGAAGCCCTCAGAAAACATGACGGCCTCAAAGATTTCATGTGGAACGCCATGGATCCTGCCAAGGACAAATACACCGCCAAAACCTATCTGGAGGATGGCGACGGATTCTTCGTCCGCGTGAAGTCGGGATACCACATCAAAAGCCCCATGCAGTCGTGCATGCTTCTGAAAACCAACAGAACGGTGCAGAACGTCCACAACATCATAATCGTGGAGGACGGAGCATCCCTGGAGATGATCACCGGATGCACCTCGACGCGCCACGCCAACGATTCGCTGCATGTGGGGGTCACCGAGATGTACATCGGCGACAACGCGAACCTCACATATTCCATGGTCCACAGCTGGGGCGACAAGACCAACGTCCGCCCGAGGACGAAGACTGTCGTGGGCAGGAACTCCAACTACGTCAACAACTACATCCTCCTCAATCCGGTGGAATCCATCCAGAGCTTCCCCGCCGCAGACCTCGCCGAAGGGGCTTCCACGACGTACAACACCGTGTGCCTGGCCCATGCCGGCTCCGACATCGACACCGGCGGCATGGTCAGCCTGAACGGGCCCGGGAGCAGGGCGGAGATAATGAGCAGAAGCATATCCATGGGCGGCAAAATGTGCGCGAGAGGCCGTCTGGTCGGCAACTCGCCGGGAGCGAAAGCCCATCTGGAATGCAGAAGCATCATCCTGAAGGACGGCGGCTCCACCTTGGCCATCCCCGAGCTGGAAGCCCATGTGGCAGACGTGGAGATGACCCACGAGGCGGCCGTCGGGAAGATTGCCAGGGACCAGATCGAGTACATCATGTCCAGAGGGCTGGATGAGGACCAGGCTGTCAGCATGATCGTGAAAGGGTTCCTGTCCGGAAGCATCAACGGACTTCCGGAATCCCTGCAGAAAGATCTCGACGCGGCCATCGAGCAGGCCAACCTGGGCAGCTGATTTTATAGGGCAAGAAGGCGGGAACATCCGCCTCTCTTCCCGCGATCAAGCATTTTAGCGCGAATTATAAATAAAAGCGCCATCCAATAATCTGCCATGGCAGATAATCCGAGACCTTTGATGGTCACATTGATTGGGATCCTGTATCTGATCACAGGGATCCTGCTGGCCCTGCTTGCATTGCTTCTTCTGCTGACGACAGTGGTCGTAGGGCCGCTGGGCGCCGTGGGTTCGGCGATTCCGGGGGTCGGAGCTCTCGTCCACTTCATAATTGCCCTCGGGTTCTTCAAAGGATGGAAAGCTTGGTGGTATCTGGGCCTGATTTTCTCTGTGATAGGCGTGATAGGCGGTCTGCTCACCCTTCCCGTAGGCATCATCAGCATAGCGATCAACCTCATAATCATCTATTACCTTTTCAGGCCGAACGTGAAATCCTATTTCATCGGCTGAAACCGTTCCGGGGCCATATGCTCCGGCATTTTTCAGCGCAACAGCAATGATTTTATCTGCCTCCGATGATGGGCGGCTATGAAAGCCGATAGGCCTGCCGCAGTCACGCTGGTCGCCTGCCTTTACCTTGTCTTGGGGATCGTAACGCTCCTCGGAGGCATATGGCTCGTCCTGAACGATCACATGATATGGGGCCCCATAACGCTGGCCGCGGCCTTCGTCACCCTGCTTATGGCTGCGGGGATATTCCAGGGCTGGAGCGTCATGTGGTTCATCGGCCTGTTGCTGTCCACGCTGGGCATAATAGGCGGCATACTGATGATACCGGTCCCGATCGTGAACATCCTCGGCATCATATCGATCCTGGTCAACGTCCTGACCATCATATACCTGCTTCAGCCCCATGTGAAAGACTTCTTCCTGGGATGAAACGGATCACGTGAAGTTTTTCAGAGCCTGAAATCGGATCCGGCATCCATCACATGGATGATGTTCCTGTCGGGATCGAAGAACGACGTCTCCACACCGAACGGCGTGCGCACAGGATCCTCGACGAATTCCACGCCTTCGTCTATCAGACGGCGGTGCGCGTTGTACGGGGAATCTACGGCCAGATATGCGCCGGTATCTATCCCCGTGGAACCGGAAATCTCCAGGATTATCCTGCATTCCCCTCTGCACAGATAGGTGCGGCCGCCTTTCGAGCCGAGAATCCGCATGCCAAGCACGTCGCGATAGAATTCCGCCGACTTTTCCGCATCGGAAACCGGTATGCGCAATGCGAAAATGGACTCCGGCAGCCCTTCCACCGTGTATTCGAAAAGCCCTCCGTGAGGATCCCCGAGCGGCATGCCCAAGGCATCTCCCGCCCGGTATATAAGAGAGCATCCAGCAGATCGCCGATGTCGGGAAACAAACAAACCTTTAAATATAGAACCGATGTACCCTCTCACGTTGCCCTGGTAGTGTAGTGGCCTATCATAAAGCCCTGTCGAGGCTTTGACACGGATTCGAATTCCGTCCAGGGCGCTCATTCTTTTCTCCGAGCGTTTCTCCGGCAGCCGTCATGCCACCCGGAAGCCCGGCGGCCGCGAGCTCAAAAACCAATATATAGTGGCTGGCTCTAACCATCCTCCGTTGCCCTGGTAGTGTAGTGGCCTATCATAAAGCCCTGTCGAGGCTTTGACACGGATTCGAATTCCGTCCAGGGCGCTCATCAATTCTGGTGTTTTTTCCTGCTTGGCGGACAGTTCTGCTCATAGAAAGATAGATTATTCCTGAAAAGATTTTATACCGATTCATTATTGGTAGCACACATAAGAACATTCTTAATAATATAGGTGAAAAAATGTTCAGAATCATCATACCGACACTTGTGGCGATTATTGCCATATGCGCGGTGCCGTTTTATGCTCAGGATTCCGACGCTTCGTTCACGATCACCGACGGGACAGGCATGTCATTCGAATACCAGGAAGCGGAAGACAGGATCGTCCTCAACGGATCCGCCACTGCCCTCACGATCGCAGAAGCCGGCGCTGTAAGCAAGATTGCAGCCGTCGACAAGTATTCCACCTATGAATACACCAAATTCGAAGAACTCAAAGACCTCAGAGCAGAGGATCTCGGAAGCTTCTACGGAACCTCCAACCACGAGTTCATCATAACCGCTCTCGTGAAGATGGTCGAAAAAGGGGAGTTCTCCCTCGACGACACCATCATCCTCACTTCCTACACCAGCAACCTCGATCTCCGCGAGAAGCTCAGCAAAGAAGGGTTCACCAGGATCCTTGTCTGGAACTCGATAGAGAACTACTCGGACGTCGTGAGGATGGTGGAGGACGTCTCGCTCATCGCATCCGGAAGCATCCCGGATTCCATAAACAGCATGAAGAACAAGATCAAAGCCGTCGAAGACAAAGCTGCGAGCTACGACGGGAAGGACAGACCCAAGGCCCTCTATGTGTGGTATTACAGCAAATCCCTCCAGATCGGGAACACCGGGATCATGAAATCCATGCTGGACGTATGCAAGGCGAACAACATCGGATATGACCCCGACAATTCTTCCGCCAGATACGGCGACATCAACGCCATCACCAAGCTCCTGGAGAACAACAAAGACGCCGTCGTATTCGTGTCCAACAGCTATTTCAGCGACGGAAAGACGGTCGACGACTTCTACAAGGAAGCTTTCGCCGGAGACAGAACCGTTAAAGTCGTCCCGATGGGGCTCCAATGGAACAACTGGTGCCCGGATTCAGCCGACGGCCTCACCGAGATCGCGAATGCGCTCTATGCATCCGCGCCTGAGCCCGAACCCGCGCCTGAGCCCAGCAAAGGCCAGGACATGGGCCAGTATCTCGTGATCGCAGCCGTAGCGATGTCGATAATCCTCGTCCTGGCTCTTGCCGCGCTCTATTTCAAGAGAAAGGGCAAAGCTTAAGCAGGACACCCGAATCAGGAGGACGGCTATGAAATCCAATGGCAGAGCCGCGTCGGCAGCGGTTGCGGCGGCGGCATCGGCCGTCCTCCTCCTCTTATTCGTCGTTCTGGACCTTTCTCTGGCCGGAAAGGAGATGCTTTCCGTCCAAGAAGTCATAGACGCGCTTCTGGGGCATGGCACCTGGGCCAACGACATCATAGTCAACGGGCACAACGTCCCGCGCATAGTCTTCGGGATCGGAGTGGGCACCGGGCTCGCCGTGACGGGAGGCGTGATGCAGGCCGTATTCAGGAACCCTCTGGCCACGCCTTACATCCTCGGGCTGTCGTCGGGAGCATCGCTCGGAGCCGCTCTTGCCATCATGTTCCCGGTCTCCCTGATCCCTCTGGCCATCGCCCAGCCTCTGGCCGCGTTCGTCCTGTGCTTCGCGACCATGGTGCTGGTATACACCATATCCCGCTCCGGAGGCAGCCTGATCAAGACCGAGACCCTGGTCCTGGCCGGGGTGGCCGTCTCCTCGCTTATCTCCGCGATAGTCTCGTTCCTGACCTACATAGCCCCCAGCGAGAAGATGGGCAGCATCGTCTTCTGGTCCATGGGAAGCCTCGGGGATGCGGGATGGGACGAGATCTGCGTGGCGCTCCCGATAATCTTCGCCGGAATAATCCTGATGCTGACGCAGTCCATGAACCTCAACGCCATGATGCTGGGGGATGCCCACGCCATGGACCTGGGGGTGGACGTGAAAAAGACCAGGCTGCATCTGCTTATCATATCATCCCTGGTGGTGGCGGCCTGCGTATGCTTCGCCGGGACCATCGGATTCGTCGGGCTGGTGATCCCGCATATAATGAGGCTGATAATCGGCCCGGACAACCGCTTCATACTTCCTCTGTCGGCCATCGGCGGCGGAGCCTTCGTCGTGATGTGCGATTTCATAGCGCATTATGCGGCCCAGTTCTTCGGCGTCCTCCCGATAGGGATAGTCACCGCGCTGATCGGTGCGCCGTTCTTCATATATCTGCTGTGCAGCAGGAAAAAGGAGGTGGGATGGTGAGCGGAATGATGGATGTCGACGGCCTCGGCTATTCCTACAGGGAAAAGAAGGTACTCGACAGCATCAGCCTCAGCGTCGGCAAAGGGGAGATTCTGGGCATATTGGGCCCGAACGGATGCGGGAAATCCACTCTGCTCAAGAATCTCAACAAAAACCTCTCTCCGGAGCACGGATGCGTCCTCATCGAAGGGGACGACATCTCCGGCATGAAGAAGAAGGACATCGCCAAGAAGGTGGCGGTGGTCCCCCAGTCCAACGAGATCCGCTTCGCATTCACCGTAAGGGAGATCGTGGAGATGGGCAGGATGCCGTTCCAAGAATCCTTCAGAGGGCTCACTTCGTAGGACGAGCGCATAATCGCCGAGGCCATGGAGCAGACGGGCATAACCGGCATGGCCGACCGCCACATCAACACCATGAGCGGAGGGGAAAGGCAGAGGGCGATCATCGCCAGGGCAATAGCCCAGACCCCCGATATCATCCTGATGGACGAGCCCACCCTCCATCTGGACATCAACATGCAGTTCGAAATACTGGATCTGATCAGAGATCTGTCCCGCAGGAACGGCCTCGCCGTTGTCATAGTGTCCCACGACCTGCCGATGGTCGCCCGCTACTGCGATAGGATGGTCCTCCTCCACGACCATAACATATTCGCCATGGGAAAGCCGGAGGATATACTCACCGAGGACAACATGAAGACGGTCTTCGGCATAGACGCCCGGTTCGAAAAGGACGAGCGCGGAGCCAATACGGTCAGGCTTTTCGGCTCCTGCAGAAGCGGAAACCGACGGAAAGTTCTTTTATTGCACCGCGATGGTCGCGCATGCGCTGGATGATCCGCAGCAAAATCCACAGGGCGACCGTCACGGAGGCACGCCCCGACTACGAGGGGAGCATAACCGTCGATCTGGACCTTCTCGACAGGGTCGGGATATGGGTAGGCGAGAAGGTTCTGGTGGCCGACGTGGACAACGGCAGCCGCTTCGAGACGTATACCCTCCCGGGAGAGCGCGGATCCGGGATCATTGCGCTCAACGGCGCGGCCGCGCATATGTGCGAGATCGGCGACAAAGTCATAATAATGGCTTTCGAGCTCACGAACGACCCCATCCACGCCAAAGTCGTGCTGGTAGACGGGGACAACAAGCCTGTCAGAGACCTGGTATACCGATGTACGTCGTCTATACCGACGGCGGATCCAGAGGGAACCCGGGGAAAGCCGCCTACGGCGTGGTAGTGACCCAGGGCGGCAGAATCGTCCGCGAGAAGACGGCCTACCTGGGGATACGCACCAACAATTACGCCGAATACCGCGGCCTTATCGCCGGGATCACAGAGGTGCTGGATCTTGGCGGCAGAGAAGCCGAGTTCGTGATGGATTCCCAGCTCGTGATAAGGCAGATGACCGGGCAGTACAGAGTGAAATCCCCGGAGATGAAAGCCCTCCACGACGACGCGGCGGCTTTGGCCTCCCTCATCCCTTCCGTCGGGTTCAGAAACGTCCGCAGGAACGAGGAATTCATCCCGAGGGCGGACGAACTTGTCAACGAAACTTTGGACAGGAACCGAGGCTTCGCCGGCCACCATTATATATCCCGCCGATTCCCATTAGGAACCATGGAAAACGGGATTGCCATCGAGGCTGATCACCTCACAAAGACCTATGGCAATTTTGCGGCGATCTCAGACATCAACCTTTCCGTGAGAAAAGGGGAGTTCATGGGCCTCATGGGCCCGAACGGAGCCGGCAAAAGCACCACGCTCAAAGCCATCACAGGACTTCTCAGGCCCACTTCCGGAACGGTCCGCATCGATGGGATCGATATAAAAGACCATAGGCATGCGATGGAGCACGTAGGCTGCGTGATAGAGACGCCCGACCTGTATCCGGGATTCTCCCCTGCCGAGATCCTCGAATACATAGGAAAAATCTACGGGATGGACAGGCGGGAGATAGCCATAAGGTCCAGGGACGTCCTGGAGACGATGAAAATGTGGGAATGGAGGGACAAACCCATAAGCGGATTCTCCAAAGGGATGCGCCAGAGGGTGGTCATTGCCCAGGCGCTTCTCCCCAACCCCGGCATAATCATTCTGGATGAGCCGACGTCGGGCCTGGATCCCAGAGGGATGGTCGAAGTCAGGCAGGTCCTGAAAGAGCTCAGATCCAGGGACAGAACGCTGCTGATAAGCACCCACATACTCAGCGAAGTGTCGGAGCTGTGCGGTTCCGTCGCCATGATAAGGGATGGCAGGACCGTTGCGTCCGGGGATGTCAGCACCCTGATACACAGCAGCGGGCACACCGGCGTCGAGCTGTCCATAAGCACGATAAGGCCCATACCGGACGCGGCCCTCCGCGGCATATCCGCCTTGGAAGGCGTGACCTCTGCGGAGCGCAAAGGCGAATGCACCATATCGGTGGGATTCCAGGGCACCCCCGAGCAGCAGGCCGCAGTTGCCGAAGCGGTGTTCGATTCGGGCGCCGGGATGCTCTCGATGAACGAGAAAGGAGCATCGCTGGAATCGTTCTATATGGAGCTCACGGAGGGGGAGAGCCCATGAGCGCGCTGTCCAAGCTCAACCCGTTCAACATGCCCGACAGGACGGCGAATAACGCGGCGGCGGAACCGGACCCTTCCGGACCCTATCCCCAGAGCGGTCCGTCGAGGGAGGAATCCGGCACCTGGAGGGAATCCGGGTACTCAGCCACCGACGAGGAAGCCCACAGAGACGTGAGATACAGCATCGGATCCGCCGCCAGCCAGACGCTGACCGTGTTCATGGCCCAGATGAAGCTGTTCGCGAAGATGAAATGGACCTACATACTCCTGTTCATGGCGCTTCTCATCCCGGCGATCGCTCTGGGCTTCCCGGGATTCATGAATTTCCTCACGAATTTCGGCTTCAGCAACGCATATTCCAACACGCGCATAGCCGGCCTCCTTTTCTTCCTGCCGATCATGCTCGGCCTAGTGACCTCTGTTATGTGCGGGAAGCAGATGCCCACCGAATTCAAGGACAGAACCGCATATCTGAACATACCTCTGCCGATGTCCCGCGCCTCGTTCTATTTCGGCAAATATCTGGCCGGGTTCGTCATGTGCGTGGGGGTCTTCATGTTCGCATACAGCATGGCCATCCTGACCGTCCTAAGCGATTACAGCACCATATTCGCGGATCTCATCCTCGAATCACTGCTTCTGACGCTGATAGGCGTCCTGGCTTACTCGTCGACGGCATACTGCCTGGGATGCTTCACCAAAAAGGGATCGTCGATACTCCCGTTCGCGGTCATGAGCCTGATAATCCCGTTCGTGACCATGATCGTTTGCACCCGCTTCGAAGAATATACCCTGACCCTGCTCCCGTTCTTCCTGGGCGAAGCGGCGCTGGGGATACTCGGAGCGCCCGTGTCCGGTTCGGTCGGGCTGATAGCCATCGCGATGATGGACCTCTCGTCTGTCTGGACCATGGCCGCCGCAGGGATCGCCTGGACGGCCGCGATGCTTGCGATCGGATACATCAGAATCAGCAGGAGGGAGATGCGATGGAAAAGAAAGCATTGGCCGCGGCCGTTTTGGCGATTCTTCTGGCGGTCTCGCTCGCGCCGGCGCTGTCCGATGAGGCGTCTGCCGATACGGGAACCGCGAGGATATCCAATTCCTACGCAGGCTATTGCGAAACGACATATGACAATGCCCTCGTGAAATCCTCGGGCGAATTGTTCTTCAGAGAGACCAGCAGAGACAAGCTGTCGCAGATGGACAGGATCCTCGACGGAGACCATAAAGGAGAAGTCCCGGAGGAAGACACCGGATTCCGGACGGGAGAGCCCATCAGGATATATTACATCTCGGACAGCATATTCTTCTACATTCCGCTGAAATATACGGATGAAAAGGGCACCGTGCAGGTCTTGCCAGACAAATTCTACTTCCCTTGGGGAGCGGATTTCCTCGTCAAAGCAGGGGATTCGTTCTCGTTCTGCGTGACGAAAGCGACGGACAACAACGGAAAAGAAGTCTGCTGCTACGTCGAGAATCCCTATGACCTGCACTATTACGATTTCGAAGACGGGAAATGGGTGTCCAAAACCTATCGCGGAAGCGTGAAGACTACGCAGGAATTCACGTTCAGGACGGAAAGCTACGACAGGTCCCCCATGATCTACGTGGATGTGACCTACGTGGAAAGCGGGTTCAGCCAGCCGGAAGGATCTTCGGTGCTGTATGCCGCCCTGTTCGCGTCGGTCACGGTGCTGATATTCGCCGTCCTCGCATATGCGAGCCTCAAACCCAAATGGTCCAGATGAACGCCGGAAAGGGAGGGCCATCCCTCCCCCATGGCGCGATGAAAACAGATCTCAGAACCGGTTTCCGGCGATCTCCGACGGAAGATCCTCGGCTTTGACAAGTTTCTGCTCGCCCGAAGACATGTCTCTGAGGGTTACGGAACCGGTTTCCATCTCTTTGGCGCCGACGATTACGGCGTACTTCGCCCTCGCTGCGGACGCATACTTCAGGGCCTTGGCCATCTTGCGCCCCATTATGTCTATGTCCGCGGATATCCCGGCGGAACGGAGCGAAGCCACGATCTCCGCGGATTTGAGCCTCATGTCGTCGGTCACGGAAAGGACATACGCGTCGATTCCTTTGGGCTCGTATGCCTGCCCTTCCTTCTCGGCGGCCAGAAGAATCCTGTCGAATCCCACGGCGAACCCGGTCGAGAAGACTTTCTCCCCTCCGAAAAGCTCGGAAAGGGTGTACGATCCGCCTCCGCAGATCTGCTTCTCGGCGCCCAGAGCCGGAGCCTCCGCCTCGAAGACCATCCCGGTGTAATAATCGAGCCCGCGGACCACTCCCAGATCGATCTCGACGTCGTCCACCCCGTAGGCGGAAAGGAACGAGACGACCTCCCTGAGATAATCTCCGGCTTCCCCCGGAACTTTGCTGAGGACTTCGGTCCCTCCCACCGTCTCGGTCAACTCGAAAAGCGAGTCTATGTCCTCGGCGGCCACCCCCATCCCCTCCAGAAGCGGACGGGCCTCCTCATACAGCTTCTTGTCCAGTTTCTGCAGGACTTCGGCGGTGTTCTCCTTGGGGACGCCGATTTCGGCTATCCTCTGCCTGAGGACCCCTATGTGCCCTATGCGGATCTTGTAATTCTTGAGGCCGAACGATTTTATCATCGCGGCCGCCATGGATATGACCTCAGCATCCGTCTCGGGGGTGTAGCTTCCGATGAGTTCCGCGCCGAACTGGAAGAACTCCCTGTACCTTCCGCTCTGAGGCCTCTCGTATCTGAAGCACTGGCCGAAATAGAATATCTTTATCGGCTTGGGCTCGTTGGCCATGCCGTTCACGAACATCCTGATGGCGGGAGCCGTCATCTCGGGGCGGAGAGCGATGTCGCGCCCGCCTTTGTCCTTGAACGCATAGAGCTCCTTCAGCACGTTCGGTCCGGATCTGAGGATGAAAAGCTCCGCATCCTCGAATATGGGGGTTTCTATCTCCCTGAATCCGAAATTGCCGGCGACACTTCTGAGCCTTCCCTCATAGAATCTGCGTTTCTCCATCTCATCGGGGAGAAAATCCCTGGTACCGCGCGGACACTGAATCATATTCCGGCGAAAGCGCGGATACTTTATATAATAACAGTGCGGTGTCCTTTTCGATTCTAAAAACTATATAGAATATTATAATAGGTTATTTTATATATTAGTATCTAAAATACAAAAGTTGATTTAAAATTTAATTTAAATACTATGGTTGCGATAGTGTTCTCGAGAAAGTGATGTCATGGCTGAACCCGAAGCGATTCCCGAGTCCTCCGCGAACGGAGGAGCATGCGATATACAGGAGGCATACCCCAAAATCAAATCCAAATCCGAGGCAGTGGAAATTGTCCGCGGAATACTGGAAAACAACGGGATTCCATACAGAATCTCCGGGGGGATGATAATCATAGAAACCGTAAAACCCTGCAGGATATGCCAGCACATATGCGTCCACTCTGACGCGGCGATAGTCCTGACCTACAGAAAGCTGGACAGGACGCCGCCTTTCGATTTCCTCAACGACATCAACGCCAGGTCGGAAGCCGGGACCTATTTCGTCGAAGGCAACAGCATAGTCTACCGCAACTATGCTTACATGGACGGGCAGATCGAGGAGAAGCTGTACATGATTCTGGCCGACGGAAAAAGAAAGTCGATCGAATACTGCTTCGAAAAGGATGTCGGAGGCCCCGTCTATGGCTGATGCGGGCTCTGACATCAGCCTCTTCCCCCCGGTCTTCATGGGAGCCGATGAGGCCAGAAGAAGCCTCTTAGCGGATACCTACGAGGATTCCAGCCTGGGATGGCAGAGCAAAAAGAAGTTCCTGTCCAAGCTGGCGGAATTCGATCCGGACAATCCGGACAGCAGAGGCGGCGCGGCCATTTACGTCCATGACGGGAGAATCCTGGTGGACAGCGAATGCACCCACAGCCTCATCTGCTCCGGGACAGGGACCGGAAAGACCATGCTGTTCATGCTGCCCTCCGCATTCACATGCATAATGTCCGGGGAATCGGTGTTCGTAATCGATCCGAAGGAGGACTGCCGCAAAAGGCTGAAACCCATATGCGACAGGCTCGGCATCGACACAGTCGTGCTGAACCTCAGGCACCCGGCGGAATCCGATCGCATCAGCCTGATGGCTGAGATCTTCAGGAAATACAAATCCGGGGGACGCGCCAGATCGGAAGCCATACAGGACGTAGAGAAAATAACTCTGGCCCTCATTCCGGACGAGGAAAACCGCAGCAAGGACACTTATTGGACCCAAAGCGCCAGATCCATTCTCCGCGGATCGATCGTGCTGCTCCTCAAAAGATGCACCAAAGCCGAGGAAATCACTTTCACATCGATGACCGTAATCGCAGGAAGAGTGTTCGACGAGAACTCTACGGATAACTGTTGGGTCAAAAACCTCCCCGAAGAGGATTACGTCAGCCAATGCTTCATGCCGATATTGAACAACGCCGATTCGACGGCCAGAAGCATATACGGGACGTTCAGGGGATACATGTCGAAATTCTCGACCAACTTCGATCTCAACAATCTCCTGTTCGGCGGAGACAAAAACATTTTCGACATCGGAGACAGACAGAAGATAGTCTTTCTCGTGATGCCGGACGATTCAGGGACGTATTTCTGCGTCGCCTCGCTGATCACCAGCATGCTGATCCAGAAGCTATACGAGAGATCTTCGCGCGAACCGGACGGGGCGCTGCCGGTGAAATGCAACATCCTCCTCGACGAATTCGGGATCATGCCTCCGATCCCGGACGTCGACGTCTATCTGAGCACCAGCAGATCCAGGAATATCAGGTGGATCATGTGCATACAGTCTTTCTCCCAGCTGACCGACAGATACCAGGAGAAGGCCGGGATCATACTCGGGAACGTATCCAACCTCATGTTCATGTTCAGCCAGGAGCTCAAGACTTTGGAACATATCCAGAAGCAGCTCGGAAAGAACGAGAACGGAGAGTTCCTGATGCCCATATCCGAGCTCCAATCCATTCCGTTCGGCAGAGCCATCGCGATGAGGAGGAGGATGAAGCCTTTCATGACCTATCTCGACCACATCGCGGATCGTCTGTGCCCCATACCTGCGGAACCTTCCGAACCGGTTTCCGAGGAAAAACCGGAGCATGAATCCCCGGAATGCAGCGGCGAAGCCGCAGAAGAGGAGGAAACCAGGATCGAAAGCGGCTCCGAAGCGGATCAGAGCCCTCCTGAAACCCAGAGCGATCATATGTTTAGCCCCACCGAGATCGAAGAAGTCAGAGCCATCCTCGATAGAATCAGATCCACCATGGATCTGAAGCGTGTAAGGCCCAAAAAATCCAAAGGATCGGACAGACGCGTAGAAAAAGTGAGCATAATGTTCGACGAGACATACAGCACCGTGGAGAACGGCATCCGCATGTTCATCGCGGCGGCGTCCGAGTTCAAAAAGAGAGCCGACGCCGTCGATGCGCTCAGCAGAAGGATAGCTCTGGGCTTCGAGAGCATGAGATCGGCCGAGGCCATGAGCAGAGCCAGAGATGCGCTGGCCCTCATCAGCGATGAAACATACGAAAAAATCTCTTCCGAAACGAAGGGCGTATTCTGACAAGAATTCTCCGCCCGGCCGAAAATTAAAGAGGGCTTCCGCCCTCTGTTTCATTCGTCTTCGTCGAAGACGGCCCCGCATTTGGGGCACCTTTTCGCGTTGGCGGGGACTCTTTCGCCGCATTCGGTGCAGACGAAAACCTCTGTGCTGACGTCCACCGTCCCGTCCTCATGGGTGATCTCCGCCTCGGTGTCCTCGTCGAATGTCTTCCCGCACTTGGGGCAGACCAGAGCGTCGGCGGTAATTTCGCATCCGCATTCGGAGCAAACGAAACGGTCTTTCTTCTTGGGCTTCAGCTCTTCCGGGACGTCGATGTACGCGCCGCATTTCCTGCAGTTGACCTCTCCGGGAAGGACTATCGCCCCGCAGTTCTTGCATCTGCCGTATCCCTGGGGGTACAGGCGGCCTTCGTCCTCCATCTTCTCGCGGGCTTTGCCGATGCTTCTCCTCATCAGAGCGGAGAAAATCAGGATCACGAAGAACATCGACGCTATGTACGCGGTAGTATATGCCGAACCGACGAAGCATATCTTCATCATATCCCCGTCGGAGATTCCGGTGTCGTACGTGAACTGCAATCCGTTCTTCTTGTCTTCGTCCACGTATACCTTGAGCAGATAGAACTTGCCGCCATCCAGATCCAGCTTGGCTGTGCCCCGGTATGACCCGTCGGCGTTCTTTGTCAGATCTATGTCTTTGAACGTCTTCGTATCGTTGGTCGTCAGGCGTATGGCCCCGAACGATATGCCGCTTATCGGGCCGTAATCTATCCCGGGATTGAAATCCTTGCCTTCGACCGGGACGAGAGTCATTACGAGGGTCCCGCTGGATTCGTCATAGGAGACGTCCCTGACATATTTCCCGTCGATGTCGATGGTGCTTTCCAGGTCATGGTTGACCCCCATGTATCCGAACGTCCCCAGAAGGAGCGAGAATACGATGAAGACGGCCCCTATCAATGCCTTGACCTTGACCGAGGTGACCCCCAGAAGATGCGGCACCATGTACAGGATGATGGCCACGACCAGGAAGCCCAAGCATGCCGTGGACGCGAACCCCATCGCCTCCAATATGAGGGCGACGGCAATCGCGATGATTATCGCCACGATCTGCTTGGTATTGAGGGCAGACAGGTCCTTTCTGAGACCCGACTTGCCTACCGTTGCTTCTGCCATGGGGACGGACTATCGGTTTTCTCTTAAAAATATATGCGACGTCCGATTCCGTGCTTTTTGCCTAATAATAAATACCGCGTGGGCATGGGGAGAATCCGCGGAGAACCTTATGGCGACGATCGAGGACCAGATCAAGGAATTGGAGGAGGAGATCTCCAAGACCAAATACAACAAGGCGACGGAAGGGCACATAGGGAAGTTGAAGGCCAAAATAGCCCGCCTGAGCCAGGAAGAGGAGAAAAGACGCTCCTCCAAAGGTCCGACCAAGGGTTTCTACGTCAAGAAAGCCGGGAACGCCACGGTCGCTCTGGTGGGATTCCCTTCCGTAGGTAAATCCACCCTGCTCAACCAGCTCACCGGAGCCAAATCCGAGGTCGGGGCATACCATTTCACCACCCTCGACGTCGTGCCCGGGGTCATGGAATACAACCACGCGAAAATCCAGATCCTGGATATGCCCGGTCTGATCAAGGACGCATCCCGCGGCAAGGGAAGAGGAAGGGAAGTCATCGCTGCGGCCAGATCCGCGGACGTCATCCTCCTTGTCGTGGACATCTTCAACCCCAACATGAACGTGCTTTTCAAGGAGCTCTACAACGCCGCCATCCGCATGAACCAGAAGAGGCCGGATGTCGTCATAACCCCGGGGGACCACGGCGGGATCATCGTCAAGCCCACGGTGAAGCTCACCAAAATCGATGTGGAGACCATAAAAGACATGACTGCCGCCTACGGGCACATCAACGCGACGGTGGTCGTCCGCGAGGACATCGACGTGGAGCAGATGCTGGACGTCCTGGCCGGGAACAGGGTGTACATCAAATCCATCATGGCCATCAACAAAGTCGACCTCGCCAAGCCCGGCCAGCTGGAGTCCGTGCAGGAGATGCACAAAGCGTATCGCAACGTCCCGGTGTCCGCCGCCACCGGATTCGGCATAGACGAGCTGAAGCAGGCCATCTACGACACCATAGACATGATACGCGTCTACCTCAAGCCCCAGGGCCAGGAGGCCGATATGGATATCCCGCTCATCGTCAAGCGCGGGAACAGCGTCGGGGATGTCTGCGAGCTCATCCACAGGGATTTCAAGAACAATTTCAGGTATGCCATGGTCTGGGGCAAGAGCGCGAAGTTCCCCGGCCAGACAGTCGGGATGGACCATGTCGTCCAGGACGAGGACATCCTCTGCATCATCGTCAGAAGATGATCCCCGCGGCGGCCGCAGTGCCGATACCTTTAACAGAGCCTCGCGGGATGGCGATGCGTGACATACGACGGCAGCCCGGCTGATTTCGTGTTTGACAGATGGACGGAGGGATCCGCCCCCATAGAGGAGATAAGGAAGTTCGCCGAGGCGGCGTCTGACCCGGGATCGGAAGGCTATATCCCGAAGAAAGACAGAATCGCCGTGTTCGACATGGACGGCACCATACTTTCCGAGAACAATCCCGGCGACATGGAATGGGCGCTCTATCTCCATCGCATTTATTCCGACCCCGGATACAGGGCCACGCAGGAGCAGAAAGACCTGGCGGAAGAGATGGTCCAGGTCATCCGCACCGGCATCAAACCCCCTGGATTCACCGCCAGGAAGAACAGATGCAACGCCGAGGCCTTCGACGGGATGACCGTCGGGCAATACGTCGCGTACATCAAGGATTTCATCTCCCGGCCGTCCGACACTTACGACGGAGCCAGGCGCCGGGATCTTTTCTATCTGCCGATGGTCCAGCTCATGGAATACCTTGCGGCATGCGGATTCACTGTGTTCATCTGCTCGGCGACGGAGATCATCAATGTCAGGACCACCATAGAAGGCATCATAGACATACCGATGCACCAGGTCATCGGGACCGAATATCTGATCACGGCTTCCGGGCAGGGGGATGCGGACGGCATGAGCTATGTCATGGACTGGAACGACGATCTGATCTACACCAGCAGGATACAGCTCGTGGCATCGGGCATGAACAAGGTCATAAAGCTCATCCAGGGCATCGGCCAATGCCCGGCGATCGCGTTCGGGAACGGCTCCGGCGATTTCAGCATGCTCACTTATGTGTCCCAGAACCCGTTCTACAAGGGGAAATGCTTCATGCTGCTTGCGGACGACGACGTCAGGGATTACGGGAAGCCGGAGACCGCCGCGAAACTCAGGGAGCAGGCCGAGGAGATGGGCTGGTCGGTCATATCCATGAAGGAAGACTTCAAAACTATCTACAGAGAAGGCATAAAGCCGAAATTCAGGGACATCGGCGAAGTCTTCGGTGACGGCCGCTTCATCTGAGGGCCGCTCTCCGACATGTTTATGCTGGCACTCCGCGATTCTCCCCCGAGGCGCTTCACCCATGCCTGAGAAACACAAGATCATAATCGACAGCGACACGGCGGGAGATGATGCGGCGGCGCTCATACTGGCCGCCAAAAGCGACACTGTGCAGATCCTGGGGGTCACGGTGGCCGCAGGGAACGTAAGCCTGGAGCAGGCGGCGAAGAACAGCATGGCCGCCCTGGAACTCGCAGGATCCGACGCCCCCGTCTATCTGGGAGCTACCGCCCCGCTTTCCGGGGAGGAGAAGGAATGCTTCAGCGTCTACGGCAAAGACGGGATGGGCGACGCGGACATCATCCACCCGAAAGGAAAGCCCCAGACGAAAGGCGCCGTCGATTTCATTCTGGACACCGTCAGGGACAATCCCGGAGAGATCGAGATCATGGCCCTCGGCCCGGTCACCAACATCGCTCTGGCGATCAGGAAAGACAGGGAAACCATGTCCAAAGTCAAACGCATCTGGTCCATGGGGACCGCCGGCTTCGGCCCCGGCAACGCCACCCCTGTTGCGGAATTCAACGTTTACAAAGACGCGCCCGCTTACAGGACCATGCTGGAATTGGGGGTTCCGGTGACGGTGATCGGCCTCGACATGGACGACGCGCCCACCTGGACCTACGAGGATAAGCTGGCGGAGATGAGGGAAGGGAACGACATCCAGCGTTTCATAGAGGCCGCCACCCGCAAGCTCCTGGAATTCAAGAAAGGAAACGGCATACCTGCGGTGGATCTTCCCGACGCGGTGGCGATGGGGTGCCTCGTATGGCCGAATTTCGTTGAAGAGACTGCCCAATGCTACGGGAGCTGCATAACCGAGCCGGGAGAGACCTACGGGATGGTCATCTTCTACAAAGAAGGCTTCACCTACGATTCGATGCCCAAGATAGGCAGATGCAACGTGTCCGTGGTCTCCAAAGCGAAGAAAAACGAATTCGTGGACAGGCTCAACGCGGCTTTCAGATCGTGACCGCATGAACGCCGCTCTGCGCCGGGCCATCGGATGGGATTCCGGCGCAGAGCCGCCCTTTATCGCCGACAAAGGGATCGGAAACGGTTTTTCAGCGGCGATTACGACCTGCTGTCGATCTCTTTCCTGACTTTGGCGATGAAATCGTCGAGCTTCATGGTACCGGCATCGGAGCCGTCCCTGCATCTCACGGTGACGACGGTGCCGTCATCGCCCTCTTTCTCTCCGAGGACGAGCATGTACGGGACTTTCTCCAGCTGGGCCTCGCGGATCTTGTATCCGATCTTCTCGTCCCTGTTGTCGAGTTCGACCCTGATTCCCGCGGACTTCAGCTTCGCTGCAACATCGGACGCGTATCCGAAGGTCTTCTCCGACACAGACAGGACCTTCGCCTGGACGGGGGAGAGCCATACCGGGAATTTCCCCGCGAAGTGCTCGGTGAGGATGCCTATGAACCTCTCGACCGATCCGAATATGACCCTGTGGATCATGATCGGGCGGTGCTTCTCCCCGTCGGCCCCGACATAAGTCATGTCGAACCTCTGAGGCTGCTGGAAGTCGAGCTGGATGGTTCCGCACTGCCACGTCCTTCCGATGGAATCCTCCAGATGGAAATCGATCTTGGGCCCGTAGAACGCTCCGTCGCCTTCGTTGACGATGTACTCGAGCCCGGCGTCTTCGAGAGCGGTGATCAGGCCGTTGGTAGCCCTCTCCCAATCCTCGTCGGAGCCCATGCTGTTCTCCGGCCTGGTGGAAAGCTCGACGTGATACTTGAATCCGAACTTGGAGTAGACCTCGTCCACGAGCCTGATGACCCCTTTGATCTCGTCGGTTATCTGCTCTGGGGCGATGAACAGATGCGCGTCGTCCTGGGTGAAGCACCTGACCCTCATCAGCCCGTGGAGGGTTCCGGACCTCTCATGCCTGTGGACCAGGCCGAGCTCGCCCATCCTTATAGGCAGCTCCTTGTAGGAGTGGGTGTGGATCTTGTACACCAGGATGCTGCCGGGGCAGTTCATCGGCTTGATGCAATAGGTCTCGTCGTCGATCTTGGTGGTGTACATGTTCTCTTTGTAATGGTCCCAATGCCCGGATCTGAGCCAAAGCTGCTGGCTGAGGATCTGCGGGGTGGATATCTCCTGATAATCCTCCCTGACATGCAGCTCCCTCCAATACTCTATTAGAGAATTCTTCAGTACCATCCCTTTGGGAAGGAAGAACGGGAATCCGGGGCCCTCATCCATGATTGCGAAGAGACCGAGCTCCCTTCCGAGCTTGCGGTGATCCCTCTTCTTGGCCTCCTCGAGCATCGTAAGATGAGCGTCGAGAGCCTCCTTGCTGGCGAACGCCGTCCCGTAAATCCTCTGGAGCATCTTGTTGTGCTCGTCCCCGCGCCAGTACGCTCCCGCTATGGAGAGGAGCTTGAACGCCTTGACGGCTTTGGTGTACAGCGCATGCGGCCCGGCGCAGAGGTCGGTGAAATCGCCCTGCCTGTAGAAGCTTATCGCTTCGCCTTCGGGGATGTCGCCGACTAGCTCGACTTTATAGTCTTCCCCCTTGGATTTCAGATAATCTATCGCCTCTTCGCGGGACATGGTGAAGGTCTCGATTTTGATGTTCTCCTTGACGATTTTCTTCATCTCGGCCTCGAGCTTCTCCAGATCTTCGGGTACGAAGCCGCCCTCCTTATCGAAATCATAGTAGAATCCGTCGTCTATGGCCGGCCCGATCGAGAGTTTGGCGTCGGGGTAAAGCCTCTTGACGGCCTGTGCGAGAACATGCGAAGCAGTGTGCCTCAGGACCCTGAGCTCGTCTTCGCATTCCTTTACCGTTCCATCGCTGTATAAAGCCTTCATTATATCACTCAGCACCCGTCCGAATACGAAATCGGGCTGGGATTGTTGGTTGGGGGAGGCGCATAACTTCCTGGAATTTAATTATAGGCCTGAATCTTCCTATCAAAAATAAAATACAATTTTTGATTTTTGAAAGTATTTAAATAACCAGTGTTATACAAAATAGAGTTTTGATTATTGCCGCCAGTATGACGGTAAAGCGCGGCATGATCTGACTGGACTAGGTGAGGGATTGAGATGCAAAAAGTAAGCAGCCTAAGCGAGTCGTACAGCGACTATTCGCTGCTTAGCGCAATAAAAAATGAGCCTCATTTTGTTGATCTTCTGGATGCCCTTTATAAATATATATCCGACGATGAAAACTCCGCATCCAGCAATAGTTTTTCTGAGAATCTGAAACGCTATATCCCGAAAGGGATTCAACAAATCGACATCGACAACATCGCCAGAGGGATGACGATCCAGAAAGACCTCTGCAGCGATCTGAATTGCAACTCCGACACTCTGGGCAGATTCTGCGAGACTCCGCTTAAGATGGGCCTGATATCAAAAAAAGTCATCGCCAAACCGAAGCTGTTTTTCATTTACTATCTTACAGAAAGAGGGCTCCGTTTATGCTGGATGCTCCATAATCTTAAGACCCTCAGCGAAATGACAAAAGTACAATCGGAGAGAAAACATTCAGAAAATGCATCCCATATAGAATCGGACAGCTCCTATTTGCATAAGCAAAGAAATGCGATGAAAGCGGATCTGGCTCTTAATTATCTGATAAATATGGGGTTGCTGACTCTGGCCGAAGATGGGGACGACGGGTACAGATGGGAAAACGGCACCCAGGATATTTCGATCAGAATCGAAACGGCCCCGGTTGACAAGACAATAAGTTTAGTTTACTATGACAAAGAGAACATATCTGATTCGGAACCCGCTAGTTATTATGATGATCTGTGCAACACGATTTTAGGACATCTCGAAGACAGATGGGATGCTGTCGACGACATGTTCACCGGCAAAAAAATCCGTGCAGGATATCTTCCGATTACTTTTGCGGCGCCGGCATGCGATGCCGACAGCGTTTCGAAGATCAACGATGGCCTGAGATATTATATCAAAAACATAGCGGAAGACGAGGGATCCTGCAGCAAAGTGGAGCTCCAGACCGTTGTTTTCGGAAACGAAGCCGAAACAATCAACGGCTTCGATTCGGTCGGGACCGACGGCCATTTATTCGATTTCACACCCGGCAAAGGGACGGCAGACATATCAGCGGCGATAGATTGGACGATTGCCACGTCCGAATGCTACTGCAGCTATTGCTGGCAGAAAACCTATCAGAGCACGAAGATAACCAAACCCCGGATCATTCTTATCCTGCCGAACTGCGCGGATTATGTTCAGCCAGACAAAATAACAGTAAATAGAATTAAAACATATCTGAAATCTAGTAAAAAAGAAATATGGGCGTTCTTTTTTGGAGAACCTGATTCATCATTTTTCCAAACAATAGTCGATATGATCGGGATCGACAGAGTGCTCATCGGAAATAAGGACGATTATCTCAGCATGTTCTCGTGGGCAGCCAAATATACCTACAATCTCTGCCGCGCGTCGGCTGGCAACAGCGGATCGGAACAAAAAACTGCGGTCTACGATCCGCGGGAAAACAACATCAATTTTGCGGTCAGAATTGGTTCGGCGGCATCCGGTAAGAGCATGTATGCCTACCCATCAAGAGGGACTGCAGTAAGAAAAGTAGTGATCGGAAGCTCCGGCAAAAGCCAAGAGATAGGAAGGCTGCCGGCGCCGAAGAATTCGAAACCTTGCCATGCAAAAGGGCAGCCTCCGAAATGGGAGCTGCAGATCCGGAAGCATAAGATAGTCTGAAAAAATCGCTTCGAAATAATTGCGGGGGCAAGCATGCCCCCTTTTTACTTCATCGCACTTCTGATCCACCATATCAGCAGTACGCTTCCGCTAGGATATGCTCCGAAAGAATGGCCCTGCCAGCCTGCGGCCCCGCTGATATTGATGCTTCAACAAAAAGCAAAATAAGTTTTTTAAGCACAGAATGTAATGGAAGACGGGGTCCACAATGGCAGAGGAATGGTGGCACGAATCATTTTGTAAAGGGAACATGGTTAGAGGAGAAAGAACCATGATAACCGTGAGGGCAGAAGGCGACTACCCTTACGAATACAGATTCTCCGTGATCCAGAAAAACAAGGTGGAACTCATAGGATATGAGGGCGCCGAAACCGAATTGGTGCTTCCCCACCACATCTGCTGCGGCGATGAGAAATATCTGCTGGATTCGATAGGCACCAGGGCATTTGCAGACCACAAAGAACTCCGCAGAATAACGGTACACCCCGACACGCAGAACATCTGCGCGCTGGCTTTCGAAAACTGCCGCGACCTCCAGGTCATTTACAGCCTCACGACAACAAAAATCTATGGCAACACCTTCAGGGGATGCTTCAGAACGCTGGTCACCGTGCCCTACGACGACTCGGACGCCGCGGTCGACCCGTACGATCTGATCGACTATTCACCCAGAAGAGACCCGATGCAGCCCGATCAGTCGCTTTCAGCCAGCTCCGATCCGTCCGACATCTGATCCTAACATCATTTACCAAAACATTTTATTTCCTGTTTCATGCCATCCGAGCGCAGGCTGCTTCCGACTCAAATTAATAATATGGAAGCGGACATACCTCGGAACGAATGCCCCCTGAAAACCCGCATCCGATAGTGCCTTTGGATTCCTCTGATCTGGATATAGGCCTGGTAGGCGGCAAGGGGGTGAACATCGCCAAGATGATCGCGGAAGGATTCAGCGTCCCTCCCGCATACTGCGTCACGGTCGACGCATACGACATGTTCCTCGACGTCACAGGGCTGAGAGATAGAATATCGGATGTCCTCCAGGCCACCGATTTCGACGACGACTCGTCTTTGGAAAGATCATCGGAAGCCATAAAAAAGATGATTGTAAGCGCCGACATCCCTCCCGCGGAAATCGAGGCCCTCAAAAAAGACCTTTCCGGGATGCAGGGGCGCTATTTCGCCGTCCGTTCGTCGGCCGTCGCGGAGGATCTCGCGGATGCGAGCTTCGCAGGGCAGCAGGACACTTTCCTCAACGTAGAAAAGCACGACATAGCCCGGATGGTCCTGGTATGCTGGTCATCCTATTGGAACGCCAGGGCGATGAAATACAGGCATGACGCCTCCAAAGACCATCTGTCCCAGGGCATGGCGGTGGTCATCCAGAGGATGGTCTCCTCGGACATCAGCGGCGTCATGTTCACGTCGGATCCGGTCACGGGCGAGGACCATACCGTGATAGAGGCTTCCTGGGGGCTCGGAGAATCCATCGTATCCGGGATCGTGACTCCGGACAGATACGTCATATCCAAGGAAGGGAAGGTAACCGAGGCCGACATACGCAACAAAGACCGCGGATTCTTCCTCGTTGACGGCACCAACAAGGAGGTGGAGATCCCTTCCGAGAAGGCTCTTGCCCGCTGCGCCGATGACGGGATTCTGAAATCGATCGCGGAGGAAGGCAGGAGGCTCAGGGAACGCTTCGGATGCCCGCAGGACGTGGAATGGGCGGTCGAGGACGGGAAGGTATACATACTGCAGTCCAGGGCGATCACCACCCTCCCGGACGGCTCCGAGACGGACGGGATACTGTGGTCCAGAGGATATGGCGACGAATATTGGGCTGACGCCACCACGCCTATGTTCTACACGGTCATGGGCAAGATGCTGACCGACTACGTCAACCATGAGGGGGCGCACATGATGGGCTACAAAGATCTGGAATCCGGCCCTCTGACCAAGCTCCACAAGTCCAGGGTCTACTTCTCGGCCACGGTCCTGGAGAGTATATTCGCCCACTATCCCAAACTGATACGCTCGAGAGAGCTGCTGGAATACTTCCCCCGGAACGAGCAGGAAAGGATATCGAAGTATCCGAACGACATCCTGGGAATGGCGAAATCGCAGATCTGCCTGCTGCTCCGCGACAGGGACGGCATGATCTGGCGGACGGACAAGGCCTACAGGAGATGGGCGGAAGGCTTCCTGAGAATCTGCGGGGAATTCGATTCCGTCGACCTCCGCGGGCTGACGGACAGGGATCTTTCGGGATGGTACGCAAAAATACGCGAATCGTCCACGAAACATTACCAGCTCATACGCTACGGGATGGTCTCCCATTCTATAATGACCAACCTTCTGGTCAAGAACTGGTCTGCCAAATGGCTGGGCGACGACGGAAGCATTTACGCCGGTCTGATGTCCGGCCTCGAGGACAACAAAACGATCGAGACCAACAAAGGATTCTCGGACCTGGGCATCGCGCTCAGGAACGACCCCGCAGCAAGGGAAAAAGCGTCCTCCATGGGCGGCCGGGAGTTCCTCGCTTGGCTGGAATCCTCGGATTCCGGCTTCAAGGACGCTTACGGGAAATTCATATCCGAATTCGGGCACAGATCCGGAACCAGGGAGCTTAATGCCCCCAGATGGGCGGAAGACCCGGATTATGTTTTGGGGATGGCCCTCCAGATGTGCGCCGGCGGCGTGGACCTGAGGAAAGAGTTCGAGAACGGAGTGAGGCGCAGAGAGGAGACTGAAGCGGATGTGCGTAAAAGACTGGGCTTCCTCAGAAGGACCCTGCTGTTCAAGGTGCTGAAATACGCGCGCACCTACCTCATATTCAGGGAGAACCAGAGGTTCTATCTCGACCACATCATGTACAGGAACAGGCTCATCTTCCTCGAAGAGGGGAGGAGGCTCCGCGATCGCGGGCTTCTGGACGACGAAGAGGACATCTTCTTCCTGGAGGACACGGAAGCCGTCGGCATACTGGAGGGCAGGGACATCGGCCCCATAGGAAGCCTGATCGCCCCGAGGAAGGCCGAGTTCATGAGATACCGCGACAGACTGCCGCCCAAATTCCTCCTGAACGGCGTGGATTTCGACGACGATCCGGTCTCCCACGGCGACGTTCTGGCGGGCGCCGCGTCCAGCCCGGGGACTTGCCGCGGAAAGGTCCGCGTGATAATGGACGTCAGAGAGCTCGGACAGGTGGAGAAAGGGGAGATCCTGGTGACCAGCAACACCGATCCGGGATGGACCGTGGCGTTCTCCAAGCTTGGAGGGCTCATAACGGAGACGGGGGGCATCCTCTGCCACGGAGCGGTCATATCCCGCGAATACAGGATCCCTGCCGTAACCGCGGTCAAATCGGCTACCAGCATCCTGAAAACCGGGGATACGGTGATAGTCGACGGCAGCAAAGGGGAAGTCACCATATTGGAGGGGACGGAATGAACGGAGACCCGGAATGGAACATAAGCTATTATTTCAATCTGCACGACAGCGCCAACGGCGTCACGGCCTTCATGCGCATAGGGAGCAAACCCAACAGGAACGAGAAATCGGTCTTCCTGTTCGTGATCGAAAAGGACCGCGTCTGCGGGATCAGGAATGCCGTCCCGTGCGACGGCGACAGGAAATCTTGCTCGGGGCTGTCTTTCGCGGAGGAAGACGGCGCCTGGAGGATCAGATACGACGGCCCGCTGTTCGACGCGGCCGCCGAAAAGCCCGTCCCGCTGGCGTCATCCCTGGACATCTTATGGAAACCTGTGAACCCGCTGATGGACTACCACGATTGTGTGGACGCCCGCGGGGCGGAGATGTCGTCCAAGACCGCGTCGGAGCATTTCGAGCAGTTCGGCCTGGCATCCGGGAAGATCGCCGTCGGGGATTCGTCGTATGGCATCGACGCCACCGGCGAAAGGGATTACAGCGAAGGAGTCCGCGACTGGGGCTCGCCCAAGATGTGGCTCTGGCTCAACTCAGTCTACGGGAAAGACATGGGATTCAACGCCACCAAGCTGTCCACCCAGATGGGCGACGTGGACGCGGGATACGTCGGAACGGGATCGTCCAACGACCCCGTCGTCGGGATCGACGTGGACATAAGCTACGACGGGAGCATGCCTTCGTCCTACGCGATGAAGATGCGCTGCAGATCCGGCGCGGAATACGATGTCAGAGGCAGGATAATGAGGCACGCCCGGCTCCCGATGCAGGGAAGCAGCGAGATGATGCTGATCGAGACGATATCCTAGACCGAGATGGAGGGCAGGACCGGCTGCGGCATCGCGGAATTCCTGGTCCCCGCCGGACGCGGCGGCGAATGATCTCATCCGGTCCCGCCCGGAACCTCTGTGCGGGACGGATCCGCAGCGAAATGGAAGCTTCCCCGCCGGAATTGCCTAATGCTGTAAGACCGTAGCGGATATAAACAGCAAAGGGATTAGCATCTTCGCAGACCGGCACGAAGCGTCTCTGCCGTCCCTTGCATGAAAACTCTTCCAAAACGTGGGGTTTACCCAATGGACAAAAAAATCGTAGATGTTAACGAGCTGCACGTTGAAGATGTACCCTTCGTGGGAGGCAAAGGCGCCAACCTTGGGGAGCTTACGAACGCCGGATTCCCCGTTCCCGAGGCATTCGTCCTTACTACCGTCGCATACGATTATTTCATCGACTCTAGCAAGATTTTCGATGCCATCAACAAAGAGCTCGCAGGCATCGACAGAAACTCCGATGACAGCCTTGAGAAAGCCTCCAAGAAGATCAGGAGCCTGTTCGAAGAATACGACATACCCAAGGACCTCAGGAAGGAAGTGTCGGCCAAATACAAGCTCCTCTTCCCCGGCGGGAAGACCGGATTCGTCGCGGTCAGATCCAGCGCTACGGCGGAAGACCTTCCCGACGCCAGCTTCGCAGGGCAGCAGGAGACCTATCTGAACGTCAAGGACGAGGACGATCTCTTCGACAAGATCAGGAAATGCTGGTCATCCCTTTTCACCGCCAGAGCCATCGCATACCGCGAGAAACAGGGGTATTCCCACAGCGAAGTCAAACTGGCGGTCGTCGTCCAGAGGATGGTCAACTCGGAATTCTCCGGGATCATGTTCACCAAGAACCCCAACAACGGGGCGAACGAGATCATCATCGAAGCCGGATACGGGCTCGGAGAGGCTCTCGTAGGAGGGGAAGTCACCCCCGACACTTACATCATCGACAAACAGAAGATGAAGATCTCCAAGAAGATCGTCTCCACCCAGACCTGGAAATACGTCCGCGGGCCCGAGGGGGGCGTCGTCAAGGAGGACATACCCGGCGCGATGACCAAGTCGCAGAAGATCCCGGACGACCGCATACTCGAGATCGCCATGATCGGGCACCACATCGAGATCCACTACGAGAAGCCCATGGACATGGAGTGGTGCGTCGAAGGCGGTAAAGCATACATCGTCCAGGCCAGGCCCATCACCGTCACGGGAGACGCGGCTACCAACGAATCCGTCGGCACCCCGACTTCCAGCGACGACATAATCACCTCCGGACTGGGAGCCAGCCCCGGCCTCGCGATGGGCAGGGTCGTGATCTACGAGGTGGGAATGAGCCTCGACGTCATCAAAAGCGGCGACATCCTGGTCACCAAGATGACCATGCCCGACATGGTCCCCGCCATGAGCAGGGCCGCCGGGATCGTCACCGACGAAGGCGGGATGACCTGCCACGCCGCCATCATCTCCAGGGAGCTCGGGACCCCCTGCGTCGTAGGGACCGGGAATGCCACCGAGATCCTGAAGGACGGGATGGAGATCACAGTCGACGGGACCACCGGAACGGTGTACAAGGGCATAATCAAGAAGAAAGAGGAGGCCGCCGCCGCGCCCGCCGCCGTGGGCGAATTCGTGCCTATAACCGGGACCAAGGTCATGGTCAACATGTCCATGCCGTCGAAGGCCGAGGAGATAGCCGCGCTCCCCTGCG
>JAEEGL015320446.1_pt1 | contig 45585 bp, 23 predicted proteins | sample 9134231 | NCBI WGS metagenome assembly JAEEGL01 (sample SAMN16246548, study PRJNA631951) | gut metagenome | biome: gut microbiome; feature: rumen; material: fiber-attached | host: Bos | place: Iran: Karaj | collected 2018-10 | reverse complement strand
GACGGCATCAACGGCAGCGGCAAGCACAATAACTGGAGCCTGTCGACCGACACGGGCGTACTGCTGCATGCTCCCGGCACCACACCAGAGGAGAACCTGCGCTTCATCACCTTTATCGTGGAAACACTGATGGCCGTCTACAAGCACAACGGACTGCTGAAAGCCAGCATCATGAGTGCCACCAACGCCCACCGACTGGGCGGCAACGAGGCTCCGCCTTCCATCATATCCTCATTCCTCGGCACACAGCTCACAGAACTGCTGGACCACATTGAGCAGAGCGACAAGAACGAACTGTTCAACCTGAAGGGAAAGCAGGGAATGAAGATTGATATTCCACAAATTCCCGATCTGATAGTCGACAATACCGACCGCAACCGCACCTCTCCCTTTGCCTTCACGGGCAACAGGTTTGAGTTCCGTGCTCCTGGTTCGAGCGTGAACTGCGCCTCGGCCATGATTGCACTGAACGCGGCAATGGCCGAAGCCCTGCAGTCGTTCAAAGAGCGTGTAGACGAGCGAATGGCCAAGGGCGAGAACAAAATCAGTGCCATCCTGCAGATTCTGAAAGACGACATCAAGACGTGCAAGCCCGTACGCTTCGACGGCAATGGCTACTCGGAGGAATGGGTGAAGGAAGCTGCACGCCGAGGACTGGACGTGGAGAAGTCGTGCCCCGTGATCTTTGAGCACTATCTTGACGAGTCGAGCATCCAGATGTTTGAAAGCACCAATGTGATGAACCGCAAGGAGCTGGAAGCACGAAACGAGGTGAAATGGGAGATGTATGTGAAGACGGTGCAGATTGAGGCCCGCGTGCTGGGCGACCTGGCCATGAACCACATCATTCCCGTGGCCACCCACTACCAGAGCCAGCTCATCAAGAACGTGCAGGGCATGAAGAGCGTGTTTGCAGAAGAAAAAGCCAACCGCCTCTCGGCCCGCAACATGAAGCTCATTGAGGAGATTGCCGAGCGCACGGAGAAGATAGAACAACTGGTGGAAGAGCTGACTGAAGCACGCCGAGTGGCCAACCGCACGAAGGACATTCACCAGCGGGCCATTGAGTACCACGACACAGTGTGTCCCAAGATGGAGGCCATACGCTATGAGGCCGACAAGCTGGAGTTGATTGTGGAAGACGGTCTGTGGACACTGCCCAAATACCGCGAACTACTGTTCATCCGCTAAATCAGCGAGAAGCCTGTCACTCATCACCTGCCTTTCCAAAGAGTTTCGGGAACTTCAGACGCGGCTTTACCTTCATCTTGTGCATCTCGGTCGTGTTGGTGAACGAGAAGTTTAAGACCAAGTCCGTCAGACTGCCCTTCAACGTGACGTCGCCCTGAGCCAGGGCGCCGTCGCTTTGAATGTCGGCCATGTTGTTCCTGATGGTAATCATCCGGTATTGTACCTTCCTGATATCGGCCTGCACAGAGCCGATGGGCAGCTTGCCACCCTTTTCACGGCGCATGGCTGCCGTGCGGATCTTGGAATAGTCGATACAGAAATTAGCCGTGCAGTCGATATTACCCAGTCTCTCCAACTGGAACAGCTTGCCCAGTTTCAGCGAATCGGTGCTGGCGCTACCTGTCAGGTATTTTGTCTTCTCGTTGAGTTCAAAGTTGAAGTCAACATCGCCCATCTCCGTATTCAGCAGTCCCCGGAACAGTTCCTTCTTCCAAAGGATGTCGAAGCTACCGTGATAATTCACCACACCCAGGGCATAGACTTGGTTCATCATGTACTTCTTCACTGTGAACTGGTTGATAAGCTTGTCCTTGATACCGGGCTTGGCCACCATGTTATACACATCGAAGTGCAGTGTCAAGTCCCTGGCCTGCTGCAAGTTGCGGAGAATGCCCGTGGCGCTGATGGTGAGTTTGCGGTCGTCAGTATCGATATAGGCGCCACGGAACATCATGCCCTGGTCAGTGCCACTCACGCTCACTCTCAGGTTCAGCGGAATGGAGAAGTTGCGCAACACGGGTGCAAAAGGCTGGGCAATGTCCTTCAGCATGACCCGTGCCGTAACACTGTCGGCAGTGTAGGTCATGCGGCTGGCGGTTGTTGAATCGGCTTTCGAAGGCAGCACGAAGTGGACCTTTGCAATGTCTATCCGCGTGTCAATCTGCTGAACGACCACGTCGGTCAAATCCATCTCCTTGCCAATGACTGCTATATTGCCCGACACTTTCAAGTCGAAGCCTGCAACAGTGTCCTTAACGGCACATTGGTCAAGACGGATGCTGACGGAGTCCTTGGTGGCCTGAAGAATATCGAAGTCCAAATCGGCCTGCAAGTCCATGTGCCCCCAGTCAAAGGCACCACGATGCTTGCGCCCGGTGTTGCGACGCGGACGGTGGTTGTCGCTCTGGAGTTTCAGTCCTTTGATGTCGATATGCTTCGGCCCGTCATCTTTAAAGGTGGCGGTCAGCAGACCAGTGTCCAAATGCCAGTCGGTCTTGTACTTTCGGGTCTTTTTCTTCATGCCACCCTTCAGATGGCGAACGGTCAGGGAATGCTTGCCGAAACGATGGCTATAGACGGCTTCCTCCATGGAATAATCCTCACCGTTGTAGCTGACATGCAGCTGGCGCATGGTGGCATCGCGCAGGCTCAGCTTGAAGGCTTTCTTCTTTCCTCCTTCCACCTTGGGCGCCTCGCCTTTCTTCTTCTGCGTGGCATCAATCAGGAACTGGTAGTTGGCCGGACCGTCCTCGGGCTTGACCAACAGCAGGTTGATTCCTTCTGCCTGGCATTTCTTCAGTTCCAGACGGCCCAGCAACAAAGTAGGCAACCGCAGACTGGCCGATAGTTTCTCTGCCTGAAACAAGTCGCGCTGCTGCTGGTCCTTGAGCGTGATGCCATAGATGCTGGCCCGCTGCAACACAAGGTTCAGGCCAATATCGTCTATCTGCACCTCGGTATGCAGTTCCTTTGAGAGGGCATCGGTAGCCAGACCAATGAGCCGCTCTTTCACATAACTGCTGTTGGCCACCAAAGTGACTGCCCCCACCACGACAGCCAACACGGCTATCGTCCAGGCGGTAATGCGCATCCAACGTTTCTTGAGAATCATTTCCAGACGATGTTATTTGAACGAGAACTTCACCCCACCCCTGATGAAAACGGGGATATGGCCTTTGTCGACCGTCGTCGTGACATACTGGCCGCCATCGTAATAACGACCAGTACGGTAGTCTTTCCAGCCCTTCTTGTTCTTGGGCAGGTAGGTGCGCCATGTGGTGACGCCCTGTTCCGTAACTGGACTGATGAGCAAAGCCGGTCCGAACATGTACTCATACTTTTGCTGCAAAGCCTCGGGGTCGTCGGAGAAATCAAAGATGAGCGGACGCATCAGCGTATAGCCCTCCTTGGAAATGCGCTTTGCACACTGCTCCAGATAGGGACGCAGCTGCTGACGCTCACGCAGACAGTCGGCAATGATGGCCTGTGCCTCGGGGCCATAGTTCCAAGGCTCAGTGTTGCTCATGTAGCCATGCACTCGCATCAGGGGCAGATAGACACTGGTCTCAATCCAGCGCAGCATGCGCTCAATATATTGCTGGTTGGAGTATTGGTCGCCAGGACGGAAGAAGCCGCCTGCGTCGTAGGTCCACCAGGGCACACCGGCAGCCTGCACACCCAGTCCGGCCACTATTTGTCTGCGGAAAGTTTCCCAGTCATTGCCCACATCGCCGCTCCATAAGGCCGAGCCATAACGCTGAATGCCCGGGAAGCCGCAACGGGTAAGAATAAGGGGAGAGGCGGAGTTACCAGAGACTCCCGTCAATCCTTCATACACGGTTTTATTCACCAAAAGCGGATAGACGTTGCGCACCAGTTCACCAGCCCACTTCCCATGATTGACCTTCCGGCCCAGCAGGTCGTCGTTTTCAGGCTCAGTGGCATCCTGCCACCAGGCATCAATACCTAAGGGCACTAACCGCTCACTGAAGTTGCGCCAGTATGCGGCTGCAGCTTCGGGATTGAAGAAATCAATCCAGTCGGTACCAGGGATGTAATAGTCCTGGGCCAGCATCTCGCGTCCCACCTCGCTGTTCTTGTCAATCTTAGACCACACGCTCAGCATCAGTCGGATGCCCATGCGGTGAAGACTGTCGGTCAGCGCACGCGGGTCGGGATAATGGTCTTCGTCGAACCGCATGGAGTTCCAGCCATACTTGCCCCAGTACTGCCAGTCCTGCACCAGTACATCGACAGGCAGTTGCTCCTTGCGGAAGCGGTTGGCTGTTTCCAGAATCTCCTGCGACGAGTGGAAACGCTCGCGACAATGAACATAACCCAAAGCCCAGCTGGGCATGAGGGGTGCGGGGCCAGTCAGATGGCGGTAGGCAGCAATGACTTCATCGGGAGAACCAACAAACACGGTGTAGTCGACGGCAGCGGCTACGGGTGAGCGGAAAACGGTCTGGTCCTTCACCTTATTATAATATAAGACAGGCTTATCGTCCTTCGTCAGCTCTGCCGACACAGTGTGGCTGCCAGCCTCTAAATGAACTATCTTTGAGGCGGTGGGCGGCAACCAGAGGTTCTGCATGTTGATAACCTGCTGTCCGTCAATGGTCAACTGGTGGCGACGTGCCATCTTCTGTCCCACATCAAGCAACAGGGCATAGTCGCCAGACTCGGTCACTTCAATGGAAGCAGAAAAGATGTTGCGCTGGCGCACTTCCTGTTTTCCACCTTCCGTAGAAGTGACGTTCACCACTTCGCTCTGTCCTGCACCTTCGCCTTTCTGCAAGGCAACATGCTGACCACAGGGATTGAACTCGGTCAAGCCGTAGTTGTTCCACAGAATGCCGTAACCCTTACTCGACAGGAGCATGGGCAGGCTGATCTGCGTGTTCACCTGCGTGAGCCGACGTGAGAGGCCACGCACGTTCAGATAGTCGTCCTGAAACTGTCCCAGACCAACCAGACATTCGTCCTTAGGCGAGGCAAACGTCAGCTGAGCCTCACCGCCCTGCAACTGATGGCCAGTGGCTGTGAAGACAACGTGTCCTTTCTTGTCCTTCACCGTAACAATCTGTCGTTCAGCATCCACGCTAACGGCAATGTCCTTGCTTTTCACCTCGTCGTGAATGACATAGAGCCAATCGGGCAGGTCATTCACAGCCGCTTCACCCTGGCCAGTTTCCACATACTGAATGCGCACGGCATTCTTGCCCAAAATGGTTGTCGTGAGCCGTCCTTTTCCAAACGTCACGGTTGCAGCCTGAACCATCAGGACTGCCAGGCATAACGCCACAGTACAGAATATTCTTTTCATCGTTTCTTTTTTTTAGAGACTGGGAGACCCAGCCCATACATGCTTATTTCTTGATTTCGGGGCCAATATACGACGGCAGCAGGCCACCCCAGTCTGCCATGACACGCTGCACCATCTGCCCGGCATCCACAGTGTGAAGGGTCAGGATGTGACGTGGTTGCGTAGCATCAACGGCAAAACGCAGACGGCATGCTATGCCATTGCGCATGACCTGGTCTTTCCATGTGCGGTCGTATTCTTTGAACTTGTTTTCAAACACCTGCATCGCCCCACCGTCCATGCTAATGCCGATACGGTTACTCTTACCTTTATAAATCGGCCAGAAGGGAACAGCATATAGCAACACCTCAACCGTATCGCGGTCTACGGACGGCAGTTCATAGCTCACCTGTCCCTGCTGCAATTGCACCACTTGCCAGTCGTAGCCTAAGCCCTTGACCAGCTGTACACCACTGTCCTTCTTTACGAAAGAACCAAGGTCGATTACACAACATCCTTTCTGTTCTGCACTTTGGGCGGGAATCAGCGAAACGCTTTTCTCGCCCGCACCTTCGGTATAAATGACCTGCGGTTTCTGATAGTATTGGGCAGTGGGGGTGAAACTGACGGCATGAGACATCATGCCACGCCACTTGCCATCCGCCTGCTCATTGTAACGGCGATGCAAGGTCTCGATGCTGTCGTAGGCCAGTTCCATCTGCCGAGCGGCCCAGTTGGCTTCAGCCAGACGTCCTTCGGTCACCAGCTCTTGGTTCAACTGTGCCATCAGGAACTTACGGTTCATCTGACAGGCAGCCTGAACGGGGAACTGAAGGAGATGGAAAAGAGAAGGGTGACGAGTGACGAGTGAAAGCTTTTCAACAGCGTCACTGATGCGCTGGTAGTCGGCCAAGCGATGTTGGGCCTCGTCGTAGTTCTGGAAAGAAAACTCGGTGGACTTCAGGCCAGTATGAGCTTTATCGTCCCATTCATACTCCCAGCCCATGAACTCGGGCTTGCGACTCCAGGCCAGACGGTAGTAGGTGTCGAGTACGTCCTGGATGACGGCGGCAGTGCTGCCCTTCACTGAACTGTTGGCTGAACCGAAAAGAGTGGCAAGAAATGCGGCCTGATGGCGGTTCACGTTCTCCATGGAGAAGGCGTTGATGTCCCAAGCCATGTCCATGAAGGTCTGGATGCCCAACTCCATGGGCTTGATGTCGCCCACGTTCAGCAGCCAGTAACGATCGGCACCGTTGTCGTAGGCTTTCTTCAACTCTTCGTACATCAACACGGGGGGCGTGGTGTTCAACCACAGGTAATCATGAGGGGCACCTAAATAAGAGAGGTGATAATAGACACCTGCCCTGCCCGACCGTTTCTGTTCTTCAGGACTGGACACGCGCTTCATGTAACCGTAATTGTCGTCGACCCACACCAGCGTGATGTCGTCGGGCACACGCAGACCGTTTTCATAGATGTCCATCGTTTCCTTGTAGGGAACGAAGATTTGGGGAATCCCACGAAGAGTGAGGGGTGTATAAGCATTGTGCTTCTCAAGGAGGTCGCGCTGCTCGGCGATGACCTTTTCAATGAGCGGCACACGTTCTTCCATGGTCAGATTGCCACGGAGTCCGGCATCGTGAACACCACGCATGGCCACAGTATAGATGTTTTCATACTGGGCTGCCTCAGCCAACCGGTCGTCCCATTTCTTCCAAATAGTTTCGCGGTTGGTCTTGTAGTTCCAATCGCCGTCACGCTGCTGACTCCATTCGCTCTCGGCAGCATTGTTCAGCAACAGCGGCTCACAGTGGCTGGTGGTGATGACAATGCCGAACGAATCGCAAACAACTTTGCTCTCCGGATGCGAATAGAAAGCACCCGTACAGGAATGCATGGCCGGTGCCAGCATATTGGCACGGAGGCGCAACAGCAGCTCGCAGACCTTAGCGTAGGTCTTCGGTCCGATGTCGCCCAGCTCTTTCTCGAAGTTCTTGGCAGCCCAAGGCTTTAAGCCCCAGTCTTCGTCGTTAATGAAGATGCCACGATAGCGCACTGTGGGCGAAGGTGTGACATACCGCCCCAGGCGTACATATATATTATTATGGTGTGCTACGGGCACATCAGCCCACCAGTACCAAGGCGACACACCCATCTGCTTGCTCAGCTCATAGATGCCGTAGATAGTGCCACGGCGGTCGCTGCCTGCCACGACAAGCTGGTCGCCCACGGTCTGGATGACAAACGACTCCCACTGGCCACGGATGCCCTCAACGCTGAGCTGGCCCTTCTTGACCAAGGCATCGACGAAGCGACTTTCTCCGATGGTGCCGATAACAACCCCACCCTTCTTGGCTTTCTTTTCGATAGCAGGCCGCCGTCCCGTCACCCGTTCCACGTCGGCAGCCAAGTCATGCACAGCCCTGACTACACTCTTGTTATCGCGGTCGTCCACACAGAGCGTAGCCAAGCCCTTCTCATTGGCCATGCAGAAGCCCTGTGTAGTTTCAAATGAGACTATTGGCTGCTGTGGCCAAACGGTCACAACGGCCAATAGGAGGAAGAACAATGCTGTTACTCGCTTCATGGATCATTCATTATTTCGGATCACAATGATAGTGGAAGAAGTCCACGTCGACATAACCGCCTGCCTTCTTCGTAGCATAGTTGAAAATGGCAAACTTGGAACCCATGAAGAAGCGGCGATAATCGAAACGCATGCGATAGTTCTCCGTGCCAATCTGCTCCCACTTCTCGCCATCAAGACTGTAGTAGAAGTTGGCAGCATCATTGTGGCCAGGCTGGAAGTCACCATCGATGCGCAGCCATATCTTCGTGGCCTTAGGGGCCGTCTTTGACAGAGCTATTTCCTGAATCACCTTCTCATCGACCTTGGTAACAGCCTTTTCACGGTCGGTCAGGCTGACTACCTGCTCACTCATCTCAAGAGAGACATTCTTGCCCTTCTTCTTCAAGGTCAGCACACCGCTGTCGCCATTGAAGGCACAGAATCCAGCACAGTCGCCGTCCTTCATCTTTGAAAAGTCAATACAAATATTTCCGCTACACGTGGGACCTTCCATGCGCTGGGTCAACGTGTTGGGAGCCAGGTACAGGTTAGGCACCACACGGTTGGTCTTCAGGCGAAGGAAACCAGGACGCTCCTTCAGCGACCAGGCATTGTCTATAGGATTGTGGTTCCACTGCCAGTGCAGGCCCATTTCTGAGGATGAAAATTCATCGGCACAGACAATGTGCTTCTCAGGTTCTCCACTCTTCAGCGGGCGCATGGTGGCAGGCACCTTGCCGTTCTCATCGCCCAGCATGGGCCAACCGTCAATCCAACGTACGGGTGAAAGCGTCAGCACACGACCCACGCCACCACGATCCTGGAACATAATGCCATACCAGTCGCCATCCTCCGTATCGACGATTGTGCCTTGTGCCAGATAAGAAAAGCCTCCGAAGTCGCTCTCCAAGATGACGTTCTTCTCCCACTTGGCATTCAAGTCCTTCGTACGATAGCACACCTCACGACGGTGACGCCCTGGAGCATAGGTGTGACTGATGAGCTGGGCGTAATAGGTTCCACGATGCTTGATGACGCGAGTACCTTCCAACAGTCCTCGCTCGTCGTCCTCACGCTGGAAATAATGGCGAAGACTGCCCTCGACAACACCTTTCAAGTCACGGGTCAACTGACACATTTCGCCCGTTCCAAAGAAAACGTATGGAGTACCGTCGTCATCAAAAAACAAAGTGGCATCGTGGAAGTGGCGCAAACGTGAATGAATAGTCCACGGGCCTTCGGCCTTTGGAGCAGTAAAAATATAAGTGTCGCCCATTGCACCTGCCTCGTTGGGAGCCAAAAGCGCCCAAAACTTGCCGTCGTGGTATTTCAGTGAAGTGGCCCACTGACCGCGGCCGTAGACTGTACCTTCCTGCAGGTCGTACTTTGGTGAGTCGGTGAGCTTGTCAAAGATATAACCCACAGTCTCCCAGTTCATCAGGTCTTTCGATGCCATGACGGGGGCACCTGGCATCAGGTGCATGGTAGTGCTGACCAGATAGAAGGTGTCGTCCACACGGATGACATCAGGATCTGGCACGTCAGCCCACAGCATCGGGTTCTTGATCTGTGCTCCTGCGGAGCCAATGAACAACGAAGAAACGATCAAGGAGAAAAACAATAAAGTACGTTTCATAATTTATTTCTGTTATTGGTTTATAGTGCAAAAGTAGACAAAAAAAACGAGACGTGACCATGGGCCACGTCTCGTAATGTTACGATTATGTTGCGTCTTTACTTCTTGATAACCTTTTCGATGCGGACGGTGCCGTCGCTCATGTACTTCTTCACGATAGCGATGCCACGCGAAGCAGATACGATGCGGCGTCCGTTCAGGTCGTAGAGCTCAAGAGCGCGAACCTTGGCAGGAGCCACGGTTTTCGACTCAATGCCCGACTCGATCATCTCATTTACAGTTGCCAGCTCAGAAGCATAGTCGAAGCCCTCGTACGGCAGGTTGATGTAGAGACGAACCTCATTGAAGAAAGTGTGCGAACCGTCGGCAGCATTTACGCCAATGGTCAGGATACCGTCGGCAACGGGGATGTTGGTCAACGTCACAGCCTTCGAGTTGTCAGAGCAGAAGGGGAATGACTGACCAATGCCCTTGGCCTCGCCCCAAGCGGCGAAGTACAGGTCACGCAGTTCAGCATCGATGTCACTCTCACCAGCATCGGGAAGCACAGTCTCAGAAGTTCTTGCATAAGCGAAGCTGTTCTCCATGTGCGAGTCCGCACTGTCGTTCATACGCTCACCGAAGGCAAGCTTCACAGTGTAGATACCTGCGGGCAGGTCGGTCACGGTCTGCTCAACACGGTAGCTACCACCCCACGTCTGGAACATCACGTCAACAGCCATAGGTTCATTTGCACCAGGGCTTTTGTCGCCTCCCCATCCACCAGTAAGACCAGGAGCGTTGAATCCTTCAGGAGTAGTCCAGCCAGGAACATTCTCAGCGGTGAAGTTCATGTGAGCTTCCTGCTTGTAGATGTTAGGAGCCTTGACAAACACGCTCATGTCGTAAGACTGATAGTTGTCGTCGCCAGTCAGCGTATCGGTCACCACGTCGAACACAGGATCACCAGGAGTAGTGATGCGGGTGAAGAGCTGCTGCTTCAGCAACAGCTGCAGCTTCTCAGCAATAGGATCGCTATCGATCAGGGCGTTGCGGGCAGCAACCACGTCGGGCAGAGCCTCGGCAGCAGCCACAGCAGCCGAATCCTTCTTATCAGGAGCAATCAAGTTCACCAGAGCATCGGCACCCAGGCGCAGGCGGTCAACGAGGACAGCCACACCAGTACCCTTGCCACCATTTGCATTCTCAGGAGCAGAAACGCCCTCAGTGAAGAGCAGGGAAGCAGTATTTGTAATACCCGTCAACTCGTCAATGGCAGGCTGCAAAGCAGCGTCTTCCATCAGCACGTCGTAGCTGTAGAACAGCTGCCACTGAGCAGCGGCCTCAGGATCGGCAATCGTGTCGGCCACGTTGCGCCATTCAGAAGTACCATGATACTTGTCAACAGTTTCCTTCAGCTGAGCGAATTCCTTCATAACGACAAACTTGGTAGGATTGGGCTGGCCATTGGGCAGCTCATTCTGACGCACGATGTCAATACCCTTCTTAATCTGCTCGTCGTAGCTGTTGCAGAGAGCCACGTGAGCTTTCAGAGCCTCAGAGGTCGTTTCCAGAACCTTCACAGCTTCAGTATACTTTGAAGGAGCAGTATAGCCAGGTCCTTCGGTCTCATACTTCTGGATAGCTGCGTCGAGGGCGTCGTAAGCCTCACCGGCATAACGCTCATTGCTATTGTTCTCACGTACGGTTCTTGCATTCTCAAGAGCATTCTGAAGAGCCTTAGTCTCAACAACACCAGCAGTCTCGGGGATATACTCCACCTTTACTTTACCGATAGCACTTGCATCGTTCCATGTTGCAGCACCGTCAGAAGTGTTGCTCGTAATGAAACGGAGCACATACTCACCAGCCTCAGCAACCTGGAATGCAACGTCGAACTCAGTAGCCTTGTCAGTGGTCTTGTACTCAGGAATAATGGCCTTAGCTTCTTCAGCAACCACAGCATCTTCATTCAAAATAGTATAATCAAAATCAACAGCATCGGCAGGGAACACCTGTACCTTCACCTTACGTTCAGCAGAACCACCATCCCAACGGGCAGCACCAAATGTCAGATGATAGGTTCTATTTGCCCTCAGTGTCATAGACTGATAGAGAGCTTCACCCAGCACACCGTCTTCGCGGCTGCCCAGATAAAGGATAGAAGGTGTGAAACCTTGTCCGCTGTTTGCTCCGTTCGTGATGATACGGCAACCGCTACCAGAGCTTGCAGCCTGCCAGCTGTTTCCGCTCTTTACCATCCAATTGCTTCCGCCATTGGCAAAATCATCGGTCATAATCAATTCCTCAACGTCATCAGGACCGAGTTCGACCTTACCCACATTGACAACGTATGTTGTATCAGTGAAGTCTTTCTCAGAAGTAATCACCTCGGGGAATACCTTCGTGAGGTGGATGCTGTATGCGCCAGTAAGCAGGTCGCCCTCGCTGGTGCGGGTCAGAGTGATTTCAGTGGCATGGCCAGTGGCAGGAGTCACAGTCATGGGCTGATTGTTGATGGTAGCCACGAGCTTTTCACAGTTGACGTTCTTATCGAAGGTCACCTTGAATTCCTTAATGCTGTTGGGCAGGTTGAACGAACCCGGCTCGGGATCGGCACTAATCATGACAGGATTCTGATAGGTGTATGCATAAACATCGTCCATGTCCTCATCATAGTCGGCAGTGTCGTCATAGTTAGCCACGGGCTTACCCTTGTTCTCACCGCTGGCATAGATCAGCTGGAAAGCAGGATCGGTGGGGTTGTTGAAGGTCACAATCACCTCACTCTCATCGCCGTCAATACGGTCTTCGAGGAAAATGAAGAAACGTCCATCAGCAAAAGCCTCGATTGACTCGATGTCGTATTCCTCGCCATCGACGGTCACAGTGGCGCAGTCCTCAGGATAGATAAGACGGGGCTGACCCGTAGCAGCAACCAGCTCAGGAATGTTGGTATCGAAGCCGAAGTCGAACTTGATGACATCCTTATAATAAGTTACGGTAGTACCAAACTTATAGATTTCGAACTTGATGTTGTCGAAATAGTAGTTGTTGGCATCAGCATAGTCGTTCAGGTTGAAAGCGATAGAACGGAACAGACCACCACCGCTGTTGGGACCTGCCTGCTCACTAGTTACCACATCTTCTTTCGTGAAGGTTGCCCAGTCAGTACCGAATGCAAAATCACCCAGCATTGTGTGGTGGATGTAGTCAGAAGGTTCAGCATGAGCCTGCGTGGAGATGTTACCCGTGGCAGCATCGGCCTTGTAATCGAACGACACGCGATACTTGGTACCAGCAGGAAGAATCTCATTGAAGCGGAACCAGAACTGGTTGTCCCAAGGTTGATCCACCTTAGCAGTAGCGGCAATCACTATACCACGGCTTCCTTCCACACCAGCACCGTCAACGATCTCAGAGGGTAAAGGATCACCCTTAGCGACCTTGCTGAAGAAAGAACTTACGTCTTCGCCTTCCATATCGCTGTTGTTAATCATGTTGGTCCAACCCACCTGCTGCTTCGGATCGGCCTTCTCTGCCTCAACCATGTAAAGGGTAGCCTTACCATCCCAGGTGGCTGCCTTGACGGAATGGAAATGCACGAATCCCCATTCTTTCTTCACTTTGATAAGGTCAACGATAACGACGCCGTCCTCATCAACCTTGTAGAACTCATTTGCCCACGTTCCGTTAGTTCTTGAGGGCTGAATGACCAGGCAGTTCGACTGAGCCTTGTCCTCATTGAACTGTCCTTCCTTCACAGTGCGATTGATAAAAATACGAGCATCGGCGTCTACGCTGCTTTCAACCTTCACGTAAAGCTTAGCATAGTCGCCCAAATCCACCCAACCATTGCAATTGGTGTCGCCAAAGGGACAGGACTGTGGATCTTCGAAAACGCAGGTAGCTCCATCACATGGACCTATCTTCTGTGCATCAGCGCCAAAGCCATCATAGCTGAACACCATGTCGGCCGTCAACGCGATACGCTCACCTGCACTCACATTGATAGCACCCAGTACGGTCAGCACCAGGGCTACAAACGAATAGTACATTTTTTTCATGTGCATAAAGTTTTAGTTAATAATATGGTTTAAAGAAAAATTGATTCGAGAATCACGGTGCAAAGATAAAGCCCTTCGCTGGGAAGGGCTTTATCATTTGTTTCATAGTGTTTCAAAAATGTATTTCAACTTTTGAAACACTATTTTCAAAAAGATTTGTCAAATTATTTGAAGAGAACCTTCTTGCCTTCGATGATGTAGAGTCCGCGAGCGGGCTGAGCCACACGACGACCCTGCAGGTCGAAGATGGCACCGGCCATGGTGCGAACAGCCTTCATCTCCTGGATGCCAACCACCACTGAGGGATCGAATGCACCCTTGACCGTACCCATCTGAGTGATGGTGCCCTTAGCGTCACCCCAATTAATCTTAATGGAGTTTAGATGAGCAAACTCATAACCAGTCAGGTCAAAGAACACAACACCATCCTCGCCGATTGGCTTAACCACCTGAACATAATCTCCTCCATGCTCGTCACCACCAGGAACAGGTTCAGCACGGTTGAGGATGACACGCATGGGCAGGCCAGGCGTACCGGCAATCATCAGAGAATCGAAGCCTGTAAGGTCAGCATACTGCAGGTAGAGTACGCTACCGCAACCATAAACAGTTGTGCCTTTACCAACCTCTTCACCAGTTCCAATGTGGCTTTCGAATGCAGGTGTCTCGCCAGTCGGCTCGGCAAATGCATCACAAGTAGTCCATACCTTGAACATGTCGGTAACCAGCGGATAGTAACCGTCGGCATACTCAGGCTTCTCGATGGTCTTCTTCACGAACTTCACAGCGTGGAGCACAACATCCTTAGCCTCATCCTTGGCGTTGGTGCCGATGTATTCCACCTTATACTTCTTGGTCTTGTCGAGGGCCAGCTTCACAATCACGGTAGCCTGGGCGGTAGTGAGCTCGCTCTGCACAGCCTCACCCTCAGTGGGCGTTGCGATGACGCGGAGCGTGCGCTCCTCAGAACCGGTAGAAGAACCGTAGGCAAAGAGTGAATCGATGCCAGTGACATAGGTGAAGAACGACTTCTTGTCGTTGCCCTTCTTCAGACCAATGCCCGGAGCATTCTTGGTTTCCTCAGCCTCGTCGGTCTCAGGATTGATGAAGCGGGTCTTGTTGTTGGTGAAGGTACCACCATGCTCCATCCAGTATGCATCCACAGCTTCTTTCACTGCTTCCTCAGTGGGAATAAATACGGTGGTCTGAGCAAACTCCATGTAGACGATGATGGGCTCGAGAGCCTCGTAAGCGCCCTTCAGCTTGGCCTTCATGGCAACGAGTTCCTCTGTGGTAGCCTCAGGATTAGCGAGCAGAGCCTCTGCCTCGGCGATGGCAGCCTCCAGGGCAGCGATGCTCTCAGGAGTCTTGCGGGCGGTGTCGGCCTTCTCAGCCTTGGTAACCATACCCTCCAGGTCGTCGATAGCAGCATAGTAGGCAGTAGTAGCCTCGTCGGGGAACTGAGCCAGACGGAAGCGGGTGAACGACATCCAATTGTGGACAGTCTCGGTAGCACCGTGTACGCCAATGACCACGCTATCGGCCTCGGCCAGGGTGAACTCTACAGAGTTGTCGTTCCAACCACGGTTGAACAGACCGCCAACAGAGCTGATCTTGGTCATTTCCACACTTTCAGTGCCTGCGAAGAGTGCGAAGGTGGTCAGGCCAGTCTCGGCACGGCTGGTAACAGTGAGCTGATACTTACCTGCGGGCAGGGCAATCTTCTGCTGGAAGTTGGCATCCCACTGAGAAGCACCCCAGTTCACACCGTCGAAGTAGTTGTGGGTAGAGTTGTTGTCACCATCGGTGAACGGTTCGTTAGACAGGATGCCTACAGAACCGCCGGAGCCATTGTTCAGAACGGTCTCCCAACCATTGACACCATCGTTAGAATCCGGGTTCACAATAGAATCGGTCATAACCGAAGAACCCCTGACGCCTTCGAGCAGTGCGCTCGACTCAGCATACTGGCGGAAAGCCTGCTGCATGGCAGCAATCTTAGCAGTAGCGTCGGCAGCATTGGTAGCGGTTGCAGTCAGCGAAGCCTCGGCGGCAGCCTTCTTCTCAGCAGAAGCATAGGGGAAGCTGTAGGCTGTCATGGCAGCCTTGGCATCGATAAGAGCCTGGTAAGAGCTACGTGCAGCAGTGAAGGCATTGGTAGCAGAAGTCAGGGCAGCAGTAGCTTCCTTGAGGCCGTCGGCAGTCTCAGGAGCGGTGCTGTAGGTAGTGATGGCATTGTCGAGAGCGGTCTTTTCCTCGCCAGTCACGATGGCGTTAGCCTCGTCGGCCTGAGCGGCCTTGGCAGCAGCCAGAGCGTCATCGAATGCGGGCTTGTACTCCTCGGCAGGAATAGCGCCCAGATACTCCAGACGGAAGTTGTCGAAGATGACCCACTGATGAGTAGCAGTGCCCTTGACACCGATGGTGAGACCACCGTCGGCGTACACGCTGACCTCAACGGGCTGTTCAATGGTGTACTTTCCCTCAGCAAACGAGTTAGAAGCGTCGTTCATGTTGTCCTCAGAACCGGTCTTTTCGGAAATAGGACTGGTCTGGTCGTTAGCAAAGACAACAGGAGCATTCTCAGTCTCACCGTCGTCCTGACGATAGAAGCCCTGAGCAGTGAGACGATACTTACCGGCAGGAGCATTGGCCAGCGTCTGGCTGATGGTAAAGACAGAGTGGAACGACTCGGCGCAACGGTTGGCATCAGTACCACCGTTCAGCTTCTTATTTGTGCAGTCTGCGCTGACCTGCCATGCATTAATGCGGCTGTCGTAGCGGTTGAAGTTAGAAGCCTGGATGAGCCATGTGGCATCCACGGGGTTGGTAGCCGAAGCCTCAGCAAAATCACCAAGACGGCCTTCCAGCACACCTTCGGGAGTGACAAGGATCCACAGATGCGGCTCGTCGCTCAGTGCAAGGTTGTCTTCAGCATCAACGCTGAGATACTTTTCACCATCGCTGATATAGAAACCAAATTCCTGCTCAAGCAGTCCCCACTCATAGGCGGGTGAATCCATATAGAGGTTTGAGCCCAGGAAGTGGTTGGCAGCCTTGTTGTTGCCATAGGTCAGACCCGTTTCGATAGTAACCTTATTATTCTCGGCATTAGCAGCAAAGGTCAGGTCGAGACCCAGCTCGTTGATAATACCACGAGTGCCCCAGTCATGACCAGCAGCCACGAACTTGCCACTCTCAGCATCGATGATGTAAGCCTTGCCATTGTATCCGAAGTACTCCACAGGAGCAACATAGTCGTAGCTCACGAGCTTGTTGCCAGCGTTGAACTCGTATGTTTCACCATACTTGGTCAGTGTGCCAGTGACAACCACGGCAGCACCCACCTTCACGTCGTCGATAGAAGCAAAGTCGGCACCGTCGATGCCCTTGCCCTTGTAGCACTCGAACTGAGCAGCCTCAGCGGTGCCGTCTTCAGAAATCCAATAGGTGATGGCGCCGTCGGCGAACTTCTCAACCTTGGAAACAATACCCTTCACGAAGACCACGTCGGTGAGAGCCTCACCGGCATCGATCAGTGCAATGGCCTCAGCCACGGTGTAAGCCGTCTCAGCCGTGTTGGCAATGGTCTTGGGGCTGTAAGTGGTGGTTTCCTCGTTAGCGTCGGCGAGAGTCACAACAACACTGTTCATCTGGGTGTTCTTGGCTACAGCCAGCACCACATTGGTAGAGTTGCCTTCCCATTCGCCCGTAGCAGCCACTTCGCCGTTAATGGTGTTAGTAGTTTCCCACTTACCGTTGTTGAAGACCACCTTGGTGATAGCCTTGCCCTCGGGAGCCACAATGGTCATGGTGCCGCCATACATGCGGAGCTGAGGACCGTTGTTGGTGCTCCAGTAGCGGTTGGGAGTGCCTGTTTCGTTGGGAGTGATGGTCATGGTGACACCGTTGACAGTGTTCACCTCGTCGGAAGTAATGTCACCAGCACTGTCGCTGTTGGTAGAAGTTGCATGGTTAGAAGCGTTGAAGTCGAAAGTTATGTCGGCAGCAACGGGAGCAGCAGCCTTGGTCAGCAGGATATGCCAAACGGTACCCTTGTTAGAGTTGTCCCAAGGCAGAGTTATGCAGTTCAGGTCCTGTTTGTCGAACTGAGTCAGATCAACCTCAATCAGACCATTCTCATCGGCCTGAACATCCATAAACACATACTTGCCAGCATCAGCCTCGGCATAGTCAGGGGCGTTCTGCTGAGCATCAACTTCATGGTTCATGTAAAGCACCAACTTCAGGTTGGGAGAAGTAACCATAGTCAGCTTGCTGTAGGGAGAAAGATCGGCAATGACGTCCTTCGATCTCTGACCTACCACAACTTCACCATTACCCAGCACAATGGGATGGCCATCGGTACCTATGCCGATTCGGGGCTGCAGGTTGGGGAATGCTTCAGTGAAGTTAATAAAGTCACCAGCAGGTACGCCTGGATCTTCCTCGTAGACGATTTCAGGAATTTCGAACTGTTCATTCTCAGGATAGGTCTCCAGATAGACGCTGTTGATGACGGCCTCGCCAGGAGCAGCATTGTTGTTACCTGACAGACAGATTTCATCGCAAGCAAGCAGATACTCGTTGTAATCATTGGGATAGAGAGTCTTCAGCGTGTCGGCCAGGATGAACTCGTTTACACCGTTGCTGGCATAGAGAGTCAGATTGCTACCACCCTTGTAGAACAGAATGCGGAACTGATTACCGCTCTTAATCTCAGTGTCGACCACCAGCTTCTTGTACTTCGAGATGTCGCCTTTGGGCAGTCCGATGTTGCGCAGCTGGTTGTAGTACGTCGTAGACCAAGTGAAGGTCTTCGTCTCAGGTGTCCACGTGGTATTCGTGTTGCTGGGACTTTCAAACGTAGCATAGACCTTCTCACCTTCATCATCGTAGGTCTCCAAATAGACATCGTTGATGACAGCCTCACCCGGAGCGGCATTGTTGTTACCCGAAAGGCAAATTTCGTCGCAAGCGAGCAGGTACTCGTTGTAGTCATTGGGATAGAGAGTCTTCAGCGTGTCAGCGAGGATGAACTCGTTTACGCCGTCGCTGGCATAGAGAGTCAGGTTGCTACCACCCTTGTAGAACAGAATGCGGAACTGATTGCCACTCTTGATGTTGCAATCGACCACCAGTTTCTTGTACTTAGACAGATCGCCAGTGGGCAAGCCAATGTTGCGCAGCTGGTTGTAGTACGTCGTAGACCAAGTGAAGGTCTTCGTCTCAGGAGTCCACGTGGTATTCGTGTTGCTGGGACTTGCAAACGTAGCATGAGCCTGTTCTGTCTTCGCACTTACACTCATCACGCCCAGCATGCTTAGCAGCAGGACGAGAAACGATTTTGTAAATACTTTCATGTTAAACGTTTTTAGTTAATAATTAAAATGTTAATAAATAAGGTATAAAATTTGTGCAAAGGTAATGATGATATGGCAAAGGTGTTTTTCTTTTTGTCTCATAGGATTTTCATTATGTCTTGCGCAACGCCACGATTCCAGACAAGACAAGACGATGGTGAAGCTAAGGCTCAGTAACGATACAACTAAGCCTCAGTAATGACGCAACTGAGCCTCAGTTGTCAGTTAACTGAGGCTCAGTTGCAGCACGCATCTAAGACTTGGTTAAACGCGCTTAAGCGTGAGTTAAGCGCGCTTAAGATTCGCTTCTATTCGTTATGCTGCTCAGCATACTCGGAGGGAGCAACACCGAAATGCTTGCGGAAGATGGTGGAGAAGTGGGCCAGGTTAGAGAAGCCGACGGTGTAGGCCACCTGAGTGACGTTGATCTTCTGCTCCTTCAGCAAGCGGGCTGCCTGCTCCAGGCGGATGTTACGGATGAACTCGCTGGTCGAGATGCCGGTGAGCTCCTTCATCTTACGGTGGAGCTGGGCACGGCTGATGCCTACCTCCTGGGTGAGCATGTCGACGTTGAAATCGCTGTCGGAGATATTCTTGTTGATGGCCTTCATGATGCGCTCCATGAGCAACTCATCATTGCCCTTCACCTCGGGCTGGACAACCTTGTCGGTCTGCTGCTGGGCACCCGTGTACTTGCCCTTGAGTCGCTGACGGTTATGGATAAGGTTCTCGATAGTGACGTGCAGTTCCTCCATGTCGAAGGGCTTCGCCAGGAAGGCATCGGCACCGCGCTCAAGACCTTCGAGACGGTTGCCCACGTCGGCCTTGGAGGTGAGCATGATAACGGGGATGTGACTGATGTTGATGTTGCTCTTGATCATGCGCAGCATGGTGAAGCCGTCCATCTCGGGCATCATGACATCAGAGATCACCACGTCGTACTCGTTGGTGAGCAATTCGCGCAGGCCGTCCTTACCGTTGGGGCTTAGGCCAAAGCGGTAGTAGTTACCCAGTTCGGAGGAGATGTAATGGCCTATCTCGGCATCATCGTCAACGATGAGCACGCGACGCTTGCTACTGGCAGAGCGCGACTGTCCGGCATCCTTCATCTCACCATGACGCGGTCTCTCAATCTCTTCACTGCTAAGGTGGCTGTTGCCCATGGGCAGCGTGACGGTGAAGACGGCACCCTGCTGACCGTCGGTGCGGTTGCTGGCCTCGATAGTGCCGTGGTGCATGTCGACAATCATCTTGCAGAGGTTCAGGCCGATACCAGTGCCTTCGACATGCATCTCGCGCGAGTTGCTACCTTGATAGAAACGCTCGAAGATGTGCTTCTGAGTGTCGGGATCGAGCCCGCTGCCAGTGTCGAGGACCCGCAGGCGGAGCTGTTCGAGATCATGAGTAAGACGCACCTCAATGCGGCTGTTCTCCTGACTGTACTTGAAGGCGTTGGAGAGGAGGTTGGAGATGACTTTGTCGAACTGGCTGCGGTCAATCCAGGCGTCAATTTGTTCGGCATCGGGTGTGAATACGAACTCGATGTTGCGCTCACCAGCGGTGTACTCGAACATGCGGAAGATGCCACGGATGTAGCCCACCATGTCGGTCTGCTGACAATGGAGGTGCATCTGCTGCTTGTCGATCTTGCGTACATCGAGAATCTGGTTGACAAGATTCAGGATGCGCTGGGCGTTGCGGTCGATAGTATCGAGAACGGTGGAAGAACCATCTTGTGACGGGACGACAGCCGACGGCTTCAGCTTCTTCACAGCTGAAAGGATGATAGTAAGCGGAGAGCGGATGTCGTGGGTGGCATTGATGAGGAACTTCATCTTCTCTTCGTTCATCTGCTCGGCAGTGCGGCGGCGATAGGTGGTAAACACATAATAGCCCAGACCTGCCAGGACGAGGAAATAGATGAAATAGGCCAGAAGCGAACGGTACCAGGGAGTACGGATTGTGACGACGACAACACGTTCGGGGGTATAGTCATTGCCCACCTGGGCACGCACAGCAATGCGATAGGTGCCAGGTTGCAGGTGACCCAGGGTGAATTCGTTCTTGCCTTCGGGGTTGCGGATCCAGGGACCGCTGTTGACCTGATACTCAAGAACAATGTTCATGGGGCTGTCGAAGTTGAACTGCGAGAAGGCAAGGGTGATAGTGTGGTCGAGATAGCTGAGCGTGAAATAGTCGCTCTCCTCAACTGCCTTGTCGGTGACACGCACGTCGTTGATGACAGTGCGGGCATTAACGTACTGATCGCCCACACGGAAGGCGGTGAGCTGGAGCGGGTCGATGGTAGGACGGCTGACCTTGACATTGCTCGGCGAGAAGACGGTGAGGCCGTCGTTGTGGCCGAAATAGATGACGTCACCGTCGGTATGCATGCCCACGCCATAGAGGTATTCTTTCTTGGCGAGGCCGTTGCCACTGACATGACCAATGAAGGTGTGGCTGGCAAGCTGATACTGCCAGATGCCCATGGAGGTGGAACACCACAGGTCGCCGTCATTGGCCTGGACTAGATAGCTGATAGCCTTGTTCGTCAGCTGCTCACTGCCAGGGAAAGGCTCGGCCTTTCCACTCTGTCGGTCGTAAAGGTAAAGACCTTGCTCCGTACCTATAGCAATGCAGCCAGCAAGCTGGCGACCGTCGGAAAGGGTACCGCTGTGAAGCTCACATACATCGAAGCAGACGATGCCGTCGAGCAGTGAGTTCCAGCCCTGGGAACGGAAATTGTCGGCTTCGGGGTCGTAACAGGACACTCCCGACGAGGTGGCCATCCAGAGAAGGCCCTTACTGTCGGTTGACATGCCCATAACCCAGTTGTTGCAGAGCCAGCCACGGACGGAGTCCTGCTTGTTGAAGTTGTGATTGACGAGGCTGCCGCTTTGGGGATTGTAGACGCAGAAGCCGCGCGAAAAAGTGGAAATATAGATGCGACCGGAGGCATCGCTGGTCATGTCGCTGAACTTGTCGCAATCAAAGGTGACCTTCAGCTGGGAACGGCCCGACGTGGGGTCGTAGGCAAAAAGACCATCGTCGGTGCCCACCCAATAGCGGTGCTGACGGTCGCGGAAGATGAACTCAACTCCTTCGGGAGCTGAGGGATGGGCCGTGACGTGCCCCTGACGGTCGAATCCGTAGACACCAACGCCCTGGACAGTACACAAGGTCATGCCGCCATCGCCCTCGCAAACGGAAGAAATGGTGGAACCGAGACTGATGCCCTGTGCATCAAAACTCCAGTTGCCGAACTGAGCTGGACGCTGAGGAACCATCAGGAGACCCTTGAGATGGCACCCCAACCAGAGGTTGCCATGACGGTCGGTAATCAGGGCGCTGATTTTGGCCGTCGACGAGTTGACACCAAAGGCGTTGATGTCGAACCGCTCAAGGCGTCGGGGATGATTGTTGGTCAGACAGAAGACACCCTTTCCGCGCGTACCTATATATAATCGTCCGTCGTCACCTTGACTGATGCGGGTGAAAACAACATCTTTATGACCAACGGAACTCATGTCAATATCGGCGGGGCGAAGGATGCTGTTACGATAGGAAAGAATACCATGATGACAAACAATGATAATCTCGTCGCCCCACTCATGGAAGGCAAGAGGACTGCCAACAGGGGACTGGAACGTGGTGGAACGACCATTGGAATACATAGTGAACGTGTCATCGAAGTCACTGCGCCACAAGCGGCCACGGGAGTCTTCGAAAACACGGCTGAAGTACTGCTCAGTATCACCGGAGTCAAAAGTGTGGAGTACATCTTTTTCATCGAGCGTGAAGGCACCATAGCCAGCGGTTCCTACAAGAATGGTGCCATCGCGTCGCAGCAACAGGCTGGTCACACGGGGATGATAGCCTTCAGGGAAGGTATAATGGACAAACGACTCGGTGGCGGCATCGAAGCGGTCAAGACCGCGGTTAGTGCCCACCCACAGGCGTCCCTTGGTGTCGACCAGCAGACTGACAATCACATTGGCACGAAGCGTGGTGGTGTCGGCATCATCATGGAGGAAAGTCTGAAAGGAATAACCGTCAAAACGGTTCAAACCATAGTCAGTGCCTATCCAAATGGAGCCCTGACGATCCTGACACAGCTCAGAGATGAGACTGGAAGAGAAACGGTCGGACTGGAAGAACTGTCCGCGCTGCGCATAAGCGGCAACGTATAGGACAAAAGTGGCTATGGAAATCAGTAGTGAACGTCTCATAGTTATGGTAAAATTGCAAATATGTTGCAAAGATACAAAAAAAATATACATTGTGCAAACTATTTGCCGTCTTTTTTTATTTTCTTCGTGTCTCAAAGGTAGAAAAAAGAAGAGCGGCTGCCGGTATTCACATACGAGCAACCGCAACATTAGTTTACCATAACTAACTAATATACTACAAAACGAACTACTAACATACAATTAAATATATGAAGAAAACTACTACTTGTCTGTTTCAAGGGAGGCTTTCTGTCGCTGCTCCCAACAATGAGCTCTTATTTCCTTTTGATGTTGCAAAGGTAAGAAGAAATAACCGATTCGACTATCTCGGATGTTTCGTAGACTTTCATTTTCGTATTGTTTTTACAAAAGCATGCAGATTATAGCGGTTTTCTGAATAAAAACACCGCCACCGACTCGGTTTAGAAGGAGTCGGTGGCGGAGAAATAGGGTTGGACTAATGAATCAGGGCAGGGGGAGATACCAGTTGCTCTGGGTCATAAGCAGTGTGTTCAGGTTGGCATCGAAGGTACCAGTGCGATTCGCGATGGGCTTAGCCAGGATGGCAGGGTCACCACGGCGCAGAGCCAAACGCATGAGGTCGTAGTAGCGGCTGCCCTCGAAGGCTCCTTCAAGAGCCATCTCGTTGACAATCAGGTTTTCGACCAGCGGAATCTGGTAATCAATGGTGTCCTTACGCGAAGAGCACTCACCTGCAGGCGGCATGGGCAGGGCATAGAGCGTATCAACGCGAGTGTCGCCCGAACCAATCTCATGCAGTCCAATGGTGTGTTCAGCCTCAAAGTAAGTCTTGTCGAAAGCAATGAGCGATCCGGCCTGGGCACGCTCCAAGGAATCAACATGGGCAGCAATGTTATCGTCACAAAGACCGTACTTCAGAGCAGTGAAAGCGGTCTGCGGATAGCCTGCACGGTTGAGAGCCTCAATGTAATGCAGGTAGACCATGGTGAGACGATGAGTGGTAATGCGACGACGCTGAATCTTGTAGATGGTCTGACTGAAGGCTGACTCATCGGTAAACTCATCACGATAGCGGCTCCTGTGATCATAGTTAGAATATAAACGCAGATCGCCCACAAGACCTTCCTCAAGAAAACCAACACGCTGCACATAGACAGTATCAGTCTGAGTGGATGACTTGTTTTCCATACAGTAGATCTGGGCAGCCGAGAGATTACGCATGCCTTGGGACGGCTCCAACTGATAGTAGTAACGGTTTTCGGCAGTGGAATTGAAGATGTTGGGAAGATCACTCACCACACCGTCGAACACACGTTCTTCCATGGGAATGTAACTCAGCACCTCACTTGAACCCGTGACCGAGTAACCATCGCGAGGAGTGACAAGCTCGGAAGTGTTATAAGGCCAATAGACACGGTTGCTCTCGTTGCGGGGACGCGGACGCAGGTTGTTGGGTTCGTCGACCAAGAAGTCGTGATACCAGCGGGCTGCCTCCTCATAGCGACCAGCCCACAGGCAGAGGTCACCCAGAACGACACGGGTGGGCAGGAAGAAGTTGGTCGACGGCTGACCATCGATTTCACCAAAGTTGGGCAGATCTTCCAGCGCATAGGGAGCAAGGTCGGAGATGAAATAGTTGCAGATGGCAACGATATCACTCTTCGGCATGTTCATGGCATCGATAGCCGCATTCTCTGTCATGATAGGATCGAGAACCAGAGGCACCCTACCGTATGCCTTGGCCAACTGCAAGTAGGTCCAAGCGCGATAGGTCTTAACAACGGCGAACTCGGGCTTGAAGATGTTACGTCCACGACGCTCCAAGGCGGTGTCGACATGGGCCAAATAGTAGTTACAACTGTTGATGACGGCATAATAGTCGCTCACCTGATTGTACTTATTGGGCACACCCTTAGGGAAGTCGAAAGCGGCCAAACGCTTCAGGTCAGCCGAAGCATCGAGGGTGGTAACCATAAGGTCGCCACGGGCCTCGCCAAGGAGCACCGTACGGTCAGCAATGACCTGCATCTTGGCAAGGATACCAAGGACACTGTAAACAGAGTCGGTACGATGATCCAGCGTATTGTCTTCAGCATACTCTATGTAATCTGACTCAGTATTGAGTATATCGGAACAACTACTCAAAATGAAAAGATTAAAGAGTGAAAAGATTAAAATATGGAGCTTTTTCATAATTCTTTAATTTTTAAATTCTTTAATTTTTCAATTGATTAGAGGTTGATGTTTACACCCAGTGAGAAAGAACGGCCTGCTGCCACCGTGCCACGGTCAATGCCCTGCCAGAGCGCACTGCCCGCAATAGCACAGTCAGGATCGCTACCCAGATAGCGGGTGATCGTGAACAGGTTAGAAGCACAGCCCCAGACGGTGATGCCCTGCAGATAAGTGCTCTGGATGGGCAGCTGGTAGCTGAGCGTAACATTGCTGAGACGCAGGTAGCTGCCATCCTCAATCCAGCGGTCGCTGAAACGTGAGTTGCCCATGGGATCGTCATAGCTGACACGGGGGAGAGAAGCCTCTTGGCCTTCAGCCCTCCAATGATTGTTCATGGCCGTGGTCTGGTTCATAAAGTAGCATCCGCCCTCCAACAATGAACGCTGGTAGTTGAAGATGTCGTTGCCCAAAGAGTAATTGAATACGGCCTGCAACGTGAAATTCTTCCAGTTGAACTTTGTGAAGATGTTACCGTAGATATCAGGATTGGGGTTGCCAATGACAGTACGGTCGTTTTCATCAATAAGTCCCGGATCAGCAGGATCATTGTAGAGATCCAGGAAGCGCATATCACCGGCCTGGAAGTATTCCTTCTCATTGTTGATCTTCTTGATATAGAGGCCATCGGCCTTGGCATCGGCTTCACGGGCATAGACGCCATCGGTCTTGTAGCCGTAGAACAAGCCCACTGGCTGACCTACCTGAGTGAGGATGGTGGCACCGTAGACATTGGTCTCGAAGGAGCGGTCGCCATCGGGCAGAGCTGTCACCTTATTATTATAGTGACCCATTGAAGCGCCCATTTCCCAACGGAAGTCCTTCAGGTTAAGCACCTTTACTCCAAGGCTGACATCGAAACCGGCATTCTCAAGCTTACCGGCATTGCTCCAGTTCTGTACAAGACCACTGGTCCATGCCAGCTGACGCAAGGTAAGCAGATTGGAAGTCCAGCTCTTGAACACATTCAAACGAACATTCAAACGATTGTTGAAGAAGTTGCCCTCAAGACCACCAGTGAGACGACGGGTTGTTTCCCATTGCAGACTGGTGTTACCAATATTGCCAAGCACAAGACCCACAGCATCACTACCCAGCATGCGCTGCGAAGCAAAATAGGTACGTGAGGCAGTGTAGTTGATATCGTCATTACCAGTCACATCGAAGCCAGCATTGAGACGCAGGTAATCAATGCCCTTTACACCTGCAAGCCACTTCTCATTGGTGAGCACCCAAGCTGCTTCAACACTGGGGAAGAGACCCCAAACGACACCAAAGACTTTCAAACCGTCGGCATCGTCACCAAAGCGGGATGAGGCCTGAGCCGAGAGACCTGCATTGACATAAAAACGATTAGCATAGTTGTAATCAGCAAGGCCATACCAGGTGATATCACGCACCTCATCATCGGCACCCGTGGTGTCCTTGAAACGAAGTGACGTACCCATCTGAGGTGTCTTATCGTTACCTGTGTTGTAACCTTTCTGCGAAGTAAGGTTATACTCGCTGCTGGCGTAACGTACGCCACCCTTGAAGTCGATGCTGTGGGCACCGTAACGGTTCTGCCACTCCACGCGGGTATCGCTCTGAATGGCGGTCTGACTGGAAGCACGGCTCTGAACAAGGTTCTCTAACTGTACGCCTTCCTCCAGACCGTCGACCGTGAAGGTGGGAACACCATTGATTGGCAGATAGTAAATCTCATTGGTGTTGACCAGCGTGAGAACGAAATGCTCGCTGACACTGAGATGACGGTTGAACTTGAATTTAGGAGTCACAGCAAAGGTAACGAGACGATTGCCAAATATGTTGCGGTTCTTACCGTCACCATACTTCAGAATAGCAGTGGGGTTAGCCAGACGACCCTTGCCCTGGAACAGGTAATCGTTGCGGTCGACACCAGAGTTACCCACCTTCAGATAGTCGTCGGCTCCAGCCAAATACTGGCTGACATTACCATTGTTATCGAAAGCGTAGGGCGACAGGAAAGGCGACTTAGCCAATCCAAGGAAGCCCGGCGAAGTGATGATGCCTAAGGGATCAGCAGGTGCACCGTCGTCGTAGAGACTGCGGTCGACATCGCTAAAAGAGGCATCGAAACGAACGTCAAGGTTGCGAATGACTTCAATGTCGGTGTTCAAGCGCATGTTGAAACGGCTGTAGTCATTGCGGCGGAGGGTGCTGTTGCCCAGAGAATAGCCTACGGAAAGGTTATAGCTGGCCACATTGTCACCACCCTGCACATTGATGCCGTAGTTCTGGGAGAACGCGTTCTTATAGACTTCCTTGCTCCAGTCAGTATCGTTGTGGTAGCGGCTGTAGAAGAAATAGTTGGGATCGTTGTTCAGGAACTTCATGGTACCGATGTTGCTACGCATACCCGACAGCAGCTCGGTAGCATAAAGACGGTATTCGGCAGCATTCATCATCTCAGGCAGACGAGGCACCAGCTCAAAAGTACCATTGGCAGTAACGTCAATTTTGGTAGCCATGCTCTTATTACGCTTAGTCTGAATGAGGAGAACACCGTTGGCTCCCTTGGCACCGTACAGGGCAGATCCGTTCTTCAAGACTTCGACACGCTCGATGTCGTTGACATTGAAATTGGCCAGCAGGTTGTTGTAGTAACCGTCGTGAAGCATCACACGGTTGTACTGCATGTCCATGATAACACCGTCAATGACCACAAGAGGCTGGGCATTGGCCTGCAAAGAGTTGATACCATCAATAAGCATCAGATTGCCCATACCGGCAATACCACCATGGGACACGCTTCGCATGTCGCCACCAAGGCGCTGGGCAATGAGAGGATCGATGCTAAAAGCAGCGGTATTTTCAAACTGTTCGGCAGCCGAGCTAACCGTGGCAATGGTGTTGCGCTTATAGGTCTCACTGAAGGCCTCGTTATAGAGGCTGCCATCAGCCACACCATCGGCGATGGCACACTGCTGAAGGTTGTAACCGTCGACACGCATGGAGACAGAACGCACATAGTCGGGAGCTTTCAGCTCATAGCGTCCCTGCTCGTCGGTCATGGCGGTGTAACGGGTCTCGCCATAGGCAGCCACGATGACACCAGCCAATGGCTGTCCGGTGGCAGCATCGACTACCTGTCCCGTCACAGTCTTCATATTTTCCTGAGCGGCCAGCGATGTAGTGGCCAGCAGTGCAATTGCTAATAAAATATGCTTCTTCATTGTTCTTCGGATTTAGAGGTACGGGGACGGAGATAGATGCAATCAAGGTACATCTCACGAGTGTAAGAAGACTGTTCCTTCTTCGAGATGTCACAAGCAAGTTTGATAGACACCTTGATCTCATTCTGACCATAGTTACAGGCAGGGAAATGGAAAGCCTCTGCCAACACAACGGTATCGACAATTTCGGGATTGTTACTGAACTCGGAGCTCTTACCAACCTTACATTTGTAGTTCTGCGACTTACCCAGGCTATCCACATAATAAACGGTTGCCTTAAACTTATTAGGCAGCATCTCAGGATTCTGCTGAACGACTACAGTCTTGGGCAGAACGATAGCACAGATGTCATAGTCACCACTGAGCGTGTTGTTGACACGATAGGTCAACTCCCAGTCGGAACTACCCGTTTCAGGAAGGATTTCAAGATATGAACCCTCAGAAATGCTGTCGGCAACAACATGACGGGCGATATATGAGCACGCCTTCTCTTCAATGATGAGCCCGCTGTTCTCGCCTTCAACCTTGATTTCACGGAAGAAAGACTGTTCAGGTGTGAAAGGCCATTCCTTTGCTTTGTAAAGTATACCATTGCTACAATCCATAGCTTCAGTACCATTGAGGACACCACCTGCCTCGAAAGGCTTGTAGAACACGTGGTACTCCGGCTTTAGACGGTTGTACTGAACAGAGATGAGCGAGTCATTGGGCGAATTCTGAAGGTTCCGGTTATAGGTGGCATCGTCAACCAAGGCGCGGGTAGTCCAGTAGTGCTGCATGGAGTCGCGCTTCAGCACAGTCTTATCATACTTAAAGTACTCTTTGGCCTTATCCCACGCTTTCTGCCAACCTTCATTGGTGGGAACAACCATCCAGTAGTTAGAGTCTTCACGCTCAATATAACCAATGCTACGCGTCATGAGGTTATACTCGTTAATCACCGAGTCCACATAGACAGGTACACCCTCAAAGAGATGGCTATAGGTAGAAGAATTGGCATCGAACTCGTCCTTATTATAATGGCTCAGAGCGGCACCTGCCTGACTGAATTCAGGCAACTGGATGAGGGCCTCATAGATATTATAATGATAAGGCAGCGGCTGCGTGGTAACATGAAGCACACCGTTCTTGGCAGGCAGATTGGCCTGAACCACGTCAACACCGCCAATCTGATTATTCTCGAAAGGCATATTCTTCTCGTTGAGCATCATCAGGGTCTTGGGTTCAGGTGTGAGCGAACCGATGCGACGCGACAGGAGGTTGAACACGAAGAAATGCTCGACCAGTGAGTCACCATAGCTGGTCTGCAGAAGCTGAAGCAGTGAGTCGCGGTTGAACGAATTGTTGACAGGAGCCACAACAGTGAAAGCCTGAACGCCATCAAGCAGTTCGGCATAGCTCACCGCAGTCCTTTTGTGCTGACGGAACACCTTGGTCTCCTGAAGCACCTGACGGAAATCAGACAGCTCGGGCTTGGCCAACATCTCCTGCCATAGCGTCTGGCCGATTGTACTCTCAGTGCCGGTGCCATCGTAGTGGTCGTCCCAGTCGGAACAGCCTGTCAGGGCTATCGGACTCATGCAAGCCAGCAGCCCCAGCATTTGATACTTTATATTCTTGATATTCATAACGATTTTTATTTCTATGAATGATGGTTTCAATTAGTAGATGTCTTCACCCTCTGGGCTGGCATAGACGCTCTTAGGACAAATCTCAATGAAGTCGAACGACCAGTAACAGCTGGGATCGTCGAGCACCTGACGGCAACGCAAGTAGTAGTCGGTCTCTTCCTTCAGTGTCTCAGTAGCCAGGATGCGACGCAGGTTCCAGTTGTTGTTGCGCAATGGATTCTCAGCACCACCCGAACGATAAGCACCAAGACCCTTCATATAGCCAAGGTTGTGGAGGGCTTTGTCGTTGGCCGTATTACGGTCGGGATCATTGGCATCGTCGGCAATCCATTCAGTATCAGAAAGATAGCGACGGAGGTCGACGGGGAGTCCGCACGGTTCCTTGTTCAAATAGAACTGCACGACGCCACGCTCCCAACCAACTGTATAGCCGAGGCGAATCTCGTATGTACCAGCCGGTACAGGAGGCAGTTTGAAGGTTACGTCGAAGATACCACTGACGCAGACAGCGTTGGCCTCGTATGAGTTCCAATAGCCCACATCGCTGTGTACGCCAACGTATGCTTTAGTGCCGTCGACCTTCCAGCCATCGATGAACTCGTTGCGGAAACCCGTCAGGATGTCCTCACCATAACGGCCACGACCATTGCAGTTCATGAAGTCAGAACTAAGCGTAGTAGCATCAATTCGGATGCGGCGGTTGAGCACCTCTTCGCGTACCTGGGTACTGTAGACCAGAATGTCGTCGAGATAGTGGTAAACGCCATTCTTGGCATTCTGCTGAGCTTTACCGGACTCTGAAGGCGACAAGACCTTCACGCCACGAATCTCAGCACGCTTATCAACACCCTTGCGATTGATGAACAGTCCCTGAGAGTTATCACATATACGAATGATGGTAAAGGGACACATGGTTTCAAAGTAATCCTCAGCGTCGGCCAGATTGGTGTACCAGCAGGATTCACGCAGTTCGCGAGAACCACACCACTGGTTGTACTGTCCGATACGATTCAACAAATGATAGCTCACGAAACGATTGAGCGGATTGCGGCGGTGCTTAGGATTGTCATCATAGAGACCAGCATCCTTCGGATAGGTGGCATCATAGACACTCTTAGCGTAAGCCTTCAAGTCGTCAATGGTATAAATGCCATATTTATGGAACACGGAGTCTGGCTCGACAAAAGCCGTATACTTGAAGTAACGTCTTTCAGGCCAGAACGAAGGCGTATAGAGCTCAGAGCCAGACGTACAACGCACCTTGACACCTGCAAAAACAGAGTCCTGCTTGCCCTTATCAGTTGACCACACATAATTCTCGTCTTCATACTTCAGCAGCGAGTCGCGCATGCCAGTAAGCTCAAGAGCCTCGTAGAACAAGGTCAGTGTTGAGTCTGCAGCAATCTGATCAGGAAGCATCTCGGAAGCAAACTTCATCATACCTCCCACAACGTGAACCACGCCATTGGTCACAGAGTCATCATATTCAACCATGCGAGAGGTTTTGTTCACATAATACACAATGGCATTGTTGTGGGCAACGTCGGAGTCGAGTGACAAAGTGATATACGCATCAGCCATATTCAGTTCAGGCAAGGCACCCTCGCCAATATCAGTGGTGAAATAGGCACCGTTTCTTACGATATGGGTACGAGCCAGAGAATCACAGGCCGCTTCGGGCATCGACTCGACACTGCTGTAGCCTGCTTCCTGCAGGAACTCGGCAATAGCATCATTGTTGGGAGCGAAAACGGTGAACGTGCCATAGGTGGACAGCAGTGAGAAATAGGGGGTGCGCTTGAGCAACGTGACGAACTGGGTCAGGTCTGCACGGTCATGCTCCATGAACTGAGCTGCCGTGAGCTTGCTCGCAACGTAGTAGTTCTCGACCACGTCGTCGTCGTTGTCGACACAGGCAGCGAAGCCGCAAACGATAGCGACAACAATAAATAATTTATGAAACTTGTTAATCATAACTGTTCTTTCTGAATTAATAATTCTCAAAACATTACTTAGTCAACTCTGAATCTTCACCCTTGTTGAAAGCAGGGTTCTGCTTCAGCAGCGGGTTCACCTTCAGTTCGCTCTTAGCATAGGGGAAATAGATGTAATTCAGGTCAGCCAGCTTAATCTTGATGACATTGGCATCCTGCTTATACTTTCGTGAAACCAGACTTGACAGACGAGACGTGGTACTGTCACGACGGGCCACGCGCACAAGATCGAACCAACGCTTGCCCTCGAACAGGAACTCACGCTGACGCTCTTCCAAGAGAAGGTCTTCTAGATTGGTCTTCGAAGGATAATCCTCAGCCTTCAAAGTGTCGTTAGCCACCGTTGATGCCATAGCTGAACTATAGCTCAAAGCACGCTTATTGACAATATTAATGAGGTTGAAGGCTGCGGGGTAGTCAGCAGCACTACGTTCAATCAGGGCTTCTGCCTTTATCAGGATGACATCGCTGAGACGATAAATGATCCAGTTGGCATCAGCACCAGAGCGAATGGAATGGCCAAGCTTCAGGTCAGACCACTTATTGACACTCTGGGTGGTAAAATCTACGATACGGCGCACATACTTACGGATGTAGAATGTCGAGTTGTCTTCTTCGGCAGCCTCATAAGCACGGCAGTCCTTTTTCTTGAATACCGTGTTCTGGCCAGTAGCCACATCGAGCATCAAGAAATCAGGAGCGCTGAGACGGCCACGAGAGTTGTTCGAACTTCCATAATAAGTACTCACAAGAGAGTTCTCCGGATTCTGATTGTTTTGGAAGTTGAGCTCGAAAATGCTTTCAAAAGAATGGCCTTCACCAAAAATCTCATTATAAGCATGGCCCTGTGTAGAGCTGCTCAACGGCTTTTCAAGAATCATAGGGATACCGCCAATAAGCTCAATGTCATTGATGGTACCCTCACGCTCCAGCATCTCATCATATTGACGACGCTTGAAGTCAAGGACAAGATCGCAATACTTAATAGCATTGTCCCAGTCGCCCTTCCACAAATACAGGTCAGCCAGCAGGGTGTAGATAGCCCAGCGAGTGATGTAGGCTGAGTTCTGGAAAGCATTGGGGCTGTCGTCGGGATAATAGCGGCGCGGAGCATCGTTCTTCACGCTCTCCAGGTCGGTAATCAGCGAATCGAGCACCACATTGAACGGTGTAGCGGGAATGACATAATTCTGACCATCGTTGATACTGGGTTCCGTAGTAAACGGAACATCACGGAAAGCACGAATGAGGTAGAAGTAGCATAGGGAGCGAATGGCCACTGCTTCGGCTATGTTAGCCTTCATGTCGGACTCGCTGTAATTGGGATCCAGAGCCTGAACCTCAGGAGAATAGTGAATCACAGTGTTGCAGCGGTTAATGACCTCATAGAATTTCGACCAATTGCACATAGGATTGGTCTGTAGCAGATTCTCCTTCAGCAACTCATTGAAATCATTCGAGACGTTAGAGCCTGCCTTCAGGTTGTCGGAGCGAAGCTCGCCCCATACCATCATGCGGGTCATCACATCGCCATCCTCCAAACCGGCATAGCAACTGTTTACCACGCTAGTCACGTCGGCTTTCTCCGTCCAGAACTTCTCGAGGACCACCTGATCCAAAGGCAATACATCAAGGAAATCAGAACAGCCGGCAAAGAGGAGGGAGGACAGGGGCAGCAGCAATGTAGCTGCGACCTTTCCTCGTACCTTATTATATATATATTGTCTGGTAATCATAACTGTTACTTTTTCGTTTTAGATTCTCAAATTAGAACTGAATGGTCACGCCACCCGTGAACGACTTGGCACGCGGGGTCTTAGCATTATCCTCGGAGATGCCCATGCCACCATAACCTACCTCGGGGTCGGCACCGGAGTACTTAGTCAGACAGAACACGTTGTTGGCCGAGACATAAAGGCTCAACTGCGAAAGGCCCAGTTTCTTGATAGTCTTCGGGGGAAGCGAGTAGCTGATCTGAGAGTAGTTCAAACGGAGGAATGAACCATCTTCGACAAAGCGGTCGCTGCCCAGATAGTTGTAGCCATACTGACGGAGTGCGCGAGGCATGTCGGTTTGGTCACCTTCCACACGCCAGCGCCAGTTCACGGCACGACTCTGGTTGTTGTTATCATACATATTCTCAACATTCATGCGAGCCTTGTTGATAATCTTGTTACCATAACGGAAGTTGAACTGGTTATTCCAGGTTACGCGTCCAAAGTTCAGTTTGAAGCCGAAACCACCCGTAAACTTCGGCAGTGAAGAACCTAAGTAGACAATGTCGAGCTCGTTGATCTGACCGTCGTGGTTGATGTCCTCATAGATGGCATCGCCACCGTGGAACACCTTAGTCTCGTCAAGGCTCTTCAGCGACTCACCGCCATAGCAGAACACCATGGGCTTGGTCATGCCGTTCTCATCAATAATGACTTCACCGTTCTCATCGCGGGCAACAGGAGCATTCGGACCGGCCACACCCGGGATTTCTTCCGGCGAATAGTCGGAATACTGATAGACGCCCTTATAACGGAAGCCATAGATGCTACCGAAAGCGCGATTGAGTTCCACACGCGTGAGGTAAGAACCGTTCTGGCGGTTGAACTCACTGTTCAAGCTGGCCAGACAGGTCTCATCCATCGAAGTGATGGTGTTCTTGTTGTTTGCGAATGTGACATTGAAGTCGACTGAGAACTTGCCAACACGAATGATGCGGTTACCGTTCAGGTTGAACTCCCAACCCACGTTCTTCATGTCACCCACATTCTGATAGGCCAGTGTGGCATAACCAGACGACGAAGGAATGCCACGGCTGGCCATGAGCAGGTCGGACGTGTACTGCCAGTAGACTTCGACATTACCTGTGAGGCGGTCATTAAAGAAGCCGAAGTCGGTACCAATGTTATAGGTCTTCTTCTGTTCCCACTTCAGATTATCGAGTCGGATGTTCAGCGGATAGACAATGTTTCCATTCACATAGCTGTGCTTGGGATTATGGCTGTCACCATACTTACTGAAGTAGAGATACTCAGAACCTGGCTGGCGGCCTACGATACCCCAACCTGGACGGATAGAGAGCATGGAAACGAAAGGCAGTGCCTTGTGGAACCAAGGTTCCTTACTGATGTTCCAACGCAGTGAGAGTGCAGGGAAGTTACCCCAGCGCTTATCCTCACCGAACCTGGTGCTACCGTCACGACGCACAGAGAAGTCGGCCATATATCGGCCTTTATAAGCATAGTGGGCAGAATAGGTGAAATAGAGGCTGCGCCACTCCGAGCTTCCGGTTCCCATGCCATCGATGATGCCTTGGGCAGCCGGACTGGTAATGGTTCCCGAAGGCAGACCCCATGATGCGGAATTCTGCGAAGTGGAGTTACCTGAGGTCAACTGTCCGCGGAGCAGCATGGTGAGCACGTGATCCTTGTTCTTGAAGGCAGGAGTGAAGGTCAGTGTGTGGGTCGTAGTGATACCCAGGCTCTTCGAAGAACTCGAGGAGGTACGGTTACTCTGCTTGTCATGCCAACCTGACTTTGAGGTGCTGAGCGACAAAGGCATAAACTGCTCGCCATAGCGGTTGAAGATGTTGAACACGATTTTACCCTCATAGCTCAGACGCGTCTTGTCTTCTTCGAGACCAAGCAGGTTGTAGCGAAGCTTAAACTCTGGCGAGATATTGTAGCTGGTATCGATATTGTAGGACTCATGAGCCAAGGCCACCGGGTTGCGATTACTCAGCTGATCCTCCAGCTGTTTGGATACTGTGGGCAGCATGGTGTAATACTCATTCAAGTCGTTTCCTGCCTTATCCTGCTCATAAACAGAGAGGTTAGGCATACGCACATATGCGAAACTAAGCAGGTCGCCATTGTTTTGATGATTCTTAGTATAGGTCAGAGCGATGTTGGTCTCAATCTTGATACGGTCACTCACGAAGTAGTCCAGGTTGACACGAGAAGTGAAGCGGTCAAGCTGCTGCTCGATGATAGAACCTGTTTCGTGGTCGTAACCGGCACCAATACGGAAGTTGGCCTTCTCACCACCACCACTCAGTGCCAGATAGTGGTTCTGGCGCCAACCCGTCTTCTTCACTTCGCTGAGCCAGTCGGTGTTGTTGTTGTACATCTCATACTCAGAGAAAGTAGGAGAATAGTTCAGCTCGGGAATATTACTATCGGCAGAACTCATCCTCGGGTTGTAATACTCTTCCTTGAGAAGCATGGTGTACTCGTCACCGTTCAACATCTTATAGCCCTCAGGCTGGTAGGTTCCCGTAAGACGGAAGCTATAGCTGACGCGGGTCTTACCACGCGCACCACGCTTGGTTTTGATTTCGATAACACCATTTGAGCCCTGCGAACCCCAAATGGCCGTAGCAGCGGCATCCTTCAGCACCGAGATGCTCTCGATGTCCTCAGGGTTCACGTTGAGCAGCTCAGCAAATTTCTCCTCGTTGGCAGAGTTGAAGTCGAAGCCGTTGATGTTGGTTTCCCAAACGTTACCGTCGACCACGATGAGCGGCTCACTCGAACCGTTGATGGTCGACACGCCACGCAGACGCATGGTGGTTCCTTTACCCAGATCACCACCTGCCACAATGTCAAGACCGGCGATACGACCCTGCAGGGCTTCGTCGACGGTTGTAATGGCCAGACCTTCAAACTCTTTCATGTCAATGCTCTGACGGGCTGTTGAGATCTCATCCATGGGAATGGCCAGACCAGAACCCTGTGCACGGCGCTTCGATGTGACGGTCACCTCCTTAATCTGAGTGGCATCCGTCATCTTCACGGCATACTTAGTTTTGTTGAAGGGAAGCGTGACGGTCTTATAGCCCACGAACGAGATACGGAGCTTGTCCTTGGGGTTCTTCAGCTTGAAGGAGAAGTTACCGTTCATATCAGTCACGGTGGACGCAACGATACGATTGGCTGCGTCGAGCTCCACGACATTGGCCATCATCACAGGACCAAATGCGTCGGTCACCGAACCGCTGATAATATCACCTGCCTTCTGTGCCTGGGCAAAAATCAAAAAATTAAAAAATGAAAATATTAAAATGGTCAGTCGTTTCATAATCTTGAACTATTTAATTTCTGGATTCTTTAATTTTTTAATTATTCACCATCAGAGGACGGTCGATCAGATGAATCACTGCAGACGAGCTGGCCGAGAGATTGTTACCGGCATCATTGGGATCGGCAGAGCTGTACAGATACTCACGGGCCATCACATTGTAGAGGCCGGGATCAGATGTAATCACTCTGTGAACGGTGGGATTACCGTTCGCAGCATTTTCCTTATCAACTTCGTCAATGATAGTGATGCCTTCGGCACCCTTTTCGTCGGTCAGTTCAGCATGAATACGATAGAAGCGAGAGGTCTTCCTGTTAATCAAGGCCGTCTCATAGTCATTTTCCTCAGCCGTAGCACCAATGTAGAGGGCGTTGTCCTGAATGTGATAGCGGAGGAATTCATTAATCTGCTGTTCAGCACGTTCGCTGCCAGTCAGGTTACCGGCTTCCTTCAGTTCTTCGACAATGTCCCACGTGGGAAGTTTGCCTTCGTTCTGCAGGGCAATGATACTCTCATTGGTGGGCACATAGACTGTATAGTGGAAGTTCTTGAACACAGAGATGTTCTTGCCACCGCACGCAAATGCCTTATCACGGATAGTCTCAAGCAAATCACTGCCATCAAGAAGTTTCAGGAACTCAGAGAACTCTTCGCGGCTGGCCAGCATGTCACGTACCGTGCGACGGGTACCCATAATGGGCTGGTCATCAAGCACATAGACCTTACCATTACCGCCCTTGGTCTGGTCATAGACACGGGTAACGGGAATGGGCGATCCTTCATTTATCTGGAAACTGCCCTCAACTGTCATACCATTCTCACCAGCGGCCACGTCGTTCACGCGAATCTCAGTACCGCCCTTGGTGCGATAATAGGTGTGACCGTCTTCCACGTTGCCAATAACGATGTGGGTCTCGAGGATATCCTTCAAACGGTTGACAATACTATAAAGGTTTCTTTCAGCACGCACGCTGTCACCCACTTCGCCAGTCTCAACATTGTAGTTGAATACGCTGGCCCAGACTCTATCGTTTTCGGCAGGACGACTGGGATCCCAATGGAAGCGGTACAGCTGTGTCTGGTTCTTTCCGTAGGACACAGGATCAATATACTCCAACATGCCATTGTTCGTGGGAACGAACAGACTGTAGTAAGCATTCAGTGAGTTCAGATAAGGACTGTACTGCAGACGTACCTGGTCGTTCATGTCGGTCGGCTCAATGGCCCAGTGAATAATTGACAAAATATCTTCATTGACAAGCGTCGGGCAAATCACACTGACATATTCGGTGGGCGAGTAGACGACATTGGTAAGATAGACAGCACCGTTACAGCAAAGCCACACGGAATCAATATTCTCAACCGTCACGCCCATGGGGTCATTGGCATCGTTCAAGATGGTCTCAAACTTTGAGGGCACCGACGAAATGAACGAGCTGAGCATATTGTTGTTGATCAGCTTCGTAATCACCTTATCAGGCACGTTGTCCCATGTCTTGTAATAATCCTTCAGCACACGACCGGCACCACTGTTGAAATATTCGTTCAGCGCCTCATTGCTGGGAGCCATAATTACGGCCATGTCACGCTGCATAAGTACCTCTTCCGTGAAGGAGGTTCCACGCTCACCCTGATAATAAGAGTTCCATTCGGGATCGAACTTCAGCAGACCAGCTACGGATTTCTTGTCGGGTGTCGTGGTCAATGCTGCACCGTTCTGAGACTTCAGCGACATAAAACGCTTCTGGTAGACAGTATCAACATTTGTGTCGTAAAGATAATTATAACGCTCAGTGACTGACTTAGTCAGATCGGGATAAGGGGCGCAGAAGCGCTCCAGCATCCTATTGAACAAGCTGGCATTGGACTTGCTGGCAATCAGATCAGCCATATTGGGCAGCGGAGCAGACACTTCGGCCAGACGGTGGATGAAGCCATTAGAGCACTTGATGTTGGGCTCCTCAACATTTATACCGTTGATACTGGCATCGCCCGGCTGACGCTTTGTCTTGAAGTTGAAAAGAAAATCGTAGTCGTCATTAGTAATTTTCTTGTTGGCCAATTGCTTCTCGACGAACTGCAACATAGGAGTAGTGGTCATGTCAGTCATGCACACCATCGGCTTACCAGACTCACGATACTTCTTCCAATAAACATTGTCCGGCATCTTGTCGGCAGTGAGAATCGTCACCGAGTCATAGGCACTAATCGAGGTGTAACGACGCATAGTCTGACCCTGGATGGGAGGCTCACCCTGCTCATTCGAGAGATTCTGCAGCTGAATGGAGTTGTCAAGCATATTGCCGAAGAGCAGCAGTTTCTTCTGCGCATCGGAAAGATCGGCATAGCTGTGGACTCCCCAGCCATTGTTCTGATAGAAACGCTCATAGGCAGCATCGTCGGCCACGAAGAGCGTCTTCGAGCCTGTCTTGCCCAGCACTTCCTGATACTTCAGGTCTTCAATCATGCGCACCGTGTTGGTGTAGTTGCCCTGATCGTCAAGCCAACTGTAGATGCTCGTTCCCCACCCTGCGGGGGTTCGTTCATCCAAGTCGTAATCCGAACAGGACGTCAGCATGCAGGCGCTGCCACCTGACAGCAGCACCCCCGCAGCCAACAACCAGCGTCGGCCGCGCCTCCAGATTTGTCTTTCGGTTTTCATACTTTTCACGAGTTTTTGATTTTTATGATTTTGTTTGCATTCATTCAGCATGGTAAAATTTCGCTGCAAAATTAATCATTATACGCGTAAGGCGCATTTTCCCACGTCCGAAGCCCTTTTCAGTTCGTCACCCCTATATAATGGTATGTCTCATCGGTTTTTCTATTTGTCTCAAAAAAAAAGTCCACTTCATGAGACAAAACAGTATTCTCTCACGCGCGCACAGGTACATTTATATATTATGCCCCATACGGTACTAGCGGAAGAAAAGTCACATAGTATTTGTATTTGGCCTGTATACAGTTTGTATTCTGGTTGAATACAAACTGTATACAGGCCAAATACTTTCAGCAGAATACGTTTGTACAAGAAATTATTGTGTACAACATAAATAGCGAATCATTCATTTTCTAAGTAATCAAACAAGTTGATGGTTCCGACGTCCTCTTCAACATTAAGACTCGGGACTTTCTCAACCATTTTTGTTGTGCCTGTTGTCTTATCGACGTAAAAATGCACAAAAGCGCCAGTATAGCTGCGGAATACCACCTGATACGCAGAATCCGTCTCTTCGCCCATTGTCAAATACATAAGGTCTGGATTATCCTTTGCAACGCTCCAGTCATACGCGCTGTGGCAATAGTCGTTTATACCCTCGAATGCCATTTCTTCCGTAATGGCTCTTAGCGTATCCTCCGTTTGCACATCAGAGGACGCTGTTACACCTGCCAGGTTATTACGGCATGAACATAAAAACAAAACTACGAATATGAATGTAAAAGCTATGTACTTCATTGTATTTCCTCCAATTCACCTGTTTCTGAATCAATGATAAACCCACGAACCACTATAGCCTTCGGTACAAGCGGATGGGTCTTGATAGTCTCAACGGTCTTGCGGACGGAGGTTGGTGTGTCTTTGAAGCCCTCAAGCCACTGGTCGAGGTCAACACCACACTTGCGGATGGTGTCGAGCGTTTCATCCGTAACCCCACGGGCAATCATCTCGTGATGGAAATGGTCGTAGCTCATGTGGCAGGCTCCGCAATGAGAGTGCGCCACTACCATAATCTCCTGGACACCAAGCTCGTAGATAGCCACAATGAGACTACGCATGGCTGAATCGAAAGCCGAGATAACCAGGCCACCTGCGTTCTTGATAATCTTTGCATCGCCGTTTTTCAGACCGAGAGCCGCAAGCAACAGCTCTGTCAGTCTGGTATCCATACACGAAAGTACCGCCAGCTTCTTGTCGGGGTACTTATCGGTCAGATATTTCTCATAGCCTTTTTGTGCTACGAAACACTTATTGAAGTCGATAATCTGGTCTATCATATTCATAATACCTAAAATCATTTAAATCTGAGGGCAAAGATACGAAATATTGCTGACTTTTTGCTGTATTTGCGCCGTAATTTAGGATAGTTTATAAACAAACCCAACAAAAAACGATGCTGAGCACCAATCGTTCTAAGATTATGAGCGCATGATCTTTTGCAGTATCCATGACCTACATAATATCAGACACATCCGTCGGCCTTGCCTCCCTGATAATCCAACTCATGGCTCTACACCTTTATAAAATGCGGATAATCCGGCTCCCCAAGCTTCGGATTGTATGAAAAGCCCTCATAACTAAAGTCACAAAGGTCTTCGGGCTTGTCAATGCGGTTTTCAATGATGAATCGCGTCATGGCACCACGGCACGTCTTTGCCCAAACAGCCTGCATTTTCAGGTTGCTTCCCTTGCGGACATAGAACAAAGGCTGAACGATTCGTACTTCCTTGCGGACGCGCTGCCAGTCGAACAGGTGCTGGTATTCCTCCGTAGCAAGATGAATCAATACGCCGTCGTCGGCTTTCACAGCATCAATCAGAATGTCTGTCAGGCGACCCTTCCAGAAACCGAACATATTCTGACCATCTCCGTTCGGCAGTTCCACATGGCCCTCCATTCGATACGGAAGAATGGCATCTAAAGGCCGGAGCAGCCCATAGAGGAATGAGGTGATCCACAACTTCTCCTGCGCACAATTGAGTTCATCGACCGTCAGCGTCTCAGCCTTCAAATGCTTGTAGGCCTGACCATGATAGGCAAGAATGGCGGGCAGCTTCACGGCATCATCGAAGAAGCGCATATACCGCAACCTGTTCTGAGCGGCAATCTGATGGCTACAGCCCAGCATTTCGGCTATTGTCTCAGCGGAATACTGAGCCATATCCCTGGCGAACCCCTCTGCCTCATTCAAGAAACGAGGCGTTGACAAGATAATGTCCGGAATCGACTTCACCTTGTCGTTCATTATCTTTGCGGAAGCGAGTATAATCTGCATCACTTACTATTATCTGTTTCTAATTCCAACATCTTTTCGGCCAATGGTACATACCATTCATGGACTTCTTCTGACGTCGGGGTATGACCACCAGGGAAATGGAACGAATGGCTGTAATGTTCTAAGAAGAGCGGTTCAAAGTGAGCCAAAGTGTCCTGTTCGCCGAACAAGCCCCAGATACGGTCTTGGAAGTAAGGATTGCAACTATCAAACTGGATGGTCTCCATTTCGGAAAACTCCTCAATCAAGGCTTCATCGATAACAAAGTTCTGCTTGCCGTCCTTTCGTGGCGACTTGTACAGATGCTCACCGATGCGCTGTTTCAGGAACTCCGTCATCTTGAAGTGCGGATTGCCCAGCAAGGCCGGAATGTTCACAACAGGAGCCACCATCTGAGCATAGAATGCCCCGCAACTGTTGCCTATCAAAAGGTCTGGCAGCTCACGGTCTATCAACTCGCGGATAAATTTGACCGTATCCTTCGGGTGCAACGGCAAGTCAGGAGTTATCACCTCCACATGCCCCGCGAAAGCCTCACGCAGAGCCACTGCCAGGATACACTGACCACTGGCATAGAATCCGTGCAGAAACAATATCTTCTTCATAAAACATATTAAATCATCCGCAAAAATAGTTATTTTCATCTTTTTTTTCGTACTTTTGCAGCAATTATTAGGATAGTTTATGAAAGTAAAGATTCAAACCATGCTGGGCGACATCGTAGTTCGCCTATACGACGAAACTCCCATCCATCGCGATAATTTCGTGAAGTTGGCGAAAGAGGGTTATTATGATGGGACATTATTCCATCGAGTTATCAAATCATTTATGATTCAGGGCGGTGATCCTGATTCCAAGGGCGCCCCAGCTGGGAAAATGCTTGGCGTTGGTGGTCCTGACTACACACTTGAAGCAGAGATTAAGGACGGCCTGTTCCATAAACGTGGGGCATTAGCAGCAGCACGTCAAGGTGACGAGGTGAATCCAGAACGTCGTAGTAGCGGTTCTCAGTTCTATATCGTCTGGGGAGATGTGTACAACGAAGGCCAGCTTCGTCAGTTCTCCAAGCAACTAAGGATGCAGAAAGTGCAGGCTGCCTTTAATAAACTTGCTGCAGAACATCGCACCGAGATCATGCAAATGCGCCGTGACAGGAATCGCGAAGGACTTCAGGAGTTGCAAGACAAACTGGTTGCCGAAGCTGAGAGCAGAGTCGGCAAATCAGGTCTGACTGATGAACAACTGAAGATTTACTCTACTGTGGGCGGTACTCCCCATCTTGATGGCCAGTATACCGTGTTTGGCGAGGTCGAGGAAGGTCTTGATGTGGTTGAAATGATTCAAGGCACAGCTACAGGACGTGCTGACAGGCCTGTTGATGATATTGAAATGAGAATATCGGTAATAGAATAACGTTATGAAAAAAACAATTGTTATATCATTTTTTACTGCACTCTTTGCACTGGCAGTAAACGCTCAGACTGCTGTAAAGAAAGTCTATAATGAGGATATAAACCCCATCAAACAGATAGATCAGGCCATTGCAAAAGCCAAGTATGAAGGTAAGTTTGTTGTCTGCCAAGTTGGAGGCAACTGGTGTCCGTGGTGCTTACGCTTTGCAGACTTCATCGCCAATGATACTATTATCAGCAGTGTCATCGATAAAAACTTTGTCTACATCCATGTGAACTATAACCCACGCACTTCGGGAGATACAGAGAAAGAAACCTTTGCCAAGACAATGCTTGAGCGCCTAAACAATCCTGCACGTTTTGGATTCCCTGTTTTTGTGGTACTTGATGATGACGGTAAGGTCATCCATATTCAGGATTCAAGTTTCTTGGAGCAAGGACAAGGTTACAGCCAAGAGAAGGTGCTGCGTTTTTTCAAGAACTGGACGCCAACGGCTGTGAGGTAACGGGTGCAAAATAATAAATTCAACGAGGTGACAACTGAGAAGAAAAGCAATTTTTGGGCGTTTTTCAAAGAATTTATTCGGGTCAATGGAAGGCAGAATGATTGGACTGATGCGACCTACGAAAAGTTCAATGCGATGGAGAACCATTTGAAGAAGTTCAAGGACGATTTGACCTTTGATTACTTCGACGAAAACGGGCCGATACGTCAGGCCCACATATTCACGACTCATCAGGCGCTTTTATGCTAATTTTTGGCGACTACACCTAAATAACAATAGGAATATCGCAAAACATCTTGTAGACCTCTTGCAGCTCAATTCGGGCAAGAACCACCTTCTTCAGGGCATCATTTGCCCACTCAGGAGTGACCCATTTACCTTCTTCGTTAGTGTAACCAGCAGTAGCAATGTCCTGCATCACATCACCGAGTCCTTCTATGAGAGAATCATAGAACAGCACTCTCTTTTTCATTTCCTCTTTCATAGTCATAGTTCAAAAATTAATATAACAAATCTCTAACACGTAATTAATAGCTTTAAGATGTATATTCATCACTCATCATGTACAAAAATTTGAGGTTAATAATACTACAACAATCTCATTATCAGAGTGTTGCAATCGTAAAGTATTGACAATCAGGCACAAAAAAAAGGAACCTGAATGATTCCCTTTAAGTTAATTTTGCGGAGAGAGAGGCTCTCAAACTTATGGTTTCTTAGAATATCATAAAATACTCAAATATCTGTATATCAGCATTTTGTAAAATTTGCCAAAAATCAGGATATCACAAAATATCTTTCCGTATCGCAATTTTTGGGTGTAAAATTGGGTGTAGATTTTGAAGTTACACCCAGAAGAATGAAATCTTAGTATTCTCAGATTTTGGTGTTCAAACGACTGTTTCTGCATTGATTCATGTACATTAGTCTAGTTTTTTGCGCAGAAAACAGGACTTTTAGCCTCTTATACGTTAAATAAGCATTAAAATAAGTAACTTTTTGGTGCAAAAGCATTGTTTTGTCCCAATTTTATTATAATTTTGTGCCAAAATACAAATTAGTATGGTTGATAGTACAGCAAAAAGAATTGAGACAGCCATCGCTTCGGAATCGGAAGGGAAAATAGTCTTTTCTACAGACTATGCCGAGCTTGGTACGCCAGAGGCAATCAAAAAGTCACTAATCAGACTATGTGAACGTAATGTTATCGTAAGATTGGCCCACGGGATATATTACAAGCCTAAGTTCGACAAAGAGCTTGGCCTTGGTATGCTGTTGCCAAGCTTGGACGATATTGCCCAGGCTATAGCAAAGCGTGATCATTCACGTATTGTTCCAACAGGAGACTACGCTCTCAATAGTCCTGGACTGAGTACGCAAGTACCAGCAAACGCTGTGTATCTTACTGATGGCTGAGCAGAAACGGATTCTGAAAGAGCATAT
>JAEEGL010050432.1_pt1 | contig 45585 bp, 40 predicted proteins | sample 9134231 | NCBI WGS metagenome assembly JAEEGL01 (sample SAMN16246548, study PRJNA631951) | gut metagenome | biome: gut microbiome; feature: rumen; material: fiber-attached | host: Bos | place: Iran: Karaj | collected 2018-10 | reverse complement strand
TAAGAGGGGTTGTACACGATTTCCGTGGTGCCGGTAATGCCGTACTTGGTCAGATCGATGTTGGCCATTTGAATTACCTCTTTCTTTAATAAGTGCGCGAATAGGTATGCGCCATTTTCCGAATAATATCATAGCACAACGGGAAATTATGTCAATATCATTCCTGTTAAATGGCATTTGCAAAATGGCGAAATTTTGTTCGGAGGCCGGATTCCGTCCTGCCAACGGGACACAAACTGTCCCCTTTTTCTTTGATTTAAGAAATATTAAGCCCGGTCACCTATTGCGTTTTAACCTTCAAGTGATATAATGCAAAATAGTGAGGCGGACATGAACAGAAGATTTTTGAATATCACAGCTCTTGTTCTGGCGGCGTGCATCGTGCTGTCGCTTGTTCATGTGTGCCTTTGCCGCGAGGAGAGCTGCCCTGTGTGCGCAGTGCTTCGCATCGTTCTGTTCCTTGCGCTGTTCACCATCGCCACCATAACCGGCAGCGCGGCTTTGAAACGGCTCCGCAGGCGCTGCCTTATTTGCTCTGCCGTATCGCTTTTCAGCCTCAAGACCCTCCTGCTGTGTTGATTTTCACGTATCGGAATATCAACACAGAATAAAGGAGCATTTATGATACATTTGAATAATGTCAGTGTGCGTTTCGGAGCGTACACTCAAATCGATTATCAGCCGCTGTGTTTTGAATCCGGGGAAAGCGTTGCGATCCTCGGCGGCTCCGGCTGCGGCAAAAGCACTCTGTTAAACCTTATAGCGGGCATAATCTCTCCCTTAAGCGGCGAGATCTCCATTGATGGCACCTTTCTGTCTTCCCTTTCGCAAAAGCAGAAAGACGCTTTCAGGATCCGTTACATCGGCTTTGTGTTCCAGGATTTCAAACTCCTGGATAAAATGACCGTCGAGGACAATATAAACGTGCTGGCGCTTGAAGATATAGACGTCAGCAGCGCAAAACAGATATTCTCTGATCTGGGCATCGCACGAAAGCTGAAGGCAAAAGCCTCTACGCTTTCCGGCGGCGAAAAACAGCGCGTCGCGATCGCCCGTGCGCTGGTCAAAAAGCCGTCCATAGTCCTGGCAGATGAACCCACCGGCAACCTGAACTATGCTATCGGTGAACAGGTGATACGGCAGCTGCTGGATGCCTGCCGCGGCAAAACGCTTTTGTGCGTCACTCACGATGAACGGCTGTGTCCCATGTTCGACCGCGTGCTCCGGCTTGAAGAGTATGCCACGGTGAAGGAGGCGGAAAACAATGCTTAAATTCGCCTTCAGGAACCTGCTCACCAAAAAAGCGCGGATGATACTTGTAGCGCTGTCTATCATAATATCCGCATCCGTAGCGCTCATGGCGTTCAACGTCTCCGCACAGGTGCAGGACGGCATACTCAACTCATTCATATACTACGATATGATCGTCGGTCCCTCCGGCTCAAGCACGCAGCTGGCCATGAATACGCTGTTTTTCACGGATTCCCCGCTGGGGACCATACCGAGCAGCATCGTGGAGGAGCTTGAAAACAGTCCGCTTGTCAACCGCGTCGTGCCCTTCACCATGGGAGACAGCTATAATTCCAGCAAAGTTGTCGGCACCTCTCCCCTGTTTCTGGAGGCCAAGGCGCTGAAAAATGGCGAACTGTTTTCACAGCCATTTGAAGCGGTAGTCGGTTCGTCCGTCGCCTCCGCGTACGGGTTGGACGTCGGCGACGAGATCGTCACCTCTCACGGGCTTTCCCAGGGCGGCGCCGAACACGGCGCAAACCCTCTGATAATAGTGGGCATACTCAAAACCACATATACCGCTTACGACGACACCGTATTCACGTCCGTAGATACCGTATGGGAAATGCATGAGCACGAGCACGAGGAAGAAGACGAGCATGACGAGCCGGCGCCGTCCGAATCCCCCGCAGGCGCAGTTTACGCACCGTCACATCAGGGCGGCAGCCGTGCAAACCCCGCAAACTCCGCAGGCGAACACGTTGAATCTCACACGGGCGAAGTGTGCGCAATACTGGTCAAGACTACCGGCTTTAACTCGTATACCCAGCTGTCGCAGCGGTATTCCGCCCAGGCAGGCCTGCTTGTTATCAACCCTTCCACCGTGCTGCGCGAGGTGCTGGAGCGGGTCGACCTGTCCGCAAAGATCGTGTACGCGCTGTCGGCAGTGATACTGCTTATGAATCTGATAGTGGTGTGCGTCATCACACTGCTCAACCTGATCTCTTCCAGAGATGAGATCAGCCTTATGCGGCTGATCGGCATTTCTTCAGCTCACGTCAGGCAGGTATACATCGTCCAGAACGCGCTTTTGGGCCTGGCAGCGACGATCTTGTCACTGATCACAAGCCACATCGCACTGGTGTTCGTGAACAATATCAGCCGCGCCTACGGTATAGTGCTTAATCCGCTAAAGTTCTATCCGCTCGAACTGCTTATAGCCTGCGCTGTGATGCTGATAAGCGTGCTGCCTACCATCGGCTTTATCGGAGCGCTTTCCAGGCAGGACGCTTTGCGGAAATGAGGTGTTTATGAAAAGAATCGTTGCTGCGCTGCTGTGTCTTGCCCTGGCTGTATGCATATGCTCATGCGGCAGTTCGCAGGAAGTCAGCAGGCTCGGTTTTTCCGGTTCCACGAATCTCAATATGCTTAAGTCGCTTGACGGAAAACAGGTTGAGATCACCGGGTATATGGCCACCATGTCGCCTGTTAACGGGGAATTCATGTACCTTATGAATCTCCCCTACCAGTCCTGCCCTTTCTGCGTGCCGAACACCACTCAGCTGTCCAACACCATCGCCGTATACGCGAAAAAAGGCAGCCGGTTCGACTTTACCGACCGCGCAGTGAAAGTGACAGGAAAGCTGGAAATGGGCGACTGTGAAGATGAGTTCGGGTATAATTACTCCTACCGCATCGTCGACGCTAAAGCTGTAGTGCTGGAACTTAAGGATCTGAGCGGCGACTACGCGATCTGGACCCGTTTAAGTCAGGATGGCGTGGTAAGCGAGATATACTCCATGTTCGATTTCCTGCACTTCGTGTGCCAGTGGACCGACTATTACCTCAATATGCCTGACGAAAACGGGGAAATCGATCAGGTCCCGATGTGGCCCGGGGATGTCATTAACCTGCTTGGCGCGCCCGCGCCGAACGGTTATTCGGCGGAAAACGCGCCGGACTATTTCAGCCGCCTGATCGACCGCATCAATGCTATAGATCCTGAAAAACTCAGCGACCTGTCACAGCTGCTCACCCAGTGCGAACAGTTGAAAAACGAAGCGCTTTCGGAGATCCAGAACGAGAAATACAGCTTTAACGAATCGACCGAGAGTTTCAGGCAGGACAATTACGACGCACTGTATGAAAAATGGTTCAGCCTGTATGCGAAATACACGGTGGATTTCATGCAGCGCTGGGAATTATAAGCTTTCTCAATAAAAGAAGGCGGGGTTTGACCCCGCCTTTTCTTACAGTATCGGAATGCGTTTCTTATACGTCTCGATCACCGACTTGTTGCTGCTGTCGCCCGTGTCTGTATTCGCGCTTTCGAATACCGGAGGTTTTACTCCCATTTCCACAAGGTATTTGGCCGTGCCGATGGAGATCAGATTCACTATGCTCACATCGATTATCGTCGAAGTCGGCGCGATAGGATGGGACAAGCCCTCGAAAAACACGGAAGCGTCGCCTACCACACCGCCGTTGTCTATCACGTAATCGCAGACCTCGAACAGGCGCTTGCCCCCCGAATGCCTGCTGGAAACGCTGCCGGAATGTGTAAGGCTGGTTATTGCCACGGTGGTCGCGCCCCGGCGCTTCGCCTCCAGCGCCACGTCGATTATCACCGCGTTGCGGCCCGAATTGGAAGCGAGGAAAATGATATCGCCTTCAGAAAGCGGCGTATTCGCAATTATATGCTGTCCCAGACCTTCCATGCGTTCATAAGCAGAAGATTTGCTGGCGCCCTCATGCAGCATCAGGTCCGTCTCGAAAATCGGATACACGCATGCCAGACCTCCGGCTCTGTAGAAAGGTTCCTCCGCGATCATGTGGGAATGACCCGTGCCGAAAAAGTACATAAGCCCGCCTTTGGCGACTTTCTCGGCGCAGATGCGGCTGACTCTGTCGATGGTTTCCGTTTGTGTGTTTTCCAGCTTATCCAGCAGGCGGCGAATGTTGTCAAGATACTGTATTCCCATTTATAAGCTCCTTTGCCATTTCAATGGCGTTTTGTTTTAGTATTTCCACTGCCTGAGGCGGATATGGAGACGCGATATCCTGATATCCGCTTTCGACAGTCAGAGGTCTGCCGCTGGGAAGATAGCCTTCGTAACCGCCCGTATAACACACCGCCCAGGCGCGCAGACCCGTAGCGTCCGTGATCAGCTTTTCCATGGCTTCCCCATCCGTGCTGCCCATCTCGAAAGGCAGCGTCAAAAGGAGCACGTCGCCCAGTTTCACGAGTCCTATTTCGACTTCTCTTTCTGCTGCAAGCTCTTTGGGAGGGCGGTCAAGCACCAGCAGGCAGGACTCTATCTCCCGCTTAGCCGCTTCGTCTGTAAGCTGTGACAGCCTTTTGGCGAAACCTTCTTTCAGCGTTTCCCGCTCTGCCGCGGTAAAATCCCGTCTTTGGGGAAGCCGGATCCTGCGCTTAAGCACAGCCGATTCGGCGGGTATTTCATGCAATCCTACGCAGCCGACAGCTTTTTTCAGCTTTGTTCCCAGCCGTTCAAGTTCGCTTTCTCCCTTGCCTTCCCGTGTATACCTGGTGGAAAGGTCCGCGCAGGCGCCGTTCAGCATCAGCGAAACATTGCCGCGCGATCTGCCCGGCAGATCCGCGCTCACGAGAAGGTTGGTCTCGTTAAGCACCGTGGGATGGCATGCGATAAGCTCTATGCCTGATATTTCTTTCCCGCCGCATACAAAGCGCAGAACGCGTACGGGCATATCGTACATTGAGGTCTCCCTTGTTTTATCCCTGTACGAGGCTATCCCTTCCGCTTTGCCTTCCCCTGTCATTATAATGGCATCTTCCAGGTTTTTCAGCGCTTTCTCCGTGGCAGTCTCGGCTGCCTGCGCAAGCGTTTCCGTATAGGTGCTGCCTTCCTGCCGCGCATCTCTGGGCGCAGCATGGGTATGTGTGGATGATAGCACTATGCAGTTTGACGGAATGCCGAGTCTTCCGCTGAGCCTTTCGCCGATCTTGCGGCACAGGTGCATGTCTACCCCAAGCAGATCAAACGCCAGCCAAAGAAGCCTGCTTTTGCCGCTTTCCAGCGCCAGAGCCCTGACTTCGAGCGGATCCATCACGCCTTCGGATCTCTGCTTCCGGGCGTCGAACCCCGCGAGCATAGTGGCATAGGCTGGCGTAATGTCCGCTTTTCCGTAACCCGCTCTCACGAGGCATCCTCCTTCAGCAGCTGCCCGGCTTCACTGTCCAGTCCGCACGCTTTAAGCGCAAGCGCGGCTGACACGACCGCCGTCGAATGCGCCGGATAAATGACATTTCCGATCCTGTTTTCGCCCGCCAGACGTTTTTCAAGGCATTCCGCTACCGGAGAGCCTTTTCTAAGCAAGCCTCCCCACAGCACCAGACAGAGGGTATCATTCTTATTATCGCGCCTGATCGCAGCCAGAACGGATGCCTCAAGTTTCTGCGCCGCCAGTTCCGTTAGGTTGATCGCTGTCCTGTTGCCGTTTACAGCCAGCTCGCATACCGGCCTTGCCGCGGAAGCGACCAGGCTCCTGTCCTGGTTTTTCCTTAAAATTCCTATCAGATCGGTCGCCCTTTGCGCATTCATTTTGTTCAGAATGCGGGCGCAGAACTCGTCATCCTGGGTCTGCCTGCCGTCATATATCCTGAGCGTAGTTTTAAGCGCCTCTAGCCCCAGCCAGTAACCGCTGCCTTCGTCTCCCAGCGTCGGCCCCCAGCCGTCCACTCTGATATATTCATCTTTGCGGAACAGGTACGTAATGGCGCCCGTACCGCTCACCTGAACTATCGCCGGCTTGTCGCCGCACGCCCCGTACCAGATCGGGTAGATATCCCCTTCCAGCACGAGATTTTCGCAGTCGATAAAGCCTCTGAAAAAGGGCTCGTGCTCCTTGCCGCAGTAAGTTTTTATCGCCGCGGAAGATACATATGCACATTCCAGCCTTTGCGGAGCAAGCCCCGCATCTTCAAAAGCGCCGTAAAGCGCGTCTACCGTGGACTTTGCGGCGGTCTCACGGCCGCCGAACAGGAAATTGGACTCCCCGCCAAAACCGCGTCCCAGTACCTGCCCCTGTTCGTTTACCAGCACACACTCGGTTTTGGTGCCGCCGCCGTCGAATCCCGCGAACAGCTTCATAAACCGACGTCCTCAAACTCGTTTTCGCAGGGATTGCCCATGCAAAAGCGGGTCCTGCCTGTGGTCAGCTCAGTCAGGAAAGCGCATATCGTGCCGCCTGCCCTGGGCAGTTCTTCTTCCGGTGTGTCCGGGTGGGGATGCGCGCATATCGACGTGGGATAACCTTTGTGATCCCGCATGAAGGATTCAGCCTGTTCAAGCCTTATGTCACTGTTTTGGCTCAACAGCTGCCTTATCCTTTGGTAACGCATATATGTGCTGCCCAGCCCCGCATTGGCGTGGGTCGGCGCATGCTTTATGCCCACAAAGTGGTTGGTATGCGCGATAAACCCGTTTTCCGGCTGCAATACGTCCGCGCCTGCCGGGTCAAGCTCCAAGCACAGGGCAAGGCCATCACGGCTCGTAATGGTAAGGCAGACTGACACCGGTATCTTTCCGGATACCGCAGCCACATACGCATCTGACAGATACTTTTTTTCCAGTGCCAGTCTCATCCGTGCATGAAGCGGCAGTCCTACGGCGGTATTCGACGTAGTCAGCGCGTTCAGCGTCAGACAGATACCGTCCCTGTTTACGCCCTTTCCTCCCAGCATTCCCGCTTCGAGGAATACAAGCATGTCGGATCTGCCATTGCCCTGACGATACCTTACTATCGCCGAGGCATCCTTCTGCCTTAAGGTAAAGTCCCAGCTCTGGCCGGCTATGACCTGCCCCCGGGCGGTCCTGGGAGGCAGTATGGCCAGGGCGGTGCATTCATCGGCCTCCTGCTTGAATGCGTTCACAAGGCCCGTATACAGTATTTCGCTCCTGAGGTTGATGGCCAGTATGTCCTCGAACGTTAGTCCCGCCCCGTCGGCAATACCGCGCATCTCCTCGATAAAGCGCTCGTTCTCGCCTTCAAAAGCGGGCAAAAAACGCAGGGAGAGACGCTTGGCGTCCTCCCATGAAAGCTGCCTTTGCCTGAGATAGCGTTCCCTGTATGTCTCCAGGCTTACCCATACCTGCGGCTTAAGCTCTTTTCCGTGCTTAAAGCCGATCTCGTACGGAGAACCGCTCAGAGTTATTTCCGGGATCTTCATTTGCGCAGCAAGTGCAGTGCGAAACCGCACACCTCCTGTTTGAGATACGCCGCCTTTACTTCGCCCTTGTCGTCCTTAAGCGGCGTGTCGATCTTGTATCCGCGGTCGCTCAGCTGACGAATGGCTCTGAGGATATTGTTTACGCCTATGGCTATATGACCGTATTTGCCCGGTTTCTTCTGCTTGCATACCTCGAACTCGCCGCCGACCATGATGGCATCGGCGCTCTCTTTAACCGGCAGATTCAGCAGCTGGGAGAGGAATTTGGCGCCCTGTACGGCGTCTTCCTCACCCTGGGTATTTATGCCGACGTGCATAAGCTCCATGCCCAGCACCTTGTTTACGGAAGCTTTGGCCGCGGCAGCTATGCCGTCCCAGTCCTTGCGCTTGATAAGGTCTGACGGCGCCATGAACGAACCGCCTATGGCCGCCACCTGCTTAAGCGACAGATAGGACATCATGTTTGCTTCGTTCACTCCGCCGGTAGGCACGAACTTGAGCTTGCCGTAAGGTCCGGAAAGCGCCTTTATGTATCCTACGCCTCCCAGCACTTCCGCCGGGAACAGCTTGACGCAGCTTATACCCATTTCAAGAGCCGCTTCTATGTCACCGGGAGTTGCCACGCCCGGAACCATGGGGATATTGTTTTCCATCGCGTAACTTACCACTTTGGGATTGAATCCGGGAGAAACTATGTATTTAGCGCCGGCGTCCACAGCTTTTTTGAGCTGATCCACGCTTAGCACCGTGCCCGCGCCGATCAGCGCATCCGGGAATTCCCTGGTAGCCAGTTCTATGCTCTTCGCGGCAGCTTCGGTACGGAATGTTATCTCCGCGACCGGGAGCCCTCCAGCTTTAAGCGCGCCCACCAGCGGCACCGCGTCGGCGGCGTCCTCGATTTTGATTACCGGCAGCAATCCGTACAGGGAGATCTCGTCAATTATGCTCACTGTTCTTCCTCCTTGGGGGCTTTGGGCAGAGTCACCAGGAACTCTGTGCCCTCGCCGTATTTTGAATTGACCTCAATATATCCGTTCATGGTATTCACTATGTGCTTGCATATGGCAAGGCCCAGGCCGGTGCCGCCCATCTCGCGGGAGCGGCCCTTGTCTACCCTGTAGAAGCGTTCGAACACGCGGTTCAGATGCTCTTCCTTGATGCCTATGCCCGTGTCGGCGATGATCAGGTGATAGCTGTCCGCATCCTCGATTACGGTAATGTCCACCTTGCCGCCGTTCTTGTTGTATTTGATGCCGTTTTCGACTATGTTCAGCACCAGCTGCTGCACCCGGTCCCTGTTGCCCATTACCCAGACCGGAGTATCCGGGTTGTGCACGGTCACCGTGACTTCCTTGTTTTCCGCCTGGGGTTTGAGCAGCGTGAGCGCCACGTATTTTATGATGTCCATCAGGTTCAGGCGCTGGATCTCCACGCTGTCCGTACCGCTTTCCAGTTTGGTTATGGAAAGAATGTCGTTTATCAGGCGGTTCAGCCTGTCGGCTTCCAGTTCCATTATGCCCAGGAAGCGCCGCGCGGTCTCGGGATTGTCTATCGCGCCCGCCTGCAGCGTCTCTATGAAGCCTTTTATGGAAGTGAGCGGCGTCTTCATCTCGTGGGAGACGTTGGCGGCGAAGTCGGTGCGTATCTGCTCCAGTTTGCGTATTTCGGTGATATCCTCCACTACGACCAGCGCGCCAGTGCATTTGCCTTCCGAGAAAAGGCTGGAAGTGTACAGGCGTATGGGCCTTATTCCTCCCTTTTCGGGATGGCTTTCGGTCTCCCCGGTATAGACCTGGCGGGAGTTTTCCTGTATGGCGCGGCTGATGAGCTCCTCAAGGTCTTCACAGTCGAACACGTCCTTAAGCGATCTGCCCTCGGCGTTTTTCACGTCCTTGCCGAACAGCCTGCCCGCGTTGGAATTGACGAAAGTCACATTCAGGTTCGTATCTACGGTGATAAGCCCGTTATGCATCTGGTTGAGCATCTGCCCCAGCACGCGGTTTCGGCGCACCTGGCGGAATACCCTGTCCTGCACACGGGCAAGCGTCGCGTTATACTTGGACGCTATCTTCGTGGAAAAGCCCTCCACGTTGGTTATCCTGCTGGAGAATCGTCCTTCGGTAAAGTCTTCCAATACGCCCATAAGCTCCGACATAAGCTTATCGGAGCGTCCCACATAGCGCATGATTATATAATACTGCACGGCAAGCGCCAGCAGCATTATCGGGAACATCCTTATTATGCCTCTGCCGAGGGTGGAAACCACGCCCGCGGAGTGTTTTCCGAACGCAAGCACCGACCCGTCGTCAAGCTTTTTGGTCACGATAATAAAACCGCCGGAAACTACTGCGGCTTCCGGCCGCTGACCCGCGGCGTCCCCCGAGCCGGCCAGTTTGCTTGCGTTCTGGGTCGGCTTTTCCGAATCAAAGGAAGAAAAGGCGACGGTGCCGTCTTCTTCTATGTAAGCGACATATATCTGCTCCATGCCCTCCGCGGTGTCGAGGGTGCGCAGATACTCTTCTTCATCCGTGACTGCCGTGCTGTCTTCGAGCACTTCGGCAGACAGGCGGCAGGCAACCGTAAGCTCCTCGCTTATAAGGTCATTCTGGGTGCTGCGGGCGCCGATAACGAAACTGACCAGTAGCACCAGGCACACCAGCAGATTAAGAAGGGTCGCAGTTAATGCGACCCTGAATCTCATAAGACTTTCTCCTGACGGTCGTTGAATTTGTAACCCACGCCGCGGATTGTTTCGATGTAGTGGGCATCATCGCCCAGTTTCTGGCGGATGTGGCGGATGTGTACGTCCACCGTCCTGGTCTCGCCGTAGAACTCGTAACCCCAGATCCTGTCAAGCAGGAAGTCTCTGGTAAGCACTTTGCCCCGGCTCATGACTAGCAGCTTCAGCAGCTCAAACTCTTTAAGCGTAAGAGAAAGCTTCTCGCCGTTGCGGAACGCCTCGTAGTTGCCCACATCTATTGTCAGGCCGCCCACATGCAGTATGCCTTCTTCTTCGTTCTGCGGGGTGGAACGGCGCAGCAGCGCCTTGACCCTCGCGATCAGTTCCCTGACGGAGAAGGGCTTGGTGATGTAATCGTCCGCGCCCAGTTCAAGGCCCAGGATCTTATCTACTTCGTCGCCTTTAGCGGTAAGCATTATTATAGGTATATCCGCAGTGGTCAACTGGCTCTTTAAACGGCGGCAGACTTCCATGCCGTCGATACCGGGCAGCATGATGTCAAGCAGCACGAGGCTGGGGCGCTCATGGGAGCAAACGACCAGCGCGTCTTCGCCGTTGGTGGCGGTCACTACTCTGTAGCCGGACGCCTCAAGATTGAATGATAATAAATCAAGAATATGAGCCTCGTCATCCACAGCAAGTATGAGTTCGTTATTTGCCATTACGTAATCCCCCTTATGGAAAGAATGTCAGTCAGGGTTGAGTAGTCTGTATAGACACAGACCTATGGTAATATTATACAACGATTATCCTTTTAACGCAAGCCCTTAAGTAAAAAATGTTAAGCCGTAAGCCAAAATAATGCATCAAAATGCATTTTTCAGCCGTCGATATCCTTAATTGAAATATTTTTGAAATATTTTTGTCAAATATATTGACTAAATGCCACATTTAGGTTATAATTTCCCTATGTAAGCCGTTTAGTGCGCAAGCAATTATGTTTGAAATGGGAGGATTCCTCATGAAGGCTCTTAGAATCATTAAGATCATCCTGCTTATAGCTACCATCGTGGCGCTCGCGGTCCCCGCTGCGGGCAGCGTGTTCATCCTGCGTGACAAATGCAAATATTCCGAACAGCTGCTTACTGCCGATGAGATCAGCCAGAAGCTGGATGCGTACGAGTTCAAGCTCGGTTCCTTGTTCAGCGCCAAAGGCGAAGGCGAAGATGTTCCGCCCGCCGACGAACCCGCTGACGATATCGGCGACCCCGAAGACGAAGTAAACTGGGACGACAACGGAACGACCGGCGAAACCGTCACCGAGCCTTCCGGCGAACCCGCTGAAACCGATACCACCGGCGAGTGGAGCGACATTGCTCCCGACACTCCCGTGCTGCCCGCGGAATACTCCCTCGAGAGCCACAACAATATCGTGCTGGGTCTGATGAAGGCCGCCAACGCGAAGATCAACCTGTCTTTCCTGGACGATCTGTCCGTGAATATCGATAACACCGATTATGCCAACGAGAACGGCAAGTTCTTCGTAAACACCTGGGTGCTGGTCGGCGCCGGCTGCCTGTTCATCGCCTCCATTCTCCATTTCATCAGCAAGAAGATCGGCAAAAAAGGCAAGGGCAAGAAGACCTTCTGGGGCGTGGTGCTCATGATCATCGGTTTCATTCTGTTCTATGCCATTTTCGCTCTGGGCCAGGTGATCGCGAACTTCAATCCCCTCGCCTTCTTCGACAAAGCTGCCTTCAGGATCTATGCGGTGGCGGGCTTCACCTGTGCAGCCGCTGTCATCTACCTGGTATTTGACAGGCTGGGCGTCAGGGCCATGCAGGTCAAGAACTTAAAGCACAGGCTGGCCAAGAAAGAAAGATAGACCCAAAAAAGCATATTAGCGGGGATTAATTCCCCGCTTTTTCATTCCGGTATCATCGGAAAATCAACAGAAAGAATAAAGCGGATCACGGTAAAACCGTTTTGCTCTAAGAAGGGTCAATATGCCAAACCTCGAACCATATTCAAAAAAAGCCGACTACAGTTACTGCCTGGGGCTGTATCCCAGCCTCATGCTCATGGAAGCGCGCCCCGAACTGGTGCTGAGGCTGCTCGTATCCCCAGCCGCATCCGGCGAAGGCGCCGAAAAGCTTAAGCAGGAATGCTCAGCTCGCGGCGTGCGCATCGAGGAGGCTTCCCGCGTATTAAAACGGGAAAGCGGCAAAGACAATTGTTTCGCCGGTCTCGTATTCCGAAAAGCTTTCCAGGCGCTCGACCCGTCTCTTCCCCACGCCGTACTGTGCCAGGTCTCTGACGAAGGCAATCTGGGCACCATCCTGCGCAGCGCGCTTGGCTTCGAGTACAGGGATATAGCGATCATCCGCCCCGCGGCAGACGTATTCAACCCCAGGGTCGTGAGAGCCACGATGGGCGCGATGTTCCGCCTGCGCATATGCGAATTCGAAAGCTTCAGCGATTACGAAGCCGCCTTCCCGGGCCGAAAAATGTATCCCTTCATGCTTGACGGCGCAGCAGAACTTAAAAACGTCGCGCCTTCCGCTCCGGTCGCCCACTCGCTGATATTCGGCAATGAAGCGCGCGGTCTCGATCCGAGTTTTCAGACCAAAGGCCAAAGCGTGCTCATTCCCCAGTCCCGGGAACTGGACTCCCTTAATCTTTCCGTAGCCGCTTCCATAGCGATGTACGCTTTCAGGCAAGCCCTGGACAGGAACAAACAAACGGACTGACGCCCCGGGCTCTCACTTGGGTCCAAAGATCAGGCATTTATTGATGGCTCCATAAAAGGGAGGATAAAATGAAAAAACTGTTCGTTATGCTGCTGGCGCTGCTGGCGCTGCTGTGCGCTATATCCGCATTCGGAGAAGACACGCATCAGCACGTTTTCGACGCCTGGAGAATGGTCTCCGACACCGCGCATACCCGCGTATGCAAACTGTGCGGCTATGAAGAGACAGAAGCTCACGACCGTGTGATCGACAGGGCCGTGACCCAGGCCAGCAGCGAGAACCTGGGCAAACATTCCCTCACCTGCTCCCGCTGCGGTTACAGCTATACCAGACTGGTGAGCGTTTACGGTTCATACATTTCTCCCGAAGGCATCGACCTGCTGGGCAACGGCATGTCCTATGTAAAATACAACAGCGTTTCCGTGTCCAGGGGAAACACAAAAAAGCTGGCGCTGGCCGCAGGCACCGAGCTCGACCTTTACGCCTCTACCGACCTGTCCTACGACGTATATGCCAACACCAGGACAGGCGAGTTCAATGGAATAGAGATCACCCTGGGCGAAGGTGTGCTGACTGTGGGAGACGGACCTGCCGAGCTCGATTTCATACGTTTCCAGCACGGCACCGGCCTGAAGGTCCAGTTCAAGACCGAAGCCTCCGCTCTGTATGTTTCGTCCGCGCGCGGCGGTTTCGAGAGTTTTTCATCCCTGAAAAAAGGCGGCAAGGTGTATATAATAGAAGGCCATTCGCTGTCTGACGGCACGCATGTCAGCGGCGGCATGGGCGTATATCCTTCCAACGCAGGCAGCATCAATATGGTCGCCGAAGGCGCCACGCTGCCCGGCGACGCTCTGGCGAGCGTGGTTTGGGAATACGACGCTTCCACCTATCATCTTACCGCTAAATCTTCTCTCGGCACGCTCAAGCTGTTTTCCGCCTCCCGGGAGATCGCCCAGGGCAACATAGACCGGACGCTGGATCCGACCGATTTGCTCTGGGGCTGGTATCTGACGCTTGACGACGTTAAATCCGGGCTGAGCTACATCAGTCCCACTTATTCCATCGCCGGCGAGATCACTTCCGAAGGCAGCCAGACGTCGTTTGTCGAAGCGACACCTGTGCTGGCAGAGAATGCATCCGACGAGGATGAAACGCCCGAGATAAAGGTGCTGACTCCTTCAGACACTTTGTCCTACACCGCGTCCAAATCCCCCAAAGTTGAAGTCAGATACTTTTCCGGGAAATACGCCGTCAGGGTGAGCAAAGTTCCCAAAGGCCTCACATATGAGCGCATAGAGCTAGCAGTGTATTACGCTCACGGCGGGTTCAAGCTCATCAGCCAGTTTGGCACCGAAGCGATGTTTGAATTGAGCAGCGACATAAGCCGCTTCGTGGTCGACGCGATATTCACAAACGCAAAAGGCCAGACCGTACGCGTTCACGCGGGCGACTTCGAATACATAGCCGAATAAGATACATATTAACATGGAGGCGCGCGGTATATCCGCGCGCCTCCGTGTTTCACAGACCAGTCCGTCAGTCTTCCGTTTCCGTATCAAAGGCCGCCACGAGGTCTAAGCCGCCATTAGAGATCAGGTACAGTTCCAGCCTGCCGCCGCTTTGAGCCGCAGCTATTCCCTCGGCATTAACGCTTATGCTGTCATAGACCGCCGGAAGCAGCTGAACAAAGTTTCCGTCCATAAGCCCGTATCTCATCGAGTCTTCCGTTTTGCTGCCGCACAGGTATATATCATATTCCGCAGCTACCCTGATCGTATCATAGACGTCAGAAACGTTTGACGTTTCGATATCCACGGCAGCACAGCGGCCGTCTCTTTCAAACACCAGCTCCGCCTGCAGCCCGGGATATATTACCGCGTCTCCTTCCGCGCTCAGCATCAGCGTTCCGTATGCGTCGTATATCTCTATCTCTCCCTCGGACCGCACCACATAATAATCTCCCGCCAGCTCGCCTTCCGCGCGTTCGAAGGCGGAGATCAGTATAAGCCCGTTCTCATCCCTGCGGTATACGTACAGAGCGCCCAGTTCGCGGCACATTACAAAGCTTTCATTCACCCTTACGTCCGTGAACAGCGGATGCAGCAGCCACTCGCCGTCTGTGTTTATTGCGCCCATACCGCTCAGCATGGACGCGGGAGCGATCCCGTCGACAAAGCTGCCGGCGGAGTATAAAGAAGGCGCTATCTTCCAAACCGCCTCGCCCCCGATATATCCCCACAGACCCGTGTCTCCGTCGCACGCGGAGATCAGACCTTCGGCTTCCTCACCGGTGAACATGAGCCTTATGTCCCGGATGTATTCCGTTCCGTCAGCGTCCAGATAATACGCTCTGTCCGGTATGCTGTCCCAGCTCTGACCCTTCAGCGCCAGCGCACCGCTGCTTAACGGGACAATCAGCATATACTGCTTATTGTTTTTGGGAGCCAGTTCCCCGTCCAGAAGGCGGCATTTCTGGTCCTTCATAACGATTATGCCTGCGCTGCACGCGCTTATCTTCTGGTAAGTATCCCCTATGCGTTCACCGTATCGATCGATCAGCGTCCAGCCGCTGTCCGTTTTTGCCGCATGCATGTCATAATAGCCCAGGGGATATGCTTTTTCATATTCCCCCAGGCTTATGATATCGTATTTTTCATCCAGTATAAGCGCGCCGCCGGCTGTTTTCAGGCAGTGTATTTCCGCGTCCGCCCCCAGGCACGCCAGCACGAGCAGCGCCAGTATAAAGCGTTTCATATCACATATCGAAAATGCTGACCTGGCTGGTCTCAGGCAGGTCGTCGAGGCAGCTCACCCTTGCCAGCATGTCTATCACGCTTTTGCTGACCTTCCTGCGGAGCATATCTTCTCTCGAGATGAATTTGCCTCCGCTTCTGGCCTCCACCAGGTTCTGCGCCGCGCTGACTCCCAGACCCGGCAGTGCAGAGATGGGCGGCAGGATGTGCTTATCGTCCACCACTATGAACTTTTCCGCATCCGAGGCGTACAGATCTATCGGCAGCAGGCTTATGCCTCTTAAGTTCATTTCCACCAGGGATTCCATAAGCGAGTATTTGTCGTCGTTGCGTTCTCGCTCGTTTTTCTCCATCTCCTCTATGTTCTTCATCATAGCTCTTAGCGTCTCCGCATCGGCGATCATCGTGCTGCCGTCAAACGCTTCGGCGTTGCGGTGCAGGAAACAGGCATAATACGCGGCAGGATAGTATATCTTGAAATACGCTATCCTGAGCGCCATCGTAACGTACGCCACCGCGTGGGCCTTCGGGAACATGTATTCTATCTTCCTGCACGCTTCTATGAACCAGTCGGGCGTCTTTGCCTTGACCATCGCCTCAAGCATGTCGGGCTTCAGGTCGCCGCCTTTGCCCTTGGACGCCTTGCCCTTGCGTACGAACTCCATTATGGTGAAAGCCATCTTGGGTTCGACACCGTAGTCCATGAGCTGGTTCATTATGTCGTCGCGGGTACAGATAGCGTGTTTAAGGTCCGTCTTGCCCGCCCTGAGTATGTCCTGTATATTGCCCACCCACACCGCAGTGCCGTGGCTTAAGCCTGATATCCTGACAAGCTCTTCCATGGAGGATGGATGTGTCTCGGTAAGCATGCCCCTGACGAACTGGGTGCCGAACTCGGGGATGCCCAGGGTGCCCGTTTCGCATCCCAGCTGCTTCGCGGTGAGCCCCAGCGCTTCCGGCGAAGAGAACAGGGATATGATCGCATCGAACACTTTTTTGTCGCTGAGCGGTACCTGCTGGGGTTTTATGCCCGTAAGATCCTGCAGGTTGCGCAGCATGGTGGGATCATCGTGGCCCAGTATGTCCAGCTTTACCAGCACGTCGTGCATGGACGAGAAGTCGAAGTGAGTAGTCACCGTGTCGCTGGTCAGGTCGTCGGCGGGATGCTGCACGGCGGTGAACTGATATATCTCGTAATCTTTCGGCAGCACTACCATGCCCGCGGGATGCTGTCCAGTAGTGCGTTTTACGCCGGTTATGCCCTTGGCGAGCCTCTCTTTTTCGGCCTGGGAGATGTTGAGATTCCGCTCTTCGGCATACTTTAGCACGTAGCCGAAGGCGGTCTTTTCCGCAACGGTTGATATGGTGCCCGCCCTGAACACGTTGTCCTCGCCAAACAGCTCCTTTACGTACTGGTGCGCGGTGGGCTGGTAAACGCCCGAGAAGTTCAGGTCTATATCGGGCACCTTGTCGCCTTTAAAGCCCAAGAATACCTCAAAGGGGATGTTGAAACCGTCCCTGAGCATGGTCTCGCCGCATTCGGGGCATTTTTTATCCGGCAAGTCCAGTCCGCAGGTGTATTCTTTCGGAACGTCGAATTCCGAGTGTTTGCACTTGGGGCACACGTAATACGGCGGCAGCGCGTCAACCTCGGTTATACCCGCAAAGTGCGCCACAAGGCTCGAGCCAACGGAGCCTCTTGATCCGACAATATAGCCGTCTTTCAGCGACTTATCCACCAGTTTTACGGCTATCATGTACAGAGTCGAGAAACCGTAGCCGCAGATGGAATTGAGTTCCTTGTCCAGCCGTTTCCTGACTATATCCGGCAGAGGATCTCCGAATATCTCCTTTGCCCGATTCTCGCATATCCCCCTCAGGTTCTGTTCCGCGTCTTCCCAGAAGGGCTGGAAGGTGTCACCGCCGTCCGGGGCTTTCATAAACAGGTTTTCGATCCTCTCGACCCGTTCCGCTATCTGGTTGGGAGCGTCTATGACAACGTATTTCGCGTCTTCCTTGCCGAGATACTCGAATTCGGCGAGCATTTCCGCCGTAGTCCTGAAATACAGCGGCGGCTGATTGTCCGCGTCCGCATAGCCCTTAACGCTTTGAAGCACGGCGCGGTATATTGCGTCCTTTTCTTCAAGGAAATGCACGTCGCCCGTAGCTACAACGGGCTTGCCCATCCGCTTGCCCAGTTCCAGTATCCTGATGTTTATGTTCTTTAGCGTTTCCTCGCTGTCCACTATCCCCTGCCGCAGCATAAACGCGTTATTGCCCAGGGGCTGTATCTCGAAATAGTCGTAAAACTCCGCGATGCGTTCTATTTCCTGTTCGCTCTTGCCTTCCACGAAAGCGCGGTAGAGCTCGCCCGCCTCGCAGGCGCTGCCCACAAGCACGTCCTGCCTGAATTTGTTTATCAGCGATTTGGGCATACGGGGCGTGCGGTGAAAATATTCGAGATGCGCGTCGGACACCATGTGGTTCAGGTTCGTCATGCCCTGTCTGGAAGTGGCAAGCAGCGTGACATGATGACTGTCGCCGCCCTTATCCGCTTCAAATACGGCGTTCAGTTCATCCAGCGTCTTTAGCGGTCTTTCCGCACTGATGCGTTTGAGCGTCTCAAGCAGCACCAGCGAGGTGGCTCTGGCGTCATGCACGGCTCTGTGGGCATTGGTGAGGCTGATGCCCAGTTCCTTGCATATCTGCCCCAGCTTATGCGTTTTCATCGTGGTATAGAAGTTGCGGCACAGGGGCAGCGTGTCAATGACCGGATGATCAAAGGGCAGACCTGCGTCCCTGAATGCCCGGCCTATGAACATGGTATCGAAAGACGCATTGTGGGCGACCAGCACCGCGCCAGTGCAGAATTCGGCAAACTTGACTATGGCCTCGCCTATTTTGGGCTGGCCCATAAGCATCTGGTTGGTAATGCCCGTTAACCGCGTGACCTCCTCCGGCACGGGCACGCCCGGGTCGATGAGCATGGAAAAATCCCCCACCTCACGCCCGTTCTCGATCCTGACCGCACCTATCTCGGTGATCCTGTCTCGGTAGGTATTAAGGCCCGTAGTCTCAACATCCAGCACGACGAAGGCTGCGCTGTCCAGCTTCCTGGCGTCGGGTCTGTCCACTATCCTGACCATGTCGTCGATAAGATAGCCTTCACAGCCCGGTATAAGCTTTATGCCCGCTTTTTTCGCCGCGTCGAACGCTTCCGGGAACGCCTGAACCACGCCGTGGTCGGTAATGGCTATGGCAGGATGCCCCCATTTGGCGGCTTGCTTTATAAGCTCCGTAGGCGTAGCAACCGCGTCCATTGTGGACATATTTGTGTGCAGGTGCAGTTCAACACGCTTTTCCCTGGCCGTATCCCGGCGCTCCGGCTTGGTCGCAGGCAGCGCGCTGTCTATCATGATCCTGTAGCAGCGGTCGTATTCATCGTAAGAGAAATCACCGATGAGTTTGATCCAGTTACCGGGCTTTATGAACTTGTTCACGTTATCCAGCTGCTGCTCAAAGGACAGCGATTTTTTCCCTCGCCGGGATTTGATAAACGCCTTGCAGGGCAGCGTGGAAGTGTAGTCCGTGAGCGTAAGCGACAGGATCTTGCAGTCTTCCTTCTTGGTATCCCTGACTTCGCTGGATATGATCTCTCCCAGCACTATAACCTTGCCCGCGTCCTGCGTAATGTCCCGCATGGGCGTTTCGTGGCCCGTGAACGGGTGCCCCAGTATCGCGTCATTGCTTACGCTGACCTCCGCCTGGGTGTCTTTTTCCCGGATTATTTCCTCTCTGATCCGCTCTTCTTCTTCCTGCCTGCGCCGGTTTATTTCGTTTATAAGCTTTTCCTCTTCGCCGTCATAGCTAATCTCGACGCCCGCTTTTATGTCAAACACGTCCAGGAGCAGTTCCCTTATGCGTCTGTCCATGCGCCTGAGTTTCAGAAACTCCTCGCCCTGCCGGGATGATACGCTTATCCTGAGCACGTCGCCGTTAAGGCTCCACACAGAGCTTTCCCAGCCCAAAAACGCGGCGCTGCCCGGGCTTTCCTCCAGTATCCGGGCGATGAGCACGCTTTTATATGCGCTTATATCCTGGACCGCCTTGTCTTTCAGGGCGGGATAGTTGATCTTCAAAACGAAGTTTGAACCCGGAAGACCTTTCCTGAGCGCAGCCTCCACCATCTTTCTCTCGCGGACGCTCAAAAGCCTTGATGCGTTAAGCTTGACAAGCATGTCGCCCGTACTGCGGGACAGAGTAACCTCGCCCAAACTCAAAAGCGCGGCCAAATCCCTGTCCGCGCCCGAAACCAGATCTTTCCAGATTTCAATCATTTGGAAACAAGCTCCTGCCTTATGGCCTCTATCAGTATCTCCGTGAGGTCTCCCCTCACCGTTTCCGGCCTTTGACCCTTGCGGAACAGTATGCCTCCGTCCCGCCCGCCGGCTATGCCTATGTCCGCGTGGGAGCCTTCGCCCATGCCGTTCACTACGCAGCCCATCACCGCTACGGTGAGCGGCGCCGTTACGTTTTTGAACTCGGCAGCCACTTTATCCGCTATCTCGCCCACAGGTATGCATGTGCGCCCGCAGGTGGGACAGGAGATGACGTCTATGCCCTCGTTTCTGAGCCCCACGGCTTTAAGTATGTCTTTTGCCGCATAGACCTCGCTGACCGGGTCTCCCGTAAGGGACACCCTCATCGTGTCGCCGATGCCGTCCAAAAGCAGGCTGCCGATGCCGATGGCGCTTTTGATGCCGCCCATATGCGCCGTGCCCGCTTCGGTCACTCCTATGTGAAGGGGATAATCGCATTTCACGGAGGCTATCCGGTTCGCTTTCACCGTGTCGGGAACGTTGGATGCTTTCATGGACAGCACTATGTCATAAAACCCGCACTTCTCAAGCAGCGCCGCGTGATTGAGCGCGCTTTCCACCAGCGCTTCCGGGCAGGGTCCGCCGTATTTTACGAGCAGATCCTTTTCCACCGAACCGCTGTTTACGCCTATGCGCACGGGCGCGGAATGCGCTTTGAGAGAATCCGCGACCTTGCGGACGTTCGCTTCGCTCCCGATATTACCGGGGTTGATCCTCAGCTTGCTTATGCCGTTTTCCAGGCTCCTTATGGCGAGCCTGTAATCAAAATGGATATCCGCCACCAGCGGCACCGGGCTGTTGTCCACCAGATAGCGCACGTTGTCCGCGCATGCGTCGTCGTATACGCTCACCCGCACTATTTCGCAGCCAGCGCCCGCCAGGAGCCGTATCTGCTTGAGCGTAGCTTCCCTGTCGCGGGTATCCGTGTTCGTCATGGACTGTATGCTGATCTTCGCTCCGCCGCCTATGGCAACGTTTCCCGCATAAACCCTGCGCGTCATCCCAGCCGGTGACCTCCCATGATAATGTTTCCAGCCTCGACATAGTTCAGGTCATAGCGTTTTACCAGCTCCATGCCCTTTTCGTACGAAACCGGGTCGTACACATCCTGCGCACGGTGCGCGTCGCTGCCTATGGTGACGGTGTTGCCGACATTGCCGGCTACCTCCCAAAAATCGGGACGGGGATATATCCTGCCCTCGCGGACGCCCAGCAAATTGATCTCCAGCGGTATATTATACTTTTTTGCCGCCTCGCACAGTATCAGCATTTCCCTTTGGTATATGTCCTTACTGCCCGTAAAGTACAGTACGTCGGGGTGCGCCACGCAGGCGAATCTGCCCGTGGACAGACCTTCCGCCACCTGCCGCACATAGGTCATCAGCGTTTGGGCGTTGTCAGTCGCGCGGTAGGATGCGATCTTGTCCATCTCGTTGTTTATAAAATGCTGTCCCAGTATAAGATACTCAACGGGATAGTCCGCTATAAGCTTAAGGAATTTGTCGAAGAATTTCGGGTAATACTCCGCCTCAAATCCTATATAAATGTCTATTCTGTCCTTATACTCCTGCTTTAGCGCTTCCAGCGTTTCAAAGTAACCCTGCATCAGTTCGGGCCTCATGCGGAAGCCGGAATAGTAATCGTTCTCGAACACGTAAGGGGCGTGATCCGAGAAGCCGAGCTTCGTCATGCCGCCTTTTACGGCGCTCTCCACGTATTCCCTTTCCGTGTTTTCTGCGTGATTGCATCTCCATGTATGGTTATGGAACGATTCCTTAAGCATACGTTTCTCCTATTTTATCAGGTTCTTTATATCTGAAAAAGTCACAAAACCCATGAGCAGCAACAGCAGTCCCAGGCCCACCAGATTGATAATGCCTTCCACGCGCCGGTTCAGGTGTTTGCCTGTCACCATCTCGAACAGAAGCACTACCAGCCTGCCGCCGTCCAGCGCGGGCAGCGGCAAAAGGTTCATTATGCCCAGGCTCAGGGATATGGCCATGACGTAATATATTATCACGAATATGCCTACTCCCATACCCGCGCCGAAGCCTATGCTCATTTCATTCGACATGCCAGCGACTATGCCGACCACGCCCGTCACGCTGCCCTCAGGTATCTTTTCGCCGACGAATAGCTTATGCAGCAGGTCCACGAGCATACTGTATGTCGCCTTGACCGTGTTCCACATGAACGAAAAGCTCTCGGGTATGGCACCCAGAACGCCGACATGGTATTCCTCGTAATAACTGTTAAGGCCCACGCCCAGCAATGTCACTCCGTCCTGTCTTTCGGGGACGAGCGTAAGACTTGCTTCTCCGTCTCCCCGTTTGACAGTTACGCTGACCTCCTGACCTTCGTCTATGGAAGCCAGATACGCTTTGAGCGCATTCGTGCCCGCCTGGTCGCACGTGATGACGTTTCCGTCTATGGAAACGATTATGTCTCCCGGCATGAAACCGGCCTTTTGGGCAGGCATGTCCTGCATCACGGAGCCGATCTCGGGAAGCACGTTGGTTTTGAATATATTGGGTATGGAGCCCGTGGCGATAAGCCCGACCGTGATAACGAACGCCAGCACAAAGTTCATTGCCGGGCCCGCAAACACCGTCAGAAAGCGTTTCCACGCGGGCATGTTGTTCATCGCCCTGGGGTCCTGGTTTGCCTCGTCCTCACCCAGGAACGCGCAGAACCCGCCCAGCGGCAGCGCCCGTACGGAATATCTTATGGTCTCGGTCTCGTCCGTGCCTTTGATTTTATGGGTCTTTTTCCAGCTAAACAGCTTGGGACCCATGCCTATGGCGTATTCTACTATGCCTATCCCCAGCTTCCGTCCGACTATATAGTGCCCGAACTCGTGTATGGACACTATCAGCGTCAGCATCAGAAGCGCCACGATTATATATACTATACTCATTTATCCTCCAGATAGCGCCGCGCGGCTTCTCTTGCCGTTCTGTCCGCGTCAAGCACTTCTTCCGCGCTGTTTACGGGCGCGTCAGGGCAGGTATCCAGCGCGTGCCTGACCGTCTCGGCGATCTTTCCGAACGGTATCATGTTTTTCAGGAACGCGCTCACCGCTTCCTCATTTGCGCCGTTCAGGATGACCGGATATGCTCCGCCACGCCTTATCGCTTCCCTGGCGTATTCCAGGCAGGGAAACGTGTCTGTGTCCGGTTCAAAAAAGCTTAAGCGGCCAATCTGAGCGAAATCCAGCTCTTTCCCGCCGTATTCCAGCCTTTGCGGGTGCCCCAGCGCGTATGAAATGGGTCCGCGCATGTCCGGGCAGGCGAGCTGAGCCAGATACGCCCCGTCCGTGAACTCGATCATCGAGTGTATAACGCTTTCGGGGTGGATGACCACGTCTATCCTGTCCTCCGGCATACCGAACAGATAGCTCGCCTCGATTATCTCCAGCCCCTTATTCATAAGGCTGGCGCAGTCGGCCGTGATCTTGCCGCCCATCTTCCAGGTGGGATGCTTGAGTGCGTCCGAAGCTTTGGCGCCGTATATCGCCGCTTTGTCCCACGTTCTGAACGCCCCGCCCGAACATGTGAGTATCAGTTTCTTTACCGTATTGTTTTCTCTGGCCTTAAGGCACTGGAAAATGGCGGAATGCTCCGAATCCACCGGCAAAAGCTCCCGGTGCAGGCGCGCTGATTTGTCCATCACCAGCCTGCCGCCCGTGACCAGTGCTTCCTTGTTTGCCAGGAGCACCCTTTCGCACACGTCCAGCGCGGTAAGCACACTGTTTAAGCCCGCTATGCCCACCACGGCGCACAGGGCGTCGTCGGGCCTGGCGGCCAAAAGCATTTTCTCGTTGGCGTCCGCCCCGAAAAACCATTCGATGCCGCTAAGGTCTTCGGGAACAGCGGTCTCCCTTTGCAGCGCGCAGAAGCGGGGCCGGAACTTCCTGGCCAGGCCGAACAGCTTTTCCGCCGAAGTCGCCGCCGACAGGGCTTCCGCCCTGAACATTTCAGGATGCTTTTCTATTATGTCCAGCGTCTGGGTGCCTATGGAACCCGTCGCGCCCAGTACTGCGATCTTTCTCATTTCTTGACCTTGCCGAATCTCCGGTCGCGTGAGGCGTACTCGTTAAGATTCTTTATCAGCGTGTTCCTGTTGTAGTCCGGCCAGTAGGTCTTTTCAAATATCATTTCCGCGTACCAGCCCTGCCACAGCATAAAGTTGGACACCCTCTCGTCCCCGCCCGTGCGGATGAGCAGGTCGACGTCTCCCTGCCCGGCGGTGTACATCATTTCCGACAGACGCTCATCGTTGATCTGAGAGGGCTCGAGTTTCCCGTTCACGCAGTCTTCGGCCAGCAGCCTCGCCGCGCGCGTGATCTCCGCCCTCCCGCCGTAGTTGAGGGCTATGTTGAGTTTCAGACCTGTATTGGCTTTGGTTATCCGCATGGCGTTGACCAACGCCGTTTTCTGTTCCTCCGGAAAAGGATCCAGTTCGCCCATTATGGTTATCTTCACGTTTTTCTCGTTCAGCTCGTCTATCTCGCTTACGAAATAGCGGCTGATGAGTTTCATGAGCGCGCCTACTTCCTCCGGACTGCGCCCCCAGTTTTCGGTGGAAAACGCGTATATGCTCATGGACTTAATGCCTATGTCCGAGCAGGTACGGATGATCTCCCTTAAGGCTTCCGTGCCCGCCGCGTGACCCGCGCTTCTGGGCAGACCGCGCCTGGTGGCCCAGCGGCCGTTGCCGTCCATGATGAACGCGATATGCCGGGGCAGTTTCTCTTGCGGCGGCAGCTCGTGGGTGTTTATTGTTCTTTTTCTCAGCAGTGCAGCGGGGTTAAACTTCATTGTTCAAAAGCGCGTCGTCTCTGAACGCGCACACGGTCAGCTCGTTTTTGTCCGGTTGAAAGCGCACTACGCGCAAAGTGCCGCGGGGGTCTTTCTCCGCCCGCGGCGCCATATACTCCACTACCCTTACATCCGTGTTGCCCGCATCGGTCAGCAGTTTCAGGGCGTCTTCAAGTTTCAGGCCCAGGAGTTCCGTCATACGGACATTATCTCTTTTTCCTTCTCGGCAGCTACCTTGTCAACTTCCTTGATGAAATCATCCACAGCCTTCTGAAGCTGGGTCTCGGCGGTCTTCTGTTCGTCCTCGGTTATCTGGCTGTCTTTCTTCATCTTTTTGAAAGCTTCCATGGCGTCGCGCCTGATATTGCGGATGGCGACCTTGCTCTCCTCGGCAGCCTTCCTGACCTGCTTTGAAAGCTCCTTCCTGCGCTCCTCGTTGAGCTCCGGCACTATCAGCCTTATCACCCTGCCGTCATTGGAGGGATTGATTCCCAGATCGCTCTTTTGTATTTCCTTCTCGATGGGAGTGATCATCTTGGCTTCCCAGGGCGCTATGACCAGCATTCTGGGTTCGGGCACGGAGATGTTGGCTACACCGCTCAAGGGAGTGGGCGTGCCGTAGTAATCCACTGTGATCTTGTCCAGTATCTGGGGGTTCGCCCTGCCGGCTCTCAGAGTGGAGAAGTCCTTTCTGAGGGCTATGATGGTTTTATCCATGCGGGATTTGGCTTCTTCTATCTTCGCCTTATACATAATATTATAAACCTCCATGCTGATGATAGTATGGTGTTATTTTATGATATTTCCCGCCGCATGTCAAGACGCTTTGTGTAAACACACGCGCGGCGCCGATGCCGTTATATAAAGCAAAAGAGGCCGGTCACGGCCTCTTTATGCGCTGCGAAACGGTGTTCTTACACTACTCTGCTTGCGAACAGCACCAGTATCAGCAGCGAGCACACGTCCACCAATGTGGTTATGAGCGGGGCGGCCATGAGCGCCGGGTCCAGCTTGAGCTTCTTTGCCAGCAGCGGCAGCATGGCGCCTATGGTCTTGGCCAGTATCACGGTGCACAGCATGGCAGCGGAGATGGCTCCCGCTTCCAGCAGAGTCCGACCGAACACCAGCGTCTGTATGCCGAAGCACAGCACCGACAGCACCGCGCCGACTATTATGCTGACTCTGGCTTCCTTGAGCAGCACTTTTAATGCGTCCTTGGGGCTTATTTCGTTAAGCGCCAGGCCGCGTATCGCCAGCGTGGAAGACTGGCTGCCGCTGTTGCCGCCCGTGCCCATCAGCATGGGGATGCAGGCGGAAAACGCAATGGTCAGCGAAGCCGAGAATTTGTCGATGATCGTCTCTGTAAGTATGCTGGACACCATCATGAACAGCAGCCAGGGCAGACGGTTCATTGCCAGCTTGATGGGCCGCGTCTTGATATACTCGCTTTCGGAAGGCAGCAGAGCGTTCATCTTTTCGATGTCCTCCGTGGCTTCCTGACGTATAACGTCCAGTATGTCGTCCGCGGTGACTATGCCAACCATGCGGCCCTCGTTGTCCACGATTGGCACGGACAGCAGGTCGTACTTCCTGACCAGCTCGGCCACGTATTCCCTGTCGTCCAGGGTCCTTGCGGACACGAAGCCCGTGGTCATTATCTTCTCTATCGGCGCCTCATCAGGCGCGATCAGCAGCCGCCTTAAAGGCATGGTGCCTATCAGGTGCCTCTCGGGATCCAGCACATAGAGCGTATATATTGTCTCTTTGTCCGGGGCATTCTTTTTTAATTCTTTAAGTGCGTCCTTAGCGGTGATGCCCTCGTGGAATTCGCAGAATTCCGCGGTCATTATGCTGCCGGCGCTGTTCTCCGGGTACTTCAGGAAGGCGTTGATATTCCTGCGCTGCTCTTCGTCCACGTTCTTCAGCAGGCGGCGGATAAGGTTCGCGGGCAGCTCCTCAAGAAAGTCGACCGCGTCGTCCACGTACATATCCCCTATCAGGCGGGAGGTCTCGGTCTCGCCTATCAGGCGCATCAGGCGCTGCTGCTGCTCCTCGGACAGATAGCTGAACACGTCCGCGGAAATATCCTTTGGCAGGATGCGGTACATTTTCAAAAGGTTTTCGCCTTCGAGGGTATCGACATAAGAAGCGATGTCGACCACGTTGAGCATCATCAGCGCGCCGCGCATCTCGCCCAGGCTGTCCTTCGCAAGCAGCGCGTCAAGGCGGTCTTTCAGCTGTTCAAAATCCATATTGACCTCCTTAGATCAGCACTGCGCTGGCGATGGCGAACAGTATCAGCAAAGAACACGTATCCGCCATTGTCGTGATAAGCGGTGAAGCGGTCAGCGCGGGGTCAAGACCCAGCGCCCTCGCGCCCAGCGGCAAAAGGCCGCCCAGCACCTTGGAAAACACTACTGCCAGGATCATCGAGCCCGAGATCACCAGCGTGACGTCCAGCGGCCTTTCGAAAAGCAGATACTGTATGCCGAAGCATACCGCCGCCAGCGCGACAGATACCAGAAGCGCAACCCGCAGTTCCTTCCAGAGCACCTTGAGCGCGTCCGCAGGCGCGATCTCCCCGGTCGCCAGAGAGCGGATTATAAGCGTCGAAGACTGCTGGCCGCAGTTGCCGCCCGTGTCCATCAGCATGGGGATGCACGCCGTGAGCGCGACGCCGAACACGGCAGCGCCGGATAAGATGTCCTCATAATGACTGATTATCAGGCCGGTGAATATGGACGCGACCAGCATTATCGCAAGCCAGGGCAGGCGGTTTTTGACCAGGTCCCATATGCCCGTGTTCAGGTATGTATCTTCCGAAGGCGTCAAGGCGCTCATCATTTCGATGTCTTCGGTGGTCTCTTCCTGTACGACGTCCATGATGTCGTCCAGGGTGATTATGCCCACCATACGGCCTTCCCTGTCGGTTACGGGCACCGCCAGCAGGTCGTATTTCTGCACCTCTGCGGCCACCAGTTCCCGGTCGTCCAGCGTATGCACGGACACGAAAGTCGTTTCCATAATGGAAGACAAAGGCGCGTCGCCCGAAGCGCAGATAAGCTTTCGAAGCGGCACGGTGCCCGTCAGCATCCCGTCTTCATCTACCACATACAGTGTATTTACCGTTTCCTTGTCGAGGCCCGTGCGCTTGATCTCGCCCATGGCTTCGTCCACCGTGAGGCGGCCCGGGAAAGCGCAGTATTCTACGGTCATTATGCTGCCCGCGCTGTTTTCCGGGTACTGAAGGAAGCGGTTTATCGTTTCCCGGGTGTCCGGAGAAACGTTCGCCAGCACGCGGGTGACCAGATCCTGGGGCATATCCTCAAGGAAGTCCACCGCGTCGTCTATGAACATGTCGTCTATCAGGCGGCTTATTTCCCTGTCGCCTATGGAGAAGATCAGCTTTTCACGCTGCTCGTCATCCATATAAGAGAATACGTCGGATGCGATAGACGACGGAAGAAGCCTGAACACCAGCAGCATTTTGTCGGTGTCAAGGCCGCTTAAATATTGCGCGACGTCAACTCTGTTGAGCATACGAAGCGCACCGCGCAGCTGCGCGGTTTTGCCCTCGGCCAACATTTGGTTCAGCCGGGAGGTAACGGTATCCCAATCCACGAAAAACACCGCCTTCCATTATAATAATTGGCGCAGATGCGCCGGGAAGGCGAACCGGAAGGTCAGATGTGAACGCGCGCACCCGCGGCGTTCAGACTACCTCGAGGTACGCCGTCATTAGAAATACTTCTATCGCCGCATTCCATGCGCTCACACCTCCCTGCATACAGTCTACCAAAATACTGTAATATTTTACTCCCTCGACAGCCTCTGCGTCAATGGTATACACGTCACAAATTGTTTCATTCCGTTAATTATTTAGAGAGACAATTGAAAGATTATCGTTATCGTTCTGTTGCATTTTGTGGGTATAATTAGCCGAAGTTTGGAGGTAAGAACTATGACACCTATCAGCCTGTTCTACGGCATTATCATATACATGTACACCGATAAGTCCAGGGAGCTCAAGGTCCCCCATATTCACGCCGTGTACAAAGACGAAGAGATCATCGTCGCCCTTACCGGCGAGGTGCTGGACGGGCACATGCACGCTTCCCGCAGCGTGCTGGTCCAGGCATGGCTCACCATACATCAGGACGACCTTAATGCCAACTGGCATGTCATGATGGACGGAAACGACGTGTTCCGCATCGAGCCTTTGAGATAAGCTGAATGCATCCGAAGCAGGAGGTTCTTTTTGAGCCTCCTGCTTTTATGTCTTTTTGTCGTATCGCATGCAACATTTTCGTAATAAGTCCACGTAAAACAGACTGCGTTCGGAATCACGGATCCTTTGTTTTCGGATTTTTCCACAGGGCTGAACCCCGTGTTTTCCTGTTTTCTTCCCCGAAATGCACCGGCCTGTGTATAACTTTTCCACATCTGCACAGAATGATACGGGGAAAAGTCTGTTTATCCGTCCGGCTTAAATTGTTACAAAATTATGTCACTCGTCCTCCCAACCGCGTTCCCGGCGGCTTTCTTTGACTATTCTTTCTTTTTTTTTGTGCTTGCAATTCTTTGGTATTCGTCGTAAAATACTTGCAGGAATATCCTTTATTTATGGAGGCAGCGCATGACAAAACGTTGTTATCTTGGCTTCGATTTCGGCGCGTCCAGCGGACGCGCGATACTCGGGCATCTGTCCGTCGACGGCAAAAAACTGTTGGAGATTGAGGAGATCCACCGTTTCATCAACGAGCCCGTGTTCAACGGCAAGCAGTACGTTTGGGAATATGAACGTCTGTGCGAAGAAATGAAGACCGCCATAAACAAAGCCGCTCAGGCCGGTCATCATATCGACGCCATAGGCGTGGACACCTGGGGCGTTGACTTCGGTATAATAGGCAAAAACGGCGAACTCGTGTTCTCCCCCGTCGCCTACCGCGACGCCCGCACGGACGGCATGATGGACGAAGCGTTCAAGATCATGCCCAAGGAAGAAATATTCAAACACACCGGCCTCGCGTTCATGCAGTTCAACACCCTGTATCAGCTTTTGGCCATGCTTAAGGATCCCGAGACCGCGCCGCTGATAAACGAGGATAATACGCTGCTGTTCATGCCCGACCTGTTCGAGTATTACCTCACCGGCAGCGTAGGCACCGAATACACCATCGCCTCCACCGGTCAGCTTATTGATCCCGTGAAGCGCGACTGGTCCGACGAAGTGCTAAACGCGTTCGGTATTCCCAAGGGCCTGTTCGCTCCCCTTGAGCAGCCCGGCACCGTGCGCGGCCTGCTCAAAAAAGAGATCTGCCCACTCATAGATTACGACGTGCCCGTTATCGCCGTGGCTTCCCACGACACCGCCAGCGCCGTAGCCGCCGTGCCCGCGAGACCCGGCGAAAGCTTCAGCTATATCTCTTCCGGCACCTGGTCGCTCATGGGCATAGAGACCACCTCTCCCGTGTGCGAGAACAGCGTAATGCAGGCGAACTTCACCAACGAGGGCGGCTTAAACGGCACCACCCGCATGCTTAAAAACATCATGGGGCTGTGGATCATCCAGGGCTGCCGCAAGCGTTTCAACGAGATACTTACCTCCCAAGGCCTGCCGGAATTGAGTTTCGCCGACATAGTCAAGCAGGTAGAGGCGCTCCCTGAGCCCACAAATGACGTAATCGACGTGGACGACGACATATTCTTCTCCCCCGGCGACATGCCTGCCCGCATCGAGGACTACGTGGTCAGGCACGGCGGCAAGATCGACCCGGACTGCATGATCGGCCAGATCTCCGACATCGTCTACCGTTCCCTGGCGCTCAAATACAACTGGGCAATCGGCTGCATTGAGGACATAATCCACGCTCCGATCGAAGTGCTTTACATAGTGGGCGGCGGCGGCAAAAACGAATTGCTCAACCGTTACACCGCTTCCGCGCTCAAGCGTACCGTAAGGATAGGCGCGGGCGAAGGCACCGTGATAGGCAACCTGCTGGTACAGGCCATGGGCCGCGGTGACGTAAAGGATCTGTGGGAACTCAGGCAGATCGTAAGGGATTCCTTCGGAGACAAGGAATACCTGCCCGAAGCATCGTCTTATGACTGGGACGCCGCCTATGCAAAGCTTCTGAAGCTTATGGAAGCCTGACATATGCCGGATATATCCTCAGAAGCGTTCCCCCACGGACAATTGCCCGGCAGCCTTGAGCTGGCGTTCGTCGGCGACGCCGTATACCACTTATACGTCCGCAGCAGGCTGATCATGTCCTCCGGCAAAGTCGACCGGCTCAACCGCGACGCTGCCAACCTGGTCAACGCCCACGCACAGAGCGAAAGTCTGGCAAAGATCGAGGCCATGCTCACCGAGACCGAAGCGCTTATAGTGCGTTCCGCCAAAAACACCCGCCAAACCGGGCCCAAGCACCAGACTCACAGGGATTACTGCCGCGCTACGGGCTTTGAAGCACTGCTCGGTTATCTTTACCTCACGAAACAATCCGAAAGACTTGATCAAATACTTTCCGCCGCAGTGTCCGGTGACGCTGCCCGCGAATAAAGGAGACAGAATGCCCCGGGACGACACACCCAGAATGCCTTACCACGGCAACCACAGCCAGAATGACTGGAGCGGCACCGCACAGCGCAATTACAAAGACCCCAAGCGCAGGTCTCCGTTCACCTCTTCCCCACGCAGCGAATCCGCAGACGAACTGCCCGAAAACCTGCTGACCGGCCGTAATCCCATAAGGGAAGCGCTGCGCGCGGGCAGGCCGTTTGAAAAACTGCTCTACCAGAGAGGCGACCTGTCCAGCGCGGCCCGGGAGATCATCTCCCTTGCGCGAGAGCAGGGCGTCGTGACTCAGGAAGTTTACAAGCGCCGCCTTGACGAGATCACCCCCAACCACCAGGGGCTGATCGCCTATGTGTCTCAAGCAGAGTATTCCAATGTTGACGACATATTCCGGCTGGCTGAAGAAAAAGGCGAAGCGCCTTTCATGGTGATCCTGGACGGGATTACCGATCCCCACAACCTGGGCGCTATAATCCGCTCAGCTCACTGTGCGGGCGCGCACGGAGTGATCATCCCCAAACGCGGCAGCGCAGGGCTTAATCCGGCCTGTGTGAAAGCCGCCGCGGGAGCCACGGAGTACACGCGGACCGCGCGGGTCACAAACCTTGCGCAGACGATAGAAGAGCTCAAGCAGAAAAACGTATGGGTATACGCGGCGGATATGGGCGGACAGAGCATCTACGAAGCCGACCTTTCCGGACCCCTGGCGCTTGTCATCGGCTCCGAAGGCGAAGGCGTGTCCCGTTTGGTACGTGAGAAATGCGACGGCGCGCTGTCCATACCCATGAAAGGCAAAATAGACAGTCTTAACGCCTCCGTCGCGGCAGGCATAATGCTGTTTGAAGCCGCCAAACACAGGTGAAGCATGGATTACACTGTAAAAACCGACGAGGAACTGGCTCTGCTCGCACAGCAGGGCGACGACCAGGCCATGTACCTCATGCTCGACAGATATAAAAACTTCGTGCGCGCCAAGGCCCGCAGTTATTTTCTGGTCGGCGCGGACCACGAGGACATAGTGCAGGAAGGCATGATCGGGCTGTACAAAGCCATCCGTGACTGGCGGGAAGAAAAGAACGCCGCGTTCCGAGGCTTTGCTGACCTGTGCGTGACGCGCCAGATCATCACCGCCATAAAGACCGCCACCCGGCAAAAGCATATCCCTCTCAACACATACGTGTCATTGAACCGCCCGGTGTACGACGGCGAGGGTGACCGCACGCTGATCGAAGTGCTGAAGGAAGAGGAATACCTTTCCCCCGAAAGCGTGGTCATCTCGGGAGAAGACTTTTCAGCCATCAAAAGCAAGATCGGCAAGCTGCTCAGTCCACTGGAAATGGACGCGCTGGAGGGGTACATCGAAGGCAGGAGCTACCAGGAGATCAGCGCTGCCACCGGGCATCACGTGAAGAGCATAGACAACGCCCTGCAGCGGGTCAAGAAAAAGCTGGCAAAACTCCTTTCGGAAAGGTGAACACAAAAACGCAGCGCCGCACATCCGTGCGGCGCTGCATGTGTATATTCGGTTTTTATTCGCTTTCCAGGGCCTTCATTTTGTCCAGAGTCCTCACGAAACAGCCTGTTTTAAGGCAGATCTCGTAAAGCTCTGCGCTTCTTTCCTCCGTCAGGGTCGGGATCGCGATTATTATGTCCGTAACGTAATTCTTTTCTGCCAGGGCGGGGATATCCTCGCTGGTGCCCGACACCTTCACGTTGTTCACGATAAGCCCCTGCTTGGCGGGGTCGTCATCCACCAGGCACACCACCTGACCCATACCTTCCCTGCTTAACGAGAACATCTCGATTATGTGGCTGCCCGCGTCTCCCGCTCCGACCACCATCACTCTGCGCAGCTCGGGTATAAAGCCGCCTTCTCCCGTCTCGCGTTTGAACATCTTGAGACACAGCCTGAACGCGCCTATGCCTGTTATTACGAAAGAGCACAGGATTATAAGAAAATTCCCCGACAGCGGGCGGCTCTTGACTGCGTACTCCATCACCATATTTAGCACGAAGGTGATGCCGAAACCTACCACCACCGCCATGCTCTGCCTTACCAGCGCCAGCGCGTCCGAATAGCTCCAGATCACCTGATACATACGGAAAAACGCGAACGACAGGATATATATCAGAACTATGACCGGCAGATAGCGGCTCAGCGCCAGCAGTTCCTCTTTATCGATGTTGGGGGCAAACTTGGTTAAAAGCGCCGCGTACGCGCATATCACGATAATTAGCGCGTCCACCAGCATCAGCTTTATGACCCGCCACAGTCGTTTTTTCACGGCTTCGTTCAAGCATATCCCCCCCTTTAAAACGATTATATCATTTTGTCGTCAAAAACGCAAGTGTACCCGGTATTCAGACGCAGATTTCAAAAAAAGAGTTCTGTTCTGGTGTGGAAATCTATGGAAATACGCGCTTCCATGTAGTATAATATTACATAATTCTCAGATCATTAAGGATAATAAATGAAAGAGCTTTTAGGCTGCATCCGCAGAGCCGATAAGGATTTCGGGCTGATCAATGACGGGGATACCGTTTGCGTCGGCGTGTCCGGAGGAAAGGATTCTTTGGCGCTTTTATACGCGCTAAATCTGTACAGGCGCTTTTCCCCCGCCAAATTCACGCTTATTGCCGCTACGCTGCACCTGGGGCGGGAACCTTTTGATACGGACGCCGTAAGGCGCCTGTGCGAAGAAATAGACGTACCCTACACCGTCAAGATGACCCAGATCTCCCAGGTGATCTTCGATGAAAGGAAAGAAGCCAATCCCTGCGCGCTGTGCGCAAAGATGCGCAGAGGCGCGCTGATCGACCTTTGCAAGGAGCTGGGCGCCAACAAACTGGCACTGGGACATCACCGTGACGACGCGATAGAAACGCTTATGCTCAGCCTGCTGTACGAGGGCAGGCTGCACACGTTTCATCCCCGCACCTTCCTGTCACGCAGCGGAGTGACCCAGATTCGCCCCATGGTGTACTGCCCGGAAAAACATATCATACACGTGGTAAGGCAGCTTAAACTGCCCGTCATCTCCTCCCCCTGCCCTGCCAACGGTTATACCAAGCGGGAGGAAATGAAGCAGATACTGGACGACATATGCAAAAAGATACCCAACGCGCGGGAGCTCATGCTGTCGGCGCTGCAGAATAAGGAACAGTACGGTCTGTGGGATTAGCCGCACTTGACAATATCTCACCGCGGAAGCTATAATTCATACATAAAGATATTTGGAGGAGCTCATGGCAAAAGCAGGCACTAAGAAACAGGAATCTGTAAAGCAGGTCACCGACGCTCAGGAACGCAAACAGGCGCTGGACGCCGTGCTCAGCAAGATCGAGAAGGATTTCGGCAAAGGCAGCGTTATGAAGCTGGGCGAAAACGCCAACATGAACGTTGACGTCATCTCCACCGGCTCCCTGCCGATCGACATGGCGCTGGGCGTAGGCGGTCTGCCCCGGGGAAGGATCGTCGAGATATACGGACCCGAGTCTTCCGGTAAGACGACCATCGCGTTGCATGTGGTCGCCGAAGCGCAGAAAGCGGGCGGCACGGCGGCGTTCATAGACGCTGAACACGCACTTGACCCCGTATACGCCAAGAAGCTGGGCGTAAACATTGACGAACTGTACGTTTCCCAGCCCGACAACGGCGAGCAGGCACTTGAGATCTGCGAAGCGCTGGTAAGAAGCGGCGCCATCGACGTAGTGGTCATCGACTCCGTCGCCGCCCTGGTGCCCCGCCAGGAGATCGAAGGCGAAATGGGCGACAGCCACGTGGGTCTTCAGGCCAGGCTTATGAGCCAGGCGCTCAGAAAACTGGCAGGCTTTATTTCAAAGACCAATTCCCTGGCCATATTCATCAACCAACTGCGCGAAAAGGTCGGCGTGGTGTACGGCAATCCCGAAGTTACCACCGGCGGCAAGGCGCTTAAATTCTACGCCACCGTGCGCATGGAGATCCGCAAAGGCGAACCCATCAAATCCGGCAGCAACAACATCGGCAACCGCGCCAAGGTCAAGATCGTCAAAAACAAGGTGGCGCCGCCTTTCCGCACCTGCACGGTGGACATGATATTCGGCGAAGGCATCTCCAAGGCGGGCAGCCTGCTTGACATCGCTGTGGAGCGCGACTTCGTCAAAAAGTCCGGCTCCTGGTTCTCCTATAACGGAGACCGCATAGGTCAGGGCCGCGACGCCGCGGTGCAGTATCTGAAGGACAATCCCGAAGTCTTTAACGACCTGGACGAAAAGATCCGGGAAGCCATGAGCGAAGGCCTCATTTCCGCTCCCCTCGACAGCGATGAGGACGAAGACGAAGAACCCGTGGACGAGGAATAATCCTTTCGTCCCTGCGCAAAGATGCGGCCACCGCCGCGTCTTTATGTTTACCATAGCGTCTGCCGTTTCCATCACCACGGCGTGACTTGTTCGGTAAAGAATGCTTTCAGATATTGACATACGTTTTTATCTAATGTAAAATGCAAGCAATTCAAGCTTATGAGAGGCTGTTATGGACATTATTTCTGCATCCCGCACCTATCTTGCGGACACATACAACCGCTTTGATATAGCGCTCGTCAAAGGAAAAGGGGCCCGCGCCTGGGACGAAAACGGCAAGGAGTACATTGACCTTGGCAGCGGGATAGCGGTAAACGTGTTCGGATACGGTGACGAAGAATGGAAAAAAGCCGTCGCATCCCAACTGGACATGATCCCTCACACCTCCAATCTCTACCACAGCGCCCCTGCCGCGAAGCTGGCTCAGCTGCTGTGCGAGAAGACGGGCATGAAAAAGGTGTTCTTCAGCAATTCCGGTGCGGAAGCCAACGAGTGCGCGGTCAAGCTCGCCCGCAAGCGCGCCTTCGACAAGTACGGCGACGAAAGCCATTCAACTGTCATTACGCTTAAAAACAGTTTCCACGGCCGCACCATGGCCATGCTGTCCGCAACGGGACAGGATCATTTCCATCAGTATTTCGGCCCTTTCACCCCGGGTTTCGCGTATGCGGAAGCAAACAATGTCAAAGACGTCAAGCGCATTATCGAAAGCACCGGCTGCTGCGCGGTGATGCTGGAGATGATACAGGGCGAAGGCGGCGTGATGCCCCTCACATACGGTTTCGTAAAGGGCGTAAGGCAGCTGTGCGACGAAAACGACATGCTGCTCATCGCGGACGAAGTGCAGACGGGCAACGGACGCAGCGGAAGACTGTACTCCTATATGAACTTTGAGCGTCCCGTGGACGTAGTCACGACCGCGAAAGGTCTGGGCGGCGGGCTGCCAATCGGCGCCTGCCTTATGGGCGAAAGAGCCGCCAGCGTGTTCGGTCACGGCGACCACGGTTCCACCTTCGGCGGCAATCCCGCCGTGTGCGCAGGCGCGGTAAGCATACTAAGCCGCATCGACGACAAGCTTCTGCAGGGCGTGCGCGGCAGAAGCGCGATCATCTTCGATATGCTCAACGGCGCGAAAGGACTGGAAGGCATAAGCGGGATGGGGCTCATGCTTGGTATCAAAGTGTCCGGCAACGCCCGCGCCATCTGCGAAAAATGCGCAGAAAGGGGTGTGCTGGCGCTTACGGCGAAGGACAGAGTGCGCCTGCTGCCGCCGCTGAACATCGATACGGACGACCTCAGAACGGCCATTGGCATACTGAGGGAAGAGATCGAAAATGCCGCGGCAAAGTAAATCCGGGGTTTGACACGAACAAAACGAAGGGCGGGAGTTTTCCCGCCCTTCGTTTTATTCTATCGATCTACACTTTCTCTTTTCCACGAAATCTTTGTTTCCAGTATCCTCCGAACACTATCGCTTCACCGAGCAGGCACACCGGCAGCGCGGCAACCACATCCACGAAGGAATGCTGTTTAACAAAGCAGACTGCAAGACAGATCATTATGACCAGCAATGTGAGCAGCGTCTTCACGACCCATGAAATATCCCTGTCCTTCCCAAGGACCGAGATGATCGCTACCGAATAGGCAACATGAAGCGAGGGACACACGCCGGTTGGCGTGTCAAAACCGTATATAAAGCCCATTAACCACGTAAACACGTTGCTGCGTTCAAACGTCTCCGGCCGCAGGTCCTGCACGCTGGGATATACGATATAGCACAGCATGCCGACCAACTGTGTGATGATGATGTACCACTGCAGCTGCTTAAAGCGCTCCACGTCGTAAAACAGCGTATATGCCAGAGAGAAGAATACCAGCGCATACCAGCCCACGTAGAACACGGCGAAGTATTCGCAAAACGGGATAAGATCGTCCAGACCGCAGTGGATGACGTGGCAGCTTTCCCGCGGGATCAGGTTTTCCGTAATGAAATACAGAGCGAAATAAACAAGCCAGCCCGCCAGCAGCCACAGATGCCTGAAGCGCTTTTCATTCAGCTTTTTCAGGGAAAACCCGCTGTAATCATATCTGAGTTTTTTCATCCGTGTATACCTCTACGGGAAGGCTCATTGGATAATGCCCGGCGGATACGTTCGGATACGGCACCACTTTGTGGCAGGGCAAGCCTGCCGCAAGGCTTGTGATCCCGTCCATAAGCGCGCGGCAGATCCTTTCCCGCTCCTGCCTGATATCGTTTTGGGGATCAAATCTGACCGGCGCGCCGTATACTCCCTTTTTGAGCTTGGGAGCAACGTAAAACGGCACAAACGAAACTGCCCTGCCGGTCTTTCTGCAGTACATCAGCGCCACGTCCACAAAGCCCCGCTGGAAATCGTATACGATATTGTTGTGCCTGTCATAGCACTCCGGGAAAACGACTATGCTCTCCCCCGCCTCCAGCGTTTTTACGGACTCACGGAAAGTGGACAGCACTCGGGTATCGTGGTATACGGCAATGGTGCGGGCGTTATTGAAGATCAGTTCTGCCAAAGGCGCGATCAGGTGGGACAGGAGCCTGAAGAAAGGATGCGTCCAGCGCGGCTTATTTCCCCAGAAATCCTGAAACGCATAGGCCGCCACGCTCTTGCGTTCCATCATTTCCCCCGCGCACCAGGTCTTTCGCTTTACCGGGGAATAGAACTCGGCGAACACGGGCCCGTACATATGGCAGTGATTTCCCACCAGCACCAACGGCTCGTGCGGGATGTTTTCGGTGCCTTCCACTTTATATTTGGGTGAAAACAGCCAGACAAAAAAAGCCAAGATGCGGTATATGAACCGCCTGATCCTGTTTCGCATTTCAAATTTCGTCCGAAAGCTGCTTCAGCTGCAGCTTCGCTTTGTATATCTCGTTGCGCTTGAAACCCCGGGCTTTCAATTGCTCGGCCGCCTCGGAAAAGCCTGCGCCGTCCGAAAGCAGCGCCGCCAGAGCCTCAAGACAGGTCCTGTTGTGTTCAGGCGCAGGCGTCTCGTCCTGCGGCACGGCGCTCAGGTCCAGCACCACGCAGTACTCGCCCTTTTCCACGTTATCCCTGTTTAGGAGCGTCTCGTATATCTCCCCGACCTGTCCCCTGTCAAGTTTCTCGAACTTCTTGGTCAGGTCGCAGCACACCAGCGCCCGCGCGTCGGGGAACATGAGACTTATACGCTTTAAGAGGTTCACTATCCTGTGAGGGCTTTCGTACAGCACCGCTATGGGAATACCGCTTTTATGTATCTGTCTGAGTTCCTCGTCAAGGCCGCCGTCCTCCCTGGACAGAAAGCCATAGAACGCAAAACGGGCGGTATTGAACCCGCTTAACGAAAGAGCGGCAGCGATGGCGCTGGGGCCCGGTATCGCTTCCACTCTTATCCCCGCTTCCCAGCAGGCGTTGACCAGTTCCTCTCCGGGGTCGGATATGCCCGGCGTGCCCGCGTCGCAGGTCAGCGCCACGGTCAGGTCTTCGGCCAGCATCTTTTCAACGATCCCGCCGCTTTTGTCCCTTTCGTTGTGCCTGTGGCAGGAAGTCATAGGTTTGCGGATGTCGTGGACGGAAGTGAGTTTTCCGGTGACCCGGGTGTCTTCCGCGGCGATCAGGTCGCAGCTTTTCAGCGCTTCAAGCGCCCGGGGAGACAAGTCGCCCAGGTTGCCTATTGGGGTAGCGACCACCTTCAGACAGGCCATCTATGCCTCCTTGTCAAGCGCTTTTGACAGCTGGTCCAGCACGTCTTCGCGGCCCATGCCGCTGAGGGCGGAAAAGCACACCATCTCCCACGGCTGTGCCTTGAGCGCACGCCCGATTACGGGAAGGTTCCTGCCTCTCTGCGCGCCGGAAAGCTTGTCCGCTTTTGTGCATACCACGGAAAACGGTATGCCGTAATGCCTTAAGTATTCCGCCATCTCACGATCGCCCTGGGTGGGCTCGTGGCGTATATCCACCAGCAGCAGCGCGTATACGAGATTTTGCGATTCGCTGATATAGCCCTCTATCATGCCTTTCCAGCGGTTGATCTCCGTATCCGAAGCCTTCGCAAAGCCGTATCCCGGCAGATCTGCAAAGAAGAACTCGTCGTTCACCCCGTACAGGTTTATCAGACGTGTCTTCCCCGGCTGCTGAGACGTGCGCGCCAGGTTTTTATTGTTGCACAGCGCGTTGATCAGCGAACTCTTGCCCACGTTGGAGCGTCCCGCCAAGGCTATCTCGGGCTTTCCCCGGTCCGGAAAGGGTTTCAGTTTTTCAAGTGACGCGACGTAAGCCGCTTTTGTTATCTTCATTACGCCCGTTTCCCCGGCAGCACGTATTTGAGCGCTTCGGTCGCCCTGGTTATGGGCATCACGTTCATTTTGCCGCGCACATCCGACGGTATATCTTCCAGGTCTTTCACATTCTCCCTGGGCAGAAGTATGTTGTTGATGCCCAGACGGTAAGCCGCCAGCAGCTTTTCCTTTACGCCGCCGATAGGCAAAGCATTGCCTCTTAGGGAGAGTTCGCCCGTCATGGCTACGTCCTGCCGCGCCTCAAGCCCCGTCATGGCGGAATATATCGCGCAGGCCATGGCTATGCCCGCGCTGGGGCCGTCCTTGGGGGTGGCACCCTCCGGCACGTGCACATGTATATCATGGGTCTTTCGGAATTCCTCGGTCACGCCGTCCTCGCCCATATGCTGGCGGACGAAGCTCATTGCGATATGCGCCGATTCCTTCATCACGCTGCCCAGGCTGCCGGTCAGCTCCAGCTGGCCGCTGCCGGGCATCACGCTGACCTCTATCGGCATCACTTCGCCCCCGACGCTGGTCCACGCCAGGCCGTTGACAGTGCCGACTTCCGGCTTTTTTGCAGCGTCCCGCTTAAGGAAGTCCGGAGCGCCCAGGTATTCCGGCAGATTGCCCGGTGTGAACGTGACGCCCTGCCAGTCTTCCCCGCGCTCCAGCTTTTCCACCACCGCTTTGCGGCACAGCCGCGCCAGGGCGCGCTCAAGATTGCGCACGCCCGCCTCGCGGGTGTATCCTTCGATGACCGCTTTGAGCGCCAGAACGGTTATTTTCAGTTCGTCCCTGTTAAGACCGTTTTCGTCAAGGCACTTTTTCCACAGATGCCTTTTCGCTATCTGTATCTTTTCTTCTAGCGTATAGCTGGGGACCTCGATCACTTCCATACGGTCGTAAAGAGGCTTGGGGATCGCCTCCGCCGAGTTCGCCGTAGTTATGAACAGCACCCTACTCAGGTCGAAAGGCGCCTCAAGATAATGGTCCCTGAAGCGTGCGTTCTGCTCCGGGTCCAGCACTTCCAGCATGGCAGACGCGGGATCTCCCCGCATATCGGACGCCATTTTATCTATCTCGTCAAACAGGAACACGGGATTCATGGTGCCCACCTGCTTTATGGCCGATATCACCCGACCCGGCATGGCAGCGACGTATGTGCGGCGATGGCCTCTGAGTTCGGCTTCGTCGTGCACGCCGCCCAAAGACACCTGGCAGAACTCACGCCCGAGCGCCCTGGCTATGCTGCGGGCGATGCTGGTCTTGCCAACTCCGGGCGCACCGACCAGGCAGAGTATGGGACTTTTGGGGTCGGCTTTTACGCTTCTGACCGCCAGGAATTCCAGCACCCGTTTCTTGACCTCGGTCAGCGCGTAGTGATCTTCGTCCAGCACGCGCCTGGCACGGGAAACGGAAAGCTTGTCCTTGGTATACTTGCCCCAGGGCAGCTCCAGCATGTACTCGATATAGTTTTCCATGACCGCGCCTTCGGGAGACTGGGGAGACACGCGCTTCAGGCGCTTTATCTCCTTCGCCGTGCGCTCTTTCGCTTCTTCGTCCATCGGCAGAGCTTCCAGCTTTTTCTCGTAGGAAGCAATATCGTCCTCGTCCTCGCCCAGTTCCTCGTCTATGAGCCGCTGCTGTTCCCTCAGGAAATACTCGCGGTTGTTTTTATCAAGCCGCTCATGAGTGCGCTTCTGAATCTCCTTGCGCATGCTTATATACTGCTGCGCTTCGTACATATAGCGGCACACGATCCCGGCCCTTTCTGCCACGTCCGTGCAGGCAAGCACCTGCTGCTGGCTCACGAAACTGTCCATTTCCGTGGCGGCAAAACGGTCGCAGAACTCGCCCAGATCGTTCATGCCCTGAAGCAGCTGGGCGTTTTCGCCGCCCGCTTCGCCTTTTTCTTCCTGATAGGCACGGTAAAGCTCTTTTGCCTGCGCAAGCACCGACTTCATCTCTCCGTCAGTCTTACGTTTATCCTTTACCCGCTTGACCTGAGCCACAAGCATGTCGCCCATGTCCGCCACGCCCTCTACCTTTGCGCGGCACAGGGGATTCACCAGCACCCTAAGCGTACCGTCGGGCAGCGGCATAACTTGTTTGACCTCGATCACGCAGCCCATGTCAAACAGGCTTTTGGAGTCGGGGTCATCTATGTCCGGGTCCTTCTGGCACACGGCAAGCATGGGCTCCTCGTTCGCCAGCGCGGCTTCAAGCGCGAATACGGAACGCGGTCTGCCCACGTCAAAATGCTGTGTCACCCCGGGAAACAGCACGACGCCCCTTAAGGCAATGGTCTTCATATTATCAGTTTGTTTCAGATTAACCGCCAATTGTATGTCCTCCGGACGCAAATGTCCATTATAGATAGTCTTGTATTATATCGCTGTCTGCTCGATTTGTCAAATCGCCTGCCGCACCACGCGCTTGAACCGGTCAGCCCAGGTCTGGAACGTCGGTCAGCGTAAGCTCAGTCTCGCCGCAGCCTTCCAGTTCCAGCACCTGAAGCTTGTTTACTCCCTTTTTCATGAACGGACCGGGCAGATAGCAGGTCTTCTGCGGGCCGATCTCCCAGTAGCGGGACAGCGGTCTGCCGTTGATAAACACTACGCACTTCTTGAAACCGTCAAGCCGCACGAATGTGTCGCACGGTTCGTCTCCGGCGTCGAACTCTCCCTCGAACAGTGCAGGCACAAAACCGGCTTCGGGCAGATCGGAACGCATCTGAGAAACGTCGTCCATGGGCAGAGGATAGGTCTCCCAGCCGAACAGGAACATCTGCCCCAGCCTGACCGCTTTCGCGCCTTTCGAGTCCTTCAGGAACACTCCGTAATTGGTCCTGCCCATGTTTTCCACCAGCAGGTCCACGCGCGCGCCTTCCTCCGGGATCTGAAAGCTGATGCCGCTTTTGCCGTTGCGGTATATCACGCCTTTATAATGACCGTCCAGCATCACATACGCCCTGTCGCCCAACCCGTCGATCTCAAGCTTTAGTTCCTCCCTCGGTCCTTTTACAAATGCGCTGTAAAGGATGAATCCGGTCGACTGACCCGCTTCCTCCATCGAGATCGGATTCGATGACCGCAAAGGCACTATGTTTTTCCTTGCCCACGAGACCACGTCGCACACAGGGCGCAGCCTGACGCGCCCGTAGGCGCGTTTTGCCTGAGGCTCGGGCTCGGTCTCGTTTACCTGCGCTCCATGGCGTTTGAGCGCGTCCCTGAACAGGCGGTACTTGGGAGTGATATCGCCCCACTCCGTCACCAGCGCGTCATCGTCGTAGCTGTTTATCGTGGGCTGATATTCGCCTTCCCTTGTGCAGTTGGCGCCGTTCATATAGCCAAAGTTGGTGCCTCCGTGGAACATGTACACGTTGACCGAGGTGCCCAGATCCAGTATCCGCTCAAACGCCCCGGCGGCATCTTCCGGTGAACGCGTATGATGTTCCTCTCCCCAGTGGTCGAACCAGCCCATCCAGAACTCGCCGCACATAAGCGGCCCGTCGGGATTGTACTTTCTGAGCGAGGTGAAATTTCTGTCCGGGTCCGAGCCGAAATTAACGGTCCTGAGCACGCCCGTGGAATTGCCGCCCGTGAGCATCCAGCGGCAGTCCCCGTCCGAGGTGAACAGCGGCACTTCGATTCCTCTTTTAAGCAGCGCATCCCGGATATAGTTCATATAGTTCAGGTCGTCGCCGTAGCTGCCGTACTCGTTTTCCACCTGCATCATTATGATATTGCCGCCCTGCGTCAGCTGCCTTGGCTTAAGTATGGGCATCAGCAGATCGAAATACTCGTCCACCGACTCAAGGAAGTCCTTATCCATGCAGCGCAGGTAGGTATCGCCTTTCATCAGCCACCAGGGCAGTCCGCCCGCTTCCCATTCGGAACAGATATACGGTCCCGGCCTGACTATTGCATACAGCCCCAGTTCCCGCGCCAGATCGAGAAACGCGCCCAGGTCAAGCATTCCCTCTGTGATAAACCGGCCTCTTCGTGGCATATGCGCGTTCCAGGCCACATAGGTCTCGACCGTATTGAAGCCGCAGTCCTTAAGCTTTATGAGCCTGTCACGCCAGTATTCCGCGGGCACGCGGAAATAGTGTATCGCGCCGGAATACACCTTGAACGGGCTGCCGTTTAACAGGAACTCGCCTTTTCCGATCTCAAATCTGTCCATACATACACTCTCTGAATGTATCGTCGTTATTCTGTCCTGCCGCCGGAACGGTACTGCAGGGGGCTTACGGAAGCGTACTGCTTGAATCTGCGCGTAAACGCGGACGCATCCTGATAGCCGCACTGAGCCGCCACCTGCGCCACGCTTTCGTCGCTCTCTTTCAGCAGCAGTTTGGCCTTTTCCATTCTGAGCCTGGTCAGGTACTCGGTTGGCGTTATGCCTTTTTGCGCCTTGAATTCCACCGTCAGCCGCCACGGGCTGATGTTAAGGGATGCGGCAGCGTCGGCAAGCGAAAAGTCCTTTTGGGTATACATGCCGAGCATGATCGTTTCAAGCCTGTCGGCGACGCTCGCTTCGGTGTTTTCAGCTCTGCGCGCTTCTATCACCGCACGGCACGCGTTGTATATCAGTTCCTCAAGCCTGGACAGGCTTTTGCATGCGGACAGGCTCATCAGGCTGTACATTTCCACTTGCGGCAGACCATCCGGACCCGCCTGCGAAATGATCTCGGACATTATGTCATTATATGCCTGTCTGAAATCGTACAGGCTCATACCCTCGGATTTGGCGTCCTCCCTGAACCGTGCCAGACACGCGCTCACCGCTTCCAGGTCGTTGTTTTTAAGCGCCTGACGTATCTCCCCGGCAGCGTCCCGTTTCCTGCCTCCTGCGGCGGACAGCGGCAGCTGCTCAAAACGGATCACTCTGCCTTCTCCCATAAGAAAGCGGCTCTCGTAGGCGCTCGTGGCTTCCAGGAAGGCGTTGGGAGCGGCGGAAATGTCCGTATACATGCGGCTCATGCCCACTGCGGCTTCTTCATCCAGGTCCGCCAGCAGCTCGGAAGCAAAGCTCAAAAGCGTGGTCTCGTCGTCGCCGAAGCAGAGCACCGCGGACAATCCGCCTTCGCCGAGCGGCACTGTAAGGCAGGTCACATTTTCGTCTCCGGGTCCCTGAGCATCCGTACCGAGCGGAGCTACCAGCGCGGCGAACACAGCCCTGTCGATGTCCGCATCGGCGTTTTTGGCGGCTGTCCTGAGCGCCTGCGTGTCTTTGTACTGCCCGTTTATGAGGCCCCTGGCCAGATCGCTTTTGACCCTTGCCAGCGCGTCTTTTTCCATTTCCCGGGCCCTGCCCTGCAGCGATGCGACTTTGCTGGAAATCGTCTCCATATCTTCGCTGCCGCCAAGTTCCCGCGCCATACGCCTGATTGGTGCCAGGTTCTTTCGGGAGATGTACAGCATAAAGCCCATCACAGGCACGCTCAGCAGCAGCATAACGGCCAAAAAGCCCAGCCACACCCTGCCCGCACGGGAGTATATCCCGTCAAGGCTGGTGACGGACAGGTAGCTTATT